>Ga0209810_1000225_pt1 | contig 158990 bp, 137 predicted proteins | sample Coa_R1_7_FD_187159 | JGI IMG/M metagenome (GOLD analysis project Ga0209810, IMG submission 187159) | Surface soil microbial communities from Centralia Pennsylvania, which are recovering from an underground coalmine fire - Coalmine... | ecosystem: Environmental > Terrestrial > Soil >... | reverse complement strand
TGGTGTCGGACACCCTCAACCTTCCAGAGGAACGCCTGGTACTCTTCACGAATCGAGATGCCGGCCTTGCCGCGGCACCTATGTAAAATTCGTGATCAGAACTCTGCAGATTTCGTGATCGCCCACAGCGTGACTTCTGCGCGGCCGTGGTGGGTCTGCGCCATCTGCTTCAATGAGGCCCCGGCTCTCAGGCCAGGGAAAGGCTCCAGGCTGCCCAGACACGAGCAGCAGCCCTAGGCAGGCTTCAATGAGGCCCCGGCTCTCAGGCCAGGGAAAGGCCTTCGTCGGCGCCGGCGGAGCGGGCATCCAGTTCTTGCTTCAATGAGGCCCCGGCTCTCAGGCCAGGGAAACCCTGGAAACCGAATCACACGTCGTACCAGCTGCCCAAGCTTCAATGAGGCCCCGGCTCTCAGGCCAGGGAAAGTGCAGAAATCGGCGGGCGTCCTGTCTCTCGTAATGGGCTTCAATGAGGCCCCGGCTCTCAGGCCAGGGAAAGGGAAGAAGCGGCGGATGTTGACTGGGTACGGCTCAGTGCTTCAATGAGGCCCCGGCTCTCAGGCCAGGGAAAGCCGCGAAATGGTCTAGCTCTTGTGACTGCCTGAGCCCGCTTCAATGAGGCCCCGGCTCTCAGGCCAGGGAAAGGGTAATTCCACGGCCCTACGCCGCACCCCAGTCCACTTGCTTCAATGAGGCCCCGGCTCTCAGGCCAGGGAAAGGTAAGCTGGCGGCGGCTCCTGGTGGTCATTGAGCAGCGCGCTTCAATGAGGCCCCGGCTCTCAGGCCAGGGAAAGCGGTGAAGTTCCAGACGTAGCACTGATCCATAAACGCTTCAATGAGGCCCCGGCTCTCAGGCCAGGGAAAGCTCGACATTCAGACGCCGGAGAAGGATCCGGAGCTGCAGCTTCAATGAGGCCCCGGCTCTCAGGCCAGGGAAAGGCATTACTGTCCAGGAACAATTCAATGTCGCCGCTAGAAGGGCTTCAATGAGGCCCCGGCTCTCAGGCCAGGGAAAGTACGGTATACCTCTCCGCCGGCAACGGTGGCTCGAAGCTTCAATGAGGCCCCGGCTCTCAGGCCAGGGAAAGGCAGGGCATAGCGGAGGATCTTCTCCGGGTCGAAAGGCTTCAATGAGGCCCCGGCTCTCAGGCCAGGGAAAGATTCGCGACATCCTCACCGAGGCATTCCGACGCATGCTTCAATGAGGCCCCGGCTCTCAGGCCAGGGAAAGGTACGTCGGCGGGACCATCGTGGCGATCACCTCCTCGCTTCAATGAGGCCCCGGCTCTCAGGCCAGGGAAAGGAAGCGTTAACGGGGGTTCCGGTTGCCAGAACGTCGCGCTTCAATGAGGCCCCGGCTCTCAGGCCAGGGAAAGGTGAAGTGGGAAACGGCGCCGACTTCGCTGATCTGTGGGCGAGCTTCAATGAGGCCCCGGCTCTCAGGCCAGGGAAAGTTCGGGGCAGACCGCGGACCTGCTCCAGGTGCAGAAGCTTCAATGAGGCCCCGGCTCTCAGGCCAGGGAAAGATGCAGGGGCTCACGGTTGCGACGGTACAGCGCCTCGGCGCTTCAATGAGGCCCCGGCTCTCAGGCCAGGGAAAGCACGGCGCTCGACGACTCCTCATTTGAGGGCGTGACCGAGCTTCAATGAGGCCCCGGCTCTCAGGCCAGGGAAAGCCACTCGGCCATGATGAGGTCGATTGCGTCCAGCTCTTCCTGCTTCAATGAGGCCCCGGCTCTCAGGCCAGGGAAAGTCGATTCAGAGCTGGTCGACGTGTACAGCGTCACCCAGCTTCAATGAGGCCCCGGCTCTCAGGCCAGGGAAAGTTTCACCGGACCTGCCAACAGGTCGAAGCGCTAGGGTGCTTCAATGAGGCCCCGGCTCTCAGGCCAGGGAAAGCCTGCTCCGCAATCGCGGTATACCCGGGCTCATCGTTAGCCCGCTTCAATGAGGCCCCGGCTCTCAGGCCAGGGAAAGGTCCCCGTCCGTTGCTACTGGCATTCGACGGCCCCCGCGCTTCAATGAGGCCCCGGCTCTCAGGCCAGGGAAAGTCCCAATCGTGCAAAGGAATCTCGTAGCACTCGTTGACCCGCTTCAATGAGGCCCCGGCTCTCAGGCCAGGGAAAGGCTCATACGGTGGCTAGTGCGGGTGCCTTCAAAAACACGCTTCAATGAGGCCCCGGCTCTCAGGCCAGGGAAAGGCTCGAGAAGGACCTGCGCGAGCGGCCAGCCGAAACGCTTCAATGAGGCCCCGGCTCTCAGGCCAGGGAAAGTGAAGTGGACGCCGTCTAGCGTGTTTGAGCGCGCTCCAGATGAGCTTCAATGAGGCCCCGGCTCTCAGGCCAGGGAAAGGTCCCCCGGTGATCCGGCCGGGCTGAAAATTGGCGCTTCAATGAGGCCCCGGCTCTCAGGCCAGGGAAAGGCTGCTGTTGGTCTGGAGCTGCCAGAGCCACACCTCGCTTCAATGAGGCCCCGGCTCTCAGGCCAGGGAAAGGGCCGCCTTCTCCGGCGGCTTCGCGACTGCCCCCATCGTACCGTTTTCGAGCGGCCCTCAGGAGAGTGCACGGCAGTCCTCGGGTAACCTCTGTGTGAACGAGGCCATGCCACCGGCGGCCTAGACTTTCATTGGGTTTGTGAACGTTCGAGCGGGCCCCGGGCCTCCTACGCCACCGCGCCGCTCGAACGGCTTCGGCGAGCCACGTGCCGACCCAGCCGCTAGGGCTAAACAACCGTACCACGGCGTTCGATCGTCGCCACCGTCCGGCCCAAGCTCTCGATTGAGACCTGCGCCCGGTGGGCCGGCCCAACGTCGATCAGCACCACATGATCCTGCCCCTGCCTGATGATTCCCGTAAGCTTCTCCACCAGCTCCATCCTCTGCCTCGACGAGAGCCGGCACTGAAACACTGAAAGCTGCAGCCATTCCCCATAGCCCTGCATGGTCCGGAACACCCGCCGCCATCGATGCGGATCTCGTATGTCGTAGGCCACGATGATCAGCCGGTCGGTGTCCACCCGAAGCCCTAACGAGGCAGGTAGTGGGGATAGGCGGCAAGCTCGCCCAGCAGGAATCGGGTCAGCAGCCGCGCCTGGACCAGAATGAGTCGCCGCAGGCTCAGATGATAGGTAAACAGCGGGTGGGCGGCCTGCTGGCCCAAACGCCGGTCGAAAGCCTCGATGAAGCGCCGCCTGCCGGACGCCGTCAGCGCAGTCCCGGTAGCTCCCGAAATGAAGTCCGACGGCCGGATCTCGCCCGTGTTTACCAGTGTGAGGACCACCGAATCGGCGATGATGGGGCGGAACGGCTCCATCAGGTCGAGGGCCAGTGCCGGCCGACCGTACCTGGAGGTATGGAAGAAACCGCGGAACGGGTCTAGACCAACCGAGGCCAGGGCGACGGTGAAGTGGCGAGTCAGCATTGCGTAACCCAGCGACAACATCGCGTTGACCGGATCGAGAGGCGGCCGCCGGTTTCGCTTGTCGAACTGGAACGGCAGCCTCATGGCGGGCTCGACCGCCTCCCCCTCTGGGGCCTCCGGGACGGCCTCCCCTTCAGGCGGGAAGGCAGCGGCATGGCCAAGCCGGGTCCCACGCGGCGGCGGGTGCAGGAGCGACGCGAAGGCGCGAAAGTACGCGGAAGCTCCATCGCCCTCGAGGCCCAGGAGGGCGGCCCCGTCCTGGGCTCGCCGCGCCCGCCTCGCCGCCACGGCCATGCGGCCCATCACCTCGCCTCGGGCCGCCTCATCGGCCCGCCAGTTTCGGCGCACCATGGTGCGCTGGTTATGAATCTTGGCCGCCACCAGAGACCGGGCGAACGCCAGACACCGCGCTTGGTCGAAGCTCATGGCGTACTGCGCCGTCCGCACCTCCACATTTCGGTGGCCGAGGCCCGACGCCATGCCGTAGAACCACCCGCCGTGGGTATGAAACGTGACCGGCACGCCGCGATCCATAAGGGTCGTCAACGCCGGGCTCGTCAGGTTCACAGTACCGAAGAGGGCAACATCGGAGATGTCTATCAACCGGGCAAAGGTGTCAGGCCCGTCTTCTTCCGAGATCCTTAGGCGGTCGCCGTCCTTCCCCACCCGTGCGAGCGGCGACTGGATCACCAGCGGGAACGACTCGTCGATGGGGATCGCTATCGGCCGTGGCGACACCGGCTCTCCACCGTCCGCACCCGGATGTCCAAGGCAGTTGACCTCGTCCGGCAGGCAAACCGAGACGAGGGCGCACCGAGGGCACTTGGGGCTGTCGACCAGCGGAGGGGGAATAGTGCCCTCCGCCACCAGCCGTCGCAGCCCGCTAAGGGCTTCGAGGCTGCGTGCCCGAAGGTCGTGATCGAAGCTGACCCCAACTCGCTCGCGGCTTTCAGCGAACCATATCATTCCGCCGTGAACGGTGTAGCCATGGGCCTCGAGCAGGAGTGCCTGGAGGCAGAGCTGCACCTTCTCGGGCTCCCACACGTCGACCGTGCCGTGTGGCCGTTTGCCTCGCTTGTAGTCGACCACGGTCACTCCGCCGTCCCGTATCTCGGCGATGTCGATCTTGGCAACGAGCCCAAGCTCCTCGGAGCTGAGAGTCACCGAACGGCTGACGACCAGACGGTAGCCGGCGTCGAGGGCCTCTGGGGCGGGGAGCGGCGCCCCGGGCCGGTCTGCCCTGCGGTGAACGTACCTTCCCTCGGCCGTGTCCGCCGTATCCGTCCACTCCGCCTGGCCCCACATGAGGTAGGCCAGACGCTTGCAGTAGACATACTCGTTGACCATGCGCGCCGGCACGAGCGGAACGTCATCACGGAGCGTTGGTTCTGGCGTGGCCTGCGGCGGCTCCATGCGATGCTCCGTGAGTGAGGACGTGGGCGGACGCGATATGCGTCCCTGATAGCAGCGCGAGCCGGATTCGGCAAGGAGGAGGGCCGGTCCGTTGGTCATCGGTAGCGGTTGCCGCTCGCGGCAGCCCCAGAACGCGGGGATCTCAGGCGGATAGAGGCCGAAAGAGGCCCAAGCCGAAGTGGCAGCCGAAGCCTAGAGCTACTGGGCCGCGAACTGGCACAGCGAACCGAACGGCAAGAAAAGTCCCGATCTTATCGGGCTGCACCAGCCCTCGCCGCATGCGGATTCGTTTGAAGTCGAGAGCCCTTCTCGACCTCTCCGTGAGATCTCGGCCATGGGCTGAGAGGACCTCGACAGGCGGCATCCCCCGTTCCTCGGCCTCCCGGGAGACCTGTTCCGGCACGCCGAACCCAGGCTTGGCGAACCACGGCCGCAGGTATGGCGTACAGCTGACCCAGGTATCGGCGCGCCTGAGTAGGGGTGACGCGTCGGCGAAGGTTTCGGGGGAGGCGATGGCCTCCAACGCCACCCTCCATTCCTGCCGTCCACGATCCTCGTCGGCGCCGGCCCGACGAAGCCAGAGCGCGTGCAGCCGGTCCAGCCGCCGGAGGCCCTCCGGGCTGAATCCCGTCGGACAGTAGACGACGACGTGATCGACCGAGCCGTCCCCATCGGCATCCTCCGGCAGGAAGAACGCGTGCTCGTGCGGGCCGTCGTGCCTCAACGGTCCGTGCGGGCCTCGCCCCGAGAGTTCTGGAGGGACGTTGCTGCCCCCAGCCATGAGGGCAAGCCGGACGAGTTCGCCGATTCTCAGTGTGTCCTCGATCCGCGGCGCGGGGCGACCGGCCAGGACGTATCGAGCAACCTCCTCCCGACCCGGGGGCCCCGAGGGCAGCGGTCTCTTTCGCTGGACGGTTGGAACCGGCGTAAGGGGCGGCCGGTCGTAGAGCACGGTGCGGAGCGGAGGCGGAGTGGACCAGCCTCCGGCCTGCCAGTCTGACGTGTCAACAGCGATGGCGTCGGAGAGACGCTCGCTCAGCGCCACCTGAGCGCGTCTCCTCTTGGACCCCCTCAGCCGGTTCACGGCGGCCTCAAGCTCTGGCCGTCGGGAAACCCACTCGGCTGGAGCTACGGGGGCGTTCAGACCGATGGGCTCGGTGGCCGGAGGTGCTTCTCCGCCAGGCGGGCGCGGCCGCGCATTGAGATCGCCCTTCCACGCCTCCAGAACACGAGCCTGGACCCAGCTCTCCGCTCGGCCGAGATATCCCATGCGTTCAAAGAGATGAGCGCACAGGGCCCGGAGCCGTGGATCGAGCTCAGCCGCAGGCCAGAGGGCAACGAGCTCCGCGTCCGGTTCAAGGCAGAGGAAGGCGTCGTAGATCAGCCTCTTCCCGACCGGCGCGGGCATGAATGCCCGTACATGGGTGTGGACCGCGGCGGGCAGGGCGAATGCCGGAAGGTCCGAGGCGAGGCAATCGATGAGACGGTCTAGCTGGGATTTCGGGTAAATGCCCGAATCCGCCTTCCGGTGCCAGGTGGCCACCAGAGCGCGGAGGATTCTGATGGGCTCCGGCGGCCAGGCGACGTCGGCCTCGTTGACGTTCCGGCCCCATGGGGTGGCGTGGTATCGGTGCGCGGGAAATTCGAAAGAGACGGCGAGCACTACGCCTTACCCTTGTACTCGACGATGGTCTCCGCGGGGTCCGCGAAGGCGCCACTGGAAGCAACCGCCTGAATGAGCCTCGGCAGCTCCTCCTCCAGCGCGCCCAGAGCCGGCACCGCGAACCCGGCAGGTGCAGTTACGTCGAGGCCGGTTTTCCCGTGGCCGTTGAGCGACAGATCGCAGGCCGTGCGGAGACGGAGCCCAGTCTGCAGGAAGGAGCGGATCTTGAATAAGGCGAGAGCGATGAGAAGCTCCTCGACGGGCGGCTCAAAGCCGAACCCGCGTATCTGGGAAAGGTCAACGTTGAAATACGCCGTGATGGAGCGGGCCGCAAACTCGTCCCTGGCAAACGGAACGTTGCCGAAGCCCTCGGCCGCGCTGCCCCCCTCCTTGCTTGGATTCACCCGGTCATTTTTCACGCCGCCGCTTGCCACCACAGTGACGTCCCCCGCTTCGATGAACGCCGAGAGCGTTCGCTGAACGCGAATCACCCCGGCGATGCTCTCGAGGAACACTCCATGGATCAGGCTGTTCGGGTCGTAGCGCAGGAGCCTCGGATAAACCTCTTTTCGCATGTCGATTGGACCCGCCGCGGCCACGGCCGCGAGGGGCTGCTTCAGAGTGTCGGTGAACCACTGGGTGTTCTCGATGTAGACCGAGTTGAGGCGGTGTGCCTCGAGAACGCTGTTCGTGATGATTTGACCACGACTTCGGACCTTGACGAGAGGCAGGCCCCTCAGTGGATCTACCCAGTCGTCGACGACAGGATCCCAGCATGCCGCCTCAAGACGGTTGGCCATGCTCTGTGCCGACTCCACCAGCAGCATGTCCCGTCCGTCGGGAGACTTGTAGCTCGCCGCTCCCAGATTAGGGAAACCGGTTGGCTGAAAGCGATCGCCCTGAATAGGCGTTAGCGCCGCCTGCGCCAGCAGGCGGGGAGCGCTGTCAAGCACCGAAGGGTCAAATGGCATAGTCGGGCTGTTCCTCCTGATTGTTGAGATTGTAGGCGCGGGATTCGAGCGCCCCGTAGGCCAGGGGCGCGATGGGGAAGACCAGCGAGGCAAGCAAGCGCTGCACGTCGACGCCCTTTGCGGAGGCGTGTGCGAAGGGCGTGGGCAAGCCGGCTCCGCGCGCAATCCTCGTCGCCAGAGCCATGGCATCGTCGATCCTGGCGGCCTCAAGGAGGCGGACCAGCGGGAGCAGGTCCATGAGCTTACGGTTTGCCTCGTCGGGCCCGATGCCGTCAGGGCGGAAGAGGGGCTTGAGCAGGCAGTAGGCAAGGGGAAGCGGCTGGTCTCGCTCCCTGGTTCGACGTTCAAGGCGTCGGGAGCCTCTAACCCAGGCGAGTCCCGCCGCCAGCGCAGCGACACGGCCATGGTCTACACCACCGGCGAGGAAGGACGCGACGGACGCGAGCGGGGCGACCCGGTATCCGCGTAGGGGAAGCTCAGGCGCCTCGCTGCCGTCTTCACCGCGCCGCAGGAACCGGGTGCGTTGCGCCTCCAAAATCCGTCGCTCGAGGACCGCGACCAGGTCTCGCAGGAGATTTCGTCCTATCCAGACGCAAAGAGATCGTGCGAGCGTTGTGTCCGCCCAAACGTCCCGGGCCCCGGGTTCGAGCGGCGCAAGATGGCTCCGGAACGGCAGCTGAACACTCTGGGATTGACCATGAAGCGAGGCCAGTGAGGCGGCGAGGGCAAACTCGGGCGAGTCGTCGTCCGCAGCCTCCGCCCATCCGGAAGCGAGCCGTCCCGGAGGAGGCACGACTTCCCGAAGGGCGGGGCGAGCCGAGGTTGCGAGAAGCAGTTGGCCGAGCGCCACGATAGCCTCCTGGACCGGCTCGGGGCCCGTGACCGCCGTGAGCTCGAAGAGAGCGTTGTCGAGGTCGCGGCCGAAGGCCCTGACCGATGCCGGGGCCTCCCGCACGCGGGTCGCCCTGCGAACACGCGTAAGCCACCCCCGAGCGTCGAGGTCGGCGATGAGGTCGGCGTTCGTGTTGCGACGAACCCCGAACCGGGCGAGTGGCACGCCGAGATACATGTTGCCGTTGCGCTGTTCGAAGCCGAACCTCTGGAAGCTCGAGACGCCTCGCTCCACGCCGAGCTGCGCGATTGCCTGAGCGAAGTCCAGTGCATTCGCCGCCCTGCGAGTCCCGACCACAGCACGGCCCTCTCGGAAAAGCAGCCGCAGCTCGCCGTACGAGACCGGCCGGTCCCACACGGGCGCCCAGAACTCGCCTCGGGACGTCGCGTCGTCGGACGGATCGACATGTCCCGAGCCCGCTCCAATGGTCCCGCTGCGACCAAGTGTGAACGGGAAGGACCCCGACGTAGAGGCCATGCGGCGCCCGACCGCCGCGGAGACGAGGAGCGTCCCTTCGAACCCGAGAACGATGTCCCACGGATTTCCGCCGGCACGGCCCCAGAAACCGGCCCCAGAGTTCGGCCCACCAGCTGCCCCGGGATCGTACTGGCTCACAGCGACGTCGTGAACCGAGGGCACCGCAGCCCCGAATAGGGCTGCACGCAACCAGCTTGCTGCCGCTTCCGTCGGCGCCCCGGTCTCCAGATCCATCAGCGAGAGAAGGGCTTGGACGACCGTCGTAGAGAAGTCGAGGTTGCCGTCGTTTCCTCCGCTTCCCAGGAGTGGGGGGAATTGGACACTCAGTTCGCGCGCTATTCGCGAAGTGTCTACGACCACCAGAGCGCTTGCGTCGATCCACGGGAGCAGATCCTCAGGCCCGGTTGACCGCAGGTCGCGAACCACGCCGACCTTCGCGGCTCCCTCGGGGGCCCTGTCGAGACTGCGTCCTCTCAGCTCTTCACGAGCCGCCGCCGCACTCTCCCTGAATGCGGTGAGCCTAGGTGTAGCGGCGTGGGCGATCTGCTCCAGCGCCCGGGTTGCTTCTGTCGGCTCGTTCCGGACACCGGTCTTGAGCAACTTGCCGGTAGCAGCATCCTTTTCCCTGGTTTTCCCCTCCCTAAAGAAGAACCCGCTCCCGGCGTTCCACGGGCTCACAACTGGGCTGGGTGCGTACCGTCCGAGCAGGAACGCCTGCAGTTCCTGAGACGAAATGCGGGTCTGAAGCCGAAAGGCTGACGCGTCCCAGTGGGCGCGCGCGTCCGCGTCCGCCTGCTCCGCCACGACCCGGAAGAGCCCAAGTGCTTTGAGGTAACTAGCTAAAGGCACTGGCCCGCACCCCGGCAGGGCGATTTCCTGACGTTGGACGCTAGAGGTCATCCTGGCCCGCCTTCTGCTCATCGGCCGAAGCGTTCCAGTCCGCGATTCTGATCACGGCCTCCAACCACGCAAGCCGGAAGGGCCCGAGCTCTCGAAGGAGGCGCAGGGAGCGCTCCTGCCAGCTCGGCCCGTACGGCCCGTCTCCCAGCGCCATGAGGTCCAGATGCATGACCGTCTCGGGCACCCGGACGCCCCCTAGGTCCGTCGCCGGGATACGTTCACCGCCCCAGACGCCGCGGGCATATGGGGTATCGGCGTTCGGCGGTGCCTTTTCCCTCGGCAGCGCACAAATCCGCGTCCTCACCTTGCCATGATGGGCGGCGATGAGATAGGCCGCCAGACTTGCCTCGTCGCTCCAGCGATGTCGCTCCAGGTAGCCCAACGCGGAAGCCAGCTCATGACGGAAGTACCTTCGTTTTTCCTCGGAGGGCCCACGCCACTTGGCCAGTGGGGGCCAGCCCTCCCGTCGAGGCGCTCCAAAGGCGTGGTGCGCCTTGCCGAGGTCGTGCCACAGAGCCACCTCCGCCAGCAGCGTGCGCTGGCCCTGGTCGAGGGCTAAAGCGGTTGCCAACCTCTCCATGTGGCCACGAACGTGGCTCGTGTGTTTCACAAGGCTCACGTTCACCCGCTGCTTCTCGCTCTCCAGATCACGGCTCATGGCCGGCTCGGCACCGGCGGGCGCCTCCACTTCGGGAACCTCGGCCGAGCTCAGGGGATCGAAGCCTCGGTCCTGCCCGTATCCGCCCTCGCTTGACTCGACCCAGATCGCTAGTCCGGGGTAGAGGTCCCGACCGCCCGCGGATCTCCACGTCTCACCCAGCGGGTCCCACGTCCAAGCCCGCACACCCTTTTTCCGGAGGAGATCCCTCGCGGCTCCGATCGGGGCCGGGCATAGCTCCTCGGGTGTAGGGCCGTCGGCATTGCTGTCCGGGCGCTCGCCATCCGGCACAGCTCGCCAGAACAGCCTAACGTCGGTGTCGTCGGCATCGCGAACGTACGGGGAGACGTCGACGTCGAACCCGGACAAGTCCGGCTCCGTATCGAAGAGATCCAGTAGGTCGCGGCGACGGATCACTGGGGCCGGCCGAGGCGGGGAGGGCGGGATGTCCGACAGGGCGGCTGGTCCGCACTCGAATAGGTGCCCGAGCAAAGACCGCGACCAGGCAAACTCGTCCTCGGAGTACGGCCGGCACGCCTCGGGCGGTATGTCTATCCAGTAGACATCGGCCCCGGTGTCGTTGTACTCGCCGTAGCGGTTGGATCTGCCGAAGCGCTGGACCAACGCCGACCATGGGGCGAGCTCGGTGATCATGACCGCCGAGGAGATATCGATCCCGGCCTCGAGTGCCTGAGTAGCGACGATGGCACGTCCGGCAGGCGGCGCTGGAGTGAGTATCTGGCCCAGCTTGCGTTCGCGGTCGGCCCGTCGGAAGCGGGAGTGGACCAGGACAACCTCCGGACCGCCATCCCGCGGAGCGAGGCTTAAGAGCGCACCGTAGAGCGCCTGTGCGCGACCGACCGTGTTCACGAACACGATCGCGTTCGAGTGTGGACGGAGGAACTCGAGTGTCCGTGCCGCGACCGCCCGCGCGTACGCCTTCAGCCCGGCCGGCTTCGCGACCTGCGACGACTCCACGTCGAGGCGCCGAAGCCGCTTGGTCGACTCCCACAGCTTCCGCCCGCTGGCGAGGTCGGCCGGCGAGAGGTCGTGGGGCCGGTACCGATCGGTGGGCTGAAAGTCTACTGTCGAGAGCCAGACAGGATCCAGGGTGGCCGACATCCACAGCGTCCGTGCCACACGACCGGTGTCAAAGCGACGCCGAAATGCCTCCAGCTGGGCAGACGTCGGCAGCGAGCTTCCGGCCAGTTGGACCTCGTCAAAGGCCCACATGGCGTCGTTGTGGAGGAGCGCGAAGTCGACGGGCCACCGATAGCGGTTAGTGCCATAGCCCCGCATTAGCGCTGCCGACACGAGCATGTCCTGAGTTCCCATCAGAATGGTGGGCATCTCCGGACGCATCATCCACTCGGGTATCTCGAATGGAGAGCGCGGCTGCCCACCCATCAGGACAGCGCTTTGCACCTGGAGGCCGAGGTCTGCGGCCGCCCGTATCCAGTCGGCCGCAACGCGTGCAGTTTGCTCGACGAGTGTTCTCATGGGCAAGCAATACACCAGGCGACGCGGGGTCTCAGGATCGCCTGTCAGGAGCTTCCATAGCCACGCCCCGAGCACAGCCGCGGTTTTTCCGAACCCCGTGGGGACGACAAGTGTCTCGGGCCATGGGCGGTCCGCCAGTGTCTGTTGGTAAGGCCGCGGTTTGTAGCCCCCGGAGCCTGCGTAAAAGAAGCTCTCGAAGTCGCCGCTGATCAATCCGCGAGCTCGCACAATAGGCAGCGCTGCCACAACACGGGCTGGCGGCCACTCAGGCCGAAGGAACGCGGACCGAAGCCTACATCCGCGCCCGTCGAGCTGGCATCTTCCGCCATTTCCAAACCCCCGTCACGCCCTGAGGCATCGACCCAGTGTAGTACAGGCGTTCTACCCCGGGGGTGACGGCCGTTTGTCCCGCCCTCCACGGTGCGGTTGCGCCGACATGCGGAAAAGACGACCATCTCGTGACCCGCCGCCGGCCGGTCTCGGCCACCCCCGGCCCCAGCTGAGAGCCAACGCGTAGGGGAGGCGGCCCTACCTGCTACTACTTCCAATCCCTGCTACTTCTCTACTCAAGAAACTAGAGCGACTTCGCTAAGAAGTACTTGACAGGTACGCCATAACATGCTATGAATGAGGTGTGGGGTTCATCAATACGACCCCCGCAAATCAAAAGTCAAAGAACAAAACGTCTAAGGAGGTTTTGCTCACATGGCCAACACCATGACCCGTTACAACGCGCGACCCGATATGGTTCCGACCCGGTCCGTCATCGACCAGCTGCTCGACGGAAGCTTCCTGTCGCCGACCGTCTTCGATCGCTGGTTCACCCAGCCCACGGTCAACTGGCCCGCCAACCTGATCGAGACCGACGACTCCTATGTGGTCCAGATCGGCCTCCCCGGCCTCGACCATGAGAAGCTCGAGATTCAGGCCTCCCATCGCGACCTGCGCATCAAGGGGTCCTACCTCGGCTTCCAGCCGGAGAAGGGCAACTACATCTGGCAGGGCCTGCCCAGCGGCGAGTTCGTCCAGACCTTCACCCTTCCCAACGAGGTGGCCAGCGACGGCGCCGAGGCGTCCTACACCAACGGCATCCTGAGCATCACCATGCCCAAGTCGGATCGCGCCAAGGTCAAGACGATCCCCGTCAAGACCACCGTCTAATACCGCTTCAGCCGTTCGTGAGGCCCTCCCAATCTGGGAGGGCCTCATTTTGTTCCTGCGACTCCCCACGGGCCGCTGTTGTCAGGCCGTTCCCGCGCTTGACTTCGGCGTGAACCGGCCGGGCGCCACCGAGGGCGCAAGCGCCGACGCCAGCAGACAGAGCAGCACGACGACGCCCAGCCCCAACCGGAGGCCGCCGGCCTGCGAGACAAAGCCGATGGCGGGCGGCCCGACGAGGAAACCGAAGTAGCCACACGTGGAAACGGCGGCGATGGCGGTGCCCGAGGGCATGTCGTGGGAACGACCAGCCGTGCTGATGGCGATGGGGAATATGGCCGCGAAGCCGGCGCCGGCTAGCCCGAAGCCGACGATGGCGGTGATGGCCGAGGGAAGGGCGATGGCCAGCGAGACGCCTGCGGCCGAGATCAACGTGCCCCACCGAACCATCGATACGGGGCCCCAGCGCAGGTTGAGACGATCGCCGGCAAACCGGCCGGCAGCCATGACGAGCGAGAACATGGCGAAGCCCAACGTGGCGACACCCGCGCTCGTGCCAACCGTGTCGCGCAGGTAGACCGCCGTCCAGTCGGTCATGGCTCCCTCTCCGACCACGGTGCAAAGGGCCACCAACCCGACCGACAACAGCGCCGGCGAGGGCAGGGCCAGCTGAATCGCGCCGCCGCCGGCATCGGCATGGGCGGGCAGCAGCCATGCCGATGCGAACAGGGCGATGCACACGGACACAATAGATGCCGACACGAAGTTGCCCACCGGGTCGATGCCCAGTGAGGCGGCCAGACCACCGGCCAGCGCGCCCAGCAAACCGCCCAGGCTGTACATGCCATGGAAGCCCGCCAGCACGGGGCGCCCGTAGAGGTTCTCGACCGTCACGCCCTGCGCGTTCATGGCCACATCCATGGACCCGATGCAGGCTCCCACCAGAAAGAGCGCGCCGAAGAGCAGCGGTAGGTTCGGCGCCAGAGCGAGCAATGGGAACACGCCACACAGGGCAAGAGTGGTCACGATGGTCACCGGGCGGCTGCCGAGCCGGGCGGCAAAATAGCCGGAGACGTTCATGGCGATGAGGGCGCCGATCGCTCCTCCCAATAGCGCCACACCAAGCTCCGCCTGGTTCAGGCCGAGCGCGTGCTTGATGGCAGGGATGCGCGACGCCCAGGTGGCCGTCAGCGCACCGTTGACGAGGAAGACGAGCAGTACCGCCCCTCGGGCACGGCGCGGCCGGCCCTCGCTCAAGGGCATGGTCACGTCGGCGGGCTCGCTCACGGCTCATTGTTCGCATGGTCGGACGCGATGAGGCCGGCGACCGCGGATTCCCATCCACAGGGCGATTCGGTGTTCGAGAAGCGGCACGGGTGGATGAACCGCGGTCCGAACTTGGCCCGGCCACGTTCCAGACGCTAGCCGCACGGCGGGCGCCCCGAGCCCGCGACGAGGCAAAGCCGCTCTGTCTCACCGCGCGCGGACGCGCATGCAATTCATCCATAGTGGATGATCAGACGGCGACTGGAAGTCGAGAGCCGGGTTTTCCCCAGCCACGGCACCATTCCCTCCCGGCACTGCGGAACAGGGCCGGCCAACGCGACGGCCCTTCGGCGTCGACGCCTTGGCTCTCGGTTTTCGAATTGGCCGCAGTCCACGATCGTGCGGCGATGAGTCTGGGCCTGTCTGATCCGCGCCCCAAGCCTCCGCCGGGCGGCTGATATAGTCCGATAGACAGGGCAGGAGCCGTCGCTCCTGCCCGTTCTGTGTTCTCTCCGAAAGGAGTCTCCGTGACCGTCGTGGAAACGCCGGCGCCGGCCGGTGAGAAGGCGGCAATCGCCGCCCCCGCCATTTCCGCCCGAGATCTGGTCAAGACCTACAAGGGCGGCGTCCGCGCCCTCGACGGCGTCAGCTTCGACGTTCCCGCGGGCACCATCTTCGGCCTCCTCGGCCCCAACGGCGCCGGCAAGTCGACCACGGTCAAGATCCTCACCACCCTGTCCCGCCCCGACTCGGGTACGGGTGTCGTCGACGGCCACGACGTGGTTCGGCAGCCCGACGCCGTCCGCAAGACCATCGGCGTGGTGGGCCAGAAGTCAGGGGTGGATCGCGAGGCGACCGGAAGCGAAAATCTCAGCCTCCAGGGTCACATCTATGGAATGCGCGGCGCCCAGCTCTCCCGGCGAGTCGACGAGCTTCTGCACCAGTTCGGCCTCGCGGATGCCGGCCACCGCATCGCCAAGACCTACTCGGGCGGCATGCAGCGCCGGCTGGACATCGCCATGGGCCTGGTTCACCGTCCCACCGTCCTCTTCCTGGATGAGCCCACCACCGGCCTCGATCCCGAGGTCCGTGCCGATCTGTGGGAGGAGATTTCGCGGCTGGCCCGGCAGCAGGGCCTGACCATCCTCCTCACCACCCACTACCTCGAGGAGGCCGACCGCCTGGCCAGCAATCTCGCCATTCTCGACCGCGGACGCGTGGTAGTGGAGGGCCATCCCGAGGAGCTGAAGGCCCGGCTGGGCGGCGACGGCGTGCGCGTCGAGCTTGCCGATCCCTTCCCCGATCCGGAAGCTCCCGAGCTGGAGGGCGTGGGCGGAGTGCGGGACGTTCAGATTCGCGGCCGGCTCATCATGGCCCGCGCCACCGACGGTCCCTCGGCCGTGCCGCCCCTCTTGGCGGCGCTGGAGGAGCGGGGCATCCGTGTCGCCACCGTCTCCATCTCGCGTCCCTCCCTCGACGACGTGTATCTGCGCTATGCAGGCCGCAGCTTCGAAGAGGCCGAGCGGGAGGCCGAGCCCACCTCGTGAAGCTACTCGCCGACTCCGGCTACATGGCCATGCGCCACATCCGCAACCTCATCCGCCAGCCTTGGTACGTCGCGTTCACGCTCGTGCAGCCGATCATCTATCTCGGCCTGTTCAGCTCGCTCTTTCAGAAGGTGGTGGAGATCCCCGGCTTCGGCAGCCACTCCTACCTGGCCTTTCTCACCCCCGGCATCGCGGTCATGAGCGCCCTCTTCTCCTCCGGCTGGAACGGCATGAGCATCATTCGCGACCTTGATCGCGGGGTCATGGATCGTTTCCTGGTCTCCCCGGTCAGCCGGTCCTCGCTGATCTTGGGACGGCTGATACAGCTGGCGCTCGCCATCCTGGTGCAGTCGATCATCATCATTGGCCTGGGCTACCTGCGCGGCGCCCGCTTCTCCGACGCAGTGCTGGGCATTCCGGTGCTGATCGTGTGCGCCATTCTGCTGGCCATTCCCTTCGGCGCCCTCTCCAACGGCATTGCCCTGCTGACCAGGCAGGAAGAATCCCTGATCGGCGCGGCGAACTTCGTTCTCCTGCCCCTGACCTTCCTGTCCTCGGTCTTCATGGCCTCCAACCTGATGCCGAGCTGGATGCGTTCGATTGCCCAGTTCAACCCCCTCAACTGGGCCGCCCAGGCAGGCCGCGAGGCGCTGACCACCAACGTCGATTGGGGCTACGTGCTGCTGCGGCTCGGCTGGTTGGTGGCCCTTTCGCTGGCCTTCGGCTGGTTCGCCACCCTGGCGTTCAAGACCTACCAGCGCTCCATCTGACTCATCGACCGGCTCCAAGCGCTCCGCTGCCTTCAGGACTACGGGGCGGGCGTCGGCGATCTCGAGACGGCGCTGGCCCTGGCCTCAGCGTCGTAACGCCCTCTCAGATGGCCGGTGGCCTTACGAGGCGCCCGCGAAGTCCACGTCCTTGGTTGCCACCGTCCCACCGCTGCGGCCCGGCGCCGCCTGATAGGTCCAGTAGAGGTTGGTGTGGGCGATGACCTGATCCGGAGGTGGAGCGCCCCAGGCCGTCTGGTCCTCGGTGGTGTGGGCGTCGCTGACCAGGGTGGCGTCATAGCCCCGAACAATGGCGCCATGGAGCGTCGACCGGATGCAGGCATCCGTCTGTGCGCCCACCACCATCAGCTTCCCAACCTTGAGGCCTGAGAGCACCGCTTCGAGATTGGTGTCCTCGAAGGAATCGCCGTAGTTCTTCTCGATCAGTGGCTCCGATTCGTCGGGGTGCAGCTCGGGCACGATGCGCCACTCGTCGCTGCCCCGGCTCAGGTTCTCGTCGGCATGCTGAACCCAGATCACCGGCACCTGCTCCTCGCGGGCCCGTTCGACCAGGCTGCCGACGTTGGCCACCACGTCATCTCGCCGGTGGGCGCCGGCGACGACGCCGTTCTGCACGTCCACCACCAGCAGCGCCGTATTGGGCCGGTTTTCCAGTGTGCTCATTGATCTCCCCATCCGTCTTGCATTGTTCTCCATGGTAATTCGTCGCGATCTCGGCCGGAAGCACCCCGGGACGCTGCCACTACACTGGGCCGTCGTCGCAACCTGGGAGATCATTGCCCCCGTACGAGGACCGATCGCTGCGTGATCTGGCGGCCGTGGCCGCGCAGATCGAGGCCCATGTCTATCAGCCCGTGGCCGGCCTCCAGGCGGTTGCCTGGGTCACGCCGGAGCCCGTCGCCTTCAGCCGCCGGGAGCAGGGCACGCGCCTCGACCTCGAGCCTGGCCTGACCTGGGGTCGCCTCTGGGACTGCGCGTGGTTTCATCTGACCGGCTCGATCCCTGAATCGGCCCGGAGCCGGCAGGTGGTGGCGCTGGTCGATGTGAGCGGCGAGGCCTGCGTGGTGGACGCCGCCGGCTCGCCGGTTCTGGGCCTGACCACGGTAAGCTCCGACTTCAGTCCTGACCTCGGCACACCCGGCAAACGCGTGGTGCCGTTGGTTGGGGCTGCCGCAGGCGGCGAGCCGGTCGATCTGTGGATCGAGGCCGGATGCAACGACCTGTTCGGTGAGCTACAGAACCAGGGCAGATTGGCCGAGGCATCCATCGCGACCGTCGAGCCCGAGCTGCGTGCCCTTTCCTACGACTTCTCGGTGCTCCTTGATCTGGTCGCCGTGCTGCCCGAAAACTCGGCCCGCCGGGCTCGGGTCCATGCGGCGCTCACAGACGCGGCTCGCCTCCTGCTGACCTTCGAGCCGGCCGAGGCGGCCTCGGCCCGGCAACGCCTGCAGCCGGAGCTGAACGCCAGAGGAGGAGAGCCCTCGCTGGAGATCAGCGCGTGCGGCCAGGCGCACCTCGATCTTGCCTGGCTCTGGCCCATCCGCGAGACCATCCGCAAGGGCGGCCGGACCTTCGCCACCGCGTTGGCCCTAATGGACCGCTATCCCGAGTACGTCTTCGGGGCCAGCCAGCCGCAGCTCTACGCCTGGATGCGGGAGCGGTATCCGCGTCTCTCCGATCGGATTCGAGCGCGCATCGCCGAGGGTCGCTGGGAGCCGCAGGGGGCGATGTGGGTCGAGGGGGACGTCAACCTCGCCGGCGGAGAAGCCATCGTTCGGCAGCTCCTCTACGGGATCCGGTACTACCGTGAGGAGCTGGGATACGAGGCGAACGTGGCCTGGCTTCCCGACAACTTCGGCTTTCCCGCGTCGCTGCCCCAGATACTCAGCCGGGCCGGCATCCACCATTTCCTCACCATCAAGCTGTCCTGGAACCTGATCAATCGCTTCCCGCGTCACAGCTTCTGGTGGGAGGGCATCGACGGCACTCGCGTCCTGGCGCACATGCCGCCCGAGGGGAATTACAACAGCCCCGCCCTGCCGCACAACGTCCGAAGGATCGAGGAGTCATACGCCGACAAGGAGGTCTCGCGCCACGCCATGCTGCTCTTCGGCGTGGGCGACGGCGGAGGCGGTCCGGGAGAGGAGCACCTGGAGCGGCTCCGGCGGCTGACCAATCTCGAGGGCGTACCCCCGGTGCGTCAGGAGCCGGCCTCGCGACTGTTCGAGCGCTTGGAGGCCGAGGCAGACGGGTTCGCCACCTGGACCGGCGAGCTGTACCTGGAGCGCCATCAGGGCACCTTCACCAGCCAGGCGCGCAGCAAGCGCCTCAACCGCCGGCTGGAGCTGGCCCTGCGAGAGCTGGATCTGACCGCTTCGATGGCTCAGGTGATGCCCGTCTCGTCCACCTATGCCTTTCCCCATCAACAGGTGGAGGCCATCTGGAAGGAGATGCTGCTCTACCAGTTCCACGACATCCTGCCCGGCTCATCCATCACCCGCGTCTACGACGAGTCGCTGCCGCGCTACGAGGCCCTGCTCGAGGAGGTCGAGAGCCTGACCCGATCGGCGACGCAGTCCCTGAACGGCGGCGGCGCACAAGCGTCTGTGTTCAATCCCCTCGGTTGGCAGCGAACCGAGTGGGTCCGGCATGGACACACCTGGTCGCTGGTGACCGCGCCGTCATTCAGTGTCGTGCCGCTCGATCAGGAGAGTCATCTGGGCACCGCGCCACCGCTCAAAGCCACTCCCGACCGTCTGGAGAACGATCTCCTGAGCGTCGCCCTCGACGGCTCCGGCGCTCTGTTGGCCGTTCGCGACCGTCAGCTCGGGCGGGAGGTGCTGACTGCCGGCGGTGCGGGCAACCGTCTGGCCGTCTATGCCGACTCCGGCCATGCCTGGGACTTTCCGGTCGACTACGACCGGGTCGCGCCCGATCGGCCGCGGCTAGAAGCCTCCACCGCGGAGGTCTGTGGTCCGCGGGCCGTCGTGCACCAGCGGTATCGGTACGGCGAATCGGTGATCGAGCAGGATGTCATACTAACCGCCGGAAACCGCCGCGTCGACTTCGTCACCCGGGTTGACTGGCGGGAATCGGGCCGCATGCTGCGCACCAGCTTCCCGGTAGCGATTCGTGCCGATCGGGTGACATGCGACATCCAGTTCGGGTCCGTTGCGCGACCGACGGTGCGCAACACCTCCTGGGACATCGCCAAGCGCGAGTTCTGCGCCCACAAATGGGTCGACCTTTCCCAGCCCGACTACGGCGTCGCACTCCTCAACGACTGCAAATACGGCCACCGGGTGGAGGACGGTGTCCTCGACCTCAACCTATTGCGCAGTCCCTCCTGGCCCGACGCGACCGCCGATCGCGCCCGGCACGAGTTCACGTATTCGCTCCTCCCACATCCCGGCGATCACCGGTCGGCCGGCGTCATCCGTGCCGGCTACGAGCTGAACGTGCCGCTCCGGGTCATCGCCGAAGGCCCGGCTCCGATCGATTCTCTGCTCTCGGTGGATGCCGAAAACGTGGTGGTGGAGACCGTCAAGCCGGCCGAGGAGGGCCAGGCCATCGTGGTTCGGCTCTATGAATCCTGGGGCGCCGATGCGTCCCTGCGGCTGAACCTGGGCTTCGACATTGAGACGGCCGCCCGCACCGATCTGCTGGAGCGGCCGCTCGAGCCCGCTGACCACCGGCAACGACAGGTCGACCTGCGGCTGGCGCCCTTCGAGATCGCCACCCTGCTGCTGGTTCCAAGCAGACGGGTCTAGGCGGCCAGGGCCTCCGGGTTGTCGACGCCGTAGGCCCGGTACCACGGTGAGGCGGCCTGCAGACACCGGTTGACGGCGTTGATGTTGCGCACCCCGGCCGTCTCGAGCCAGGAGCGAAACGCGTCCGCCCCCTGCTCCGCGTAGACGGGAATGCCGTCCTTCCAGGTCGCGCGCCCGCAGAGCACGCCCGCGAACCGCACCCCGGATTCGGCGGCCAGCTCCAGCGACTCCGTGAACTCCGCGTTGCTCACCCCGGCGCTGAGGTAGATGAAGGGCTTCCCCGCCACCTCCGCGGCCTCCCGGAAGCGCTCCATGGCCTCCTGCCGGCTGTAGGCCGCCGTACCGCCGAAGGCTCGTGCGCCTTCCACGAACTTCAGGTTGACCGGTATCTCCACCTTCAGCACGTCGACGTGATAGTGCTCCTTCCCGAACTCACGCATACTGCCCGCCACGATCTGGGGCTTGCGGCGGGCGTACTCGAGGCCCTTCTCGTCCTCACCGCTCGGGTCGTAGCCCACGAACTCCAGGAAGAAGGGGATTCCCTCCGCCAGGCATTCGTCGCCGATGCGCTCGATGAAGGCATGCTTGATGTCGTTGATCTCCGGCTTCTCGAACGGCGTGTAGTAGATGAGCACCTTGACCGCGTCGGCGCCCGCGCCGTGGATGCGGCGAACCGATTGGTGCGGCAGCAGGTCGGGCAGCCGGCCGGGCTGGGTGTTGTCGTATCCCGATTCCTCGTAGGCCAGCAGCAGACCCGCGTTGGGCGCCCGCCGCTCGGCGGCCGGCAGCCCGTACTCGGGGTCCAGGAGGATGGCGCTGGCGTGCGGCGTCAGCACCTCGGTGACCAGCGATTTGAACTCCTCCATGTCGGAGGCCGAAACATCGCTCCCCCGCGCTGCTCCCAACGCCTTCTTCAAGGAGCCGCGCTGATCCATGGCCGCGGCGGCGATCACCCCCCGCTCGTCGGCCAGGTTCTGCAGGTGTCTGACCTTCCCGGCGGATAGCTTGCCCACGTCCACACCCCCTTCGTTCTCCCTCAATGCTAGCCGGACGGCCGTGGCGGCCGACCTGCCCACCGGTGCCTCCCTGAGCCGATCCGGCCGCCGACTAGACTCGTTCAGGAGGGCGTCATGGAGCTGGGCTACGTCTTTCCGCAGACCGAGATGGGACCGGGCCCGACGGATATCCGGCGGCTCGTGCGGGCGGTCGAGGATGCCGGCTACCATCACCTCGCCATCTACGACCACGTGCTCGGCGCCGACGTCAGCCGCCGCCCCGACTGGCGCGGGCCATACACCAGCGAGACGCCCTTCCACGAGGTGCTGGTGCTCTTCGGCTACTGCGCCGCGATAACGGAGCGCCTGCAGCTGGTCACGAGCATCCTGATCCTGCCCCAGCGACAGACGGCGTTGGTGGCCAAGCAGGCGGCCGAGATCGATCTGCTGAGCGGCGGACGCTTGCGACTGGGCGTCGGTCTGGGCTGGAACGACGTGGAATACCAGGCTCTGAACGAGGACTTCCATAATCGGGGCCGACGCATCGAGGAGCAGATCGACGTGCTCCGCAAACTCTGGACCGAGCCGGTCATCACCTACGAGGGCCGGTGGCACCGCATCGACGCGGCCGGCATCCAACCGCTTCCCGTGCAGCGGCCCATACCCATCTGGATGGGCGCGTACTCGGAGCCGGCGCTCAAGCGCGCCGCTCGAATCGCCGACGGCTGGTTCCCGCAGCTGCCGCCCGACGATCGCGGCCGGGAGGTCCTCGATCGGTTCCAGGAGTACGTGCGTGAGGCCGGTCGCCGCCCCGAGGACGTGCCCATCGAGGGCCGTCTGCAGTACGGCGACGGAGACCCCGAGCGCTGGCGGCGCGAGCTGCAGCTGTGGCGCGAGCGAGACGCCCGCTTCGTGAGCCTCGTCACCATGAACGCCGGCTTGCGAACCGTCGACCAGCACATCGAGGCGCTGGAGCGGTTCGTGCGCGTCGCGCAAGAGGGGTGATGCAGGCTCCTGGTCGCGCTTTGCTGGCCGGGCTCTTGGCGGTCGCCGCCTGGGCTACCGGCACCACCGCCCCATCCACATCCTGGGCGGTCGGTCTCCGAGCGGCCGGAACAGCGACTCAAGGGCCGGCCACCCTCTCGAGACTTCCCAGAGCTCTGAGCCATCACTTCGTTCAGCTCAGCATTGGCGGCCGCATCATCACCGACAGCGACGATGGCTTTCCTGGCGGCTACTACGGAAGCTTCGCGTGTGGTGTCGACCGGCGAGGACATGTGGTCTGCTGGGGCGACAACGACTACGCTGAGCTCGACGCCCCAGGAGGCCGGTTTCGCCAGGTCGCCGCCGCGGGCCTCTTCGCTTGCGGCATTCGGACATCGAGAGCGGCCCTCTGCTGGGGAGGGTTGACACGACCGGGCCTGTTCAAGCCACCGCCTCCCACCTACGCATTCAGACAGATTTCCGCCGGCAGGGACTTCGTCTGCGGGCTCCGCGTCAACGGTCGGGTCGCCTGTTGGGGCATCCTGACCTCTGGACGGCTGGGGCACGGGTTGGATCAGCCGCCGGCGGGCAGCTTCACCGCCATCAGCGCCGGCGACTTCTTTGTCTGCGGACTTCGGCAATCCGGGAGGGTGGTCTGCTGGGGCGGAAATCACTATGGACAGACCACCGCTCCGACCGGTCTGGGATTCACCAGGGTGGCCGCCGGCGGTTATTTTGCCTGTGCCACTCACAAGGGCGAACCGCCAACCTGTTGGGGCCACGACAATCGGGGACAGACGAAAGCCCCGGCCATCTCGCTCTCAAGCATCGGCGCCGGTCGAGACTATGCCTGCGGGCTGGATAGCCAGGGCAGCTTGCATTGCTGGGGCAACCGGCTCAGTCCAGTGGTGAGGGACATGCCTGCCATGAGGCTGCGAACGTTCGCAGCCGGCGACCGAATCGCCTGCGGAGTGACGCTCGCCGGTATGCCGGTCTGTTGGGGTGACGACGAATACGGGGAAAGCGTACCGCCCCGTCCGTTCTTTCAGGTTGAGGCCTCCAATGGCTCGGACTCCTCCAACTACACGGCCTGCGGCCTCCAGGGGCAGTCCCCCACGGGACAGCTCGTCTGCTGGGGAGCGGACTTCAATGGCATCGCGGAGCCGCCGGCCGGGCAGTTCCGGCAGGTGATCGTCGGCGATGTGTTTGCCTGCGGCCTGCGTAGCTCGGGAACGGCGACCTGCTGGGGTTGGGATGCGGAGGGGGATACGGAGGTGCCGGGCGGTCGGTTCATCCAGCTTTCTGCCGGCGAAATGGTGGGGTGCGGCATCCGCCCCAGCCGCAGGGTCATCTGCTGGGGCGACGACCGCTTTGGCCAGTCCAACCCCGTGAGCGGGCGATTCAGGCAAATCAGCGTGGGCATCGGCTTCAACTGTGGTGTCCGCACCGACCGTTCCGTGACCTGCTGGAACAACGTCGTGCGCGGTGACCCGCCGCCCAAAGGCTCCTTTTCGACGGTCACAGGGCAGTGGAACTTCGCCTGCGCCCTGACCACGAAGGGTCTGGCCCGCTGCTGGGGCGTGAACGAGACGGGCGCCAAGCATGCACCCGGTGGCAGGTTCACCGAGCTATCCGCGGGCACGGCGAGCGTCTGCGGTATCCGTCCCGGAGGCAAGGTGGTCTGCTGGGCACCGGAAACGGGGAACCCGGCCCCGGCTCCGAGCGGCCGGTACCACCAGATCAGCCTCGGCCTCATCAGCTGCGGGATCCGACTCGACGGCTCCGTCGACTGTTGGGGCGGCTATGATCCCACCTACGACGTGAGACTGCCTCCGCCGGAATAGGCCCGGCTCGATCGAGAGCGGCCTGGAGGGTTGCGGTCCCGCGCACCCGGATTCGGCCGCCGGCACGGTCCCCATACGAGTCTGTTGGCATCCGTGCCGCCCCAGGTCTCACAGCCGACGGGCAGCCGTTCAACGGACGAGACGTCAAGACCGTTGCCGAGAGCAATCAGTTTTTGCTCCGAGGACTTCCCGCCCTACCCACAGAACTCCGTTACTGGAGGCAGAACTCGTTGCCTTCGGGATCTGCCATGACCATCCACATCTCCCCCGGCTCCTCGTAGAGCCCGGTCCTGCTCGCGCCCAGACGCACGAGGCGATCGGCCTCGCGCTCGAGGGCGGCTCGCCGCTCCTCCGTGGAGACGTCACGACGGCCCACAACGTTGACGTCCAGGTGAACCCGATTCTTGGCCGACTTCGACTCCGGGACTCGCTGGAAGTAGATGCGGGGTCGGGCGCCGTCCGGGTCCACGATCGCCGATGCGTGACCGGTCATGTGCTGAAGGTTATTGGCCTCGAGCCACTTCTCCCAGGAATCGAAGCCCTCCGGCGGCGGCTGCACCTCATACCCCAGCGCCTGCGCCCAAAACTGGGCTAGCGCATCCGGATCACGCGCGTCGAAGGTGATCTGGATTTTGGGACCCGGCATGCTCATCCCTCCGACTTGGTCGTATGGTCATTCTCGCTGAGGTCGATGACGGCCGAGCCCTGGATGCGCCCGGCCTTTACCGCTTGGAGGGCCTCGTTGACCCGATCCAGGTCGAAGGTCTCAACCCGCGACCGAATGGGAATCTCCTTGGCCAGGCGCAGCAGCTCACAACCGTCCTCGCGCGTGTTGGCCGTGACACTGCGGACGCTGCGTTCATAGAAGAGGTCCCGCTCGTACACCAATCCGGGAATGTCGGAGAGATGGATCCCGGCCAGGGCCAGCGTCCCGCCCCGGTCGAGCGCCTGCAGCGCAACCGGAACCAGATCGCCCGCAGGTGCGAACAGGATCGCGCCATCGAGCCGCTTGGGGGGCGGATCGGTGGCGTCACCCACCCAGCAGGCGCCCATCTCCTGAGCCAGGCTTCGATGCCGCTCCCCGCGGGTGAGCACGTACACATCACAGCCCCAATGGCGGGCCACCTGAATGCTCACGTGGGCAGATGCCCCGAACCCAAACAAGCCCAGCCGCCCACCCGGCCGGATCTCAGACCGCTTCAGAGCCCGATAGCCGATGATTCCGGCACAGAGCAGCGGCGCGACCTGGGTCGCGGGAAGATCGTCGGGGACGCGATAGGCGAACTCGGCAGAGACCGCGGCCATTTCCGCGTAACCGCCGTCGTCGGTGTAGCCGGTGAACCGTGCGTTGGGACACAGGTTCTCCCGTCCGGAGCGACAGAACCGGCACGTTCCATCGACGTGACGAAGCCAGGCGATGCCAACCCGGTCGCCCTCCGAAAAGCCGGAGACGGACCGGCCCGTGTCCATCACCCGTCCCACGACCTGATGACCCGGAATGACGGGTCGCTTCGACGCCGGAAGATCACCCTCGATCACGTGGAGATCCGTCCGGCAGCAGGCGCAGGCTTCCACCCGCTGCAGAATGTCCCCGGGTCCCATGGGCGGCGAGGGCACCATTTCGATCTGCAGGGGCGCGGTCTCGATGGGCGCTTGCGCCCGCAGCACGGCCGCCCGCATGGCGCCTACTCCGGCCTCAGGAGGCTTCGCCGTCCTTGGGCTCGATCAGCTTCGCAAGAGAACGAAGGCCTCGCGACATCCGCGTTCGGGCAACGTCCGCCAGGACCGGCAGCACCTTTATCTCGGCCCCTCCGCCTCCTGACGAAGCCGGCTCGGAGTCCGGCCGCGGCGCGCCCGCGTTCTCGGATGCCTGGTTGCCGGCCGGAAGCGGCTCTCCGGCGATTCCCGCGGCCGCGTCGTTCTGCCGGGCCGTCAAGTTCCGCTCCAGGCAGGCGGCGAACTCCTTGATCAGGCGATTCGAGACATCCTGGATGAGATTGCGCCCGAACTGCGCCACACGCCCGGTGACGCTGATCTCGGAGCGGATCTGGACCGTCGTCCGCGAGGGGCTCTCCTCGACGAGCGTGGAGGTGATGGTGCCCGAAGCGCTGCCGCCACCGCGCGTATCGCTCCCCGCCGCCGTGAGCACCACGCGATGGGAGGCTGGGTCGACTTCGGTGAGATTCAGGGTGCCCTTATAGCTCACGGAGACGGCCCCAAGCTTGACCTTGACCGTTCCCCGGTACTCGCGATCTCCGATGACGTCGGTCAGCTCGGCGCCGGGCACACAGGGAGCGACCGCGCGCACGTCGAGCAGGTAGCTCCACACCGCCTCCAGGGGCGCGTCCACCGTGAAGGCGTTCGTCACTTCCATCCGGAACCTCCATGAGACGGCGATCTGCCGGCGCCCAAGACCGGGGGCCCCGGAGCTAGCTCCAACCGTCCTTCAACTCCACTCCAGTATCGTAGAGTTGTATTCTGGCCGTTTGACGGGGAACCAGCGAAATAGATACTCTTGCAGGGCGCAGGGGAGGTGCCGACTCCCGGCATGGGCCCGATTTGCGTGTGTTTGGATATCTCCGATGCTGAGTAGGATCGTCAAGGTGACGGCGATCTTGCTGGGGCTCGCGGTCATCGCCGCGGGCGTCGAGGCATACCGGCTCTATACCGGTATCGACTCGATCGTGAACCAGAAGGTCAACCGTCTGCCCGTCTGCAAGAAGGGCTACACCCTGGCCGCCGCCACGGTGACGGCCACGCCAACGACCACCGCGGGCAGCGCGCCGGGTGGCCACGCCAAGAAGCGTCCGCCACGGTGTGAGATCGATCCGCCCGTCAAGCTGCCGACGCTGGGCGGGAAGAACCGCATCAACATCCTGCTGCTGGGCAGCGACAACGACAAGAAGGGCATCGCCCTCCTCAGCCAGACGATGATGGTCATCACCGTCGACCCGGTCCACAAGACCGTGGGCATGCTGTCCATCCCCCGCGACTTTTGGGTGCCCATCCCGGGCGTCTACGGCTACCACAAGATCGACGCCGCCATGTCCTACGGCATCGCCGGCTCCTCCTCATCGAACTTCATCACCCGGTTCCGTGCCGGCGTCTCGCTGGCGATCGCCACCGTGGAAGATAATTTCCACATCCCCATCGACTACTACGCCTGGGTGGGCCTGCAGGGCTTCGTGAAGGTGGTGGACACGCTGGGCGGCGTGGTCATCGACGCCGAGCACCCCATCGTGGACGACACCTATCCCGACGACCTGACCGGCGGCAATCCATTTGCCTACACCCGCGTCTACATCCCGGCCGGTCCGCAGTATATGAACGGCTTCACGGCGCTGGAGTATGTGCGCTCACGGCACGCCGATCTGGTGGGAGACTTCGGCCGCGGCGCCCGGCAGGAACAGATGCTGCTGGGCATCCGGCGCAAGGCCGATTCGCTGGGCCTGACCAATCTGGCCACCATCGACTCGCTGGTCAACGAGATCGGCTCCTTTGTGCGCACCGACGTCGGCACCAGCCAGGTGCTGCCCATGTACAACTTCGCCAAGAACCTGAAGCTCAGCCAGATCCACCGAGTGGTGCTCTCGCCACCGCTCTACTCGAGCATCGGGACCGCGTCGGACGGGGAGTCCATCGTCAATCCCGACTGGACCACCATCATGCCGGTCGTGCACAGGATGTTCGCGCCGCCCTCCTCGATCCACTCCCACTCCACCAAGCGACCGAAGCTGCCCAAGACCATGAGCTACAGCCAGGCGCTGGCCCTGCTGGCGCGGGTGTCGGGGGCCCTGCCGCCCCACAGCCCCTTCAAGCAGGCCCCGCCCATACCCGTCAGGCTCTTCCATGGGCGCCTGTTCTTCGACCGGGGCGGCAACATCTTCTCCTACAACGGGCGGAATACGTACCAGATAACCCACACCTCGGGCGTCTCCGATCCGTCGCTCACCCCCAACGCGCGGACCCTCGTCTTTGCCCGGCGCTGGTCGCCCGTGGTCTCCGACATCACCCTCCTCGACCGGCGCACGGGCCGGCGCCTTCAGCTCACCCACGACCGCACCACCGACGGCAACGTCTCCGACAACCTGTGGGCGTACTACCCCGCTATCTCACCGGATGGACGCACCGTCGTCTACGCCTCCGACGCCTACAAGCTCACCAACGACCCCGACGGCGGCATCGACCTCGCCCTGTACAAGTACGACCGGACCACCGGCGTGACGACGCAGATGACCTTTCAGGGCACCAATGCCCTGTCGCTGGGCGCGGGTGGGGATGCCGACGTTCACTTCGACCCCGCGAATCCCAACCAAGTCATCTTCACGTCGTACTACTACTTGCCTAACGAGTCGGTGGGGTCGCGGCTGATGCTGCTCAATCTCACCACCGACAATGCCCTCCCGCTCACTCCCTTCGGCTGGCGCGTATCGGAGCCGGCCTGGCAGCCCAACGGCAATCACGTCGCCTATGTGCAGTCCCAGGGCGAGGGCACCCAGCTGCGAATCGCCTATTTCCACAACGGCGCGCTGCATGCGCACCGCTCCTGGCAGGTGGACTCAGGAATGATCTCCGAGCCGGCCTACTCACCCGACGGCCGCCATCTCGCCTACTTCAAGCTGGTGGGCAACGACTTCCAGATCTGGATCGCAGACCTCAAGAACGGCCTGCCCACGGGCAAGAAGCGTCAGGTCATCACGGGCTCCGGGCTGCTGGCCAGCTCGCCAATGGTCTGGACGCATTGAGCACATCCATCTCGCCGCAACAAGGAGCTTTGATGCACGCCGGTCGCCTCGTCGCCGCTACCGTACTCGCGCTCTCCCTGGGCGCGACCACCGTCTCGGCTGCTCAGCCGGCCGCTCATCCCAAGGTGACGCTCACCATCCTGATCAGCGGCTCGGGTCAGAAGGGTTGGGGCGTGGTCACGTTCAAGAAGAAGCACTGCTCCCTGACCGCCTGCGGCTTCCGGGTGCGGCCGGGCGTGTTGCTCCACCTGCGGGAGCGGCCGGCGAACCAGTCGAAGCACCCGTTCCGCTACTGGCAGCTGCCGGGCGGCAAGAAGGTGCACAAGAAGGCGGTGACCTTGAAGATTCGGAGAAACTCCGCGCTTAGTGCCGTGTACAGGAAGTAGGTTGGCCCGTCCTCGATTGGCGCCGGTTCGCGACCCGTGAAGGGCGGCATGACCTTCCGCTTCGGCGACTGACCACCAAGGGGCAACGCGACCAACACACCGGACCGTTTCACGACAGGAGCCATGGATGAGTCTCTCCGCCGGGCAAAGCCGGCGGCTACCGAAGGCAAGGGCCTTGAGCTTCATCAACCGAATCATCGACTTCTTCTGGTGGAATCGCGGGGACCGCGACGAGGAGCGGGCCTGGCAGAAGAGCGGATCCTATCCCGACGTGGTGCAAAGGGCCTACCACAAGCAGCGTGACTTCGACCGCGACGCCGCCAGGCTGCAGTCCATGGGCTATCGAATTGTTGGGGTCGAGAACCGCAGCGTGGTAGGGGGCGGCGTCATACCGGAAACAGCAACGGCGGCACGCCAGCTCATTTCGATTAAGTACGAGCGGCAGGCGAATAGGACCATGGCGCCCGGAGCAGAGCTGGCCAACGAATCTTCCACACCCCCGGATGAGAGCTGAGCTCCGCCCGACGCCCATCCCTTCCCGTCGCGTCGTCCGCGTTACTTCCTGTTCGCGCTACCTCGCTGGTCGAGTTGATTCTTCCCTCGATAGCGCGCTGAAGACGACCCGCAGATACATGTGGATCCGACCACCGTCGTTGCGGCCCGAGGCCATCTGTTTGGTGCGGGGGCGATTCGCTGCCCGATGGGCTTCACCCGGATTTGGTGGATCGGAGCTTGGAGCTGAACGGGCGCCTGAGCGGCTACTTCCCTGGGCCTCCGGACCGTGATGATGAACGTCGCAGCGCCGCCTCCTCTTTCTCGAGGCGGCGTAGCGCAAAGGCGCGCGCGTCCTCCCGGCTCTCGTGCGCCGGCGGCGGCGACTCGTCATCCCAGATGTTCATGCCGGAGTCCCAGACGTCGGCGTACCAGTGGCCGTAGCCGTCGGTGAAGGTGGTTATCGTCGAGCTGCTACGGGAGCCGGGCAGGACCTCACATCTCAGGTCCTGGGGCTGGAAGGGGTAAACCGCCGGTTCCTGTCCCTGCGCTTCGGTCCAACGTATGGCGGCGGCGAGTGCCTCCTGCGCCCTATCGAAGGGACCGACGTGGTCCGGTGCGTCGGCGGGCCCGGAGTCTATGGACCAAAACCACCGGGCTCTCCGGTCGGTTTCGAGCCCGACGGCCCACTGCCGGCCATAGATGTCCATCACCGTCTGGGTTGGCGCGAAGACTCCCTGGCCGCCGACCCACTCGCCCACCCCGAGGACCAGCTGCAGACTCCAAAATCTGACTAGGCTTAGGAGGTGCCGGAGGATGAGAAGCAGCCGCTCTCGCCGGTCAAGCACGTGGATGCCGTAGTCAGCGAGCATCCGCAAAACCTCTTCGCGATGCTGTGCCGGAATGCCGGCCGGATCCACGCCATCGCGGACATCCATGAAGTTAACTTGCCAGGGCTCGCCTGTCGAGGGGTCGTAGTCCAACAACGTCCATGTGACACCCGGGGCGTTGCGTGTGCCGTAGTCTTGAGGCTCCGAGGCGAGTTGGATCGTGATCACCCCGCTGTCCCTCCCCCTCGGAGCCCAGTAGCCAGCTACGTATGGGTAGCTCCCCTCACCTCTTGGCGAGGGCGGACCTGCCTCCTCCGTGTGGTTCGTCACGCGCTCAGTAGTCCGGATCCAGGAGCACGGTGTATATTTCGGCCAGGTCAGAATCGGGGCCCGAGCGCTCAACGACGACGTCCATTCTCCGGTCGCCGACACGGCGCTGCCACCGCATTCTCATGACGGCCTGACCCTTCTTGTACCCGTGCGCGTAGGTCATCCTTTCCTCCTTAAGGGTTCGTTCGCTGTTTTTCGGCTTGACGATACGTGGAAACAACCTGGCCCGCTTTTCACTCTGCTCGAGGCGGTGCTTCGAAAACCCTCGAATCCTCCAGTTAATCCTTAGCTTGCCCATGCGGCCGACCGCTTTCAGACGCAGCTTACCTTCCCGCATCCTTTGGCTCATCCTTCTGATGTTCCGCACCGCCTCCTCTGCCTCCCCCTCACCCTCGTCTGACGACTCTTCCGAATTCGGGCCATCCTCCGACCCGGGGCTGTTATCCCCGTCGCCGAGGCTGCCCCCGCAGCCGGGCTGGTTCATCACCGCCGCCCCGCCCGCGGGTGCGTCGTTGCAGGGGCCGAGCCCCGAAGGATCGACCAGCGACGGCGGGTCGTTCGCCGCATACGAGTACGGCTGGCCGGTCAGCCGCACCATCGGATCCGGACTGATGAACTGCCCCGAAGACGGGTCGTAGTAGCGGTTCACCAGGTACACCAGCCCGGTCGGGTCGGTATACCCGCCCGCGTAGCCCAGTGGCGTGTACCCGCTGAGGCCCCCGGTGCCTGCGGTCTGCCCCAGGCGCCATAGGACGTGACCGCCGATCCCGAGCCGGCAATGGCCCCTGACGCCGACACGATCCCGCGTATCGAGCCCAGACGATCGGCCATCAGGTAGCTGATCGCGCCGGCCGCCAGCGCCACCTGCTCGATGGGCCGCCCGTCGGGGCCGTCGATGAAGGCATAGTTTGAGTCGGTCAGCGGCAGGGGCGACGCCAGGCCCGCCCCCCAGACAAAGTTCTCGGTGACGCCTGACGTCGTCTCCGAGGTCCGCAATCAACAGAGCCTCGCACATACACCAACGACCCGGCATGTTGGGCTGGGGATAGGTCTCATTCCGCGGGCAGCCGAGCTCCTTGGTCGGCGTTCGTTAGACGCGGCGCACTCCGTTGTGTCCTCAGTCGCTCCCTGTCGCTGCGGCGGTCCCCACGCTCATTCGCCGGGGGATCGTGGGTCATCCAGAGACTCGCGCAGGCGCTGCCTGAGCCGGTGGGATGTCACACCTCGTGCGCGGACGCGCCTCGCCAGCGCAAAGCCCGCCCAGGCGCACAGGAGGTAGGCGGCGACCATTCCGGCCTGCTCGTCGAGCGGATACCGGCGGAACACCGTGGCGACGATTGCCGGGCCAAGAACGGCGGTGCCCGCCCGAACCCAAGTCCCGGGGCGGCGCGAGCCCGTTCGGCCCTGAGGGTCGGCGCGCGGTTTCGTCACTGCCACGGGCAAGACGAGCCGCATTGGGGGTACGCCAGCGTGTCGGACCTCTTCTTCGCACAGACGTATCTCCGATCGGTATGAATCTGCTCTCGGGCCGGCCGAGGCCGCGCGATTAGGCGCTCGCCATCCGGAGCAGCGTGTTGACCGTGTTCCAAACTGCGTGTGGTGGCGGCGACGGCGAGGCGGCGCTCCCGGAAGGCGTTGCCCAGCTTTGATCGGCCGTAGTCCTCGGTCGCGTCCCTCCAGCTGCTGACCTTATAGATGGAGGCCTCGTGCGCCCGCCCCTCATGGATGCGCTGACCGGCCCTCATTGCGGTCGCATGCCCCGAAGGTAGGTGACGGCGTCAACCCGAACCCCCTCGCCGCGTCCGACCAGTGGACGCAGGTGCTCTTCGAGCTTTCGGAATTCCGCCTCGTCGGTCCAAACGAACATGATCTCTTCTCGGTCGATCATGGTATAGGTTTCCCATCCGTACAAGAAGACATCCCAATCCAGTGGCTCCGACTTGGCGTCCGCCTCCAGCTGCAGATGAAGCTCACGAAAGCCGGCCAGCCAGGTGGGCATTGAGCATGAGGTCTCGCTCGTTCAGAGACATCACCCCGCTTTTCGGCTCGACCATCAGCGCGTTGTAGCGACCAATGACCTGACGGGCCAGCTCCAAGACGGGCGTGGCGTCGTAGCCAAATAGTGTCAAGTCCTGGCCGGGTGGTCTGAGCCACCCCAGATGGGCTGCATCTTCCAGATCGGCTCGGCGATCGAAAACCGGCCACCCGGACGCAGCAGCCTGAAAACCTGCCGGAACCAGTCCTGCCGGTCCCGCTGGTCTACGGCCGCAGCATAGCCGGTCATCACGTCGAAGCTCTCGTATCCACAAGCTCGGACATGGTAGCAAACCGAAACCTCGTCTCCAGTCCGGCGTCCTGGGCAAACCAGCGGCAGCCGTCCAGGAACGGGCCCTCCTCCTCGCTGCGCTCTTCCTCGTCGCCCTCATCACTGCATGGCATCTCGGCGAATGTGACACCGCCGCCCTGGCCGGCTCTGTCCAGGGCCAGCGACCCGGTAAGCCCCTCTGGCCACCAGCCCATATCCAGCACCCGGTCGCCGGGAGAGATGGAGGCTCCCTCGATTACACGGTCTCCGATCGCTACGAGGCCCGGAACCAGCGCCGCCGTGACCTTCTCTTCCGTGGGACTCTCCCTCTTAAACCACTCGAGCCATCGGTCGGCGGCCGCCCCGTCTTGGAGTCGGTTCCTGCCGCGTCTCCGCTTATTGACTGACGCCATTAGTGCCGAGTCCCAGGCGCGCCCAAGGGTCGAGGCCGGGTCATTTGGAGCCCAGCTGATGCATCGTCAGTGGTCCCGCGTTCTTCCCGGCCGACACCCACGTTCCGGATTACCACAACCTTGTTGTCACGAATGAAGGATATCGAGTGTTTGTCAGCCTGGTAGTAGACTCGATTCGGGTCCCTCACTGTTCGCGCTACCCCCTGGTCGAGGCGATCCTTCCCTGGATAGCGCGCGGGACGCGACCCGCAGATACATGTGGATCCGACCAGCCCCCTAGTCAAGGACGCGGAACCCCTGATGACGCAGGATCGCCAGGACCCGCTCCCGCGCCGGTACGTCCACGAGCCTGACGCCGTCCTCGAGGCGATGGAGTTCCAGGCGGGTTGGGCAGCCGTCGGCTGATAGGTAGAGGAGACCGTGGCCCTCCGCCACGGGGACCGAGGTCGAGGATCGGCCCCTCGAGTACTCGATATCGGCGCCGATTGTGGGGCCGCACTTCAGATTGCGGCGCGTGATCCGCTCCAGCCATGGTCTGCTGGGATCAGACGCATCATCATCGACCACACGAAGCCCCATGCTCCGAAGGGTCGCGTTGACCTCGGATTCGCATGGCATTCCCACCGTGAGCACCGGAGTTTCGGCGGCCTGGGAAAGCTCTATGCGCAGCGCCTGCCCGTCGTAGCTGTACACTATCGCCTCCGTTCCATCGCCGACCACGTCCGTTGAGTACGCTGCCTCACCGTCGCGCAGGTGCAACGTGATGGCGTGCACGCCCTCACGGACGCCCGTCGTCACCCGGATATCGCAGACCGGCAGGTCCTCTTTGAGCGGCTGGTGGGTGAAGTCGATGCTGTCCCGCTCGACCTCGTGGCCACCAAAGAGCAGTCGCTCCGCCAGCTCCCGGCTGCAGGGAACGCCCCTGAGATTCGCCGGATAGGCAAAGAATTCCAGTTCGCATGCCCGGCCGTCATAGCTGTAATCGAGCCATACGTCCCCGTTCCACCCCGGCTCCTCCGCGTAACCGGGACGGTCGTCGTCAACACGCCGCATCGTCGCTCCGGTGCCCCAACCGTCCCACCGCTCAACGGAGGGGTTGGCCGGGGAGGCTTGCCACGAGCCCACCGCGCCCGGTTTTGGCGATATCTCAGTCATTTTCTGTCCAGGCCGCTAAAGACCCGGCCACCGGCATTTACGAGTAATCGTGCCCTACCTCGAACGAACTGGATGGTAAGGCGCTCCATGCCGTTTGCTTCATTCCGGCGAGTGTAGATCTCGACTCTGTCAGGGGTCCCCAGAAGGCGTTTGAACTCGGCAAGGCTCCTTATCCCTGCCTTCCTGAACAGATTCTCCCACCGTTCACGATTCGGCCCGCTATTCATATGCTCATCGATGCCACCGATCTCGACCCGACCCTCGCGAGCGATTTTCGATATCTGCTCCCGTTGCTCGAGGTTCGGTGTGCATTCGATCTGGCCCCATTTCTCAGTCGACACGCCATCCACGCCATGCAGCCTGCCAACCATTCGCCCTCCGACATCGAAGTACCGCAGGACACGCTGCTTAAACGATCGCCAGTTCGTCGAGGCCTTCTCAGCGCGCCGTTCCATGTCCCTGACCGCGTGTTCGTCCCCAGCAGCTGAGTCGGACTCCCCACCACCGCCGTCATCCGGCCCACCGGTCATGACGGGGCCGTTACCCTCCTCACCCGGGATATCTTCCAGCAGTCCCGAAGGATCGACCAGCGACGGCGGGTCGTTCGCCGCATACGAGTATGGCTGGCCGGTCAGCCGCACCATGGGATCCGGGCTGATGAACTGCCCGGAAGACGGGTCGTAGTAGCGGTTCACCAGGTACACCAGCCCGGTCGGGTCGGTATACCCGCCGGCGTAGCCCAGTGGCGTGTACCCGCTGAGGCCCCCCGGTGCCTGCGGTCTGCCCCAGGCGTCATAGGACGTGACCGCCGATCCCGAGCCGGCAATGGCCCCTGACGCCGACACGATCCCGCGTATCGAGCCCAGACGATCGGCCATCAGGTAGCTGATCGCGCCGCCCGACAGTGCCACCTGCTCGACGGGCGTCCCGTCGGGTCGGTCGATGAAGGCATAGTTCGAGTCGGTCAGGGGCAGCGGCGACCCACTCGCGACGTTCCACACGAAGCTCTGGGTGACGCCCGAGGCCGTCTCCGAGGCCCGCAATCCATCGCCGTTGTAGGCCGCTGAGGTCATGGTCGCCGTGGCGTTCTTGTAGTACGTCGCCTCGCCGGCCCCGTTCCAGGTCGCCGAGGCGATGTCCGACCCGCCCTGCGTCGATCCCGCCTTGGTCCGGTTGCCGTCGCCGTCGTACGTGTAGTAGCTCGTGGAGCCGGACAGGGTGGAAGAGGTCATCTCGCCCGCCTGGTCGTAGGCGGCGGTTGGCTGGCTGCCCTGACCGGCGGGGAGCGGAAGGGTGGTCAGGCTGCCAGAGGCGTCCTGGGTGTAGGTCGAGGCCGTGCCCGAGGCCGGCTGCATGGCCGTGATTCGCCCCTGAGCGTCGTAGGTGTACGTCGGGCTGGTCCCGGACGACCCCGGCGTGTCCGTCTCGGAGAGAAGGCTGCCGGAGGGAGCGTCCGCGTAAGAGAACCCGAGGAGAGTCGAGGACCCCTGCTTGAGGTTGATGGCCGAGGCGCTGTCCGTCGCGTCATAGGAGGTCGAGATCGTGTCCGGCGTCGTCGTGGGCAGCGAGATGGAGGACGGCAGCCCATCGGCCTGAGCGGCCTGTGCCTCAGCGCTTGACGAGCCGCCGTTGACGCTGGAGGACAGGATCAGCACCGAGCCGCCCGAGGCATGGGCCACGGGAGGGGAATAGGGAGGCAGGGAGCCGCCGCCCGCGGCTGCCGCGCCGAGCGGGACCGACGCCCCGAGAGCCAGGTACCGAGCGGCGACCAGCGCCGCGAGGATGCATGCCCGCACGCCGCCCTTCGACCGCGCGCCCCTATCCGCCTTGCCCTTCACCGACCCTCCCCCTCTCCCACAGCGCCGCCCAATTCGATGCGACAGTGTATACACGAGTGCCGGCCAACACCAAATCCGCGTGCTCCATCGTTTCGGCGCCTGGAAGCCCGCCCCGACTTGAGGGGCTCTCGGCGGATGTACGGACTGCTGCTCGCCGGTTCCCGGCTCGTCTTTGCGCCTCAACGACCGCGACGCCGCAAGGCTGCAGTCGATGGGCTATCGGGTAGTCGCGGTTGACCCCGAGGAGTACCAGACGATGCGGATGACCAGGGCCCAGATGAAGAGGTGAGCCAAAGCCCGCAGCCGGGCCCTCAACCGGAACCTGTCCTACACGCGCCGGATATCGCGTCCGCTGGGAAGGAGCCCGGAGGAAGGGCGTCTTGAGCGGCGGCTATCAACCAAAGAGAGGTCCCAATGGGCCTAGCGACGCGCGTGGTGTGAACCAGACCGTCCACCAAATCGTCGGCCGTCCATTCGCTGGAGTCTGCCGGCAATGCCTGTAATACTGCTGTAATCTTGACGGCTGACAATGACTCGTGGAGGCTTCCTCCAACTATTTCGACGAGAAGGTGAATCGATGTTGACGTTTCGGCGCGCGATCATCGGCAGCGTTCTAATCTGCAGCTTCCTCCTGGCCGGGCTGGGCTCCGTTTACGCGGCCCGGCCGGCGGCCTCGATGGACCATCTGACCGTGAAGGTCACCAAGACCGCCAAGGTGTGGGGCACCGTGACCGTCGACTACAAGCACAAGGGCAAGCTGAAGATGGTCGGCTCGTGCTCCAAGGCCAAGTGCACGTTCAAGGTCCCGCACATGGCCAAGCTGGTTCTGACTGAGAAGCCCAACACGCCGACCACCTGGCCCTTCAAGGACTGGAAGGTCACCAACGGCGGTAAGACCACTACGTCCAAGGCCAAGAAGCTGAAGTTTACGATCAGCGGCGGAAAGGCCACCGTCAAGGCGGTGTACGTGCTCAAGTAGCATTCACCCGTCGAAGGACGGAGGGTGGTTCTCGCGAACCGCCCTCCGTTCGTCTTTTCGGGACCCGCAGCGGCCAAACCCTCTAGCCTGGAAGAGAGTCATGACCACCACCTCCAGCCGCTCTCACCGCATCGGCGCGCCGGGAGATGCCCTCGACGGCATCGAGCTGACGGGCCATGGCGCCCGGCAAAAGCATGTCCGAGCGGCCAAGGGCGGTGGCATCGTCGAGGCGGTCGAGGCCGGTAGCCCGGCGGGCAGGCTGGGCATTCAGGCCGGCGATCGGGTCCTTTCCATCAACGGGCACCGCATCCGCGACGTCGTCGACTACCAGTACTACGCGGCCGACGCCGTCATATCCCTGGAGCTGGCCTCCTCGGGTGAGAGCGAGTCGCATACCGTACGGCTGGTCAAGGACAGCGGTCAGCCCCTGGGGATCTCCTTCACTCAGCCGACCTTCGGCCCCATCCGGGAGTGCAACAACCACTGCCCCTTCTGTTTCATCGATCAGCTGCCGGCCGAGATGCGGGCCAGCCTCTACATTCGCGACGACGATTATCGCTACTCATTCCTTTACGGCAACTTCGTTACCCTCACCAACCTGAACGAGCGTGACTGGGAGCGATTGGCCGAACAGCGGCTGAGCCCGCTCTACGTGTCCGTCCACGCCACCGATCCGGCCCTGCGACGGCTGCTCTTGGGCAATGACCGGGCTCCCGATATCCGTGCGCAGCTGGAGCGCCTCTTCGCCCTCGGCATCGACGTCCACACGCAGGTCGTCCTCTGCCCAGGTCTCAACGACGGTGACGCTCTGGACCAGACGGTGAGGGATCTCGCCGGTTACCATCCGCGGGTTCGATCCATCGGCGTGGTGCCCGTCGGGCTGACTCGCACTCCGGCCGAGATCCTGGCCGGGCCCGGCGCCTCCTGCAGCCGCATCCTTCCCAGCGCCGCGGATCTGAATCTGCGCCAGTTCGAGCCGCATGAGGCGCAAAGGGTCATCCACCAGACCCGGGCGTGGCAGCGGCTGTTCCGCCCTGCATTCGGCTCCTCCGTGGTCTATGCCTCCGACGAGCTGTACTTGCTGGCCGGCGCTCACGTGCCTCCGGCCGCAACCTATGACGGGTATCCGCAGTACGAGAATGGCATCGGCATGGTCCGGGACCTTCTCGACGACTGGCGTCGCACCCGTCGCCGGATTCGCGCCGGGCACGGGTCGCAGCATACACGACGATCCTTCAGTCTCGTGTGTGGCGAGCTGATCGCGCCTGTCCTGGAACCGATGATCGCCGAGTGGGCTCGCCTGCGTGGGGTAGCGGCGGAGCTGGTGGTGGTCGAGAATCGGTTCTTTGGTCCTCGGGTCAGAGTGTCGGGCCTGTTAACGGCCCGCGACATTCTGGGGGTTCGCTCCCGACTGCGAGGCGACGTGGTGGTGCTTCCCGAGGTGATGCTCGACAAGACCGGCAGCCGGCTGCTCGACAATGTGGGACCGGCCGAACTCGAGGGCCGTCTTGGTAAACCGGTGCGGTTCGCGGCCCAAATGAGCGGCCTCGACCTCCTTCTGGACGACGAGCGACTCGCCGCCTGAGTCAGGAGCCGTGTGGGGTTCCCCCATCATCTGATGGCGTCGGGATGCCGAAAAGTGGGGCGGCTGGAGGAGCTCCTCGAATGGGTCTCGGCCGTTTGGCAAGTCCCTAGCCGAAGGTCAGGCGGATGTCGAACTCGACGATCACCGAGGCATGTCTTTTGCAAGCCCCGAAGGGCTACAATTCCATAAACCGGGGGCGGGGTTGGTATGAGCGAGCACCGGCCGAAGATCGTAGCACGCTGCGTGGTGTGCCGGGGCGACATCTTCGACGGCGACGACCACGAGCTATGGGAGGGCGGCTACTACTGCCGTAAGCACAGCCTCGCCTACCTGAGGAGCCGAGCCGAGGAGTACCGCCGTCTGCTGGCGGAAGAGGAGTCTGGCGCCACGCGCTAACCCGCTTTCGACGCTCCCAAGTCGCCGGTCCGACCAAGGCCAGCGCGAACACAATGTCTGCCGCCGACCGTGCAGCCGGATGGTTACGCGGCCGGTCTCGAATTGGTGGGCAGGCCCCGCCAATGGCAGAACACGGCCGGCGGAAACCTGCCCCGCTCCACAGGAGTAGACCCTACCGTACGGTCAGTGTGAAGGCCCGACTTCCGACCCTCGCCTCTGTGTTCGAGTCGGTAACATACATCACCACCTGGTAGGTTCCTTTGGTCGAGGGTCTGCCGGTGATGCGGTGATGGCCGGCATCGAACGCCAAGCCAGGAGGCAGGCCGAGCACCATCCAGTGGTACGGCTTCTTGCCGCCGGTGGCAGTGAGCCCGGCCACATATGCCTTCCCCACGGTCGCGGTGGTCGTGCCCTTAAGGCTCAGCTTGAGACCGGTAGCGCGAGTACGACCCAGCGCGTCCACCTGCGGGTGACCCGAGGCGCCCGGAGCGCCGGCGCTGCCGCTGTTGCCGTCGGCGCCGGCTGTGCCTGGAGATCCGTCGGCCCCATTGGTGCCGGCACGACCCAGGCCACCCCTACCGGCAGTGCCCGGGTCGCCTCCTTTGGCTCCCGCGCCGCCACTGCCCGGAGCCCCGGCGACGACCGCGCTCCCCTGAAAGGTCAGGTGAGCCGACGCGACAACGTCATCCGACTGAATCACCCCACCGAGGGCAATGCCGCCGCTGCCTCCGTTCCCACCATTCCCGCCGTCTCCACCATCGCCGCCGTCTCCAGCGGCGCCTCCAGTGTTTCCGACTCCACCGTTTCCGCCATTCCCGCCCGGTCCGCCTGGAGCCCCCTGGGCGCCGGAGTATCCCGACCCCGCCGCTGCCTCCACGTTGTTGAACGCGCTGTGAGCAATCAGCATATCACCTGAACCGGCGATCGCTCCGCCCTCGGCATTGCCCCCGGCTCCGCCCTCTCCACCATCTGCTCCGTCGCCGCCGTTACCGCCGTTGGCCCCGGCGCCGCCCGTCTGTGTGGTGTCGCAGTCGTTGGATCCGCCCCAGCCGCCGGCGCCGCCGATGGGCACCGTCCCGTCCTGCGAGTTGATGACGCCGAAGGCAACGCCACCCCCGCCGCCCTGAGCCCGGTCCGACGTGAACCGGCCCCCAGAGACCACCAGGGAGCCGGAGCTGAAGATGGCGCCGCCATTGCCGTCGCCGCCGCCACCTCCGCCACCGGGCTTGCCGTCATTGCCGGCGTCTGCGCCGGCGCTCCCGTTGCCCGCCCGAGCGCATGCACCTCGGGTCGGCAGCCCGTTGGAGCCGTCGCCCGGAGCCGCGGCATACCCGCCGTTGGCGTTGGGTTCGAAGTTCCCGCCTCCAATACCGCCCAGGCTGCCGTATCCGCCCTCACCGCCCCATCCGCCGGACGCGGTGTCGTTGACAAATGCCGTCGCCACGACCACCACGTGGCCCTCGCTGTAGATCGCTCCGCCCTGGCCATCGCCGCCGTCGCCACCGTCGCCCGCCTCTCCCCCGTTGGCGCCGGTGCCGCTGCTGCCGCCGTCTCCTCCCGCACCCGCGTCGCCGCCCTTACCGTTGGGGTTGTCGGCGCCGTATCCTCCGTTGCCGCCGTTCCCGCCATTCCCCCCGTCACCGCCCTCGCCACCGTAGCCGCCCAACCCGCCGACACCGCCGGATGCCGAGTTGTACTGGAGAGTGTCTCCGGCCAGCATGAGAGTGCCGCTCTTGCCCACGAAAACGGCGCCGCCCTGGCCGTCTCCACCCTTCAGACCGCGAGTGGCCTTGCCGCCGTCCGTCCCGTCGGTCGCCATGCCGCCCGGCTGACCGTTCCCTCCGGACTGGCCGGGACTGCTGCCGTTGGCGCCATTCGCGCCATCCGAGCCGCCCTCTCCGTCCTTGCCCATGGCTCCCGGTTTGCCCGACCGTCCCGCGCCGCCGGCGGCTCGACCGCCCTGGAGCGTGAGATCGACGAGTGTCAGCGAGCCTCCCACGACCTTGAAGAGCCGATGCTTGAACTGGCCATCGAACGCCACGCTGCGGCCTGATGCGCTCAGCGTGTGGCTGCCGGAGCTCACCGTGAGCTGGCGCGAGAACGAAATCGTACCGTCGCACGCAAACCGTGCGGAGGCGGCCTTAAGCGCCTGCTTCACGGCTGCAAACGTGCAGCTCTTTACGAGGACCACGGCCGGGGTCTTGGCCTGGACAGGCGCGATCCCCCCGGGCCGGAAGGCGCTCCCACAAATCAATGCGAGGGCAATGACTGCCCAAACACGCTTCGAATGCAGGTTCCCTAGCAGCAGCCGCATGGTCTCATTACTCCCATTCAGATGTGCCGTGGTATACGGTGGACATTTCTAGCGCAAAAGCGTATTACGCCGCAAATACATCCGCCGGCCGGTCCACTAGCGCCTCGGGGCGACCGAGGATCTCGAACCTGGCTCGCTCCTCAAACCGGCAGCCGAGCTCTCTTCTCCCAGACGGTTATGTCCGCTGCGTCGGTCCCCGCGAGCTCCGGCTCGCCTTTCATACGTATCTCGGCTGCCTGACGTAGCATGCCCAGCTTCCAGACCAAGTGGTGAACGACCAACAGCGGATAGGCGGCCAGGCGCTCGGATGGTGATGGAAGGTGGGAAGCGACACCCCAGGGCTGGTACACGATGGCCAGCACACAGTGGAGTGCCTTGGCCCAAGCCCTGGGTGAGTTGAGCCGGTGCGGGTACACGCAGTACATCTCCGGCCACTTGGCACGCACCAGGACATAGGCCCTCCCATACATGTACTGCTGCTGATAGAGGCCTCGGAGCGTCGTCCGGTGCTCGTGCCGAACCCGCATCTCCGGCTCGAATCGGATGTCGCACCCCGCCTGCAGGAGACGCCAGTTGTAGTCGACGTCCTCACCCCGAAACAAACGGGGATCGAACTCACCGACCTCCCGCATCGCCGACCGCTTGTAGGACATATTGACCGTGGGAAGGGTATGCATCGGCCTGCCGGGTCGCGGATCGGGAAAGACCACCGCGTCGGCCAGCCGGCTCAGAAAGCGATCGTTCAGGCCACGCACTGCCCCCCCGACGGCGCCCGTCTTGTCATCCTCTTGATGTGCCGACCGAATGTGTGCCACCCAGCCGTGCTCGGGCACGGCGTCGTCGTCCGTCATCGCCACCACATCCCCGGAGCAATAGGGAAGCCCCAGGTTGCGCAGGGTGGCCAGGTTTCGGTTGGGATGCACGACGAGCACCACGCGCTGGAACACCGTGGCGTACCGTTCCATGACCGCCGGCGTCTCCCCGTCGCGGCCGTTGACCACCACCAGCTCGTCGGGCAGGTCTCCGTCGGAGGCGATGGTGCCGAGCAGGCGGTCCAACAGTGGGGCCCGGCCCGAGGAGCAAACGAGGAGGGTGACGGTCGGCACCCTAGGAGACCCCTCGTCGCGCCGCCGCGAACGCCGCCTCGTACCGATCGATCATCTGGTCCCAGGTGAAGTGCTCCAGTGCACGCCTGCGGCCTGCCTCGCCCATGGCTTCGAGCAGCTTGGGGGACTGCAAGCAGCTCTGCAGCGCTTCGGCGAGGGCCAGGGGATCCCGCGCTGGTACCAGCCGGCCCGTCTCCCCCTCGATCACGATTTCCGCGATGCCCCCGTTGCTGCTGCCGACGATGGCCTTTCCGCAGATCATGGCCTCCAGGCAGACCATTCCGAACGCCTCCCAGTGGGACGGTACCAGGACCAGCCGGCTGCCGGCCATGAGCTGCAACACCCGATCGTGGGGAACTGCGCCGAGAAACTCCACCCGATCGTCGATGCCCAGCTGCTGTGCGAGCCGCCGCAGCCGTTCCTCCAAGGGGCCGGTGCCTGCGATCAGCAGTCGCCGGCGGCTGTCCAGCCGCGCCATCGCTTGAATCGCTGTCTCCACCCCCTTCTTCTCCACCAGTCGCGCCGGCAGAAAGAGGTATCCGTCGTCCCTTGGACCTCCCTCAGCCGCCGGCGGTCGATCGGCATCGATTCCGTAGTGACTCACGGTTACCCGGTCTCGGTCGCGTGGCCGCAGGTCTTTGATCAGCAAGTCGCGAAGGTTCCCCGAGCACATCACCACTGATTGGGCCAGCCGGCAGGCCCAGCGCGCCGCCCATGGATAGCAGGCCGGATAGGGCGACCCCGGCACATCCGAACCGTGGAAGCACAGGGTGACGGGAAGCCGCCTGGCTCGCGCCACCAGCAGCGCATATACCGACGGATAGGAGAAGTAGTGGACATTGACCACGTCGGGGCGGAACCGGGCCATGAATCGATTCAGCCCCAACAGCTCCCAAGCGGCCAGGGGCAGGGCCAGCACCTGCTTCAGGACCGTGATCGCTCTGCGGCGCTCGGGACTGGGCAGCACGTTGACGTACAGCCGGCGGTGCACCTCAACCCCGTCCATCACCTCACGGCGCGGGAGGGTTCTCGGGAAGCGGTTGGTCACCACCACCACCTGGTGGCCCCGCTCCGTGAGCTTTGTCGCCAATCGGCGCGTCACCGTTTCCACGCCGCCGATAACGGGCGGGTAGGTGCTGGTGAAGAGCAGGATGCGCATGCGTCAGACGGCGATCAGGCGTCCGGGCCCCCGTCGCGAGACCAGGGGAGCACGGGACGGATCGCGCCACGGGTGCTCTCCACGATGCGCGCCTCCGGCAGGCCCAGGTCGACCACCTCGAATGTCAGGGCATAGGGCGCCTGAGCCAGCACGCCCTCGTCGGGCACTGCCGCTTCCAGACCAATTGAATAGAGCCCTGCGCGCAAGTATGGGGCCGGTATCCGGCAGGTCATGCGGTGCCGGCCCGGTTCCTCTCGGTATGTCGACGTGGGATCGACGTCACGGCTCCCGGTCGTCAGCACGCAGACACCATCGTAGTTCCACAGCTCGAGATTGATCTGGCAGCCGGCGACCGGCTTCCTGATCTCGTACTCCACGGTCACCTCGACACCCTCGTCGCGGTCGATCTGCGGCGCGGGCTCCTTGCCTGGCGGTCCCACCGAAACGCCCACGAATCGAACGTCCGAACCGTCGGTCTCGGCGCTATCGATGACCGCGCGACCTTCCTCCATCCGTCCCATGGCCAGGTACTGCACCACAACTTCGGCCGCGGAGCCTGCCGCGGCCACGCGGCCCTTCTCCAGCAGCAGTCCCTGCCGGCACAGCTCCGTTACTGCCGCGAGGTTGTGGCTGATGAAGACCACGGTTCGGCCGTCCGCGACCGCCTCGGCCATCTTGTCCAGACAGCGCTTGTGGAAACCGGTGTCTCCCACGGCGAGCACCTCGTCGACCACCAGCACCTCAGGCTCAAAGTGGGCGGCCACCGAGAAGGCCAGTCGCATGGACATGCCGCTCGAGTAGCGTTTTACCGGCGTATCGAGATAGCGCTCCACGCCGGCGAAGTCCACGATCTGGGCGAACCGGGCGCGGATATCGCTGCGGCTCATCCCCAGCACCGCGCCGTTCAGATAGATGTTCTCGCGGCCCGTGAGCTCCGGATGGAACCCCGCGCTGACCTCCAGCAGTGATCCGACCCGGCCGGCCACCAGCGCCCGCCCCTCGGTGGGCTCGGTGATCCGTGAGAGCACCTTGACCAGCGTGCTCTTGCCGGCCCCGTTGTGCCCGATGATGCCCAGCGCCTGCCCGAACGGCACCTGGAAGGAGATGTCCCGAATTGCCCAGATGGTATTCGTCTCTTCCCCCGCTGGGTGTCCGTTCCCGGACCGCAGCCGGGAGGCGGCAAGCCGGAACGGCGCCGAGGCAATGTCGCTCGCGCCCTCGCGCCACGTCTTGAACCCCGGCCGGAGCGCGCCCACCTGGTACATCTTGCCCAGGCGCTCCGCCTGGATCGCCGTTCCGTTCACGGCTCAGATCACGTCCGCGAACGTCTTGTCCATGTGCTGAAAATAGAATAGACCGCTCACCAGGACCACAAGACAGACGCCCACCGAGGGCAGAAACGTCTCGAGATGGAACGCGAAGAAGGAATGCCCTCCGGCTGAATGCTGCTGTGCGCCGCTGAGCAGCGCCCAGCGGAAGCCGTTGATGACCCCGGCCATGGGGTTCAGGGAGTAGATCAGCGCCAGTTTGCCCTTGACCGCGTGGCCTGAGTAGACCACGGGGCTGGCGAACATCCAGATCTGGGTCAGGAAGGGGAGCACGTACTTGACGTCCCGGTAGCGAACATTCATCCCGGAAAGCCAGAAACCAACCCCCAGCGCGGTGGCCACCGCCATGAGCAGGAAGAGCGGAACGAACAACAGCCGGGCGGTCGGCGCAATGCCGAAGATGGCCATCATGACCGCGAAGACGCCGCAGCCCACGAGGAAGTCGGGAAGGCCGGTGAAGGTGGTGGCGATGGGTAGCGCCAGCCGCGGGAAGTAGATCTTGGTGATCAGCTTCTCGTTGTCCACCAAGCTCTTTCCCGACTGGGTGATCGAGTAGGCGAAATAGGTCCAGGGCAGGAGCCCCGCGAAGATGAAGATCGCGTACGGAACGCCGCCCGTGGGCAGATGAGCATAATGCCCCAGCAGCAGACTGAAGATGAGCACCGTGATCAGCGGCTGGACCACGGCCCACCCGGCGCCGATGGCCGTTTGCTTGTAGCGGACCTTGATGTCCCGCCACATCAGGAAGAAGATCAGCTCCCGCGCGCGCCACAGCTCTCCAAGCCGCAGCTTCGCGTAGCCGCGCGTGGGCTCGATGACGGTCCATTGAGGCTGCGGCGCCGCGACCGGCGAAGCGGTGGCGGTGGTCTCGAGGGCCTCTGTGGTCATGACATGAATCTCGCGCAGCTATTGAGGGAAGCCGGGCCGTTGACGAGGCGGCGCCGCGATGGCGGACCGAGATGTCTTGCTCGCGCGATCCAGCCGGCATGCCCGGCATACCGGCCCAAGTCGCGTTGACGGGCCCAGCTCAGCATTGACAGTGTACCAACGGACCCGCTGTCGGCAGGGCGCGGGTAGCAGCGGGGCCATCCGGATTCGCCCTTCAAAGCCCTGCGCACACGAGATGCCCATGTTTGCTAATATTGATGTGGTGAATAAGTAATGGCTCGCAGCGCCCCCCCGAAGATACTCGTGGGGCGCCGTTGGGCAGTCGCGGCTTCATGCCTCCTCATAATGGGAGCCTGGTCGGCCGGACCGACCGGGCCCTCGCCTCGGGTCGTGCATGCCAGCACTGGATGCGCGTCCAGCGCCGTTGACCAGTTTGACGGCTACATAGAGCAAGGGTTCGGCGGCTGGGGCTCGCGGGCCTGGATCGTGACCCGCAGCGGCAACTTCTGCACCGGCACGGATCCCCTGGGCGGTTCGGACTTTATCACGGCATGGTCGATGGTGACCGATCACGGCGAACAGCGCTACGCGCAATCTGGCTACTTCAGGTATTGCTGCTCGGACTCGTCGCCCTGGCACTTCTTCGCCGAATACTGGGGCCCGAATTGTCCCAACGGCAGCTTCTGTCGCGTGGTCACCTCGTCGACCACGGATGGCGGAGACAACAAAGATTACTACCAGATCTACACGGTCGGTTCGGACTACTGCAACCACGCCGTTCAGATCTGGGCGGACGGCACCATGCTGGAATGCACGTACTACGACCCCACGGTGTGCTGCTACGGAACGTACTGGCAGGGCCCGTGGCAGGAGCAGTTCCAGGGCGAGACCTGGAACAGCGGAAATGACGTCCCGGGGTCCTTAGACTACAAGGCGAGCTTTACCTCCGTGGGCTACGCTCCGAACTACTGGAGCGGTTCCGGGTCTCCGTCGTTCGATGACGTCGGCGACAACCCGGCCCCCTCTGCGACACAGAGATACTACTGCCATGAGAATGCCGGCCCCTCAGGGTTCAACATCTGGGTGCATGGAACGCCCTGCAGTGGGTAGGGGAGTTGCCATGCTGCGATGCCGCCGTTGGAGAGCGGCGGCATGCCTCTTCTTGCTGGCCTCGGGAGCCGCCGTGGCCGTCGGCGTCACGCGGACTCACATTGCGACATCAGCGTCGCAGTTCAAGGTCCGTCGGCACGACCTGCCGAATCTTTCACCCTTCAACATGACGTTCAGTCCAGCAACGCCCGCAGGCGGCACCGTCCCGGAGGACCAGGCGATCTCCGCCGCTATCGCCAACACCGCCGGTCTGGCCGATGGAGGCGGCCTTCCGAGCAACGTGAACGTCGCGGCCGAGTACGGCAGCTTTACGGACACGGCCATGGCTCGCCCCTCACCTTCGGGGAGTCTACACTTGCTCTACCAAAACGTCCCGGTCTGGATCGTCACCTTCTGGGGACCCGGCATCACCGCTGTTTCCTCGAATCCATCCACCCCGCCTCCCAGTTCCAATGGAGGGAGCGCAGAGTACGTCGTGGTGGATGCCAGCACCGGGAGCTACCTTCTGACCTTCTCCTGACGCGAGCCGTGCGGCACCGGCGGAATCGGCGGCGTTTGTCCGGGGGAGCGGCACTCCTCGTCTGTGGGCTGGCCGTGTGCGCCTGTTCCGGACCACAGCGGGCGGCGCCTACCCCGGGACCCCGGCCATCGAGGACAACCCTGCCCTCGGCATGCTGTCCCCCCGTTGTCCTCATCACTGCGCCCTCGGTCACCGTCAGGGAGCACCGTGGATGGCGGGGCACCTCGGTGGTCAACGCTGGCCAGCCCGTCCGGCTGTCAGTTCAGGTGGCTCCCAATCCGTCCCTGCACCTCGGGCGCCCCCGCATCCATTACACGCCCATTCTCAGGCGAGGACTGCACTATCGCCTGGGCAGGACACGGCTGCTCGCCGTGCTCCATCGGACACCCGCGCCCGCCCGATGGTGGTCTTACTCCGGCGTGGCGCGCATCCCCACCCCTGCCCCGCGGGGGCGCGCCGCGATCATCACCTTCGCCGTCGGCCATGGTCTGCGGCGGCAGGCGCCGCAGCTGGGGCTCACCGTCAGGCCCGCGCCGGGTAGCTAGCTGTCGCGCCTGCTTCGCGCGACACCGGCGCGAACCAGAGCAACGCGGCTCACGCCCGGGAAATGGGTTTGTCGACGTAGGGATACACGGCGTGCGCGCCCCGTCCCGCCCATGACGCCAGCGCTACGACTCCAGGCAACCCGGCCCCGGGCATCTCTCTCCCAAGCGTTCCCCTTGATTCCTGCCTCTCGGAGGCATAGCTTCAGCCGGGAACCAGGAGCAGTGTTCATGCCGGTACGTGCCACCCTGAAGGCCATTCTCATCACACCAGGTGCCGAGCCGCTGGCCACCGTCCAGCTCACCGGAGCGGGCGGCCTTGATACCTTCGTCGATAACCTGACCGTGAGTCATGCGCTTCCCATGGGCCAGCTCGCGCCGGGCGCCGACGTCCTCGTCGAGATGGCCGATGTGCATCGATCGGGAGACGGTCAGGTCACCGCCCTCGCCGGCATTGGGGACGGCACCACCGGCGGCTCGGTCACTCCACAGATGGGGACCGTCGCGGTGACCACCGACGGAGCCGGCAACGGTACCGCCGCGGTCAGCTTCCCGCAGGTCTATGGTTCGCCGCCCGCCATCACCGTCGCTGCCGCCCGATCGGCGCTCGCCGGTGGTTCCGTTCGCGCCGCAGCCATTACCGCGGCCGGTTTCACGGCCCAAGTGACCGCGGCGCCTCCGGGCATCGGATTGGCCCTGTCCTGGTCCGCCAGCGGGAGCTAGTCCACCAAGCCAGACGCTATCATCGCTCATGACTCTTCAGGACCTCCAAATTCGCGAGCGCCGGCCGGATGAGTTGGCCGCCCAGGTGGATGTCTTCAACGATGCCTTCCCTCCGGACTGGCACTCGTCTCTGGAGGAGATGGAGGGCTGGGAGGCAATGCGCCGTCCCGAGGACCCCATCCTCCGGCTCTTGGCCCTCGCCGAAGGCCGTCCGGTTGGGGCCGGCCACAGCTCACGCGGCACCCATGATCCGGAGGGCCGGTTTGAGATCGATCTGGCAGTACGGCCCAGGTTTCAGCGCCAGGGTATCGGGCGCGCTCTCTACCGGCGGCTGGAGCAGTTCGCCGTCGACGGAGGCGCCACCGAGATCGAGACGGGCGTCCGGCTAACTCAGCTGCCCGCCGTCGAGCGCTGGCTGGAGGAGGAGGGCTATCGAGAGACGTCCCGCATGCGGGAATCCGAGCTCGACCTGACTGCGCTGCCCGAAGATCTCGAGGCCGATGCTCGTCGACGGAGTGAAGCCGCGGGCGTCACGCTCACCACCTTCGGCGCCGAGGACACTCCCGACAATCGCAGGAAGCTGTGGCAGCTGTCCGTGATCACGGAACGGGATATTCCGTTCGACCGTCCTCATCCGGATGAGCCCTACGAGCGGTTCGAGCAGATGATCGAGAACCCGTTGTGCCTGCTCGACTGCCTGGTGGTGGCGCGTGAGGGGGATGAGTACGTGGGGTTCTCGCTGCTGGCGCGTCGCAGCCCCCTGCAGGCCATGACCTGGGCCACAGGTGTTCATCCGAGCGTGCGTGGGCGCGGGGTCGCCCGTGCCCTGAAGACGTACAGCGCGGCGCTCGCCCGCCGGCAGGGATTCACGGCCATGCGCACCTTCAACCACGTCAACAATCCTGCCATGTTGGCGGTCAACGTGGGCATGGGCTATCGACCCCTTCCTGAGGTTGTCCTCTTCCTCAAGCAGCTCTGAGCTAGCGGTCGGGCAGGAAGCTGTCGATCAGATCGCTGTGGTCGCTGCGCAGCCGCTCATACAGATGGGCGTTGTGGATCGCCAGCGCGGCCAGCTCGGCCACGGCTTCCAGAAAGCGCGTTTCGAGCTCATCGAAACGGCGGAACTCGCTCGCGTACACCCGCAGCACTCCGATGGGCCGGTCATGGGCGATGAGGGGTGCGCTGGCCACCGATACGATGCCCTCGTGCTGTGCCTCGGTCGGGTACTGGAAGTTGGGATCGTGCGTTACGTCCTCGAGCTGCGTGACGTTGCCCTCGAGGATGTGGCGATCCACGGCGCTTCTGCTCAGCTGGACGGGGCCCTTGTTGAGGTAGCTCTCCGACAGTCCGTAGACCGCCCGCATCTCTAAGCGTTCACCGCTATCGTCCAGGAGCCGCACGCTCGCCGCCTTCACCCGCAGCGCCGTCGCCACTGACTCCGTGAGATAGGCAAGGACCGTCTCCGCCTCGAGGCTGCCGATGATCCGTTTAAGGATCTCGACGACGGTCGCGAAGTAATCGACGGTCGAGGTCTGTCGCTTCTCGTCCATTCCCCCCGGCCGATCCCGCCGCTTTCTGCAGCATTCTAGTCACGTTCAGGGAGTGCTCAAGATTTCCACACCCAAAGCCGCCATCTCTTGACGGGTTCTTGACTCGGCGTCTGACAGCCTCTGAACCAGGGCCATGCAGTATATCTGTGAAATCTTCCCGGCCTCGGCCACATTGGGTGCTCAGTGAAGTTGTTCCGACTCGTCGCCGGCCTCTCCCTTTTCGGTCTCGCCGCCGTAGCCGCGCCCGGCCTGGCCTCCGCCAGTTCGCCCGGCTCGTTCACCTTTGCCGCCGTCGGCGACTTCGGCGCCAACAGCAACTCCACCGCGGTGTTCAGCGACATCAACGCCGCCAATCCGAACTTCCTGTTGGGTCTCGGCGACTATAGCTACGATCAGCTCCAACCGTCTACCTCCTGGTGTCAGTACGTGCGCCAGAACCTGGGGAACGTGCCCTTCGAGCTGGTCAGCGGAAACCACGAAAGCGACGGCACCAACGGCTATCTGATCGACTTCGCCAACGACAATCCCGCCTCCCCCAATCCCCAATGCTTCGGCGATCAGATGAACAGCACGCTGGGTCCGGCCGGCAACGCGCTGAGCAGCTACGGGCAGAACTATTACTTCGACTACCCTTCCGGCAGCCGTCTGGCGCGCTTCATCATGATTTCGCCGGGCCTCACGTTCAACTACCCCGGGTACTCGAGCTGGAGCTACGACTTCAGCAAGGGCGGCGCCGCCTACAACTGGCTGTCATCGGCCATCGACAATGCCCGCGCCAGCGGCATCCAGTGGGTGATCGTGGGCATGCACAAGGTCTGCTTGACCACCGGCGGCAGCAACTGCGACATCGGCACGGATCTCGAGAATCTGCTCATCAGCAAACACGTGGATCTGGTGCTCCAGGCGCATGACCACAACTATCAGCGCAGCAAGCAGCTGGCCCTGAACGGCGGCTCCTGCACGGGTGTTGATCCTTCCAGCTACAATCCCGCCTGCGTGGTGAACGACGGCTCGTCGGGCACCTATCAGGAGGGGGCCGGCTCGGTATTCGTCATCGACGGGACCGGCGGCATCGACGACGAGTACGGCGCGATCTACAACAACCCGGACAGTCCCTACTTCGCCACCTACATGGGCACCAACGTGTCTCCCCGCAAGGGTTTCATGGAGTACTCCGTCTCGAGTAGCGGCATTTCCGCGCAGTTCGTAGGCGCCACGAGTACCTCGAACTACACTGATTCCTTTACGATTCAAGGCTCGTCGTCGAGCTCCCCAACGCCGACCACCACACCCACGGGCACGGGCCAGGGAAGCACAGTCTTCTCCAACAACTTCGATGGCCAGCCGGTTGGATCGCTGCAGTTCGGCACCGGCAGCAACGCCTTCACGGGGCCAGGCGGCTCTGGAGGCCTCACGGTCCAAAACGGCGTGTCCGACAGCGCTCCCAACGCCCTTGCCGCCACCGTAACCGGCGGTCTGGACGCCTACGCCTATAAGACGTACTCAGGAAGCGGCTACGCGTCGCACACGTTGCAGTTCAATGTGCAGCTGGGCTCGGACTTCGTCCTGCCCTCGTCCGAATACATGGTGCTGGCGCAGACGCTGCCCAATTCGTCCTCCAACCTGGGCAAGGTGAGCCTGGAGATGAGCAGCGCGGGCACCCTCTATCTGGACTACGTCGACAGCGCCGGAGCCCAGCACTTCCTATACAGCAGCGCCAGCCTTCAGATCGGCAAGTGGTACAGCCTGGCGCTGGAAGAGGACGTGGGCGCCGGCACCGGAGCTTTGCGGCTGCTTGTGAACGGCGCCTCCGTCATCTCGGCGAGCGCCATCGACACCGGGTCCAATCCCATCACCTACTTCGCGGTGGGTGACGAATACACGCCGGTCGACGCCGGAACGGCGGGGCATCTCTACATCGACGACGTCGTGGGCTACAGTACCTCCCAACCCGGGTCATCCACACCCACACCCACACCAACCTCCACAACTCCCACCACGACGCCCACCTCCACACCTGCCCCGCCGGTTCCGACCCTCCTCTTCTCCAACAACTTCGACTTGCAGCCGGGAGGCGCCCTCCAGACCGGCTCCGGCGCCAACCAGTTCACCAGTGCCACCGGCAACGCGAAGGTTGGGACCAGCGCCGCCGCCAGTCCTCCCAACGACCTGGCCATCGGCCTCAGCCCCGGCAATGTCGCCGACGCCGTCAAGCAGTACGGCAGCAGCTACGGCAACCACAGCCTTCAGTTTTCCTTCAAACTCGACAACAACTTCAACCTGCGGCGCTCGCCGCTTCAGTTCGCCGACACCACGGCTTCGGGCGGCTCGTCCCCCGTTGTACTGCAGATCAATCCCAATCGCGAGATAGATCTAAGCTATACCGATGCCGCGGGCGGCCGTCACCTTACGCAGACCGGGTACACCATGCCGCTCGGCGCCTGGCACACGCTCACACTGGCCCAGGTCGCCGGGCCATCCGGCAGCCTGACCTTGTCGGTCGACAGCACGCCGGTTCTCAAGCTCACGGGCCTCAATCTGCCCACCGGTGGTGCAAACAGCTTCGGACTGGGCGAGCTCTCGCCGTCCGGCAAGGACACACGCGGCAACGTCTACTTCGACGACGTGGTGACGACGACGCTGACCGCCGCTCCGTCCCCCACTCCGTCTCCCTCACCCACCACCACGCCGACGACTCCCACTCCAACACCGACTACCCCAACGCCGACTCCGACGACTCCCACGCCAACCCCGACGACTCCTACGCCAACAGCCACCACGCCAACCCCCACACCGACGAACACGGCTTCCGTCTTCGCCACTGGGTTCGATGCACAAGCGACAGGCCCGCTGCAGCTGGGTTCGGGACCCTCCAGCTTCAGCGGCGCGACCGGCTCCTCCCAGCTGACGGTTCAGAACACCGTGTTCGACAGCTCTCCCAATGCCCTGGCTGTCTCGGTGGCGGGGGGCGGCAGCGCCTACGCCTCTGAGACCTACTCGGGAGCCGGCTACGGCACCCACACACTGCAGTTCAACATCCAGCTGGGCAGCGACTTCGTGTTGCCTTCATCGGAATACCTGGTTCTCGCTCAGACGCTTCCCAACCCCGCCTCAAACAACGGCAAGGTCGATCTCAACATGACCTCGACCGGATCCCTGTTCATCGATTACTGGGATGCGAGCGGGACAAAGCACACCATCTACACCAACGGTCATCTGGCCGTGGGCGGCTGGCACACCATCGTCCTGCATCAGGTCATGGGGAGCGCCGGATCGATCAGCCTCACCATCGATGGCGTCAGCCAGGGTGGCGGCACGAGCCTCAATATGGGCTCAAATGGCGTGACCTATTTCGCGCTGGGTGAGGAGTATACACCCAACGACACCAGCACCGCCGGCCACCTCTATCTCGACGACGTAACGGCGACCAGCAGCTAGGCGAGATCTGGGAGCAGCGCGGCGCCTTCCCGCCTAGGCCTCGACCTCCGCGGTCTCCATCAGCTCCTCCACCGTCGGATAGAGGATTCGGTTCTGCTCGTAGAACTCGACGCCGAACCGCTGGGCGCAAGCCAGCAGCTCGTCATACTTGGCATAGCTTCCAGTGCTGGGCATCTCGCCCTCGAGGCCGAAGTCCACGACCACCCCATTCATTAGATTGACGACTTTCTTCCCCTTCGGAACCTTGGGCGCCTCGTAGACCGTCACTCCGCAGTCTCGAAGCTCCTCCGTCGTCATAAGTCGCAACGTCTCGGCCATCCAGGGAAATTGATTCATGTCGCTTCTTCGCCTCGTTCGGAGGGGCTGATCACCACACTCGGGTATTGCCACTCATTCTCGCAAGAATCGTGCACGCGTTGAATCCCCGTCACGGACTGCAGGGCTAGACTGAGTCAAGCTGTAGGGCGGCACGGCGCCCGTCTGCGCGCCATCTGCCGTCCCGACCTCACCTCCCGAGCTGCCATGCGCCGTCCTCACCGATCTTCCTTTCCGCACGCTCTGAAGCGCGTCGACTGCGTGGGCGTCCTGCTGACCCGCCGCGAAGGCGCCCGCGAGGAGATCCTCCTGGTCTGGAACGCCGACTGGAAGGTGCCTGGCTGGAGCCTTCCCGGTGGTGCCCGAGAGCCGGGGGAATCCCTGGAGGCGACGGCGGTGCGAGAAGCGTGGGAAGAAACTGGCCTCCACGTGGAGGTGGGCAGCCTCCTGGACCTCTACGAAATCATCGGTCTAGGGGGCCGCATACACCTGGTGGTCTACACCTTCCGCGGCCGGGAGATCGGCGGCTCGCTTGCTGCCGACGGCGGCTGCGAGCCGGCCGGTGACGGCGTCACCAGGGCATGCTGGTTCTCGCTCGAGGAGGCGCGGCGCATCCCTGAGATGCGCCGCCTGCTCGGAGAGCTCACGCGATCGGGCGGAGCGACCTACAGCGTGGACGACCATCTCTGCGCAGCGACCATGGAGAAAAGGGAGGCCTCGTGAGATATCGGAATCTGGGCAGATCAGGCGTCAAGGTGGCATCCATCTGCTTGGGTACCATGCAGTTCGGATGGACGGCAACCGAAGAGCAGGCGCAGGAGGTCCTCGACGCCTATGTGGAGGCGGGCGGCAATTTTATCGATACTGCCGACGTCTACTCCCGCTGGGCTGAGAACAATCCCGGAGGCGTCTCCGAGGACATAATCGGCCGCTGGATGAAGGACCGCGGCGTGCGAGAACAGATCGTTCTCGCCACCAAGGTGCGCGGCACCATGGGGCCCGGTCCCAATGATGTCGGCCTTTCTCGGAGACACATCATGGATGCCGTCCAGGCTTCCCTGCGACGATTGCAAGTGGACTATATCGACCTGTACCAGGCGCACAGCGATGACCCGGAAGTCCACCTCGAGGAAACGTTGGAGGCCTTCGACCGGTTGGTGCGCCGCGGCGATGTTCGCTACGTCGGCGCATCCAACTATCCGGCATGGCGGCTGATGAAGGCGCTGTGCATCAGCCGCGAGCGCGGTCTTGCTGCCTATGTGAGCCTGCAGCCGCCCTACAGCCTCGCCAATCGCGAATTTGACAAGGAGCTGCTGCCCCTCTGTGTCGAGGAGGGGGTCGGCGTCATCCCCTATTCACCGCTGGCGGCCGGCTTCCTCACGGGGAAATATCGACGTGATGAGCCGGTGCCCGACTCCGCAAGAGCCGGCGGCATCCAGGAGCGCTACTTTAACGAGCGTGGCTGGAGAACCGTCGACGCGGTCGCGGCCATTGCCGGAGAGCTTGGCGTGACCATGGCGCAGGTGGCGCTTGCCTGGCTGCTGCAGCGGCCGTCGGTGGTCTCGCCCATCATCGGCGCCAATTCCGTGGAGCAGCTTCGCGACCTGTTGGGGGCCGACGACGTTCCGCTTTCGGCCGAGCAGGTTCAGCGTCTGGACGAGGCCAGCGCCTAGCGGCGCGCCGCACTCGGCCCTCGGACCGGTTGCTCAGGCGGCCCGGTCGGTTCGGTCTAGCCTACAGGCGGGAGCCGGGGACTTCCTCGACGATCCCTTCCAGCTGCTGCCGTAGCTCGGGGCCGTCCTGGTGTCCATGAGAGCTGACCGCATGCTCGGCCGCCGCTTTCAGGACCTCTTCGCGCGTTCCCTCGATGCGTAGGCTGCAGCTGTTGTCGCTGGGCATCTTCCGGCAATCGACGGCATATCGAGTCACGGACGCTCTCCTTCCATCGGGTCTGGCACCAGTATAGGTGCGGGCAGGGGCTGGGTGTCCCGGCTGCCGGGTGAATGTGTGGCGATGGACCGCTTTCAGTGGGGGATTGTGGAGATGGTGAAGATGCTTCGTCCCGACTCCGGAAGCTGCGGTTTTCCACGCTGGTCCGCACTCTCCTCGGCGGCTCTCACCACCGTTCTTCAACGCTCTTGTCGAGCACCGGCCTGGCACGGCGTACGATTCCCCACAGTGCCAACGTGCCGACTGCGAGAACTACGATCTTCTATAGAAAGAGAGAACTCGTAGCTTTATGGACCTGTGGGAACGGTGAGGTGAGCGCTTCTCGACATCATGCATGGCGTTCTTCGCTTGGTGTTCCACGGACACGCTGATCGGCCAATGAGCTAAAACACCAACCGCTCGACCTGCGGCCCCGTCAGTGCGCTGAATACTCCAGAATCCGGTTATTGAGCTCGTCGGCCACAACCACGTTGCCGGCGGCATCGATCCGCACCGATTCTGGGAGGCAGAGCGTCGCTCCGGAACGACCACCTCGGTTGCAGCCATTGGACTTGAACCGTCCGTGCTGCCCCAGCACAAGCGCCGCGGACCGCGAGCCTGAGGGAAACTCGAGAACTCGGTTATTGCCGTCGGCAATCCACAGATTGCCTGAGGGGTCCAGAGACACACCGCGGGGATTCGCGAGCGCGCGCTTGCCGATGCCACCGTGGTTCGCTGCTATGGAGGTGAAGCTGCCCGCCTGCCCGTACACCGCATTCGCGGCCTGTCGGCTGGACCCGAGGGCATCCGGGATCTCCAACACCCGGTTGTCGCCGCTGTCGGCAACGAGCAGATTTCCGGCCGGGTCGGCAACGGCATCAGCCGGCCGGCTGAGGGTGCACGCGCCCGCGGGCGACGGCTCGGGGACACACCCCGCTGGACGATGGAACGGTGGCCACTGGTCTGCTCCCGCGGTCGTGAAATCGCCGCCCTGTCCCCACACGCGGGAAGCGGGGACGAAGCAGGTCTTTCCGCATCTGGTCTTGAAGGCAGCCAGCATGGAATGCGACCACTCCAACACCCGGTTGTTATCGGAGTCCGCCACCAGTAGATCGCCCTGCGGATCTACGCTGATCTGTTCCGGCCCGCCCAGCGTGCAGCGCGTCGCTGGGCCCTGAACCGGCAGCACAATCGTGACCGGCTGAAACGGATACCGCGAGAGGGCGATATGCACGCCGCCGACTCGTTTGGGCAGGAAGTGTTTGAATACGGCGTAGCCGCTGGAGTTGGAGGTGACCGTTCGGATCTTGTGGATACCGACCTCGCGGGCGTTGAACACCACCTTGACGCCCGGGACCCGGGTGTGTGCTTGGCGATCGCGTATCGCCACCAGCAGATTCGTAGGGTGCCCCACCTGCACCAGTCCGCGGACCTTCACCGCGAAGTGCGCTTGGCCCTTGCCCGCCGGCTGGACCACGAACGGGCGCCGGTTGCTGGGACATCGCGGGCCACCGCTCGATCCCGGAACGACGTTGTTTGCGGCCCCCGCGAAGAAGTCCGGCTGTCCGAGAACCAGATCAGCCGGCGAGGCCCGGCCCTTGTGGGCGGCATCGAAGTAGACCAGAACCCGGTTGTTGCCGGAGTCCGCGACAAAGAGATCGCCCGACCCGTCGACCGCCACGCCTGAGGGGAAGCAGAGTGTATAGCGGCTGGCCGGATGCGGCACTGGATAGGGTGAACCGGCGCGAGCCTGCCGATCGCACCCGCCTGTCGTGAGCTTGCCGTACTGGCCGAACGACTTCTTGGCAACCGTGGCGGGCGCATTGATGGCCGGATTGAACCGAAAGAGCAGGACACGGCTGTTGCCCGTATCGGCCACCCAAAGATTGCCTTGATTGTCGATCACCGCCGAGGCAGGATTGCAGAGTCGGTGGGAGGTCGGGCCGGCACAGCCGAAGCCGCCCGAGCGCAGATTGTATTGACCCCACACGACATCGGCACGCTCCTGGGCGATGGTGGCCAGAGCCACTCCCGGAGCGATAGCCAGCGCGCCGATTGCCATCGCCAGCACCAGCCGCAGTCCCGACGGCCGGCTCATCTGCGCCCTCGAGAAAAAGCCGCCAGAACGTTGGCGGTAATGATTTCGGCGTCGTGATTGGGATGCTTCGGAGCCGCCTTGTAGAGCCAGAAACTCTGGCGAAGATCGTCCAGCCCCCATGACCACTCGATGGCCCCGGCGTCGAAGACCCAGGCTCCACTCCTTGCCCGGTACACCGTCGCATTGGCGACCCGCGACACGTTCCCACTGTCCAGGAGCGGTGAATGCGCCAGAATCTGGACGCCATGAGGCCGGGGATACCGGTGATAGACCCAGTCCACCTCCTGTCCGAGGACCTTGGGAATCTTCGCGCCGCGGCGCATGTGGGTGCCCCGGAATACCCAGCTCTTCGGACGGCTCACAACCCACGCGGATGGGCCATGGGCGCCCTCATAGGCGCCGTACATGGCGCCCGTCAGCTCCTGTTCGGGCCGATTGAGTGGCGGCGAGCGGAACTCCGTGGTGGTCAGCTTGGGATGGCGCTCGGACAGCGGGTCGCGCGAGGTCTTGTAGCAGACCATCGCCGCGTCGGCTTGCCGCCCCAGCGACTCCAAACGGATCTGCCAGAAACCGGAGTTCGCGGCGAAGTTTCCCAATCCCACGCCGTGGGCCACGGCCTCGTCATAGGCATTGCGCATGCCGCGGGTCCAGTATTCGTCGTGGCCCACAACCAGCACGGCCCGGTGGCGCAGGAGGAGAGCCGGACGATTCGCGACGTCCAGATCGGTCCCGTAGTCGACGTCGTACCCTCGCTGCTCCAGCCAGCGGACCATGTGGATTTCCCAGGAGAAGAACCAGCCTGCCCCCATGTTTTGGACGAAGGGCCGCTCGAACGACACCTCGACTGCTCGGTGCGCGTACTGCTGGGCCGCGGTGGGATAGCTGATGTCCGCGTACAGCGATTTGCCGCCCCAGGTGTTGTATGCCTCGTCCGTGAACACTGCGTGCACGAAGAGATAGGTGCTTCGAGAGGAGGGGTCTGTCACGACGAACGGAATATATGCCTGATGTGTGTTCGAGCCCGTGAGCTTCACCATATAGACACCGCTCACCCAGCTCGCCGGCACCGTCAGCCGAAACGAGACCGGCCAGTGGCAGACAATCATCCCCGTGTGCGAGTCCGGCTTGGGCCGGCTTCGAAGGTGGCCCCGAAGATGCGTGACCGAGGTCATCAGCCGGGCGCCGTCGCCGTCATACCAGCCCATACGATAGACGTCGGCCCGAAACCGGGCTGCCGTCGTGCTGACGGAAAAGCTGATGCTGTGTCCTGCGGAAACGCCGGCCGCCGAGGCATAGCCCTGGATTTCCCCGTGATACGACAGTACCTTGATCTCCCAGCCTGTCGTGCCCGGTTTGGCGTTCTCCCGTTGGATGGGATTGAGCGCCGCCCGGGCCTTCGGCAGCGCGTCGAGACCGGCGGCCAGAGCCAAGATCAACACCGTTCCCGCAACCACGGCGAAGATTGCCCGCGGTCTCATCCGATGGCTTCCTCAGCCGCGGACAACGTGGGCACATCCTGGATTGCCGGCTCCCCCCGGATCGACTGTCCGGCCAGCCCGGAAAGCAGCCCCAGTCCCCAGCTCACGTGAAGAGCCGGGAACACGACCATCAGGGCGGCCGTCACCCGAGGGCGACCTCGCCCGGCCATGGCCGCGGCCAGCGCCACACAGAGGCCGTACACCGTCGGGACCGCCAGCCACCGCCGGCGAACAGCTCCTTGCACTCCGCCGGCACCCAGGCCGGACAAGCTCACGACGAGCAGCATCACCAGTAGTGGCGCGGCCAGGTGGCGCGCTTGGATCGAGCCCGGCTGGGTGCGCATCACGCGCGCCTTGCCCCGTCCATAGCGAAAGAACTGCCGGGCAATGCCCCCCAGACTGTCCCGCGGCGCATACGTGGACCGGATGTCGGGTGAGAGGAGCACGCCGTAGCCCGCTTGGCGGATCCGGTGGTTCAGCTCGAAGTCCTCATTGGCCGGCAGCGATTCGTCGTACAGCCCCGTCTCCGCCAGAACCGACCGGCGGAAGGCGCCCAGATAGACCGAGTCGACATACTCCTGACGCTCCAAGAAATGAAACCGGCTGTCGCCGATGCCGAAGCGCGAACAAAGCGCGCGCGCCATGGCCTCTCCGACGACTCCCCGTCCCTTGGGACGCATCAGGCCCCCGACATTGCCCGCCCCCGTGCGGGCCAGCAGGTCCACGCAGCGCTGTACGTAGTCGGGCGCCAGGTGGCAGTGGCCATCCACGCGCACCACCACGTCGGCTGTGCCGGAGCGGATGCCGAGGTTGAGGCCCGCGGCGGTCGATCTTTGGGGATTGGGCAGAATGCGCACCCGAGTGCTGCCCACGCGCTCGACGATCGGCACAGTGTCATCTTCCGAATCGCCGTCGATCACGGTCACGCTCATTCGACCGGGTTCGAAGGTCTGGTGGAGGACCGACTCCAGGCAGGCGGGGATGTGGCTTGCCTCGTTCCGAACCGGAATGACCACGTCCACCGTGGCCACGGCAGGATCGAGCGGCCCGGCCCGGCGGACCGGCGGTGCTGACACGTGCTTCTCTCCGGAGGTGGATCGCATATCACTGTACCCGACCTCCGGGCCGGCCTTGGCCGAACCGGCTGCCCTGTTGGGCTCTAGCCCTCCCGGCCGACCGCCTCCCGCAGCGCGCCCTGCAGCCCTTGCCGTCGAGCCTGGAGCGGAAACCGCTCACGCACCCAGGCTGCTGCGGCATCACGCTCCTGGCTGCCCAGCCCGAGGCCGGCGCGGATGCCCGCGGCGACCGATTCAGGGCTCTGCTCGTCCAGGTAGATTCCATGGCTCCCAGCCACCTCCGGGAGCGCCCCCTGACGAGAGACGACCGGTAGGGCTCCCCACCCCATGGCCTCCGCCACCGCCATGCCGAAGCTCTCATGGACGGATGGCTGCACGTACACCGACGCTCGCCGGTACAGGTCCTCCAGCTCGGCGGCCGGGATGGAGCCTCGCAGCTCCAGGTTGGGCGGCGCGATCCCGCGCAGGTACTCGCCGCTGCCGTCGAGAATCGGCCCCGCCAGGACGAATCTCACCTCGGGCAGCAGGGCGGCTGCTCGCGTGAACACCTCATGGCCCTTGCGGAGCAGGTTCACATGCCGGACCTCCCCGACTGACAGCGCCAGCGGTTCCCGCTCTGCCGGGACTGGACCATCCGCAAAGCGGAAGCCGTGATAGATGCGGCGAATGGGCGCCTGCGGTCTCACGTTCCGCCTGATCGTCTCCACCGCATAGTCGGAGTTTGCGATGAGCAGGCGAGAGGCGCCGCAAATGGCCCGCACGACGTAGCGCTTCCAGGGATGTCCCATGTGGCCAAAGCCGATCTCAGGAACGTTGGCAGCGTCGTACGCCCCTACGATCGACACCACCGGCTTTCGTAGGCCGGCAGCGGAAACGGCGGGAAAAAAGGAATGAAGGCTGGCGAACCAGCTGAATACCAGGTCGGCCGCAGGCAGACGAGCCGGCAAGGTGGCAATGCGCCTGGGATCCGATAGATCCATCTCGTCGACCTCGTGTTGTTCGGCCAGCAGGTCACGGTCGACGCGCACGAAGGTGCGCAGAGAGTTGTGCACGAAGAGAATCCTCATCCCTCTCGTCGCTCCAGCTCGCGCAGCTTGCGATAGGAACGGAAGACGTAGATGCTCCAGACGGTGGCCATGAGCAGGCCCTGCCAGCCGTCACGAAATCCCTGCCTCAGGACATAACGAACGGCAAAGGCGCCCAACGGTCGGGTCACGAGCTGCGTCGACCGGAACGCGATTCCCTGATCGCGCTTTTCCCGTGCCTCCCAGGAGCTGTACCGGTCGAGCAGGGTCTTGCGGATGGTCTTGAGGGAACGGTGCGGGTAATGGATGATTGGGGTCGTCAGGGTTCCCATGGGCCCGTCCAGGCGTATATGGGCGTGAACCTGACGGCCCTCGTACCGGCCCGACTCCTTCCGAAACAGCCGGATCTGATAATCCGGCCAGTCGCCACCGTGACGGAGCCAGCGGCCGAAAACGATGTTGGCCCGCGCAATCCGGAACCCCGCGAACCCCGATGGGTGTCGCAGCGCGTCCTCCATCTCTCGCAGCAGGTCGGGCGGAATGCGCTCGTCGGTGTCGAGGATGAGCACCCAGTCATTGGACGCCTGTGGGATGGCCCAGTTTTTCTGCGTGGCCGAGTTGACGTACTCGTGTTGCAGCACGCGCGTGGCGTATCGCGAGGCGATCTCCACCGTGCGGTCGGTGCTGAAGGAGTCAACCACCAAAATCTCGTCTGCCCAGGTGACGGTCTGGAGGCAGCGCTCGATGTAGGCCTCGTTGTTGAAGCATGGCACCAAGACCGTCACCCGCTCGCGCCCGTCCCGGTCCACTCGAAGGCAAGCCCCCGCGTTCTCGGTCTGACTTGTCATGGCGCCGGTTCGCCGCCAACCGGATGGGCCAGCGGCAGTCTGCCCAGAACGGCGCTGTAGATGCCGGCGAGATTGGACCGGAAGCCCGCTTCCGAGAAGCGCTCCTGGGCACGCCGGCGTGCATTGTCCGCCATCTTCTGACGTAGACGCGGATCGGTCAAGGCCATCCGGAGGGCGTTGGAAAGGGATCGAATATCGCCCGTGGGGAACAGGAGCCCGCTCACTCCGTTCTCGATGGCTTCGGGGTGCCCACCGGAATCCGAGGCGATGATAGGCGTGCCGGCAGCCATCGCTTCCAGGGCGACCAGGGCAAAGGGCTCGTCTCTGGAGGGCACGACCATCACGTCCCCTGCCGCCAGCAGCAGCCGCAGATCGGCGACCGGCCCCAGAAATGTGACGGCCCCCGCCACGTCCGGCTGCCGCGCTCGTTGCCGCACCACGTTCGGATAGTCGCCCGTGGAGTCGAGGTCGCCGGCGTCGAGTCGGGGTGCCTCCCCCGCGATGGCGGCATGGGCCGGTAGACCCTCCACCCGTAGATGACCCAACGCATCGAGGAAGTCCAGGTGTCTCTTGTAGGGCACCAGGCGGCCGGCCATGACTGCCAATGGGACGTCCTCTGGGAGTTTCAGCTCCGACCGTGCCTCGGCCGGGACATAGACCTGCTCGAAAAAGCTCGAGCGCACGGCATTGTGCAGCACGCTGATGCGCCGCTGGGGGATGCCCACTCGGCGCAGCGATTCGGCCACCGCCCATGAGCACCCCACCACCCGGGCAGAAAGGACACCAGTGGGAGCCAGGACGAGCCGGTTGACCAACCGCCGGGGGATGATGTCGTGCTGGTGCCAGATGAGCCGCCGGCGCAGCACAACCGCCGCCGGGAGGGCCACCAACGCTGCGGCGCCCGAATTGGCGTGCACTATGGAGGCGCGCACGTCCTGAACGGCCCGCCCGATCTGCCAAGCCGAGCGAGCCGTGGCGAAAAGCAGAAAGGCCAGGCGCCCCAGGTCACGAGTGCGACGCGGCGGGATGATGGGAACCGGATAGACGGAGTCGCAGCACGCCCCCAGCCGGTCGAGCATTTCGCCCCGAGGCGCCGCCAAACCGGTGTGATAGCCGGCCTCCCGGGCAGCCCTCAGCATTTGCCCAAGGACCACCTCCGCGCCGCCACCCCACATGCCGGTGTGCGACACGAAGAGCACCGTCGGGCGCCCCTCGTCCGAGGCGATGGCAAGTGCCGCCTGCTCCTCCTTCGCTTCATCCGTCGGGCCGGCGGCCGGAGAACGGCTGTCCTTCGTCGATCTGGGCGGCGCCATCATGCCCGCCAGTCTATCGGACGCTGTGCGAAGCCCTCCATCCCAAGGCCCCAGAAAGTTCGGCGCGTAGTCCACTGGGATCGATGGGAGAATCCGCCGACGCAGTCGATGTCGCTGTCGTTCCGCGGGAACGCGCCGGGGCCGCGACCGGAACGGCTCTGGACCCCATCAGCTGTGAGCGACACCCAGGAGGCTTCGCCGGCGATGTGTCTCCAATCGTGGACTGGATCATGAGCGACTCCCAGGCGGATCGTGGCCGTCTTCGGCTCCGCTCCACCTTCGACGAGGATGCCGAGCTGTACGATCGGGCCCGGCCCGGCTATCCGTCCCAGCTCTTCTCGGACCTGAAGTCGCTGGCGCTCATCTCGGGCACTTCACACATCCTCGAGATCGGACCCGGGACGGGTCAGTTCACCCGGTTTCTGTCTGAATCGGGGGCCGCGGTCACGGCGATCGATCTGGGGCCGGGAATGGTCCGGGTGGCGCGCCGCAATCTGGCCGCCTGTTCCAACGTGAACCTCATTCACTCCAGCTTTGAGGACTTCCCGCTGCCGCCTCAGCCGTTCGATGTCGTGGTCTCGGCCACCGCCTTCCATTGGATCGACCCCACCGTCCGGCTGCCCAAGAGCCGGCAGGCGCTGCGAACCGGCGGACACCTGGCCGTCATCGCATCGCGGCATATGGCCGGGGGCACCGTCCTGTTCTGGCAGCGGGTCGAGCGATGCTATGAGGCCTGGTTCGGGGCCGGGGTGCAGGAGCCACCCAACCGCGTGCAGCACGCGGTTTCCGAGATCCTGGAAGAGCTGCAGAGATTCGACCGCTTCGCCTCGCCGCGGCTCGGACGCTACGAGTGGGAAGTGGAATACACGTCCGAGACTTATCTGGACCTGCTTCGCACCTATTCAGAACTCCGAACCCTGCCCGCGGAGAGCCGCGAGCGCCTCCTGGAATGCGTGCGGCGGCTCATCGACGAGGAATTCCGCGGGCGGATTCGCAAGCGTCACCTCACCGAGCTGGTCGTTGCAGAAGCGGCCTGACCCTAGAATCGGCTGGACGGAGGCCGGATTCATGACGCGGACTGTCTCGGGGCCCCGGGTGGTACGGGCGCCGCGAGGGCCCCAGCTTCAGTGCCGGGGCTGGCACCAGGAGGCGGCCCTACGACTGCTCATGAATAACCTGGATCCGGACGTCGCCGAGGACCCGGACCATCTCGTCGTCTATGGAGGCAGCGGCAAGGCGGCGCGCAACTGGGAGTGTTTCGACGCCATCGTCCGGACGCTGCGCGATCTGGAGAACGACGAGACGCTCCTCATTCAGTCCGGCAAGCCGGTGGCCGTCTTCCGCACCCACGCCGAGGCGCCTCGGGTTCTCATCTCCAACGCAATGCTGGTGCCGGCCTGGGCCACCTGGGAAAACTTCTGGGACCTCGAGGCCAAGGGTCTGACCATGTACGGTCAGATGACGGCCGGCTCCTGGATCTACATCGGCACCCAGGGCATCCTTCAGGGGACCTACGAAACATTCGCCGCCGCGGCCGAGAAGCACTTCGGGGGCACACTGGCGGGCCGGCTGGTACTCACGGGCGGCATGGGAGGCATGGGCGGCGCTCAGCCGCTGGCCGTGACCATGAACGGCGGCGTCGTCATCGTGGTTGAGGTGGATGAGCGCCGTATCGAGCGACGCATCCGCACGCGCTACTGTGATCGACAAACGCGCTCCTTGCAGGAGGCCTTGGATTGGAGCCGGGAAGTGCTCGGCCGCGGCGAGCCACTCTCCATCGGCCTCGCAGGCAACGCCGCCGAGGTGTTCCCGGAACTCCTGCACCGTGGACTGGTCCCGGACATCGTCACTGATCAAACGTCGGCCCATGATCCGCTCAACGGCTACATTCCCGCCGCCATGTCCCTGGAAGAGGCGGCGGGCCTTCGAGCATCAGATCCGGACGAGTATGTCTGTCGGGCAGGGGAGAGCATGGCCGTCCAGGTGCGGGCCATGCTGGATCTGCAGCGCCGGGGCGCGGTGGTATTCGACTACGGCAACAACATCCGGCAGCAGGCACACAACGCGGGGGTCGCCGACGCCTTCGACTTTCCCGGCTTCACCCCGGCGTTCATCCGCCCGCTCTTCTGTGAAGGCAAGGGCCCGTTCCGATGGGTGGCGCTCTCGGGCGAGCCCACGGATATCGAGCGGACCGACCGGCTGGTGCTGGATTTGTTTCCCGAGGATGCGCATCTGCGGCGGTGGATCACGCTGGCCAGGGAGCGCGTCGCCTTCCAGGGCCTCCCCGCCCGCATTTGCTGGTTGGGCTATGGCGATCGCGCCCGCTTCGGACTGGCGTTGAATGAGCTGGTCCGTAGGGGCGAGATCTCGGCGCCGGTGGCCATTGGCCGCGATCATCTCGATGCTGGATCGGTTGCCTCACCCAACCGAGAGACGGAGTCGATGCGAGACGGCAGCGATGCCATCGCCGATTGGCCCATCCTGAACGCCCTGCTCAATGCGGTCGGAGGCGCCAGCTGGGTTTCCGTGCATCACGGTGGTGGCGTGGGCATCGGCTACGCCATCCACGCCGGACAGGTCGTGGTTGCTGACGGCACGGAGGAAGCCGATCGTCGCATCGAGCGCGTCTTAACCACCGACCCGGGCATCGGAGTGGTCCGTCATGCCGACGCGGGCTACGACTTAGCCATCGAAACGGCCGAGGAGGCCTGTCTCAAGATGCCCATGCTGCGGCCCGACCCGGCTTGAGCCGTCGCCGAGAGGACGGCCATGAGCTCCCAGTAGCTCGGCAGTCCGGTGTGCCGGACCCTGAGGTCCGGCCGTTCCCCGATGCATTCGTTCCAGCGGGCCGGCAACGCAGTGTGCGCGCGGGGTCCACATGCCCTTGAGCCAGACGGGGCGGGTGGAATTCGCCAACATCGGCGCCCTTCTCACCATGGATGGACCGGATGGTCGTCGGCCGCTTCAAAGCGCCTCCGTCGTGGTTGAAAACGGCCGCGTCACTCAGGTCACGGGGACGGCTGGGCCCGCGCCGCCATCCCCGGCCAACCCCTACCCGCCGGCGCCGACCATCACTCATCCAGGCGCCGACGATGTGTACGTCGACTGTCGTCGCGCCCTCGTCACCCCGGGCCTCGTCGATCCGCACACCCATCTGCTGTATGGAGGCAATCGTTCGGGGGAGATGGCGCTGAAGCTGGCCGGTGTGCCCTATCTCGACATCCTGGCCTCGGGCGGGGGCATCCTCGCGACGGTCTCGATGACCCGAGAAGCGGGTGACGAGGAGCTGGTGGAGGCCGGGCTGACGCGACTGGACGCAATGCTTCGCATGGGCACGACAACCGTCGAGGTCAAGAGCGGCTACGGGCTCTCGACCGAGCAAGAGCTGCGCATGCTCCGGCTCATCGCCGAATTGGACCGGCGGTCGCCCGTAACCGTGGTGCCCACACTGCTCGGCGCCCACGCCACGCCGGCCGACCACCGCGACGACCCTGCCGGCTACGTCGAGGAGATCGTCGAGCGGATGATCCCGGCCGTGTCCGCGGAAGGACTGGCCCACTTCTGTGACGTCTTTTGTGAGCCGGAGGTCTTTCCGGTCAACCAATCCCGACGGATCCTTGAGGCAGCCGCTCGGCACGGCCTCGCCCGGAAGGTTCATGCCGACGAGATCGCGGTCGAGGGCGACATCAGCGGCGCCGAGCTGGCGGCTGAGGTCTCCGCCGTCTCGGCCGATCATCTCCGCGCCACGCCCGATGAGGGCCTTGAGCGTATGGCGCAGGCCGGCGTGACCCCGGTCCTCCTCCCCGCCACCAGCCTGTGCCTCGCCGATCACCGCTATGCACCGGCCCGTCGCATGATCGACGATTTTGGTCTTCCGGTTGCCCTCGCGACGGACTGCAACCCCGGCACCAGCCCCACGGAGTCGCTGCAGCTGGTCATGGCCGTGGCGGCGCTCGAGCTTCGGCTGACACCGGAGGAGATCCTGGCCGGCGTCACCGTCAACGCCGCGCGGGCCATCGACTGCTCCGAGACCGCCGGCTGCATTGCCACCGGCCGCTGCTGCGATCTGGTCGTGTGGCAAGCCTACGATCCGGCCATGCTGCCCTACCGCTTCGGCACCAACCAGGCGGCGCTTGTGGTCAAGAACGGCCGGATGTTTCAGCCCTGAAGAACGCCTCGAAGGGGCATTCGAAAGCGAGCGAGCGCGGAGCAGGACGACGTAAACCGGGTCAATTGAGCGGATAGACTACCTTGTCCTTCGAAAACCCCGCGGGAGAGAAAAGTGGCTTCCAGTTATGAGGCGCTGCGCGAACGCCTGCGCACCATCAACAACATCAACAAGGCCGGGGCCGTCTTGGCCTGGGACCAGCAGACATACATGCCCCCGGGCGGCGTGCACGATCGCGGCGCCCAGCTTGCCACTCTCGCCCAGCTCAGCCACGGCATGTTTACCGGCGACGACTTCGGTGAGCTGCTCGACCTGGCCGAGGATGAGGTCAAGGACCTGGCCTACGAAAGCGACGAAGCCAGCATTGTGCGCGTCACTCGCCGCGACTTCGAGAAACAGCGCAAGCTGTCCGCCGATCTCGTGGGTCGTCTCCGCCGTCATGCCACCGAATCGCGCAACGTGTGGGTGAAGGCTCGCCAGGATGACGACTTCCCGGCCTTCGCTCCCTTTCTGCAGCAAACGGTCGATCTGTCCCGGGAGACGGCCGATGCCTACGGCTATGAGGACCGGCCCTACGACGCCTTGGTAGATGTCACCGAGCCGGGAATGACTACCGCAGATCTGGAGGAGATCTTCGGCACGCTGCGCGAGCAGCAGGTCCCGCTGATCAAGGAGATCGTGTCGAGGCCACAGGTCGATGACTCGGTCCTGCACCAGCCCTATGACGAGGCCAAGCAAGAGGCGTTCGGCAAGCTCGTGGTCGGCAGGCTCGGGTACGACTTCAATCGGGGCCGGCTCGACCGCACCGTCCATCCCTTCGAGATTGCGCTCTCCATCGACGACGTGCGCCTGACTACCCGCTACGACCCCAACTTCCTGTCCATGTCGCTTTTTGGCACCATGCATGAGTCGGGGCACGGCATGTACGAGCAGGGCATGGGGCGCGAGCTCGCGGGCACGGGCCTCGCCCGTGGCGGTTCAGCCGGCCTGCATGAGAGCCAATCCCGTCTGTGGGAGAACATCGTCGGCCGCAGCCTCCGGTTCTGGAAGGCGTTTTACCCCGAGCTGCAGCGCACGTTCCCCGATCAGGTGGGAAACGTGCCCCTCGAAACCTTCCACAAGGCCATCAACAAGGTCCATCCGTCCTTCATTCGCGTCGAGGCCGACGAGATGACCTACAACATGCACATCATGCTGCGGTTCGAGCTGGAGAACGACTTTCTCGAGGGCCGGCTGGAGGTGCGCGATGCGCCCGAGGCCTGGCGCGCCAGGATGGATGAGTATCTGGGCGTCGTTCCGCCCAACGACCGTGAGGGCGTCCTGCAGGACACCCACTGGTCGACGATGCTGGGCGGCTTCGCGGGCTATTGCCTCGGGAACGTCTTCGGCGCCCAGTTTTGGGAGAAGGCGATCGCCGATCGGTCGGGCATCCCCGACGAGATTGAGCAGGGCGAGTTCGGCTCGCTGCTGGAGTGGCTGCAGCAGAACATCTACCGGCACGGCCGCAAGTACCAGCCCAAGGAGCTGGTCCAGCGCGTGACGGGCAAGCCCATCAGCACCCAGCCGTACATTCGCTATCTGAAGGCGAAATTCAGCGAGATATACGGGCCCCTCTAAGAGCCGCAATCCGGATCTCCGTCCCCAACCCGCAGCCGCAGCTTGGCCTACCGGCGTGCAGCCGGACCGGCTACTGCCCAATCAGAGTGTGGAAGGTGTCGTCGACGAACCGGCTTCTGCCCGGGATTCGAATCTCCAGCAGGTACTGCCAGTGACCGCCCATGAGCACCTGGCCCGGCGCGCTGAATTTGCCCGGACCTCGCTCCGGCAGCGTCAAGAACTGCGTCCCCATGTCCATGTCGGTCATGGTTTCCACGATGTTCACCGTGGCAAGTCGGACCGGCACGCCCCCGCGGCGCAGGTGCACCGTGAAGGTGTCCGGCCCTGCCTTGCCCGGTGTGACCGAGAGCGAGACCTGCAGGCCCTCGACGGTGTTGCGAAGCGTGAAGGGCCCGGAGACCGCCCCGAACGTGATGGGAACCGGATAGGCATTCAGAACCGCGGTCGCCGCGAAGACCAGCAACGCCAGCACGGCGCTGATCCGCAGCCAGCGCATCAGCATGGCCTGCAGCAGCGGCGTGGCCGCCTCCATTGCCCGCTTCGTCGCGCGGCGCAGGCGCGGGCGGACAATGCCCACCGTAAAGGCGCTGATCAGAACCATGAGGAGGACCAGCCCCATTTTGACGATCAGCGTCCGTCCGTAGATGCTGTTGAAAAAGGCGTTCCAAGAAGGGACGTGCACCTTGCCGTTGAAGCCGCCGGTGAACACCAGCGTCAACACCGACGCATAGGCGAAGGGCGAGAAGCGGTCGAGGGTGTCGAGGAACGGAACGAGCGCTGTCCGCGTGTTCCGGGCCGCCGCGGGGAGCAATGTCAGGGCGATTGCCAGGATGCCTCCCGCCCAGAGCCCCGTGGCCAACACGTGCAGCCAGTCGATCACCACCGGTGCCGTGGCAATGCCGGTCCCCGTTCCTGACAGGTTGACGGTGGCGGCGTGGCCGGAGGCCGCCAGCAGGAAGGCGGCTCCCGCGGCCAGCAAAAGCTGCAGGGCGGCGGGCGATAGCGGGCGGACCGCGAGCATTGGGAAGGGCACGACGAGGCTGTAGACCGCCTGCTGGGGTGGGCGCCGGCGTGGCTCTGCGGTTGCCGGCCGAGGCCGTGTACGCAGGATCAGGCAGGCCAGCAGCCCCACCACGCCAACGGCCTGCGCCGCGATCCAGATATGCCCGTACTCGGTGTCCAACAGCAAGCCACGGAAGGTCGCGAGATCGAATGTCGAACCCCAATCTCCCGCCACCGTGTGCGCCTGAATCAGCAGCGAGCCACATCGGGCGGCCAGCATCAGCAGCAGCGTGATAGGGAGGATCCGAACTGCTCGCGCCATGGCTCTGCAGGTGAGCGCGCTCGCTTCGGGAGCCAGACTGGGTGACGGGAGGACCGCCAGCAGCAGGAGGGCCAGTCCAAGCCAGAGGGCCGATGTGACCAGCTCGAGCGTCCGGGCGGCCAGCGCCAGCAACGCGTCGAGATTCGGAGGGAAGTTCTGCGATCCGGTCCCCGAAAGCGTCGGCGCAGGCGGCGCGGGCCCTCGATGCCCAATGCTGAACAGGAAGCCGCCCTTCAGGACATGCCCGTCCTGGGACGAGACCGAGGTCCACAGCACCAGATATGTGCCGTCCGGCAGCCCAGAGCGGAGGGAAACCGTCAGCTCGCGGTTGTGGGATATCCGGTCATCTCGGCGGTCAACCTCCACGCGCTTGGCGTTCCAGACGACGGCCTTGCTGAGCGCGGTATTCAGATCCTCAGAGAACCATAGGTGGATGATCGACGGCTCTCGCGGAAGCACGGCGCCCTGGCCGGGCTCCGATCGGACCAACAGAGCATGGGCGGACGCGGTTGCCGGGGCCGCCAGCACGAGGATGATGCCGGCCAGCCCCGCGACCGCGGCGACCACCCAGCGCGGTCGTGGGAGCATTACGTCGCCCCTCGCAGCGACCGGTTTCCGTCGGAGACAATCATGCCTTTCGGCGCCCGGATGGACAAGCCCTCAGCGCCAAGCTCCGAAGCTTCTCACAACCCGTGAACGCCGAACCGGGCCCAAACGAGATAGGCCGATCACCGTTTGATCAACTCTTGACGGTGAAATAGACGATACCGGCGGCGTAGTGCCCGTCCACCGCGGAATGCGTGTACCAGATCAGGTAGTACTTCAACGGCTTGAGCTTGGGCAGCTTCAGAGTCATGACCTTGGGGTTCTTAAAGGAGATGTGGGACTTCTGATGCTCGGTCACGAGGCCGTGGTCGGCGACGCCTTCGAACACCTGCATCCAGCTGTGGTCGGGGTTCAGGGCCTCGGCGAAGTGGGCAACAACCTTGTGAGGCACGTGCCCCACCCGGAAGACCTGATGATCTCGAATGTTGCAGCGCACCAGGTTGGCATGAGCGTCGGCGGGTATCGGCGTGGCGAATACGGCAAGCGCCATGGCGGCGCACATCAGGAAGGAACTCAGGCGGCGGATCATCGGCATCCTCCTCAGGATTCTGCCGGCGCCCACCTGGAGAGGCGGACGCGCGGTCCTCGGTTCAGACCGTGGCGGAGGAAATGTCGGGAGGAGGCCGCGAGAACCGGGCTCGGCCCATCTGTGCGGCAAGTGCGGGCCGCATTGAGCACGGCCGTGGCCGCCGCTCCGAGGCGATCTGGGCATGGAGGGCGCGGAGCCGCAGGATGGCTTCGGCAACCGCCTGCAGGCGGTCCTCGAAGACCGTGAGGAAGAGCGCCGCCAGGAGGCCGAGGAGGAGAGCCAGGATGGCGGCCGGGACCGGCGGTGACATGGCCATGACCATCTGCGCCCCGTGCATCTGCATCAGGTAGCGCATCGGCATGATTTGCAAGGCAAGACGAAAGATCGTGTACTGACCCGCCGCGAGGAGGATCGCCCGGCGACAGATGGTCTCGGCGGAGGGCCGCGAAAAGCGAAGCGTGGGCCGCTTGGGAGCCGAGCCTTGTAAGTCGGCCAGCCGTTGGAGCTGCAGCCGCATAGTCCAGACGGCCGCGCCAAGGCTGAGTCCGGCCAGCCCCAAGATGGCCGCGAGCGCCGGTCGGAGCGGACAGTGTTGGATGGCGTAGGTAGCGGCCGACAGCCGTCCGTCCAGACCGCCCGCATAGCCGAGACCCAGATGAAACTCGACGACGTGAATGAGAGCGGCGCCGGCCAGGATGGCCACGAGCCGGTGCAGCAAGCGTCCCGAAAAAGCTCCTCGCGGCAGGGCCATGGCCCTCCAGTCTAGGCCCGTCCGCCCTTCCGACAGACTGGGCAGCGCCCGAACAGCTCCAGGGAGTGGCCCTCAATCGCGAAGTCGGTGGCCGATGCGACGCGCTCGAGGAGAGCGGGGGACAGACACTGGTCGATCTCCACGACACGACGGCAGGTCGTGCAGGTGACGTGGTGATGATGATGCGGTCCGCAGGCGCGATAGCGGTGGCGCCCGTTGCCGGTGGGGACGCGATCCAGCAGCCCCTCGCGAACGAGCAGATCCACCGACCGGAAGACCGTGGCGCGTCCGATCCCCGGATCGAGATCGAGGAGCTCCTTCCAGAGGTCCTCGACGGCGAACTCCCGGCCGCTGGCGCCCGCTCTGGCGACTCGGGCGGCGATGAGTCTCCGGGGTCTAGTTGTGCGCAGGCCCAGGCGGTCAAACAGCTCGAGAACCGACGCCTCGAGACTCTCCGTCTGGGACTCCGTGGCGGCGGCCTCGCTCACGGCCCAGCTTGATTGATACGCAGTCTCATTGATACATAGTATCATCAGCCGTGACGAAACGAATACTCTTGCACTCCCGCTTTCGGAGCCCGGCAAGGCGCAGAATCTCTCGACTGCCGGCTCCCCTACTCCTGTTGCTCGTCGGCCCCTTGGGCATATGGGGATGCGGCACGCCCGCAGGAGCCAACTCTCCCGGCGTACGGCTGGCCGTCGTGGCCGCGGAGAACATCTGGGGAAGCATTGCCCGACAGGAGGGCGGAAACCGGGTGATGGTGCGGAGCATCATCGTGAACCCGGCTGCCGATCCGCATGCCTACGAACCTACGGTGGGTGATGCGAAAGCGGTGGCGGCCGCCAATCTGGTGATTTTCAACGGAGCGGGATATGACGCTTGGATGCAGAAATTGCTGGCTGCCAACGCCGTCCCGACCGGTCAGGAGTTGGATGCCGGGTCAGTCGTCGGCGTTTCGCCGGGCCGGAATCCGCACATTTGGTACAACCCGTCGGATGTGCGCAGGGTCGCGGCGCGGATTTCGGCCGACTTCATCCGGCTGCAGCCCGTGGACAAGGCCCTGTTCACCCGTCTCCACCGCCGCTTCATCACTCGTGATCTGGCCGCCTACTTCCATGACATCGCCGGGATTCGGGACCGGTATGCCAGTGTGCGGGTTGGTGCGACCGAGAGCATCTTCGTCTATCTGGCGCGTCGCCTGCATCTGCGTCTCACCACGCCGCCGGGCTTTATGAAGGCGGTCGCGGAAGGCATCGAGCCGACCGCCCAGGAGCTGCTGACCTTCAACCATCAGATCGAGAGCCGTTCCATCAAGGTGCTGGTCTTCAACCGCCAGAACGTCACGCCTGGCGTGCGGGTGCTGGTCAACCTCGCCCGCTCCCGGCGCATTCCGGTGGTGCCCATCACGGAGACACTCGATCCCGCTTCGGCATCATTCCAGGGCTGGCAGACTCGCCAGCTCGCGCTTTTGGCGGCAGCGCTGCACCGGGCCACGGGTCGGTGACCGCCCCCAACGTCCCCGCCGCCCCAACCCTCGAGCCGGCGTCTCCGGCGACTGGGTGGCCGGCGGTTGAGCTTCGTCGCGCCATGGTCCGGCTGGGCGGCCGTCCCGTCTGGAGCGATGTGGATTTGAAGATCGAGCCAGGTTCGTTTGTGGCCGTCCTGGGGCCGAACGGGGCGGGGAAGTCGACGCTCCTGAAGGTGATTCTCGGCCTCGTGCCCCTTGCGGCCGGAGCGGTTCGCGTGTTTGGTCGCCCATCTGGAGCCGCGCGAGGACGTGTGGGATACGTGCCGCAGCGACGGCACTTCGGTCCCGAGGTTCGCATCCGGGGGCGAGATCTCGTCGCCCTCGGTCTGGATGGCCATCGGTGGGGCCTGCCCCTGCCGGCGCTCCCCGGCCTCCCAGGCGCGGCCCGCCGTCAGGACCGCCGGCGCCGTGTCGCCTGGGCGCTGGAGTTGATGGGAGCAACAGCGCTCGCCGACCGTCCGATCGGTGAGCTATCCGGTGGTGAGCAACAGCGCGTGCTGATTGCGCAGGCCCTGGTGACGCGCCCGGAGCTGCTGCTCCTCGACGAGCCACTCGACAGCCTGGACTTCCGCAACCAGCGCGACATCTCCCGGAGCGTCCGCGAGGTGAGCGCCGAGGTGGGCGCGACGGTGCTGCTGGTGGCTCACGACGTGAATCCGCTGCTGCCGTTCGCCGACTCGATCTGCTATCTGGCCGGGGGCGGCGCGGTGACCGGCTCACCGGAGGAGGTCATCGCCTCCGACGTCTTGTCGGCGCTGTACGGAACGGAAATCGAAGTGCTCCGCACGCGAGACGGCCAGCTGCTGGTGGTGGGACGTCCGGAGGGAATCGGATGCGTCGACCATCATTCCGAGGAGCTTCCGGCCCTAGGGGTCTAATCGGTGTCCTGGAATCTGGCGCTGGACCTCCAGCAGATGCTGCAGTTCCACTTCATGCAGAACGCGTTCCTGGCGACTGCGGTGACGGCCCTGGTTGCCGGTCCGCTGGGATACTTCGTGGTCCTGCGGGCCCAGACATTTGCCGCCCACGCGCTCTCCCATGCCGGATTCACGGGCGCGGTGGCGGCGCTGCTCTTGGGCATACCGCCGCTTGCCGGCCTGCTGCCCGTCGGAGTGGCGTCGGCGCTGGGCATGGGCATGCTCGAGGATCGTCGCACAGGAAGGCAGAGCGACGGGATTGCCATTGCCGCCGTCTTCACGTTTGGTCTGGGTCTCGGCCTGCTCTTCCTAACCCTGTACCCCGGCCAGGCAGAGGACGCATACAGCATTCTCTTCGGGGGCGTCCTGTCCATCTCAGACGGTGACCTCGAGACCATCAGCGTCGCAGGCCTCGCAGCGCTCGTAGGCCTGGTCCTGATCGGCCGCCCGCTGCTCTTCGCGTCGCTCGATCCCGACGTCGCCCTCGCGCGCGGAGTGCCCACCCGGCTGCTCTCCACGGTCTTTCTGGCACTGCTGGCCTTCGCCGTGGCGGAGGCCATTCAGGTCGTCGGAACCCTGCTCATCTTTGCCCTGGTGGTGACCCCGGCGGCAACGGCACAGCTGGTGACGGCGCGGCCGGCGCGCGCCATTGCCCTGTCGACCGCCTTGGCCCTGCTGTTTGCCTGGGTGGGGATCTTCATCGCCTTCTATGCCGATCCCTACTCGGTGGTCGGCTTCTATGTCACCACGCTGGCGACGGGCGCCTATCTGCTGGCCAGGGCCACGAGCGGCCTGGGCCGCCGGCCGAACCCATTCCGAGCCGGGAACCGCAGTCCGTGAGCCCAACGTGGCTGGCGGAGTTCTCCGCGAATCCCATTGCCGACATATCCAGCATCCTGGCCAACAGCTTCATGCGCAACGCGGCCCTGGCCGCCACTGCAGTGGCCGTGATCGGCGGGATGGCGGGCTATTTCGTGATCATGCGGCGGCTGGTGTTTGCCGGCGAGGCGCTGTCACACGTGGCCTTCACGGCCGCCATGGGGTCGTTACTGCTGGGGTTCGACCCGCTGATGGGCGTCTTCGTCATCACCGTCGCCGTCGCTGCCGGCGTGGCGTCGGTTGCCCGCACGACGCCCTCCTACGATGTGCCTCTCGGCATCACCCTGGCCTGGGTCTTGGGCCTGGGAGCGCTCCTGCTGACTATCTACACCTCGAGCTCATCGGGCAGTGCGAACGGCGCCGGCGGCATCAACGCCCTGTTCGGCTCGGTTCTTGGGATCGACGGTCGCGATGCGCTCATCGCGGCCGCCGTAGCGGTCGCCGGCATCGTGCTCTTGATGGTCATCGCCCGGCCGCTGCTCTTCGCCAGCTTGGATCCCGTCGTGGCCGGTGTGCGGGGTGTCCCCGGGCGCCTGGTGAGCGTTGTCTTTCTCATGATTCTGGCCGCGTCGGTCACCGAGGCGGTTCAGGTGGTCGGGGCGCTCCTGACCCTGGCGCTTCTGGTCATGCCGGCAGCGATTGCCACTCGTTGGGCCGTGCGACCCTCCCGAGCGATTCTCCTCGCCATCGCCGTCGGCCTCCTGATCACCTGGTCGGGCTTGACGCTCGGATATTACCTGCCCTATCCGGTCAGTTTCTTCATCACCACCCTCGGGTTCGGGCTCTACGTGCTCACGAGAGCAGCGGAGATGCTCGGCCGCCTGAAGGCCGCGCGGGCCTGAGAAGACCGGGGCAGGGCGTCGTGAGCGTGCGCCACGTCGTGGCCGCATGGGTGCGCGTCGGTCGTTCGGCCATAAGAGAAATGGATCTGCCGGGCAGCCTGACGGTCCGGGGCGCAATCCAGGCAGAAGGGATTAATGGAAGGCTGCCGCGAGTGTAACGCGACGCAGTCCATCATGAATAGCTGGTCTGAGCTCTTGGTGGTGAGGCGGCTTGGGTGCCGAATGGGTCAGGCCGGCAATGCCATGGCGCCGCCTTCCCGAACGACCCAGGTTGAATCAGATCCACCTGTAGGAGACAAACCGTGAAGATCGTATGGGTCCTGCTCGGCTCGGTCGCCACGATGCTTGCAGTGGCTGGTGCCGCGGCTCCCGTGGGCGTGGCCAGTTCCGCCGCCGCCGGATCGGTCACCCTCCCCGGGGCGCCCAATTGCCCCATATTCCCGGTCACCAATGTCTGGAACCGGCCCGTGAACACCCTGCCCGTGGCCAAGGGGTCAAAGAAGATCCTTCACGCCATCGGCTGGAACGTCGGTCTGCATCCCGACTTTGGGTCGTATGCCGGTTATGGGATTCCCTACAACATCGTGGGCAAGTCCACGCCCATGAGCCGGGTGTCCTTTCACTACGCGGCGCAATCGGACAAGGGCCCCTATCCGATCCCCAACCACCCCAAGATCGAGGCCGGTAGCGATCGACATCTGCTCGTCGTGGACAAGGCCAACTGCCACCTCTATGAGCTATTCGCCGCCCGCCACACGGCCAATGGATGGTCGGCCGGATCGGGAGCCATCTGGAACCTGGAGTCCAATCACCTCCGTCCCAAGGGATGGACCAGCGCCGACGCGGCCGGGCTGCCCATCCTGCCGGGTCTCGTGCGCTGGGCGGACGTGAAGTCCGGGGCCATCGATCATGCCCTGCGATTCACCGTGCCGCGCAGCCGCACGTCCTTCATCTATCCCGCGCGCCATGAAGCGGGCGTCAGCGGTAGCCGCAAGCTCCCGCCCATGGGGCTGAGGGTCCGGCTCAAGGCCTCCGTGTCTCTGGCGGGGTTCGGTACCCAGGCACGCGTACTCCTGCAGGCCCTCAAAATCTACGGCATGATTGTGGCCGACAACGGCAGCCCCTGGTACATCACGGGTGCCTCAAATTCCCACTGGAACCACGACGCGCTGCATATCATCGATCGCATCAGGGGATCGGATTTTCAGGTCGTGGACACCAGCCGCTTCCGCAACGGCAGGTAGGAAGCCTGCGCTACATCCGTGGTGCAGCCCATGAATAATGAATGGCGCGGCGACAGCTCCGGTCGCCGTCCGGGAGGGCCGCCGTTCTCAAGAACCTGCTCCGACGCTTTCGTCGAGGTGAGGCAGGTCGCACCGTCATCTCCACCTCCACCGCGACCTGGCTGGGTCTTGGCGCACCCGGCGTGCCGTTGGTCGATGGCGACTCGCCGGAGTACCAGCTGCAGACGCTGGTCCCGAGTCTGAACGGCCATGAGTCTCCGGAGACGTCCACCGAGGAGGCAGCCCCGGGTCTCAACGGCGAGGGAGCCACCACTCCGATGATTGCCGGTGCAGATCGCGGACACACCCGTAGGCTGGAGCCCTGGGAACGGGACCTTGAGCAACAGTAGGACCGAGCTTGGGTCCCGGGGACGTTGTGAGAGACCCGCAGCACCGCAGTAGGGGCGGCTATTTGCCGGCATCTGACGGGCCTGTGGTGCCCACGGCCGCTGCCGCCGACGCGCTGCGTCTGAGCGCCCAGCTCTCGGCGTCCGCCCTCCAGCCGCTGGCGGACTCGGACTGGTCCGTTCCGGCCGGCCAGCTGGAATGGGATGTTCGTCGAACCATCGTTCACATGGTTGGTGCCGTGGCCAAGTACACCCTGTATATGGCGTCCGGCTCCGGAAACTTCATCGCCGTCAGGTGCATCGAGTTCGAGGACGCCGGCCGGCCGGAAATCCTCGCCTCGATCGTCCCCGTGGCCGAGGCCCTGGCGAACGCCAGCCGTTTGGTGTCTCCCGACATCCGGCTCTTTCACGTTACTGGACCAAAATCCGCCGAGGAGTATCTCTGGCTCGCCTGCGAGGAAATCCTGGTTCACACCTGGGACGCGCTGCAGGGATTCGACCGCCATTTAGCGGTCCCTGAAGAGCTGGCCCGGGCCGTCCTGGCGGCATGCTACCCGGGCTCCGCTTCTCCGCCTCCTGCGTGGCACGCGCTCATTCGGGCCACCGGGCGCTTTCCCTAACGGCTCAGCCGACAGGCCCCTGCGGCTCGGCTCACGCGCCCTTCCCGTGGGTCAGGATAGCGTCCGGCAGAGCGACGATACGCCGGGCCACTCGTGCGCCGGCGGGATCAGCCCCCGCGTTCCTCGTAGAGGTACAACCGTGTCCCGTCGGGGTCATGGAAGTTGGCGATCCTGACGGCGGCGTCCTCCTCGATCTCACCTTGGAACTGGACGCCGTTCTCACGCAGACGTCCCACGGCCATCTCCAGATCCTGCACCCGCAGTCCGATGGAGATGCGGCCCGGTGATTCCTCGGCCGAAGGCGCTTCCTGCCAGCCGTGAAGGCCGATGGAGATGTCACCGGCTGTGATCTCAGCCCAGTCGCTCCCCGCGCGGTATTTCACTTGGAACCCGAGCCCCTCCGTATAGAAGCGAAAGGTCCGGTCGAAGTCGCTGGCCATCAGCATGACCAGACCGCCCTCATACAGCTCGTCCGTCGCCGTCTCGGTTGCGGTTCGGGTCATGGGGCCAGGCTCGCAGGATGGGTGGTCAAAGCCGCGCCGGCGGGTCCCCGCTCAGGCACATGTCAGGATATCAACCCAGTGGGGGTGCTTGGTCGCAGAATGAAAGAAAGCGATCGAGGAGAATCCGGTCCATGAGCGCTACCATCACCGGCCTCAGCGAGGCCACGATTGATGTCGAACGTCAGCCCGTTCACTACGTGGAGAAGGGGAGCGGTCCGCCCGTCATCCTCGTCCATGGGTATGCTCCGATCAGTACCTGGCGGGTGTGGGAAAGCAATATCGATGCCCTGGCGGAGGGCAGTCGCGTGATCGCCCTCGATCTGCCTGGTTACGGGGAATCTCCGGCGCCCGGGAGTGGGCCCCCCGCCGACTTCGGCGCCTGGTTTGCCGCGCATGCGCAGACGCTGGCGGCCTTTGCCGCGGCTCTGGGTCTGGAGAAGACCCGCGTGTGCGGTCTCTCCGCGGGCGGCGGCGCGGGCCTCCTCCTCACGACGCAGTCACCGTCGCTGGTCGAGCGGTTGGTGCTCGTCGATTCGGCCGGGAGCGAGCAGGCCGACCGCTGGCGATCGATCGCCGTTCCGACACTCATCGTCTGGCAGCGAGAGGACAAACTGCTACCGCTGCAGCATGGAGAGAAGCTGGCAGCGGCCATACCCGAAGCCCGTCTCGAGATCGTGGAGGGGAACGCGGCCGGGATCGAGCCCTACGACTGGCACTGGCCGCAGGCGCTCAACCCCTACCGCTTCAACCACCTTGTAGGCGAATTTCTGGGCTCTTAGGCGCGGCCTAGGCCGGCTCCTCCGGCAGCGTAGAGCCGCAATTCAAACAGAACCTGGCCCGGGGGATGGCCGCCATCCCGCATGATGGGCACACGCGGGACTTCTGGGCGGCAGGCTCGTTCTCGCTTTGAATCTGGCCTGCCTGCACGACCGCCGGTATCGTTTCCGCCTCGGGCCCCGCATTCTCTGGTGGGTCGCTGTCGGCCTGGCCGCCCGCCGCTGTCGACGGCATATCGGCTCCCGCCTTCGGCGTCAGTCCCATCGTCACGTTCGGTCCGGAGGCGCTCGCCGTGGCGGGGGCGAGACCGGTGTGATGCCGCTTGCCCCGCCATACGCCGATGAAGGCGGGAATGGACCATATGATGGTGCCCAAGATGACCGCCCCAACCGCCAGGCCGGGTGTCTCGATGCCGGCCAGGGCATTGATGGCCTGACCCATGACCTGGGCGCTGAAGACTGCGCCGAGGATTAGGAGGAACTGGCGCTGATGCAGGACTTCACCCACCCAGGCACCCAAACGATAGGCGATGAAGCAGTTGATCGCCAGCAGGATCAGAATGAGGGCAACTCGACCTGCACCCGTGGAAGCCAGACCCACGATGGCGAATACGAAGCCCAGTGCAAAGCCAACGACCAGGTCCACGAGCGTGAACAGCACCGCGGCGCTGGCCACAATCACATACCACGGTGGCTCGTATTGCTGCAGCTCGTGGAGAATGCCGGCCGGAGAGATGCCTCCATGGAAGGGCTCCCGCCGGGTCAGGCCGGTGATGGCCGCCATCCAGGGCGTGTAGAGCTTGGAGGAAAAGCTGAGCTCTCGCTGCTCCAGCGATTCCTGGAGCGTGGGATGGGCCGCGAAGCACACGATGGCCGCTGCCTCAGCCAGCAGCCCCCCTCCGATGCTCTTGAGAGCCGCCGCGGCCGCCAGCGCCGCTCCTCCGCAGATGAGCAGCGAGGTCAGGGTATGGCCGAAGCTCGCGCCCCGAGCTTGGCCCGCGTAACCCGACTGGGCACCCGGGTTGAGACCTGCAGAGTCCACGATCCGATGCTCCTTTTGCGTGACGTTTTGGGCCGCCGGAATAGAATGACCTAGTTTAGGGACTGGGCCCAGGGGGGCTCAAGGATCACGCCGCCTGGCGGACCGAGAGGAAAGCGATATGACGGCAATTCCGTCGGGGCCGACCAGCCCATGCCGTCAATGTGGGGAGCAGGTGCCCCAGACGGCTCAGTTCTGTCCGTTCTGTGGACACAACCGTCCCTTCGAAGCCACCGAGCCGGCGCTGACCGCCTCTCGTCTTGCCTCGGCTGGAAGCGACCCCACGACGCCGCCGACCGAATCAGACTTCATCGAGCAGCTGGAGCGCTTGGCCAGGCTCCGTGAGGCCGGCATGCTGGATGCCGACGAGTTCCGGAGGGCCAAGGCGAAGCTGTTGGCCTAGGCAAAGCCCTCCCGGCTGGCCGCCGGGCGCTAGGACGCGCTCATGGCCCCGGCCCATTCGCCCACGAGACTGCGTGCCGCGGCGACGATGGCGTCGGCGTCGATCTTCGCCCAGTGCAGCAGCTCCTCCGGCGTCCCCGAGCCCGGCATTTCGCGCACGGCCAGTTTGGTCAGTCGCAGGGGCGGACCGGAGTAGGAGGGCACATCTCCCTCGCCGGCGAAGGCGTCGGCAACCGCCGATCCGATTCCACCCTCCGGCCAGTGGTCCTCTACGGTGATCACCCGGCCGTCCGTGTGGCGGGCGGCCTGGTGCAGCGTTTCATGATCGACCGGCTTGACGGAGTAGAGATCGATCACCCTAGCGTTGATACCCTCCGTTTTCAGGCGATCGGCGGCCTTCAGCGCCTCGAAGAGGGTGACGCCCGCCCCCACGATCAGGACCTGGTCGTCGGCCGACTCGCGCACCACCTTGCTGCCCCCGATGGGGAAGTCTTCATCTGGGCGGTAAATGACCTCAGTCCCCTCCCGTGTGGTGCGCAGGAAGACGATTCCCTCAATGTCCGCCATGCTCTCCACCAGCCTGGCCGTCGCGTTGCCGTCGCTGGGGTAGAGCACCGTGCTGCCGCAGACGGCCCGGAACGAGGAGAGGTCCTCCAACGCCATCTGTGACGGGCCGTCCTGGCCGATGGAGATGCCGGCATGCGAGCCCGCCAGCTTGAGGTTCGCTCGGGAGACGGCGGCCATGCGCACGAAGTCGTACGCCCGGCTGAAGAACGCCGCGAACGTGGAAGCAAAGGCTCGGTACCCCCGAACCTGGAGTCCCACCGCGGCCGCCACCAGCTGCTGCTCCGCGATGTACATCTCGAAGAAACGCTCCGGGTACGTCTTCGCGAACTCATCGGCGTAGGTGGAGTTGGAGACCTCACCGTCCAGCGCCACGACATCGGGCATGGCCTTCCCGAGCGCCGTAAGCGCGTCCCCGTACGCCCGGCGCGTGGCCACCTTCGAGCCCAGATCGTAGGCAGGCAGCTGAACCGGCCCGCGATCGCTGCCGATGTGCGGCTGCCGGCTCTCGTCGCGCTTTCGCACGGAGACGTGGACGTTCCGTTCGCCGCCCAGCTCCTCGATGGCCTTGCCGGCGTCGTCCGCGGGAATGGCCTTGCCGTGCCAGCCGTTGCTGTTCTCGACGAAGTCGACACCCTTCCCCTTGAGGGTCTTGGCGATGATGACCACCGGTCGATCCTCGGTGGTCACTGCCTCCCCGAAGGCATTGTCGATTTCCCGATAGTCGTGACCGTCGATCACGACGGCATGCCAGCCGAAGGCGCGGGCTCGGGCCGCGTAGGCCTGGACGTTCCAGCCCAGCTCGGTCTGCCCGCGCTGGCCCAACCGGTTGACGTCGATGATGGCCGTGAGGTTGGAGAGACCGTAATGGGCGGCATGATCGAACGCCTCCCAGACGGAGCCCTCGGCCGTCTCGCTGTCGCCCATCAACACCCAGATTCGGTAGGGAAGCCGGTCCAGGTATTTGCCTGCCAGCGCGATGCCTACACCGATCGGAAGCCCCTGGCCGAGTGAGCCGGTGGCCACGTCGACCATTGGAATCAGCGGCACCGGGTGGCCCTCGATGGGACTGCCGAACCGGCGCAGCGACAGCATCTGTTCGTCCGAGATCACTCCGGCGGCCTTGAGCATGGCGTAGAGCAGTGGCGACGCATGGCCCTTCGACAGCACGAAGTGATCGTTGTTGGGACTGTCCGGCTGATCGATGTCGAAACGGAGGTATTTGGTGATCAGAACGGCCATGAGATCGGCCGCCGACATCGATGAGGTCGGGTGCCCGGACCCGGCCCTGGTGGTCGAGCGAATACTGTCGACCCGCAGCTGTTGCGCCAGCTCGTGCCAGTCCTGGTGCTGATTCTCAGTCATCGCGGTCTCCTTCTCACCTCTCTCCCTCATACTCCCACCGGCCAAGGAGAACCGGATCATGCTGCGCCCGCATTGGCCACTCGTAACGATGCGACTCGGCGAGCTCGATGTGCCGGTTGCCGCGCCTGGCCGCGAGCAATCGCCGGCATCGAGAGGTCTGCGCGCCTGATTCCGGAGGAGAGGGAGCGCCGCACGTCCGCCGCCACCAGCCTTTGGCTACCCGTGCGGCTTGACCCCCGCGACGATGGCCACCGTGCCGAGGTTGAGACGGCGCGATCGGATGTCTACCAAGCCACAATCCCGGAACAAGGCTTCCATCTGGGGGGTGGTGAGGGAGCGCTCGATGGATTCAGGCAGATAGGCATACGCTGCACCGTTGCGTGCCACCACCCGCCCGAGCAGAGGCAGAATGCGCCGCTCGCACAACATGGTGAGCGGTTTTGCCGGCCCCTGCGTGGGAACCAGCTCCAGTACCACCAGCCGGCCGCCGGGTCGGAGTGCTCGGATCATGGCCTCGAGACCGGCACGCCGGTCGGCGAAGTTCCGCAGGCCAAACGCCACGGTTGCCGCGGCAAACTCCTCATGCGCCTGGAGCTGCTGCACGTCGGCCTGCTCGAGCCGCACGGGGAGGCCCCGGAGCTTGCGCCGCGCCAGCTCCAGCATGCCTGCGGCTATGTCGATACCCACCACCTCGCCGCCCGGCGTCACCATTGCGGCCAGCGCTTGCGCCATGTCGCCGGTGCCCGTTGCCACGTCGAGCGCACGGTCTCCGGGACGCAGGTCGGCCATGGCGACGGCCAGTCGGCGCCATCGCTGATCACGTCCGATGGTCATCAGCCGGTTCATGAGGTCGTAGCGCGGGGAGATGGCGTCGAACATGGCCGCCACCTCTCGCGGATCCCGTCCGGTGACCAGCTCCTCGATCTGGCCTCGCCGGCCCGCTGACTGTGTCATTCCTCATCGTACGAGCGAGACTGCGAGGCTGGCTTCCCCAGGCATTTATCGCGCGCTGATGGTCAGGAATGAGCCATTCCTTTAGAATCACTTGCCCCCGCCTCGACGGAAGCATCCCGCTGCAATGGGGCCTGCGCTTTTCCCGACGACGGAGGTAGTTTGGCACATTCCAGGAGCTTCTTCATGCGTCGAATCGTTCCGTCCGTCCCCGGCGCCGTGGCCGTGGGCCTACTGCTAGGAGTTGTGGCTGCCTGTGGCGCCAGTTCGGCTCACACCGCGCTCAAGAGTGGGGTGAAGCCCAAGAAGGGCCACGTCTACACGCATCCCACCGCCGCTCAGAGCTACATGTATCTGCCGTTCACCGCCGTTCGTGAATCGAACGGCGATATCCTCGTCACCGATGCCGGAAATTGGGACCGCTCGGGCGGCAAGATCGTGCAGCTCACCTCAAAGGGAAAACCCGACTGGGTGTACACCGGGGGTCTCGATTTCCCCCACTCGGCCTATCCGGTCGGCAAGAAGGACATCCTCATCAGCGACACCAACAACAACCGGGTGTTCATGATCAACCGCAAGGGCAAGACCCTCTGGACGACCGACAAGCTCGGCGGCGGCAACGGCAACCTGGGCAGCGGTCGGTTCAGCGACGGGGGCCAGCTGTTGTACCCCAACGATGCCGTCATGATGGCCCACAAACGCATCCTGATCTCCTCCCGCTTCAACAGCACCGTGTGGGAGATCAACATGAAGGGCAAGGTCGTCTGGAAGTGCGCCAAGTTCATGTTCCGGCAGCACCGGCCGCGTTTGCTCTCCAACGGCGATCTGATGGTCGCCGACAGTGACAACGCCCGCGTGATCACCATCAACCACGCCTGCAACAAGGTGGTCTACAGCTACGGTGGGACCGATGCCTTCGGTCGGTACAAGCTGGAATGGCCCCGCAGCTTCAACAACTACGGCAAGAACTATCTCATCAGCGACTCGGAGCACAACCGGGTGTTGGAGATCAACTCCAAGAAGCAGATCGTCCAGCAGTGGAAGAACCTGCCCGCGCCGGCCTATCTGGAGGTCGAAAAGAACAAAGACATCCTCATGGGCGACTCCAACATTCATGGCGTCATCGAGCTGGCCCCCAACGGGACCATTGCCCATCAGTACCCCACGCACGAGCCACATCCGTATCACAGCAGCCTCATCAACGGTGGGTTCGAATCCGGCAAGAACCAGGGCTGGACCCGCGGCGATCTCCTCACCGAGACGCTTCCGCCCGGCAAGCGTGCCGACATGACCTTCGACACCCACGTGCATCACTCCGGAAAGAGCAGCGGACGCATCCGCTGGACGGCCAACAAGCCGCACCTGTTCCTCTTCTGGCAGCAGCTCGTTGCGGTCAAGCCCGGCAAGACATATCACTTCAGTGGCTGGATCAAGACCACCGGCGTCCAGTCCTGCAACGGGTGCGACTTTGGGGCGGGCACCAATTCCTATCCCTCGGCCAACTACTTCATCGGCTATGTCAAGCAGTCACCCAACACCGTCACGGGTGGCCCCGGGGTGCTCGGCTTCAACAGCGGCACACAGGGCTGGACGAAGGATACCGCGGCCTTCACGGTCCCCAGCGGTGTCAAGGCGGTGGTGATCCAGTGCATTCTTTACGGTCGCGGAACCGTCTGGTTCGATGACGTGAGCCTGCACTGATGCCCAAGGTGACGGTCCCAACCCACTTCGACTGCTCGCACACCGCCGATGTCGAGGTGGACATCGACGCCGACGTGCAGGTCCCGGGCGAGGTCAGAGGGTTGGGGAAGTGCGGCGAATGCATGGAGGAGGGCCATCTCATCCCCATCAGTGGGGTGCAGCCGCTGCCCAGCGGCGCGCTGCAGCTCGACTCCATCTTCCTGATGCCTCTGGAGTAGCGAGAAGGAACCTGGGCCCGGACGACATCCGGGCCCGGCTTTCCACCCGCGCCTGATCGTCCGGCGCCGCGCGGTCAGGGCGCTAGACGCTCTCTCACCCAGCCGTATTCGCCCCGGCGGTACCGGAGCCGATCGTGAAGGCGGTTCTCGCGTCCACTCCAGAACTCGACGCTCTCGGCCCTCACGAGGTATCCGCCCCAGTGGTCGGGACGCGGCACGCTGTTCCCTTCGAAGCGCTTCGCCGCCTCGTCCACCATGGCCTCCAGAGCCTCACGACTGGGGACGACGCGGCTCTGCGGCGAGGCCCACGCGCCGACCTGGCTCCCCGGGTCACGGGTCGCGAAGTAGCGATCGGACTCGGCCGCCGTCAGTCGCTCCACCGCCCCCTCGAGCCGTACCTGCCGTCGCGGATAGGGCCACAAGATGACGGCGGCCGCTCGTGGGTTGGAGGCCAGCTCTCCTCCTTTGCGGCCCTCGTAGTTGCTGAAGAAGATGATTCCTCGATCGTCAATCTCCTTGAGGAGCACGAAGCGGACAGAGGGTGCGCCATTCACCGCCGCCGTGGCCAGCGCCATCGCCTCGGGCAGCGGGTTCCGAGGATCGGCCCGCGCCTCTTGGTACCACGAGCGGAACAACGAGAACGGTTCAGGCGGGGCCGTGCGTTCGTCCAGGACGCGCTCACTCATGGCTCCCTCGTAACGGCCGGCATCTTCATGCCCCACTATCCAATACGGCACCCGCGCTGACCCGCCTGGCCCGGCAACTACAGTGAAACGAGACCACCCATGAGCTCGGAAAGCATCCTGTTCACCAACTGCGCCATCGCGGATGGATCGCCGGTCGAGGGCGCCCCGCATGCCGTCGGCGTGCGGGCGGAGCGCGTCGTCGCAGTTGGCGACCCGGAAACCGTGCGTTCGGCGGTCGGCCCGACCCCCCGGATGATTGACCTGCTGGGTGGCGTGGTCCTGCCCGGGTTCGACGACTGTCACATGCACATCCTTTCACTGGGGCTGAACTTGCGGCTCATCAACGTCACCCAATCGGCGGCGCCGACGATCGCAGTGATTCAGGCTCGGGTGAGGGAGCGGGCCGGCCGGTCGTCTGACGGCTCCTGGCTCCTTGGACGCGGCTACAATCAAAACCTGCTGGCCGAGGCCCGGCATCCCAGTCGCGACGAACTGGATGTGCCCGCCTCCGGCCGCCCGGTGGCCCTCTGGCACACGTCCGGGCATGTACTGGCCGTCAACAGTCTTGCCCTGGAGCTGGCAGGCATCACCGCCGATACTCTCGACCCCGACGGTGGTGAAATCGAACGCGATCACCATGGCCGCCCGACCGGGGTGCTGAAAGAAACGGCCATGGAGCTGGTGCGGCGGGTCTTGCCTCAGCCATCCATTCAGGACTGTCGCGATGCCGTTGCAGATGCGGCCGCCGCCCTCACGGCGGAGGGCATCACCAGCGCGAGCGACGCCGCCACCGGCCAGACGCTTCCCCTTGCCGACGAGATGACCGCCTATGCCGCCGCCGTTGCCTCCGGAAACTGCCCCACTCGGATGACGCTCATGCCGCGAATCCAGCTGCTGGGTGACCCGGGCTCGGATGAGCCGCTGCCATCCCCCCAGGCCTACCGCCTCGAGGTCGACTCTCACCTGGTGCGAGTGGGAGCGACCAAGATCTTCTCCGACGGCGCCCTCACCACCCGCACGGCCGCCGTGCGGCAGCCCTATGTCGATACCGGCGGCCGTGGGCTGCTGACCTGGGAGCCGGACCAGCTCGAACGACTGATCCGCAGGGCGCATGAGGCGGGCTGGCAGATTGCGACCCATGCCATCGGCGACCGGGCCATCGAGACAGCGCTCGATGCCTACGAGCGGGCTCAGGGGACCGCAAGTCGCCCCGATCCTCGCCATCGAATCGAGCATGTCACCCTGCCCGACCCGGCCCAGATCGGACGCATGGCCCGCTTGGGCATCGTCGCAGTGCTGCAACCGGAGGACATCGCGGTCCTGGGCGACGCCTACCCGCCGGCCCTGGGCGATTTCCGGGCCGCCAACAACTCACCCGTCGCCTGGTTCCGGCGCCTCGGGGTCCGCGTTGCCTTCAGTTCCGATCGCCCCGTCACCCCCGGCAACCCCCTGATGGGCGTTCGCGCGGCAGAGGAGAGACGCACGGCCGGGGGTGTCCAGCTAGGGCCGGAACACTGCACCACGGCGATGGAAGCGGTGCGCTTCTACAGCGAGGGCAGCGCCTATGCCACCTGCTCCGAGATGGATAAGGGGCAGCTTCGCCCCGGTCTGCTCGCCGACTTCGTCGTCCTGGATCGGGACATCACCACCATTGCCCCGGAGGACATCACAGGTGCGAGGGTCGTCAGAACGATCGTGGGTGGGCGAATCGTCTTCGAGGCGTGAGGGCTTCTAAGGCCTAGGGCACGGCTCGCGTGTGACCGGGGGCGATCTTGAGACCCTGGGGATCGAAGCCGGGAATGCGCACCCGGCTCGCAAGCAGGTATTCAACTGAGACCGGCTGCATCCACAGATGCAGGTAGAGGCCACGCCGCCAGCCGAGCGATGAGCCGGTGTCGTCGAGGATGTGCAGGACCTGATGCCGCTTGGGCCATCGAACCGTGGTCGTTGCCTCTGAGTCGGTCGTGTTCCAGGCCACGAAGAACAGTCGGTGGGTGCGATAGGTCTTGAAGCGATACAGGCGGATGCCGGAGCCGACGGAGGTCCAGCCCAGCAGGTTGGCCCGATCCAGGAGCGCGAGGCTCACCTCGAATGCTCGATAGGCCGCCTTGCCCTTGAAGTTCCACTCCACGAGGCCGAAGTGGTCGGGAAAGCTGAGGCCGAGGCCGTCATCTCGGAAGTCGTACCAGAAGACTCGTTGTATGCCCTCCACCGCGCTGATCAGGTACATGGTGGCCAGCCGGCGAGCCTGGTATACAGCGTCGCCACACGGTTCGCAACCCACTTGACCTGCCCAACCGATCTCGGTGAACCAGATGGGCTCGTGAAACTTGCGAAGTCGCTGGATCTGGTCCGCCAGTCGCATGTCGGGCAGATCGGCATAGGGCTGGATGGTCAGGATGTCGAACGGGGCATGGGCGCGCACGACTCGCCACAGGAAGCGAAACGGATGGGGGTCGCGGCCGCTCGGTCCGCCGAGGAGGATCTTCGCATTGGGTTGGACCTGCTTGATGGCAGGATAGAGCTGCTTCAGCAGATAGGCGTAGTCCGGTGCGCTCGGATGAGGCTTCCAGAACTCCGATAGATCCGGCTCGTTCCAAATCTGCCAGTCGCTGATCTTGTTCTTGTAGTGCTCCACGACGGCCACGGCGTAGCGCACGAAGTCAGCGGCAAACTGCACGATGTCGGCGTGCGGCATGTAGGTGTGATCGAGGCCGTCGAACGTGTTGTTGTAGTCGAGCAGCCCCAGGACATGCAGATGGTTGTGCAGCTCATGGTCGATGACCCGGTCATAGACGGCGAAGTGGAGCGGCCCATTGGGATGATGATGGAGGTCGCTGGCCGTGAACTCCTCGCGCACCCAGTGAACGCCGGTTCGGCGGATCCGGTACATGGAGGGCCCGATCTCGTCGGGATAGCGCTGAGCGATGTACGTCCCGAGGCCGTATAGGTCGCTCAGATGCCGGTACTGCCACCGGAAATGCAGACCTGAATGCGGCCGCTTGGCGTGACCGTGCAGGGGGCCCTGAGGCATGGGACGGTAGGGCCGCGCCCAAACGCCGGCGGGGCCCGCGAATGCGCCCGCCAGTATCACCACCGGCAGGACAGATGTGAACAGACGGCAGGGGCGGCGGCTCACTATTTGGTGTGTCCAGGCGGAATGGGCAATCCCGGCGGCATCGACAGCGGCGGCGCGAAGTGTGGGCCGGCAATGTACTGCACGGCGTCTGGCGGCAGCCCGAGGTGCAGAATCCCCTTGCCGCTGACCGACGTCTGTTGACCGAAGGTGTCGAGCGCGCGTACGGCGTGGAGCTTCCAGACGAGATTCACCACGCTCCAAGCGGGGCCATCGTTCCAGGCCACATAGAAGGTGCGGTGATGACGCTGGAACTCGTACAGTGTCAGCTGGCTCGTCAGCCGGTCGACACCCATCAGATTCGACTGATTCAGGAAGTAGAGACTGACCTCATAGGCGACGTAGGCCTGCTTGGCGGCCATGTTCCACTCCACCAACCCAAAGTGATCAGGGAAGATGGGCCTCACGCCGTCATCACGGAAATCGTACCAAAACACCCGGTCGACGCCGGCGAGCCCGGAAATGAAGTACAGGGTTGCCAGACGGCGCGCCTGGAAGCCGGAGCGACCGCAGGGGCCGCATCCCACCTGGCCGGCCCAGCCCATCTCCGTGAACCATACCGGCTTGTGCCAGCGCTTCAGACGGGAGACCGTCGAGAACAGCTGCGCGTCGGGAAGGGTCGCATACGGCTGAATGGTGATGATGTCAAACTTGCCACCATTCAGGATCACCCGGCGGATGTACCGAAATGGATGAGCATCTCGGCCGCTGGGCCCCGCCATCAGGACGCGGTCGCGGCGGTCGATGTGTTTGATTGCCTTATTGGCGGCGGCGAGCAGGTGGGCATAATCGGACGCTTCGGGATGTGGCTCCCAGAACTGCCGAAGGTCCGGCTCGTTCCAGACCTGCCAGAAGAAGATCTTGCCCCGGTAATGGCTGACCACGGCCTTGACGTACTTCACGAAGTTGTTGATCAGATTGGCCATGTCGTGATGGCCCATCCACGTGTGGTCATGTCCGGCGAGCCAGGTGTTGTTGTAGTCCAGCAACCCCAGGACGTGTAGTCCGCCCCGAATCTCGCGGTGGATGACGCGATCGTAGGCCTTGAAGTGATACGGGCCGTGAGGATGGTGATGCAGGTCGCTGGCCGTAAACTCCTCGCGAACCCAGTTCACGCCGGTCGAGCGAACCCGGCTCAGGGCCGGCTTGGCTAGCTTCGGATAGCGTTGGGCGATGTAGGTGCCGAGCCCGTAATAGTCGCCGAAATGTCTGGGCTTGCCCGTGAACTGCACCGGAAGGCGATGCGCCACGGACGCCAAGGCAGGCCGGGATCCGCCTGCGGCGAGGAGGGATATCGCCAGCAGTGCGGCCGCCGCCCGGGAGACGAGGCCGGTCGGGGCCAGACCCGTGGCGCCTGGCCGGTTCACTTGGTGTGACCGGGAGGAACCGGGATCGGGTACGAGGGTCTGGCCGTGGGCGCCATACCGGAGGGCGCGAGGTACTCGACCGAGTTGGCTGGAATGAGCAGGTGGAGTCGGTGCCGGGAAACGCCACCCATCACGTGGCCGAGGGCATCGAAGGCTTTGACCGCTCGGTAGCTCCATCCGCTGTCGACGCTCTGCTCCACGGCCGAGTGGTTCCAGACCACATAAAACCAGTGGCCGTGATTGCTGAACCGGTAGATCGAGATATCCCCGGAGAGCTTGGCTTTGCCGATGAGCGTCGCCTGGTTGAGGTAGTGCAGGCCGATCTGGAAGGCTCGATACGCGGGCTTGGTGGCGTAGTTGTATTCGACCAAGCCGAAATGATCGGCAAAGGTTTGCCGGATGCCGTCGTCGCGGAAGTCGTACCAGAAGACCTTGCGAACTCCGCCGATCGCTCCGATGAGGTACAGCGTCGCCATCTTGTCGGCCTGCGCAATGGGGTCTTGACACTGAGGACAGCCGGCCTGTCCCGGCCAACCCATCTCCGTGAACCAGATGGGCCGGTGGAAGCGATGCAGCTCACTGACCTCTTGACGGAGCGTCCAGTCGGGAATCCAGGTATAGGGCTGAATGGCCACGATGTCGGCGCGCCCATGGTCCCGCAGAACCTTGTGGATGAAGTCCACCGCGTGCGCGTCGGACCCGCTTGGCCCGGCCATCACCACCCTCGCCTGCGGGTTCGCGTCCTTGATGGTGGTATACGTCCGGCGGAGGAGGTAGGCGTAATCCGCGGCGCGCGGCTTCGGCCGCCAGCGGAGCCGGATGTCCGGCTCGTTCCAAACCTGCCAGCGGTAGATCTGGTGCCGGTAGTGGCGGACGACGGCATCGACGAAGCGTACGAACTGGTTGGTCAGCCGGTAGATGTGTCGATGGCCCATCCAGGTGTGGTTGGCCCGGTACCAGCTATCGTTGTAGTCCAGAAGCCCCAGAATGTGCAGTCCCCGATGCACCTCCCGAGTGATGACCCGGTCGTAGCGAGGGAAGTGATAGGGGATATTCGGCCCCGAGTGCATGTCGCTGGCCGTGAACTCCTCACGGACCCAGTCGACACCGGTTTGAGCGACGCGAAACAGGGTTGGGGCCACGAGGGTGGGATACCGCTGGGCGATGTACGTGCCGATGCCGTACAGATCCCCGACCTGATGGGACTCGGTCCGAAACACCGGCTGCGAGTGGGCCTTTGATGCCGAGGCGGCGGGCGGCACCGTGGCGAGCCAAATCGAGGCAAGGGCCAAGCCAACGACGGCGAGGGAACGGAGCGGGCGCATCTTCCTCCCGACGGACACCGTCAGAGACATGAAAACCAGATGAACAGGCAGGGGCCGCTGACGAGAATTGTACACGCTCTCCTCACATCCTGTCCATAGCCGTGTGGGCCGGCTTCTTGATTGAGCGATGAGTTCAGCCGCCCGGACCCCGGAGCTGTCATGGCCCTTGGCTCGAATCGTCCAGATCCACCGGAACCGCTCGGTAGCATGAGGTACGAGCCTACGGCCGCGTAGTTCGGGCCGTTCAGTTCCTGGGCAGGAGCCGTCTCATGACCACCGCGTTGGAAGCTCCCCTCGTCAATCCCCTCGCGGCCGGTCTGCCTTCCGAGGCGGTGCCGCAGCCGCTGACCGTGGTCATCTTCGGCGCGACGGGAGATCTGTCCCATCGGAAGCTGCTGCCGGCCCTCTACAGTCTGGCGGCCGGCCACATGTTGCCGCCCCACTTTGCGGTTGTGGGCGTGGCTCGACGGGAGCAGGAGCATGAGGACTTTCGTTCCGACATGCGACAGGCGGTGGGCAGCTTCGGCGACCAGGGCTTGAGTGATGCTGTGTGGGACAGCTTTGCCCAGTCCCTGCACTTCTGTCAGGGGCAGTTCCAAGACCCACACTCATATCGTGCGCTGAAACGCGAGCTGGATTCCTTGAAGGAGCGCGCCGGCACCTGCGGCAACGTGCTCTACTACCTCGCCACCCCGCCGCAGTTCGATGCCGACATCGTGGAGAACCTCCACGCCGCCGGGCTCCTCACCGGCAGCGCCTCGGAGACCCCCTGGACGCGCATCATCTTTGAGAAGCCCTTCGGACACGATCTCGATAGCGCCCGGGAGTTGAACCGGCGAATCCACGAGCACCTGCGCGAGGATCAGATCTACCGCATCGACCACTATCTGGGCAAGGAAACCGTCCAGAACATCATGGCGGTACGGTTCGCCAACGGTATCCTGGAGCCGCTGTGGAGTCGCAACTACGTCGACAACATCCAGATCACGGCAGCGGAGGCCATCGGGGTGGAGAATCGGGCCTCCTACTACGAGGGCGCCGGCGCCCTACGCGACATGGTCCAGAGCCACCTGCTCCAGGTGTTTAGCCTTGTGGCCATGGAGCCGCCTGTCTCCTGGTCACCGAAGGCCATCCACGACGAGAAGGTAAAGGTCCTTCAGGCCATGACCCGGGTTCGTGGCGGTGAGGTCGATCATCAAGCCGTTCGTGGTCAGTACGGCCCCGGCTGGGTGGGTGGCAAGCCGGTCGCCGGCTATCGCCAGGAGCAGGGAGTGTCTCCGGAGTCGAACGTCGACACCTTTGCCGCCCTGAAGCTGTGTGTCGACAGCTGGAGGTGGGCCGGCGTTCCTATCTATCTGCGCACCGGGAAGCGGCTGCCGCGTCGCGCCACCGAAGTCACGCTGACCTTCAAGAGCCCGCCCCAAATGCTCTTCAACCGCTTCTCGGGTCCGGTGCAGGATGACGTGCTGACCATGCGCATCCAGCCCGACGAGGGCGTGACGCTCACGCTCAATTCGAAGGTTCCCGGCCAGGGATTCCAAATCCAGCCGGTCCATCTCGACTTCTTGTACGGCGCCACGTTTTCGGGTCATGTGCCCGAGGCCTACGAAAGGCTCTTGCTTGACGCGATGCGCGGGGACTCGACGCTGTTCACACGCACGGATGAGGTGGAAGAAGGCTGGGACGTCATTCAGGGCATCCTTGACCGCTGGGCAGAAACACCCGTCGATTTCCCCAACTATCCTGCCGGCAGCTGGGGCCCTCCCGCCTCGGATGAGCTCATCCAAACGGACGGCCGCCAGTGGCGCAATCCATAGTTCCATGACGGCACCAAGCAGCAGCACCGTCGACACCGTGGGGGCCATCGAGGCCCGGCTGGCCGAGCTGCGCTGCCGGCCCGACGGTGTTGACGCGGAGACGGGGTTCGTTCGGGCCAGAACGCTGAATCTGGTCGTGTATGCCGAGACCGCCGAGGTCGCCCGGCAGGCGGAAGCAACCCTCGCCTCGCTGGCGCAGACGTTCCCCTCCAGAGCCGTTCTCGTCATTCCGGGAGAGGAGCAGGCTGAGCCGGGTATCTCTGCTGCCGTATCCACCGAGTGTCACCGGGTCCGGGATCGACTGGTCTGCTATGAGCAGATCTCCATCCACACCCGCGGCGGCTCCAGCCGTCACGTGCTCGGAGTGGTCGAGCCGCTGCTGGTCAGCCATCTGCCGGTCTGTCTGTGGTGGCTCGCCGACCCCTCCTTTTCACACGACGCCTTCCGGCAGCTGGCCTCGATCAGCCAGAGAATCATCCTCGACTCTCGAGGCTTTCGAGAGCTGCCTCGGGACTTTGCGGAGCTACAGCGATTGGTGCAGACCGGGACGCATATCGTTGACGATCTCACCTGGCAGCGACTGCTGCCCTGGCGCCAGGTGATGGCCCAGCTCTTTCCCGGGGAGGAGGGTACCCGCCATCTGGCCGCCGTGGAGCGGGTCAGAGTTGAATGTGGCCAAAGGCAGCGGGCCGAGGCGGTGCTGCTCCTCGCCTGGCTGGCCGCGGCGCTCAGGTGGGACACCGAAGGCGGCGTGCGATGCCCCGACACCACCGGTGCGCGGGACATTTCGGTCCTGGTCGAGCCGACGACCGCCGAGGACGGACTCAGGAGCGTCGAGATCGCCACGGGTCCCCAGGAGGCCTCTGATCGCTTCGTGCTCTCGCGTGACGGACCCGAGATGGTGGCGCGGATTCGCGGCTCGTCGGTGACCGAGGTGTCTCGTCGCAGCCACGTGCAATGGCCCGATGACTGTGATCTGATCCAAACCGGCCTGGCCCTTCGTGGAGGGGACCCCGTCTTCGAGCAGGCGCTTGCCCATGCCGAAAATCTGTCGGTCATCGCCGCGTAGATCAAGCCGATGACGTTCTCGGCCTCCGGCCAGTTCCACACCCTTGGCGGGATTGACGAGCTGGCCGAGCGAGGAGCGGCCCTCATCGCCGACGACCTGGAAGCGGCCGTGCAGGAGCGCGGCGTCTTCCGCCTGGCGTTGTCGGGCGGCAACACACCCCGGCCCGTGTACGAGCGTCTGACGAAAAAGCCCTATGATTCCATTCCCTGGGACCGGGTCCACGTGTACTTTGGCGACGAGCGAATGGTTCCATGCGATGACCCCGAAAGCAACTACCGCATGGCCTGCGAAACGCTGCTGGATCGGGTGGACATCCCGCCCTGGAATGTTCACCGGATGGCCGGTGAGATCAATGTGGAAGCGGCGGCCCGGCTCTACGAGCGAGACCTCAGGGATTTGGCGACCGAGACGGGTGATCCGGTGCCGCGACTCGATCTGATCCTGTTGGGTCTCGGGCCGGACGGCCACACCGCCTCGCTCTTTCCCGGGACACCCGCTCTTCAGGAGCATACGCGGTTGGTGTGCTCCGTCAGCCTTCCGGAGACGTCTGAGGGCGCCAAGCACGCGGTCTCTCGCCTGACGCTGACCTATCCGGTGCTCAACGCCGCACGGCGAGTGGTGTTCCTTGTGTCGGGGTCCGATAAGGCCGCTGCTCTCGAGAGGGTCCGAGCCGGGGATGAGTCCGCTCCCGCCACCCGTGTTCGGCCCCACGATGGCGACCTGATCTGGCTGGTCGCCGAGAGCTAGCCATGCTCTCGTGCGTCCGACTCCGCATTCATGGCTATGTTCAGGGCGTGAACTTTCGCTACCTCGCCCGACGCCGGGCCCAGGGGTTGGGCCTCACCGGATGGGTCCGGAATCGAGAGGATGGAACCGTCGAGGCGCTCGCCTGCGGCGAGCCGGAGGCCGTCGCCGCCTTCGGCGAATGGTGTCGCCAGGGACCGCCCTCCGCTCGGGTGGATCGGGTCGAGGTGCACCCGGAGGACGCGTCGGAGCCTACCGGCGGGTTCGCGATTCGATAAGGCCGGCGGAGGGAAGGAACGATGGGAGACGATCGGGAGACGGCGGCGCAGCGCTATGACGAGGCGGCGGCCCAGATGGACCTCGCGGCGCATCACCTCCGCGTGGCGGCCGAGCGGATGCGGGAAGGCGAAGTGCCGAGTGCTTGTGCGCACGCCCTCGCCGGCCACGGACATCTCCTCAATGGGCGCCGGCTTTTGGATGCCAACGCCTCTCTCCACGCCACGAAGGCGCGTTGAGGCATCCGACATCTTGGCCGTCGCCAAGTGGGACCGACCAGAGGGTTGGCGGCAATCGGCGGAGCGGGGAGCGGGCTGAGGCCGCTCCCCAATGTCCTGCTGGTTAGAGGGCGTTCACCACGTCTTGGAACGTGCTCTTGATGCCCGTTCCAATCAGGACGATCACGGCAATTGCCGCGACGGAGATGAGAGCCACGAGGAGGCCGTATTCGACCATTCCCTGCCCTTCCTCATTGTCCTGGCAGAGGGCGATGCTCGCGCGTACCCAGAGCCTGGCCAGCCTATCCATGAGCTGATACACAGTCACACTCCATTCACACGATCGTTCAGATTGCTGGACAGGTGATGCCCGAAGTAAGCGCCTGGCGCCAGAGGACGCTTAGCCTCCCCCGTTTGGGCCATCTATCTCATGGTTATTCAGATATAGTAGCTGCGACCTTTATAATGTTCACAATCCATTTCATCACCTGAAGGCAAAGGGACAGGAAAATGAGCTACTCGGCAGAGATCAGTCGCAGCAATCCATCCATGTTCCTCTTCCTCATCGATCAATCGGGCTCCATGGATGACTCGTTCGGGGCCGGCGAGTCGGGGCGAAAGAAAGCCGACGGCGTGGCTGATGCCGTCAACCGGCTGCTCCAGAATCTCGTGATCAAGTGCGCCAAGCAGGAGGGCGTTCGCGACTACTACGACGTGGGGGTCATCGGCTATGGCGGCAAGGTGTCCGCCGCCCTTTCCGGGACGCTCGCCGGTCGCGACCTGGTACCGATCAGCGAGCTTGCCGACGCGCCTGCTCGGGTCGAGGAGCGAGCCCGAAAGGTTGAGGACGGCGCCGGCGGGCTGGTGGACGAATCCGTGAAGTTTCCGGTGTGGTTCGATCCGGTCGCCAAGGGTGGAACCCCCATGTGCGAGGCGCTGAGCAAGGCCCGCGACATCACGGCCGGTTGGGCCCAAACCCACGGCGGCTCCTTCCCCCCGGTGGTCATGAACATCACCGATGGCGAATCGACCGACGGAGACCCGTCATCGGCCGCCGCGGCCCTCACGGAGGTGCAGACGTCCGATGGAAATGTGCTCTTGTTTAACCTGCATCTGTCGTCCAGCGCCGCGTCGCCGATTCAGTTTCCCGACGCGGAGACGAACCTGCCCGACGAATATGCCAAGCTGTTGTTCCGCATGTCCAGTCATCTGCCGTCTCATATGCGGTCCATCGCGGCTCAGGAGGGCATGGCCGTGACCGATGGTTCTCGCGGCTTCGTCTTCAACGCGGACATGGTGTCCGTGATTCGCTTTCTCGACATCGGGACGAGGCCCGGCAACCTGCGCTAAGGTTGGGGCGATGCATGTTCGCCTGGCCGGCTTCTGGCTGCAAAAGCGGGGAAATCTGCCGGCCGAATACGAGGATGCCTTTGCCCCCGAGTGTCGAGTGGAGACCGAGGCGTGGAGATTACGTACCGCCGTGGCCGACGGCGCGACCGAAACCTCGTTCTCCGGCTTGTGGGCCCGTGAGCTGGTCACTGCATACGCCAAAGGCCGCCTCGAAGATGGTCGGCTCTGCTCGGGCCTCCATGCCGCCCGGCGACGCTGGCGCCATGCGATCCCCAACCGGCCACTTCCCTGGTACGCGGCCGAGAAGCTGCGGCAGGGCGCCTACGCCACAGTTGTGGGGCTGACGGTGATGCATGACCTGCAGCATCAGGGCGGAGGCTGGGCCGCCATTGCCGCGGGTGATTCCTGCCTCTTCCACCTTCGTGCGGGAAGGCTGGTGCGGGCCTTTCCACTTCAAAACGTGGACCAGTTCTCCAGCCGTCCGGCGCTGCTCGCCAGTCTTCCCGGGCCGGCTTCTTCAGGCCCGGCATTGGCGGCATCCGCCGCCGGTTCCTGGCGCTCGGGGGATTCGTTCCTACTGGCGACGGATGCCGTCGCCGAGTGGCTGCTGCGGGAAGGTCGTCGGGCATGGGGCGAGCTGTTGGAGGTTCTCGAGCCGGCCGACTTCGCCGGCCTGATGGAACACCGTCGTCAGGCCGGCACATTGCGCAATGACGACTGCACCGTCGTTCGCCTGGACGTCTCCACCCGTGGGCGGCCCCAATGAAGGAGGCTCAGCCGGTACCGATGCGTGAACCACATCCGCCGCTCGCCGCGCATGGATATTTCCCCCGGTCTCGGCCGGAGGCCGGTCCTGGCATCGTGACCAGCTCGCATCGGCCATGACCTGGCCATCCCCGCAGGAATACAACGAGGCGGTCCAGAACCCGGCCCGCAATCTGGACGATCCGGAGCTGCAGGTCATGAAGCCCGAGCTCACCCGCCTCGGGGTGCCGAGGCCCGTCACGGGCAACTTCGCGAGCGTGTACCGCCTCACGGCCGGACCCAACAGCATCGCCGTTCGTTGCTTCTTTCGAGACTTCGCCGACATGGGCCTCCGCTACCAGACCATCGGGGCACACCTGCGCTCGGCGGCCCTGCCCTACACGGTCGGCTTCTCGTATCTGAAAACGGGCATCCGCGTCCGTACGGCTCGCTACCCGCTGCTCAAGATGGACTGGGTGGACGGCGAGCTTCTCGACCGAGCGGTCGAGAAACGACTGAACGACCCGGCGGCCCTGTCCAAGCTGGCCGAGTCGTGGCTCAGGATGGCGATGGCCCTGCGCTCCGCCGGTGTGGGACACGGCGACCTGCAGCACGGCAACGTCATGCTCGTGGGTGGCCGGCTGCGGCTGGTGGATTATGACGGCATGTTCGTGCCCGGGCTTCGTGGATACCGCTCCCAGGAGCTGGGCCACCCCAACTATCAGCATCCGGGCCGTGACGAGACCTTGTTCGATGCTACGGTCGACAACTTCTCGCACTGGGTGATCTACACCTCTCTGATGGCCTTGGCCTGGGATCCGAAGCTCTGGCCTGAGCTGAACGCGGGAGACGAACGGTTGCTCTTCTCGGCGGAGGACTTTCGGAGCCCTGAATCGTCACCCGCTTTTCGCGTTTTAATCGGGGCAGGCAACGAGACTGTGCGCCGGCTGGCCCGGACCCTCCGTGCCGCGCTCGACGGGCCGGCCGCCCGAACGCCGGCTCTCGATCCGGCGGCGGAGCCGGGACGTCTCTTGACGCTTGGGAGGCTCGGTCTCCTGCAGCCGTTGGAGCCGGTCCCCGACCGGATGCCGAGCTGGGTACGGGACCACATCGGCCGGCCGGGGCTCGCCGGACCGGATAACCGGATCCGTCTGATGGTGCTCGGCTGCTTTGCGGCTGCCGGACTGGACCAGATGCCGGCGGTTGCCGGTGCCGTTCCGCTGGATGTCCGTCTCGGCATGTCTGCCGGCCTGCCGGTCCTGGCAGTGGGCGTTATCCTCACGGCGTTCCTGCAGGAGCCCTCCGGTCGCGATTGGTACAGGACCCTGGTGTCGCATGTACGGGCCCTCCGAGTGGCCCGTGCGGCCCAACGTCGTTGCCGTCGACGCGAGTCTCAGCTGCAAGACTTCCCGGTGCCGGGCACCGGCGATCCCCCTGACACGCCTTCGGGATACTCAACCACGGCGCGAGCGGGTATCCAGCAGATCATGCGGGCTGACCTCGACCGGCTCGCGGTGGTGCTCAAGGAGATCGATGATGATGAGCGGCGGCGGCTCGAGCAGGCGCTCGAGAGCTATCGGTCCCGCCTCATCCATCGGGCCCTCTCATCGCGGTCAGTCCTGACCGCGAGCATTCCCGGCGTCGGTCCGCTCACTCGGGCGCGACTCTGGGCGAGGGGAATCCGGAACGCCGCCTCGGTCGACGAGCACGGAGGCGACCTTCCGGCCATCCTACCGGCGCGTGAGGCGGCCGCGATCCTCCGCTGGTACGCGGCGGTCCGGCGAGAGGCGGAGCGCTCAACGGCGACGTCTCTGCCCGACGCCCGCATGGACCCTATCCGTCGCCGATATGCCCGAGAGCGCATGTCGGTTGAGGCCTGCCGCCTGCGGATCGTCATGGAGGGAGCTAGAGTGCTGCAGCGCATCCAGGAGATCGAGGAGGAGGCAGCTCGGGCGGCTGCCGACCGACGGGCCGGCGAGCTGCAACGCGTGGCCGACCGCAGGAATCAGCTCGCTCAGGAGCTGGCCGCCGCCGAACGGCAGCGGCAGATTGCGCTGCGCCATGTCGGAGAGAGCGGGGCGGCTCTGGCCCAGTACGCCCCAGCCTCTTTTGCGCATTACGTCCGGTTGCTCGTTCTTGGACGCCGGCTGGGACGCGTTTCGGAGGGCGGCTAGGCGGCCTGGAAGAGCGCCAGCTGCTGATCCCGAGGGGCCATGGCCGGCTTGATGGGCCTGCGCTCACCGGAGATCCGGTGCTTCTCGCGCAGGTCTTCGACGCGCTTCTGGATGGTCTCTGTGTAGAAGCCGGGTGCGTAGTTGCCCCGATAGAGATCGCGGTAGGCCTTCCTCAACTTGGGAAACTCACGCTCGATGAAGGGAAGGTAGAACTCGCTGATCCCGGGACCCAGTCGGAGCGTATTGGAACTGACGAACTGCGCTCCGTGGCCGGCTGCCGCCGCGATCACCTCCTCCAAATGCCCTTCATCGTCCGTGAGGCCCGGCAGAATCGGGCTCAACAGAACACCGGCCCGTACTCCACGATCTACCAGTGAGGAGATTGCTTCCAGACGCTTCTTGGGCTTCGCCGTCGTCGGCTCGATGAGCCGCCAGAGCCGCTCGTCCAAGGTGGTCACCGTCAGGCAGACCGTGGCCTCGGCAGAGATCGCCAGCTCCGACAGCAGATCCAGATCACGGAGCACCATCGGGGACTTGGTGGTGATGCTCACCGGGTTGCGGAAGTCTCGGAACGCCTCGAGGATTCCTCGAGTCAAGAGATAGCGAGACTCGGCCTGCTGATAGGGATCCGTCGCCGTTCCGATCACAACCGTCTCGCCGGGCCAGCCTCTGCGGGACAGCTCCACACGGACCTGTTCCGGCGCGTTGATCTTGGCGAAGATCACCTCTTCGAATTCCTGTCCACCTCCGAGGCCCAGATATTCATGCGTGGGCCGGGCGTAGCAGTACACGCAGGCATGGCGGCAGCCCCGGTAGGGGTTGATGCTCCAGTTGAAGGGCATGCCCTGAACCCGATTGATAATCGACTTGGACCGGATCTCTCGAACGGCGAAGCGTGGCATCGTTGTCCCGTCCCACAGGCGTTCTACATCAGTATAGTACGGATGTTCTAATTAGTGAGAACGCATCTCGCTTGCAGAGGAGGTCGATGGAGGCCGTTAGAGGCAAGCAGCGCTACGACTTGGATCGTGACGAGTTGGATCGTCTGGCGGCGGGAAGGCCGGTCTGGCTCGACATCGGCTCCGGTGACGGCCGTTTTGTGGTCGAGGTTGCAGGCGCCAATCCGGGCGTCCTCTCGATGGGCGTGGACGCGGCTCGGGAGAACGTCCGCCCTGCCTCGCGGAGGGCCCCGGCCAACGCGATCTTTCTCATTGCCAATGTAGACAAGCTCGACGCTGACCTGATGGGCATCGCCGATCGCGTCACGGTCAACTATCCGTGGGGAAGCCTTCTGGAGGGCCTGCTCGACGGCCGCTCCTCGGCATGGGATGCCCTCACCACCGTCATGAAGCCTTCAGTGGAGCTGGAGCTGACCCTCAATGCCGAGACACTGGATCGCGCCGGCTCGGGCGTCGACGCGGGTCTGCAGATGCTCTGTGACGCCCTTGGGGCGCGAGGTTTCACGGTGCAGACAGTCCAACGGCTCGACCGGGAGGACATGCGCCGCATGGCCAGCACCTGGTCGCGGCGTCTGGCCTTCGGCAGGCGGCCCCACGCCATCCGAATCCAGGCGGCGCGCGGATAGCTTCAGGGCTCGGCCCACAATGGAGGGCCGGTCAGCAACACCGGCCGGAGAGGAGAACGCCCCTATGATCACGTCCATGGCCATCACGTCGGCCGAGTTTGCGGCTCGGCGGCGCCGCCTCCTCGATCACGTCGAGCAGCTCGATCTCGACGGGGCCGTCCTCTTCGATCACTACTACATCCTGTACTTCACGGGATTTGCCTTCATTCCGACCGAGCGGCCCATCGCCTTCGTCCTGAACCGCTCCGGCGACCCGGCCATGTTCGTGCCGCGTCTCGAGAGCGAGCACGCCCGAGCGCGGACCGGCTTCGAGCGGGTTGAGCACTACATCGAGTACCCGTTTCAGCCGCACCCCATGGAAGTGTTGACGGGACTGCTCCACGACATGGGAATCAACCCGCGAGTCGGGGCCGATCAGGACGGCTACCCCTGGATCCTTGGCTATCGCGGTCCGTCGCTCACCGATGCCGCCGGCGCCTCGGTCCAGCTCCTGGCCGGCTTCGTCGAAGACCTGATGGCCATCAAGTCCGAGGCCGAGATCGCTTTGATCAAGGAGAGCTGCGTGTGGGGCAATCTGGCCCACCGACTCCTGCAGACGTACACCCGGCCGGGCGCGACCGAAACCGAGGTCAGCCAGCGAGCCGGTTTCGAAGCGACCCTTTCGATGCTGGCCGCCCTCGGCCCGCTCTATCAGGCGCAGGACCCCTTTGCCGATGGCCCGGGAGCCGGCTATCGGGGGCAGATCGGCCGCAACGCCGCCATCCCTCATGCTCTCGCCGGCAACATCACCTTTCAGTCGGGAGATGTGCTGGTCACAGGAGCCGGCTGTCCCATGTGGGGCTACAACTCCGAGCTGGAGCGGACCATGATCGTCGGGCCTCCGAGCGATCGCCAGAGACGTATGTTCGAACACATGGTGGCGTTGCAGGACATTGCCTTCGCGGCCATCAAGCCGGGCGCCCGTTGCTCAGACGTGGACCGAGCAACCCGGGCATACTTCGAGGCCAACGACCTGATGCAGTACTGGAAGCATCACACCGGTCATGCCATCGGTCTCCGCTACCACGAGGGCCCGTTCCTGGACCTGGGCGACGACACCGAGGTTCGGCCGGGCATGGTCTTCACCGTTGAGCCGGGCCTCTACGCGCCCGACCTGGGCGGATTCCGGCACTCCGATACGGCGCTGGTCACGGACAACGGTGTCGAGCTCCTCACCTACTACCCGCGGGATCTCGAGAGCCTGACCATTCCCCTCTGACCCTCCCGCCTCTGGAGGAGAGGCTAGCCCTTTACGTAGGCTAGCTTCTCCGCAACCTTGCCGTTGCGCACCCGGATGACGTCCACTCCGCGCACGTGCCCTGCGGTTGCCCCATCGCCGTACCGATAGACCCACCGCACCACACAGCGATCGGCGGCGACGAACATCTCCTCGCCCTCGAACTCCGCTTCGGGGGAGCTCTCAAAGAACGATTGAAAACAGGACCGTACCGCCTCCTGGCCGGTGAACCGGCCGCCGTCCGGAGGCGCGGTGCTTTCGAATATACAGTCCTCCGTCATGCACTGCATTACCGCCTGGATGTCCTTGGCGTTGAAGCCCTCGTTGAAGCGTTCCACGGCCGCGCGCACGTCAGTGCCGTCATTGGCCGATCCAGCCATCGCTGACTCCTTCGCGACCACTATTTGGAGAGAGGCTTACCTCAAGCATGCATCCTCGCCATCACAACGTGAGGGGTCAAGGATGGCGGGAATCCGCGGGTCAAGAGCCTGGCTGGATTCCCAGGACAGGAAGACCTGAGCTAAGCCGCCTGGATGCGGGTCTGAAGCCGGCTAGGCCGTCTGCAGCTCCCGAATGGAACGCAACCGCTCTGTCGGCGCCGGCTCCGGCATCCTGGGCAGAGTCACGACGAACCGGCTGCCATGTGGATCATGCGAGGTGACCTCGATGTCACCGCCGTGGGCTCGAGCGATCCAGCGACCGATGGCCAGTCCCAGGCCGCTTCCTTCGCGGCTCGCGCGTGCTGAGGGGGATCGATAGAACCGGTCGAAGATGCGCTCTCGGTCGGCCTCGGGTATGCCGGGCCCCGTGTCGGCGATGCAGATGGTGGCCGTTTCTGGGGTCGGGGCCGCCAGCTCCAGGGTCACCTCGCCGTTGGCCGGCGTGTACTTGACGGCATTGTCGAGCAGAATCAGGACGAGCTGCAACAGGCGAGACTCATCCCCTTCCACGAGCACCTCGTCCAGCCGGCCCAGCCGCATGGTGGTCGCTCCATGTCCGTCCCGAGCCGTCTCCCGGGATTTGATGCGTCGGTAGGCGTCGAGCACGATGCGATCCAGCTCCACCGGCCGGCGATCGATGCCCTGTCCGGCATCGGCCTGGGACAGGGCCAGCAGGTCGCCCACCAGGACACCCATGCGGTCGGCCTCAATACGGGCGGCGTGCAAGGCATCGGCGCGTTCCGCCACCGGCCCATCGGGGGCCGCCTCCAGGTAATGGAGATTGCCCTGCACGACGGTCAGTGGTGTGCGCAGCTCGTGGGACGCGTCGGCCAGAAAGCGCTGTTGGTTGGCGTAGGCCTCCTGAAGAGACTCCAACATGTGATTGAAGGTGAGGGCCAGCCGCTGCAGCTCGGCGGTCCGGCTGTCGACCGGCACGCGGCCCGCGAAGTCGCGGGTTTCGGCGATGGAGGCGGCCTGGGCGGTCATGGCCTTGATGGGTCTGAGCGCCGAGCCGGTGATCAGCCAGGTCGCTACGATCACCAGGACCAGCAGTGTCGCTTCACCTCCGAAGAACCAGGCGCTGAAGAGGTTGCTCGCTCGGCTGATGTCGGCCAGAGATTTGCCCACCACCAGCACGGCGTTGGCGCGGTTGTGCGGCAGGAGCGAGTAGACGAACGGGGTGTAATACACCTGGACCTGATCATGGCCGAGCGTCACCTGCTCAAAGGTGGAGTGCCGGTGAAAGTAGGCCTGCCGCAGCGCGTGGCGGTCGAGCGGAAGTGTGGCGGGGGCCAGGTTCAACGACTGGTCGGCGACGGTCCCGTCGCCGTTGACGATCTCGAAGTACGTATCAGGAGTGCTGAACGGGTGCTGAGCGGGCAGCCGGACGACCAGATGGCCGCCCACGGCGGTTTCCAGCGTGTAGTTGTTGTAGACCCACTGAGCGGCCGACGTCAGGGTGGAACGGGTCTCATCCGCGAACCTCCCTTGCATGAGCGCCTGCGCACCGAGACCCAATGCCAGGAGCAGCGCCCCGAGCAGACCGCCGTAGAGCAGTGTCAGGCGCGCGCGAAGCGACACCCGCGTCTCCTATCCGGCGGCGACGCCGTCGGCGCCCGCTGAATCCAACCGCAGCGTGTAGCCCGCGCCTCGAACGGTGTGAATGAGGCGCGGCTCGCCATCCTCTTCCAGCTTGTGCCGGATCTGGCTGATGTATACCTCCAGCACATTGGACTCGCCCTCGAAATCGTACCCCCAGACGCGATCCATGATGACGTCTCTGGTCAGCACCTGGCGAGGATTGGTGAGGAAGAGCTTCAGCAGCTCGTATTGCGTGGTGCTGAGCTGCAGTGACCGGTCGCCTCGCTTGGCGTCCCGCGTTCCCGTGTCCAGGGTGAGATCGGCGTACCGGAGGGTCTGATTCGGTTGGCCGCCATGGCGCAGATGGGCCCGAACCCGCGCCAGCAGCTCCTCCATGGCGAAGGGCTTGACGACGTAGTCGTCCGCGCCGATGTCGAGTCCCTTCACGCGGTCGGAGACCGAGTCTCGGGCCGTCAGCATGATGATGGGCAGGTCGGGGCGATCCTCCCGCAGCCGCCGGCAGACCTCGAGGCCATCGACTCCGGGCAGCATGATATCCAGAATGGCGAGGTCCGGTGGCGATTCCAGGGCTCGGTCCAGCGCTTCGTCGGCACTGGCCGCCATGGAAACGTCAAAGCCGGCGTAGAGCAGCCCACGGCGGAGCGTAGCCCGTATCTGCTCGTCGTCGTCGAGAACCAGAATTCGTGCGCGATCCATGCTGCGTGTGGGAAGCGCGGCCGCGGACGGTTCCGCAAACGATTCATCTCGTGACGGTGCCGGGGTCGAATCCCAGCCGTCGGCTGCCGTTCCGAGCAATTCTAGGTCCTTGGATGGCCGGCTCACGCCTGCTGCGGCGAGGCCGAGGGGGAGGAGGAGAGGCGGGCGCGGGTTGGGCTGATGTGGGGGAGGAAAGAATGGGATCCCGGCGGGCCCGCCTCTGCCTACTTTCAGCGTAGGTTTGCCAGGTGAAGGCCTACTGATTCGAACCTGAAGAATACCTTAATTTTGCGACCCGTTTTGGCCGGACGCGAGGACCCTTCCCACGCGCGCGTGATTGCGCGTGACAATGGTGCGTGAGCCGGGATGCCCTAACCGAGACGGAGAGCAGCAGCGCCGAGTCGCCCAAGGAACAGCGGGAAGAACGGGCGGCCTGGGGCTACCCCACTCGGCACGAGGCACCCTGGTATCCGGCCGCGGCGGTCATCGTGGCCATGGGCCTGTGGGTGGTCCTGCCCGAGCGGCTGGCGCTCCCGGCCCAGTACAAATGGATCGTTCCCGCGCTCGAGGGCATCCTCCTGATTCCGCTGATCTATGTGCGCCGCAGCCCCACACGTAGGGGAACGCCCATCCCCCGCCTTCTCTCGATGGTCCTCATCGCGCTGATCAACATCGCCAATCTCATCTCCCTTGCAGAGCTGATCCACGTGCTCCTCCAGGCCAAGAGCACCAGCGGGCAGCAGCTCCTGATATCCGCGTCCGCCATCTGGCTCACCAATGTGATCGTCTTTGCCCTCTGGTACTGGGAGCTGGACCGCGGCGGCCCCTATCTCCGTCGCATGATGATCCACCGCCAGCCCGACTTCCTCTTTCCGCAGATGGCCACCCCCTACTGTGCGCCGGAAACCTGGTCGCCGGATTTCGTGGACTACCTCTACGTGGCCTTCACCAACGCCACGGCCTTTAGCCCCACTGACACCATGCCATTGACCAATTGGGCCAAGCTGCTGATGATGGTGCAGTCATTCGCTTCGTTGGTCACCGTGGGGCTGGTCGCAGCTCGGGCCGTCAACATCCTGCACGGATGAGCCCTCCTGCAGCTGACTCGGCGGCGGACCAAATGTCCCCAAACGGCCGCGGAGTGCGTTCTCATGGTCGTGACGGCGGTGAGCGCCTGGCTTCAATCGTGCTACCATCCGCGCGGGATGCCGACTGCCGCACCCGGTTTCGCGCGTATCATAATGCCCTCGAGGTTAGTTCTCTTATGAATCTCGCTCTACGCACGCTGATCCTTGTCGGGGCGGCCGCGTTCGTGGCCGGCTGCGGCTCCAAGGCGGCCAAGCCGCCGGTCAAGCCCACGCCCACCACCGCTTCGACCACAAGCAGCAACACCATCGGCTCGGGCAAGGTGACGTTCGGTACCGGTCTGGCGGGCACCTCGGTCACGCATGCCGCCACCAACTTTCAGTCGCCCCCCAAACTTGCCTGGGTGGCTCAGTTCTCCAAGCAGCCCAGCCAGCGAGTCATACTGACGCTGACCTTCGTACGGGGTTCCGGCCCGCACCCCAAGGTCGTCTGGACGCAGAAGGTCAGAGTTGCCACCAAGTCGGCCAGCCTCAGCTTGACCAAGGCCCAGCTCCATGCCCACGGCGTCACCAAGCTCGGAAGCTATCAGGTCCAGTACAGCTCTCAGGGTCAGCCGCTGGCGACGGGCACATTCACCATCGTGGGCAAGGGCGGTGGCGGAGGCGGCGGCTACTAAACCCGAGTCGACGGGAACCGGCGCGCGGCGCGGACTCATTTGACCATACCCGCGACTCACGGTAGGCTGTCCAAGGAGACAACTGGTCGCGACGGAAGTGTGCCTGGTTCGTCGAACGTCTGCCGCAACCGGATAAGGGGAAGAGATGGATTCGGGCCTGGAGCTTTCCGCCCAGCCGGCTGAGCCCTACGGACAGTCGGTGGAAGAGCTGCGTGAGATGGTGTCAGCGCTGCGACAGGAGGTCGCCGCGATGCGGGCGGAGCTGGACAACCGCCCTCCGCCGATGCCGGCTCGGCTGTCCCGGTCGACCCTGCTCCGCGGGGCCGGAGCGATCGGAGTGGGAGCCGTTGCGACGGGCGTCTTTGGCGTGGGCACAGCCCTCGCGAAGACCAGCGATAACAGCTTCGTGGCCACCGGGGTCTCCAACGGCGTGGGTTTCGACGCCGCTGCCCGAAACCGCTCAGGCAAACCCGCCTTTGCGGAGGGCGTCGTGGGCACAGGCGTTCTCGACGGCGTTCGCGGGACAACGGACACCGGTTCGGGCGTCGTCGGCTATGCCTATAAGAAGGGCGCCGGCGTCTTCGGGTATGGCAACCCGGGCGTGCAGGGCATCGCTCGCGATGCCGCCGTTCCTGCGTCGCTGCCCGACGTCGGCGTGTTTGGCTCGGGAACCGACGGGTCCCGGCTGGGTAAGATCGGCGTGCAGGGCCTGAGCGATACCAGCGACGGCGTGCTGGGGACGAGCAGTAGCGGGAACGGCGTGCATGGGACCAGCCACACGACCGCCGGCGTGTTCGGCGAAGGGCTGATTGGCGTCCATGGGCGCAGCGTACATGGCCGAGGCGGCGTCTTCGACGGAGTAACTGCCGCCATCAGGCTCATCCCTTCATCATCCGACCGGCCCCCCTCGACGGGAGCAACCGGCGACGTCTTTGTGGACAATCAGGGCCGGCTCTGGTTCTGCCGGGGCGGCTCACGCTGGCACCGCATCATCGGCTGACGTCAGCCGGCTAGGAAGCCGGCAACCGCCTGACGCGAATCGATTCAGGGTTCTGCATGACACGGCTCTGCAGATCGAGGTAGCCGCGAAGGTCCACTCGTGAGCCGGGGCGCAGGCGCTGGAGTCGAGTCCGGTGTCCGTCGGGCCGCAGGATCTTGGTGCCTTTGCCGACCAGCACGTTGACCGTGCGCTTCTTCCGGTCCACCAGCTGCACGATGCGATGCTTGACGTCGACGGTCTGAACCGAGGCACGCAGCGACCGCTCGAAGACCAGATCAAAGTCCCGCAGCCGGTCGAGCCGGTAGTAGCCCGCCTGTGTGGGGTCCGGCACCATCTGCACGTGCACGGCGTCGCCCGCCTCGACGTCTGCGGCCGGGGCCGATCCCTGAAGCGCCTGAACCCGGCTGGACCGATTCAGGAACGTCGTGACCCGCTCGCCGTTCGTCAAAGTAAGGGAGAGCTGGTCCTGCCCCTGGGTCACCGTAAGGGCGCTGATGGTCGCGGTACCGTCGACGCCGGGAGTGTAGGCGGGACAGTGACGAGGATGCAGGAGCAGCGGCGCTAACGGCCGCTGGTGGAACCGGAACATGCCCGAGATGCTGGGAATCGAGGGCTGATACTCACGCAAATGATGGAGACCGAAGACGTCCTCCGAGAACCGCACCATGGAGCTGAAGTCGTAGGTACGATGGACGACCCGATCCCGCCTCGCGTAGGGAGAGATAACGATGGTGGGAACGCGCGGCCCCAGGGCGATGTTGTTGACCTGCTTCGGTGGTACGTGATCGTAGAAGCCCCCGAAGTCATCCCAGGTCAGGATGATGGCGGTCGACTTCCAGAATTTGCTCTTCATGATCGCGTTGATCTGCTGCACGGTCCAGCTTTCCCCTGCGCAAATGCTGGCCGGGGGATGATCCGACTGCTGCAGGTCTGAGGTTAGCCAGGTGATGTCGGCCAGGTGGCCATGGGCGACGTCGGAGGCGAAGCGCTCGTAGGGGATGTCGGCGTGTGCCCAATCCTGACCGTCTCGGATGTGCCGGATGGCGTCGAAGGCCGCCCAGATGTAGCCCGAGGAGCCGTAGGGCGCGGCGTAGTAGCGCCACGAGACACCGGCACGGTCGGCCTCGTCGGCCAGGGTGTTGAAGTTGAGGCACGGGCGAATCTTGCTGATTGCGCCGGCGGGCGTTTCCATCCGCACCGCCGACGGTCCCTTGGAGTCGCAGCCCCAGGCATTGTTGGTCTGCCCGAAGGGATTGTCGATGACGCCTCCCGATTGCGCGCCGATGGTTACGAGATGGTTGGGGAAGCTGGGCCCAAGGATCGTGGAAAAGAAGTGGTCGGCCAGTGTGAAGCGTCGGGCATAGGCCCAGTAATCGGGAATCTCGGAGTGGACGTAGGCGCTGTCCGCGTAGTCCCGCCCGAATTGGATGGCGCCGGCGAGCTTGTAGAAGCGGTTCATCCGGCCGCCGTTCACGGCTGACCGTGCCGAGCTGCCGGTGTGCCCGATGTCGAAGGGCAGGTGATCGGGCGTGCGCCTCAGCGGAACGCGACGGTGGCCGGCCAGGGCATGGGAAGCACCATCGGCTCCGGCAAAGTGAGCAAAGAGATTGTCGAAGGAGTGGTTCTCCTTGACGATGAAGATGATGTGCTTGATGGGACAACCCCGGGCCGCCACGCAGACCAGATCACTCCGGCGGTTGTGGACCGAATGGGTGAAAGGGCCGAGATTGGCGGGCGACAGCCGTGCCCCGGCGAGCCCTGTGGAAAGGAGCACGCCGAGCGTCGCGAGGAGAGTCGCGAAGAGGGCCGGCCAGGCGGAATGCAGCCCTCGGGCAGCGTGATACGGGGACATCGAGAGAACCTCGGGTGGAGTCAGCGCGATGCGTCTGTACCTCCAGTATTCGAGCCCCGCGTGAACATCCCCTGAGCACGACCTGAACAGATCGTGAAGGTCTGGATCTGGCATCCTGGAGCCCGTCTACCTCGACCCGTTGGCCGGCGACAGCTGCCAGCCCGAGTCAGATCTCCTGACGCAGATCGAACAGCGAAAACCCGCTCCGCTCGACTTGGATCGTGATACCCCGCCGGAGATTGGACGTCGACAGAAGCTCGGCGGCGTCCTCCCACCGCCCCAGGAGGCTGTCGAATCTCCGTACGCGATAGGCCGCACCGGCCGGGCCTTCCAGCCACCGGAGGTGGCCCGTAACCGTTCGATCCTGGGTGTTGCCCACGAAGAGGAGCACCCGCTGATCTTGTCGCAGCCCGATGCCGCAGAGGGAGTCTCCCGAGATCAGCATGCCGTCGCTGATGTCCTCTCCGTAGCTGGTGGTCGCGGCGTTGACGTTGGAGTGTTGGAAGCTCGCGTAGATGTGCGTGTCCGGCTCTCGGGTGACCAGCCAGGTCAGGGATCGCCCTCGAAATGGGAGGTTCCGAACGGCCATCCACTTCCACTGGGGCGCCATCCTCGGTTCGATCATCACCTCGCCCGCCTCGATTCCGAAGCCCGCCATTCCTTCCAGAGCCGCCCACAGATAGCGAGGTGGGAACCAGGGAGACAGCATCATCCCTTGATTGGTCAACGTCTCGCCGTCGAGCCACTCCGAGAACTGTCCGGGGACGGTGTTGTTGCGCCTGGGATCGGCGGAGTAGTTGCGGAAGGTGGTGCTCAGCGCCTGGGCCATGAACTCGGGCGAGTACCGGGCGGCAGCGAAGGCGTACCAAAACGACACCCCCACCCATATCCCTCCGACCAGGCCCCACCCGGCCTTGGGACTGTAGGTGGGAGCATCCCGAGGCGTTGTCCGGATCCCTCCCTCGGTCCAGAAGTCTTCGTTGCTGAGGCGGGCCACGATGCGGGCGGCGGTCTCCTCGTCGGCCACGCCGAACATCACGGGAAAGACCAGATCCGAGGTGATCTCACTGTGTGCAAGCCCGTCGAGATCGATGTTGAGATAGTAGAGGCCGTTGGCCGGATTCAAGAGGCGGTCATTGATCGCGTTGCGAAGGGCCGCGGCCTCGTCGGTGAAATACCGGCTCTGCTCGTGATGACCCAACACCCGACCCATCTGACTCACCGTCTCCAGGGCCGCAAAGCACTCTGAGTTGATCTCGGTGGTCGCACCCGAAAGCCGGTAGTTGGGAATGACGTTTCGCCAGCCCGCGATGCCCCAATCTCCGGTTCCCGTCGCCGTGCAGCAGACGAGACCTTCGTCGTTTCGCTGGGAGAGGATGTATCGGGCCGCCTTGATGGCCGCCGGGTACACACTCCGGAGGAACTCGTCGTCTCCGGTGGCGTTGTAGTGATGCCAGAGCGCCATGAGCAGGAGTGGTGTGTTGTCGTTGATGTTGAGCCCGTAATCCTCCGATCTGCCCGTCCGTATGTCGTAATACTCGACGATCAGGCCGCTCTTCTCCTGTCGCTCCACGTAGGCCAGCAGGGAATCCCTTACGAAGTGGGGGTCGAGATGGTCCGCGCCCATGCCGTACCAGGCGGTGTCGCGAGCGACGCTGTTGCTGGACCGCGTGGGGTCGTTGGTGAAACACCAGCCTGTCGGCGCGAGGGACTGGACCCGTAGCATGTTGGCCTTGGCCCACAGCACGCCCTGATTCACGTGAACGTCCGGGGTGTAGACCAGCGTCTGGTTCAGCCGGTCGTGGAAGTGGCGCTTCGTCTGCGCGAGCGCCTCTCCTGCCTGGGGGGCGCGGACAAAGGCGGCAACCGCCTGGCCCCGTCCTCGTCCAACGCAGACCAGGAAGGCGAATTCGACTGCGTCGTGCGCCGGGATAACGTTGTCGACCTGCAGAATGCCCAACGGGTCATAGGGTGCATCCGTCTTACCCGACAGATCCGGCGCCGTCTGCGAGATCGCCTTGGCGTAGTCGAGCGTGGTCTCATAGCCGTCGATCCGCCGGGAGCAGCCCATGACCCGCGCCTGATTGCGGTTTGAGCGATTCCAGGCGACCAGGCCGTTGACCTTTGGGTCATACCGGACCAGCACGTCGTGAGACGTGTCGCCACGCAGGACGGCGTAGGCAAGGGTCGCCATTCTCAGGTCTTGGTCGGTCTCGTTCTCGATCCGGATGGATAGGTAGACGGCGGGTGGATCGCCGCTCTTGTGGTCGTCACGCGTCCCCTTTGCTCGCCCGTCATCGTTCTTGCCGATGGGTTTGACGGCGCCGCTGTTGAGGGCAAACACCGCCTCCAGGACGGAAATGCCGTTGGACAGTGTGTACTCGTGAGTCTGATGCTCCGGGTGAATGGTGAATCGGCCGCCGGGTGATGGCGGGAGATAGGCGTTGGTCTCGACGTCGTAATGCCGGACCATGAGGGTGCCAAGAACGGTGAGGCCCGCGTCGATGTCGAACACCTTCTCCAGTGCGCCTGTGGCCTTGATGACGGTGACGATCTTCGGTGCACCGAGGGTGCTGCCGACCGCCAGCTCTTGGTCGCCGACCTCGTAATGGCCGACATTGCCGCTCTGGCCTATCCGTTCAGTAATGGGCATGCGATGACTTCTACCCCCAGATAGGGAAAGATTGTTTCGGTGCGGTAGACGGGTGGGGCTAGCGGAAGCGCGCGGGACGCGCATCCAGGTATTGCACCGGCTCAGGCGCCGCGGGCAAGTACTCAGCGAGTTCCGTGCCGGATACCAGGCCCGAGGCGGGTCCACAGTGCGGGGGCGGGAAATCCCGCCCCCGCAGGGGCCGGCGTCTGGGACGGAACCATGAAAGGGAAGCGGCTCCCAGCTCATGCCGGGAGCCGCTGAGATTGGTGGGCTGGAGCTTACTGGTGCGCCATCAGGTTCGAGAAACCGATCAGCAGCCGGCTGAACTCAATCCAGAGATGCAGCTCCGGTCGCGGGATCCGCTGGTTCTCGAACTCCACGCGATGGAGGCCCGCCCTGATCTCGCTGCCGAGCGCGTTGCGGAACAGGGTCAGCTCTTTGATCTCTGCCTCGAACGCCTGATACCGCGAGTCATCCTTGGCCGTGCCGCTGGCCATCGCACGGGTGCTGGCCCGCAGCGTGTTCATCGCCAGCAGTCCCACCGGTGCCTCGATCTGCTTGTACCAGGCCCCGAGCTTGTGGAGCAGCGCGCCGTCTCGACGCTCGGCTCGATTGAGCGCCGACCGGGTCAGGATCTCGGTGATAACGCGGCCGTCCTGAACGTAGTTGTCCTTGAGGCCCAGGAGCGCCATCATGGTCGGGCGGATGTCGGTGTGGTCGGTCCAGACCATGTGATCGATGCCCAGGTGCTTGACCCCAGGGCCAACCATGCCCAGGAAGGTGTTCACGATGTCCTTCTGGATGTCGCCATGGTTCCAGGCGAAGCCCGCGTGGCCCTCCTCGCAGACCTGCGTGGGCGTGCTGGCGCAGTCCGCCTGGTAGGTCTGCCAGTAGTAGTCGGGGTTGCCGAACATGGTGAAGGTCGGGTCGCGCAGCGGGTCGTAGGTGATCATGTGGAGCAGGCGCATCTCCGCCTGGTCGGCCAGGTACTGCGCGGCCTTGACGGTCTGCCCGGTGATGGGATTGGGGACCTTCAGCCTGGCCACGGCCCGCTCAAAGGGGCGGGTGATCGTCTGGTCGTTCTGGGCCGGCTGGTTGTTGAGATAGAAGACTGGCGCCGAGTCGAAGTGGATGTCGAAGGGCGTCGTGATGCCGAAATCGCTCTGCAGGAGCGCCGTCATATTGGCGTCGATCTCGCCGATCTTGCTGTAGGTGCAGGGCGTGTGGATACCGTCGCAGCCGGCGGGGCTCGGCGGTCCACCCACGAAGTGGTCATTCTCGTCGGCCGTGATCACGAACAGCGTATTGGACTGATTGATGCCGTGGCGACGCAGATTGCGGAAGAACTTGGCGAACGCCCGGTCGTATGACTTGAGCTGGGCCACATATCCGGCTTCGCCCGGACCGTATGTCCCGCCGCTGGATCCGTGATTGTCATGGGCGTCGGCAATGTAGGCATAGGTCACGGGGATGCCGTGCTCTTGCATTGCCGCCACATACCCCAGGGACTGCGCGGCCGAGGGATCGAAGCCGGGGAAGCCGGGATTTCCATTGCCGTCCGTGACCGGCTGGCCGAACATGTCCTTGACGGTCGTGCCGCCATTGGTGAGGTACGGATTGACGAACTTGGCCCCGAAGAGGGCGTTGTAGCCGTTGTAGCCGCCCGGCTCGCTGGGCAGCTTGTCGGCCACCCCGCCGTTGGCCTGAGAGCACACCGAAGAGGTCTTGGCGCAGTGGATGGAAATTCCCTCGAAGTCGGCGACGGCCTTGGTGTGGTTGGCCGCTGCTTCCTGCGCCTCGGGTGAGTTGGGCCCGAAGACGGTGTTCACGTCCGAGCTGACGTTCTCCAGCTCGATGTTGGCCGTCCCGAATGCGCCGACATCGCATCCTGCCCGGGTGTAGGGCACCCACGGCGCGGGAGTGTTGTCACCCTGCGGATCGGTGATCAGGTTGTAGGAGGTGTCCGTGGAGGAGACGGGGTCCGTCCAGTACTTGAACGAGCTGGTGTAGTCTGGCGCCCCCGAAGGCGTATAGTAGTCGAAGCTGTTGGCGACCGGCTGGCCCACGCGATCGGAGTACATACCGGTCAGGGAGGTGAGGATGTCATTCGCCGTGTGTGAGATCAGCGGCGTGTGGTGGTTGGTGAGCAGCGTGCCGTAGTGCTTGATGAAGTTGAGCAGATGCGGCATCTGTTCGAGGTCCGAGGGAACGTTGGGATTGTCCCGACGGAAATGCACGTTGTCGAACTGCAGATAGATCACGTGATGGACGGCCCCGGTTGGTGAGTTGAGCTGGCATCCCGAGCTGGCCCTCGCCGGCATTGCCAGTCCGGCCGGCAATCCCCTGCCGGCCACCTGGCCGGCAGCGAGAAATGCGAGAGAAAGGACAAAGGCGACTGCGACGCGGAGCACACGAGATCGGCTGGTCGATGACGTCTGACTCACTTCCTTTCCTCCAACTGGAATTCCGGAGCGACGGTTCCCGCCCTCCTTCCCCAACATACGACCAATCACGCTACGAGATTGTTGCGGGTCCGTAACTACAATTCTTCTGTCCGGAACGTGCCTCTGAGATCCTGCTCGGAAGGCAGGAAGTGCTCGGACAATGGGGTCCGCAGAGGCCAGTTGGGCCACCGGAGATGAGCCGGCAGCCTGTCGAGGGAGAAACAGCGCAATGGGGCGGAAGCGCCGGCTGTCCATCCGAGTCGTGCGCTCCGCCGTCAGCTGCGGTCGGCTCAGGACATTGGGGGCGGGTCAGCTACCCGCGGACGGCTCTGACTGTCCGAGATATCGGCGGCGCAGCCCGCTTTGTTCGCCAATCCGGTCATTTGTTCCCTTGGATGAAGGTGGCGACCCGGGCGATTACCCGCGAGTTGGCGTTGCTGCCTACCAGGCTGGCCCAGCTCAGGAGGACGCGGTGCGAGATGCCGGAACCGGGGAGTGCCGCGATGCCGAAGGTGTCCCCCGGCCAATGCGATGTCCGGCCGAACTGCTTCGACACCCGCACGGCCCCGGTGAGCCAGCCCTTCTTGATCGAGAACTCTCGGAGATAGAGCCCATATCCCTTCGGGGAGCTGGACGACAGCCAGGCGACGTCGGCCATGCCTGCCGGCCCTCCCGACACCTCGACGATGTGGAGCGCATTGGTGGCGTCAGGTGTCACTCGCCGCGGCCGTGACCATACCCTCCCGTGATCCTCGGAATAGGAGAGCCAGCCGATGTCGTGCTTTCCGTCCTGCGTGTCCCAGGTTGCATAGAGGTTGCCGGCCCGGTCGCCGGACATATCACCATCTACCCACCAATTGGTATGTGACATGGTGGGGTTCGTGGGGCCAATCCGAACCGGCCGGGACCAGGAGGTTCCGCCATTCGTGGAATCGGTGAAGTAGGCATGGGCGGTGCTCAGCCGGTGCCTGCCGTCGTGGCTCACATGGTACGCCTGGAAGTCCACGTCGACGTGCCCGTTCCGCTGGACCAGAAGGGGAGCCGAGTCGGCCCCTCCGTTGGGGAATCCAGGAGTGACATGGATCATCGGTCTCCACGACTTCCCGCCGTCGACGGACTTCTGCACCACGATGTTCAGCTCTCCCGCCTTGAAGTAGCAGCTCGAGTGTGGTGGGCATGCAACGTCGACGGAGGCCGCGCTCGGGCTGAAGTCCCAGGTCAGGTAGAGGCTGCCGTTGGGAGCCACGGCCAGGAAATCCCGATCACCGAAGTTGCCGGCGTCCTTCGGCGGCACCCGAAGGTATGAGACCTGGGGGAAGGTGCGGCCATGGTCAAATGATGCCTCGACGACCGGGTAGAAGGTGTTTTTGGCTTGGATCATGAACGAAACGTACACGGTGCCGTTCGGCCCCACCGCGACCGCCGGATCCCAGGGGCCGCCGGGGTGCCGGCCGTTGGGGGCCGAGCCCGGTAGCCCGATTGATCGACCGAAGCTCTTACCACCGTTGTCGGAGGCGGCGAAACGGATGTCGTAGGTGCGACCCGTCACCTCATTCACGCCGATCCAGGCGGCATACACGTAGCGTCCCGACCGGCTGGCCGCCAGCTCCACCTCCGCGTTGTCCAGCTGGTCCGCCGGATTGCTGATCTGTCGTGTCGGTCCGAGGGAGAAGTGTGGTTGTGACGCCAAGGCACTTGGGCTTGGAAGGCCCCCAACGGGGAAGACGCCCACGGTCGGCCCGCTGTGCGTTGCAGCCAGGGGCCAGCCGCGGAAGAGGATCGCATAGAGAGCGATGAGCGTTGTCGTGATGACCACGATGCGTCTGATCATGCTTACTCCGGTAGGATGAATCTCGAGAGCGGCGGCCATTCGTGCACCTACGAGCCGACCTCATCGGCAAGGACCGTGAACCCCACTTCGGCCGCTTGGGCCACTGTTCGATAGATGGGACACCGGGCCCGATAGCCCTCCACAAAGCGCTCGAGCTCCTGCTGAGAGGGGCCGCTCCCTCGCACGACCAGCTCGATGGAGTCGAAGCGCGTGGGCTCCTGCGCGCGCCGAATCGCAGTGATCTCGACCGTTACCGCGTCGAGGTTGGCCCCTGCCTCTCGAGCGAGCTGCTCGACCCAGTGGACGCAGCACGAGGAGATGGAGCTGACGAACACCTCCACCGGCGTAAGCTCTTCCTTGGGATCGCGGGTCCCGTCAATCACGAAGTGATGGTTGCGCGTGGAGTTGAGAGTCCGTCCGTACACGTGCGTGGCTGCAGTCGAGACGGTATTGACGATCAGCTCATCCGCCATGGTTCCCCTCCGCCATTCGGTCTAGTAGCGCTTGGAAACTCGGCGGTCGAGGTAATCCAGGAGCACCCGTTCGCCGAGATGATATGGACCGGTCAGGAAGGCACGCCCTCGATTCACTGCCGTCATGCGTTCCACGAACCCCACCAGGGCCGGGTCGTCGTCCAGCATGAAGGTATTGATCACAATCCCCTCGCGGGAGCAGCGGGCCGCCTCGGCCAGAGCGGCCCGACGCACGAATCCGGGCGCCGGGTAGTTGACATAGATGCCGCCGTTCGGTATGGCGCACGCGGTCGGCTCACCGTCGGTGACGAAGAGAACCTGCCGGTTGCCGCTGCGGTGCCGGCCCAGGAGGCGCCGCGAGAGCGACAGAGCCATCTCGTAGTTGGTGCCCTGTACCATGTAGTTCTCGGCCAGGCCGGGCAGCTCCTCTCGGGTCAGCTCGAAGGCCACGTCCGCGAAGCCGATGACGTAGAGGGCGTCGTGCGGGAACTGACTCCGGATGAGGCTGTCCAGGGCCAATGCCGTCTTCTTGGCCTCCAGAAACAGGCCGCGTAGAAACATGGAGCGGGAGGTGTCGATCGCCAGAACGGTGGCATGCCGCACCGCCTTCTCGGTCTCGTAGACGTCGAAGTCCTCCGGGAGAACGCGGAGCGGAGACCGTGCGCCTCGACGAACACTGTTCATCAGGGTGCTGCGGAGGTCGACGTGGAACGGGTCGCCGAACTGATAGGGGCGGCTGTGCGCGGCCAGGTCGCCGCCCTCTCCGCGCCGGTGCGTCTGGTGTCCGCCTTGCCGGTCATTCTTGAGCTTCTGGAAGATCTCTCGCAGCGCGCTGTCTCCCAGCCGCCGAATGGCGCGCGCCGTCAGCTCCATGCGGTCTCCGTTGCGCTTCAGGTAGCCGGCCTCCAGGAGCGCCTGGGCCATGTCCCGGACCGCCTCGATCTGTGCCGCCATCCGCCGTCCGAAGAGGCCGTGAGGGTCCTGTCCGGCTTCTCCGGCGTCCATGAGGGCCGAGAGGGGGTCTCTGGCCAGAGAGTCCTCCAGCTGCTCCATCGCCTGGAGACGGCGCATCATGTCCAGGGCCTGGCCGAAGCCCGGGGCGTCCTCTCCCTCGAAGGGGAAGCCGGAGCCGGAGATCGGGTAGCCCATGGCCTCCAGGTTGGCGGCCAGCTGGGCGAGGTCGAGCTGCAGCCGGTCGTCGCGCAGCAGCTCCTGGATCATGTCCTCCAGCTCTTTGCGCGCCTGTGGATCCATGCTGTCGAGGAGTGACTGAATCTGTGCCGCCTGCCGCTGGAGATGGCGCAAGAGGTCGTCGAGGGATTCGATACCCGGCGGGAAGTTGTCGCCCCATCGCTCCATGAAGCGAGCAAAGGCGCCCCGATCGCCGGCCTGACTGGCTTCGATCATCTCGTTGAGGTCCTGCACCATCTGCCGGGTGCCGGCAAGATCCTCGGGCGACAGCTGACCGATGCCGTCCTTGAGGCCCTGGCTGTACTGCTGCAGCACGCGGCGCTGCAAGTCTCCAATCAGCCGCTCAAACGCCTCGCGGGCCTCAGGAGAGATGAAATCATATTCCCGCAGACCCCGGATGCGGCCGGCATTGTCGGGGGGAAGCGCGTCGAGCTGCTGTTCCTTTCGATGCAGCAGGTTTTCGAGCATCTGTTGAAACCCATCCCCGCCGGCCGACGACCCCGGCTCCGATTGCCCCGTGGAGGACGGCGGCGCCGCTCCCGGTTCGGCCGCAGCCGACTGGCCTTCCGGCCCCGCACCCGAGTTCTCCACGGACTGAGATCCCGCGTCTTCGCGACGGGCCTGGATGCCGGCCTGTTCGGTCTGGATGATGTCGTCGAGCTGCTCCCGGATCGCGTCAAGGGTGCGCGAGGGATCGTAACGGTCGAGCATCGCCTCCCGCTCCCGCCGCATTTGCTGTAGGAGCCGGCGCAGGCCGTCAAAGCTGCGGCCGTCCGGGAGGGTGAACCCGCGCTGGAGCAGGTTGCGCAGCGCCTTCCGCGGGTCGCCGGCCCGCAGGAGGTCGTCGGCGAGCTGATCGAGGATCTCGTCGGGAGAGAAGTCGGGAACGTCCTGGCTTCCGTCCCAGGCCGAGTACCGGTAGGGGAGAGGAGCTTCCATGGTCATCTGGCAGCCAAAGGGTACGTCATTCTAGGGGCGACCGGAGGCGGCTGGTTTGCGGTTACTCCGGCGCCGTGTAGCGCGCCTCGACGGCGTTTCGAATGGCCTCGCGGCTCGTGCCGGCATCGCCCTCGGCGTCTTCGACCCGAGCCGCCTCCTCGGCCAGCTCTCGGTCACCGATCATCTCTCGAAACCAGGTCGAGTAGTCGTGGCTGCGGAGATGATGGAGCCAGGTCTGGTCGTCCACCCCCTCGGCTATCTGTAAGAAGAGCATCAGGTTTTGGGCGCGAAGATTGAGCCGGCCATCGGGCCCCCGGAAGTAAAAGCTCTTTTCGGGAGCCAGCTCTCCCGCCGCGTACTTGCGGCGATGCCGCTGACTCTCGATGGTGGAGGGCTCGAAGCGCAGCTTCTCGGCCGTGTCGCTGCCGGTGTTCCACAGCACCACCTCGGGCGAGTGCAGCCGGCTGATGCCGGTCTTGGGCGCGGAACGTTCGGTCGCGTGGCCAAGCGAGGCAAGTGTGGCGTCGGGATCTTCGCCGACCACGATGGCGGTGGAGACCCTATCCAGAACGGAGCGGGAGATGTGCTCGGGATGAACGGTCACCAGCAACATGCTGAACAGCTCTTTGGGCAGTATCACGGCATCCGGATCCCGTTCCGCCGGCAGTAGGTGGTGCGCCTCGTCGACCACGATCCAGTGAGGCCGCCCGGTCGAGGCCCGCATCTCAACGAGATGGGGAAACAGGCTGGAGAAGAATGCCGGCCGGTCCGGCTGCGGAACGCCCAGGAGGTTGACGCTCACGTTCTGAGCCGGATCGCCCAGCACGTCGACGATCTCCTGCTCGGTCGGCCGGCGTCCGGTGTCGCCGAGACTCACGGCCGGAGAGAAATCGGCATAGTCACCTTCGGGATCGATCAGACAGAACTGGTATCCCGATTGAGAGAGGCGCTCCAGGAACCCCATGGCGATGGTCGACTTGCCGCCGCCCGAGGTGCCGGCCAGCAGGACCACCGGGCCATAGGGCGAGAGGCGTCGCTCCCGGTCGTCGTCATCCGTTCCGAGGAGAATGTCGTGGCGGGCCAGCGTCGGGGACAGATCGTTCAGGTCGTTCTCGAGCAGCCGTTCGACCAGCTCGACGACGCCCTCGCCGTGGTCTCCCGTTGTCACGAAATCGGCTCGCTCCTTCAGCGCAGGAAGAGCATTGCCGACGGCCACCGCGCACTCGCAGGCCGAGAGGAAGGCGTGATCGTTCTCGGCATCGCCGACTCCCACCACGTTGTGTGGCGACAGGGCCAGGTCCGCGAGGGCCGCCGCCAGGCCGCTGGCCTTGTTCACGCCCGACGGCAGCACCATGACTGCGCCCTTGTTGAAGATCACCTGATACTCGAGCCCCAGCTTGGCGATCGTGTCGAGAACCGCCTGCTCGTGCGGGTGCCAGGTGGCCACGATGGCCCGGCCGACGTGCAGAGGCTCCACGTGTCGCCGCTTCAGCTCTTCCACCAAAGCGGGCGGCGGCGGCTCCGTCAAGGCCTGCTCCCGGTTGCAGGAGGGGTCGTAGACGAGGGCGCCGTTCTCGGCCACGACCCGGTCGAACCGGTCCGTATAGGGAAACACTCGGTGGAGGTCGTCCAGCTCCCGGCCGGTCACCAGGATCAGGCGGCGCCCGCTCTCGGCGACCCGGCCGAGGGCCTGTGTGACGCGGTCCGGAACCACGCCGTCGCCGGCCAGGGTGCCGTCGTAGTCGGTCGCCAGTGCGAGGTAGCGCAGGGCCGCCTCCATGTCCATGGTGGTCGTTGGGAGGCGCAAGAACAGGGCCAGGAAGTGTCTTCCCGGCCGTTGGGTAGGGGGCGGGGAGGAGGCAACCCGCCCTACGCCAACTGGAGCCCCTGGTCGAGACAGAGGAACGGGGGCCCAATGGCTGGCATCCAACTCCCAAGGTGGCCCGAAGTAGCGACGAGTCAAGACTCGATGCCTGGGCTGTCCGGGCGTTGCCGGAATGCACCCTGTCGGCCCCGCGATGCCGGCCTACCCATTCTCCGCACTTGCCGTAAGGCCGCTCATGACCGCGGCCTTCAGGAATCGCAGACGTGATTTGTGAAGCTCTCGGTTCCGCGCGTTCCCCCATACCTCACGAGCGGCGTCGCTGGCAGAGCCGTGACGGCGGCTGGGAACGACCCCGCGGCTGATGGTATGGTGGCTTCAGAAGAGGTTGCCAGGCTGTTGCGGATTGGGGTGAGGCGATGACCGGATCCGGCCGGTTGTTGAGACCGAGAGCCATGGGCCTGCCGCTATCCGTCCTGGCCTTCGCCACAGTCTTGACCGGCTGCGGATCGTCGTCGTCGGCGCCTCCCAAGAAGACTCCGACCCCCACGCGCACACCGGTGACCCACGTCGCGACCCGATACACGTCGGTCAGCTTTTTCGGTCCGCGGCTGGGCATGGTCACTCAGCCGCTGGCGGCCGGAACCCGCGTTTGGAAGACCACCAACGGTGGAAAGGCGTGGCGAAAGAGCACGGCCAGCATGACCCTGAACGACATCCAGCTCCGGGGCCGCAATCTCGCCTTCGCACTGGCCTCCGTGGGCGGCTGCTCCGGCCCGGGCACCCCGGGGTGCCGCAGTGGGATCGTCACCACCTCCAACGGCGGACGGTCGTGGTCTTGGGTATTTCGCCCACCCGCGCCCCTCACGGTCGCGACGTTCGGTTTTCGACGGGCGCGCGTTGGTTGGGCGGTTGTCGACAGCGGGACTGATTATGCCTACTCGCTGCTGACCACCAACGGGGGCGCATCCTGGCGCCATGTGCTCACGAAGGTTGGCGGCATCGGCTCTCTGGAGTTCGTCTCTCCGAGAAAGGGTTTTGCCACCACCACCCCGAGCCGCGCGTTCCTCGCCCGCATCGCCGCCAACCCCGGCCTCCACCAGAACGGCTGTCAGACCTCGCTGCTGGAGACGGTGAACGGCGGCCGGACATGGGTGAAGCGGCTGCACTTCAAACACCGCTGTGCCGCCTTCATCGACTTCCTGTCCAGGGTCCATGGGTGGCTGCTGCTGACCAGCTGTCACAGCGGCGCCCTCTTCTGTCACCAGGGGCTTCTCCTGGAAACCCTCGACGGGGGCAAACGATGGGCGCGCCTCTGGTCGGGCTCCTACTCGTCGAGCACCGATGACGTCCTAAACGGCATCCACTTCGTCAATCCCAGCGTCGGCTGGATCCCGAGCGGCGACTCGGCTCGGCCGCTTTCCAAGGGCGTCCTGGTGTCCACCGACGGAGGTCGCTCGTGGACCGACCATCTGGGGGCATGGGTCGTCCAAGCGGCAGGGATCGCGCCCGTCAATGCCACCCAAGGCTGGGTGATCGGCTCACTCCTGCAGTGCCGTCAGATCTGCTCGGCCCTCTTTCACACCGTCAATGGCGGACTGACCTGGAAGCGGGCCGTCTTGGGCCCTCGACCGCCGCGCCTGATATACGGAAGGCCGGACGCCGTGGTGGCTCGCTACTTCCCGGCCAACAAACCCATCAAGGGGCTCACACGTCGAAGCGTTCGCATCAACCGGCTCGGCCGCGTTCGCCATCTCGTCCGTCTGCTCAACCACCTGCACGTCTTTCAGTCGTTGAGGGCCACCTGCAGTGCAACGGCGGCCGACATCTACGATCTGCGTTTCGTGTATCGGACCCGCACCGTGCTGGTGGTGGCGAGGGTGGGCGGCTGCTCGTACGTGTATCATCCCGGGCGTAAATCCTTCGCGTTGACGCCGCCGACGATCACGGCCATTCAACGGCTGCTGCGCGTTCGGCACATTCGGACACACCGCTAGGGGTAGGCCCTCCCTCCGGCATTCATCGGCCGTTTCGCGAGCCGACGAGTCCTCCCTGAGTCGGAAGGACGACCGGGCCGTCCGCGGTGCGAGAGGGCAACAGCTGCCGAAGTTGCCGGCTTGGAGCCGGTTTAGTGCGGGCGTGGCGCGGCAGTGACGCCGGATCCCAGCGCTCCTGCGCCGCGCCGCTCGGCCTCCTGCTCGGCAGCCACGTCCTCGGCAAGGGCCACGAAGTGCAGAAGGGTATCGAGGCTGAAGGGCTTGGGCAGCCACGCCTCAAAGCACGCCATGGCCCGCTGACGCGCAATGGTCGGGTCGGCGGTCGATATCGCGATGATGGGGACATCCGAGCAGCTGGTCGACTTCAGCCTCTCGGCGGACAGGAGACCGTTCTCGACCGGTTGCACCAGATCCATCAGCACTAGATCCGGCCGATGGTCCGAGGCCAGGCGAATGGCCTCGTCGGTGCTGGCCGCCTGCCGCACCGCGTATCCCTCGCCGTCGAGGAACACGGAGAGCATGCGCAGCATCTCGGGATCGTCGTCGACGATCAGGATATCGTGGCCCATCCTCCCGCCCCCCTGATTGAACGATAGCAATTCTGGAAGCCATTTTTGGCCTCAATTTTGGGTATCGGAAACCGTCTCTCGGGAACTAGACTCAGGCGAGCGCGAGACCTGCCGACCGGCTGGCAGAGCCGCCTAGTCGAACGGGAGCAGCATGCGAATCGTCGTAACCGGAGCGACCGGATTCATCGGCTCGCATCTGTGCCGCGCACTGACGGGACGGGGCGACGAAGTGGTGGCGCTGACCCGCAAACCGGATCGAGCCGGACCTCGATTGCCTTCCTCGGTTCGATCGGTCGGCTGGTCCCCGCCGGAGGTCTCGCCGTCGTGGGCGCAGGAATTGGATGGGGTCGACGGTGTCGTCAATCTGGCCGGTGAGCCGGTGGCCGACCGGCCCTGGACGGCGCAGCAAAAGGAACGCATCGCCCGGAGCCGCATCGATGCCACCACGGCAATCGTGGAGGCGATGGATCGGTGTGAGCGGCCTCCGACCGTGCTGGTGAGCGGCTCGGCAGTGGGCTACTACGGGTCCCGAGGCGACGAGAAGTTGACCGAGGACAGCCCGCCGGCCCAGGACTTTCTGGCAACGGTCGTCGATCGCTGGGAGGAAGCGGCTCGGGCAGCCGAAGAGCTGGGCGTTCGCGTCACCCTGCTGCGCACCGCCGGTATGGTACTGGGTACCGACGGTGGAGCGCTGCCCCGCCTGGCGCTGCCCTTCAAGCTGTTCATGGGGGGCATCCTCGGCCCGCCTGTGCAGCTCGTTTCTTGGATTCACATCGAGGATGAGGTTGGCCTCATTCTCCTTGCGCTTGAGCGAGCGGACGGCTCGGGACCGCTCAACGCGGTCGCGCCGCATCCGGTCGACATGCGGTCGTTCTCTCACAGCCTCGGCAGGGCGCTGCATCGCCCCGTTTGGGCCCCGGGCATTCCGCTCGCCGTCCGCCTCATGCTGGGCGAACGAGCGTCGGTGGTCTTCGCCAGCCAGAATGTCATTCCCGCCCGGGCCGAGCAGCTCGGCTATCGATTCCGTTACCCGACACTGGACGAGGCTCTCAGCAACCTCTACCCGTAACCCGGAGGGAACCGACCGCTAGAGGATGATGACCGATCGCAGCACGCGGCCCGCGTGCATGGCGTGGAAGGCCTCGTCCACGTCCTCCAACCCAATCCGGCTGGAGACCACCTCGTCGAGCTTCAGCTGACCCTTGAGATACAGGTCGCAGAGCAGCGGAAAGTCCCGCGAGGGCAGGCAGTCGCCATACCAGGAAACGCGAAGCGATCCGCCCAGATTGAAGAACTGCTGCAGCGGAAGGCGGATGGCCGCCTCCGAGCTGTGGACGCCGATCATCACGCAGGTTCCGGCCAGGTCACGACACCAGATTGCCTCGTTCAGCGTGTCGCTGCGCCCGGCTGCCTCGAATGAGTAGTCGACGCCCAGTCCGCCGGTCAGTTCCTTGATCCGTTCCACCGTGCCGCCCGCGCGCCCGTCGACGGTATCCGTAGCGCCGAACTGCCGTGCCCACTCCAGCTTGTTGTCGGCCACATCAACCCCGATCACGGTGCGTGCCCCACAGAGACGCGCCCCCTGGATCACGCTCACGCCCACGCCGCCACAGCCGAATACGGCGACACTGCTGCCTCGCCGGACCGATGCCGCATAGAGGGCCGCCCCGACGCCGGTCATGACCCCGCAGCCGATCAGGCAGGCGGAGGCAGCCGGCACCTGGCGAGACACCGGTATCGCCTGACTGGCGGCCACGACAGTGTGGGTGCAGAAGGTGCCGATGCCCAGTGCGGGGGTGAGCTGCTCGCCGTCGGCGCTGAACATTCGCGGCTCGGCATTGAGGCTCGCGGAGCAGAAACTCGGATGACCGATCAGGCAGAAGCGACAGGAGCCGCACGGCGCCCGCCACGCCAGGATGACGTAGTCGCCGACCTGCGGTGACTGGACGCCCGGCCCCACCGCTTCGACCGTCCCGCTGCCTTCGTGACCCAGCAGATAGGGGAAGTCGTCGCCAACCAGCCCTTCGAGATACATGAAGTCGGTGTGGCACACGCCGCTGGCCTCGATCCGAACCAGCACCTCGCCGGGACCGGGGTCCTCGATCCTGATGTCTTCCAGCACCGGCGACTCACCCGGTCGTCGGGAGATGACACCGCGAGCCGTCAGAGTCACGCCGGCACTCCGGCGGCCGGTCGCGTGGATGTCGGCATAGGCGATTTTACAATTGAGCTACGTTCTCTCTCGGGTGGTGCCGTGACCGTAGCCGTCGATCCGTCTCGTTCCGTCGGCCTGGAGGCGCAGGCAAAGCCGGTGGTGTTTTCGGGCATCCAGCCCTCGGGGTACATCACACTGGGAAACTACCTGGGCGCCATTCGGAACTGGGTCGACGACCAGCCCCGCTTCGCGAACATCTTCTCCATCGTCGATTTGCACGCCATCACGGTGCCTCAGGACCCGGTCGAGCTGCGCGGCAGCATCTTCACGCTGGCCGCCGTGTACCTTGCCTGCGGTATCGATCCGCAGCAGTCTGCCATCTTCGTGCAGTCGGATGTGCACGAGCATCCGGAGCTGGCCTGGATCCTCAATTCGGTCACGCCGGTCGGCTGGCTGAACCGGATGACCCAGTACAAATCCAAGTCGGCCAAGCAGCGCGAGCAGACCAGCGCCGGCCTCTTCGACTACCCCGTCCTCATGGCCGCCGATATCCTGCTCTACCATGCCAACTACGTGCCCGTGGGGGAGGACCAGAAGCAGCACGTGGAGCTGGCTCGCGACATCGCCGATCGTTTCAATGGTCTGTTCGGTGAGACCCTGACCATGCCGGAGCCGTCCATCCGTCAAGTTGGGGCCCGGATCATGTCACTTTCCGACCCCACCTCCAAGATGAGCAAGAGCGAGCCGGAGGGAGCCATTGGGCTGCTCGACCCGCCGGATGTCATCCGCCGCAAGATCATGCGCGCCCAAACCGACTCCTTCCGGGACGTGGTCTTCGATCGCTCCCGAGCCGGTCTGTTCAATTTGCTGAGCATATACCGGCTACTGTCAAACGAAACCGAGAGCCGGATCGAAGAGCGTTTCGCCGGGCGTGGGTACGGAGACCTAAAGCGTGAGCTGGCGGAGATGGTCGTGGACGCGCTGGAGCCGATTCAGAGCCGCTATGGGGAGCTGGCGGCGGCGCCCGACCACGTGGTGGGCATTCTGCGTGAGGGGGCCGATCGAGTCCGGCCGACGGCCGCCGAAACGCTGGCGCAGGTCAAGGAGCGAGTGGGGTTGGGCGTTGCTAGAATCGGCTGGCCTTGACATGGATGCACGCCCGGACCTACTCTGCCCGAACTATTGCCGGGCTATTGACATTCTCGGCAAGCGCTGGACCTGTCTGATTCTCAGCGTGCTGATGGACGGCCCACGCCGCTTTTCCGAGCTGGAGCAGGCAGTGAGTGGGATCGGCGGCCGCATGCTGTGTGAGCGCCTGCGTGATCTCACCGAGCATGGGATTGTGGAGACGTCGAGCATCGACGGCTCGCCCTCTCGTGTCCGCTATGGCCTCAGCCCCAAGGGGCGGGAGCTGCGCAGCGTGGTGCGGGAGATCGAGCGCTGGGCGAACCGGTGGGAGCCTGAGGGAGGGCGGGAGACACTGGCGAAACCGGCCTGAGGTGAGGCCGCAGATAGAGAACCTGCGTGTGGTGGGATAGAGTTAGCCGGAGTGGGTGTGAAGGGCGCGAAGCCCGAGGGGTTCAGTGCTAAGACGTCGTAAGCCACGGCGGCTCGTCGACATGTCGAACGAGGAGGCCGCCGCCTTTTATGTGGCGCGGGCCAAGTCGCATCTCGAGCGGGGTGAGCTGGCACGGGCCAGTCACCTGTTTCACACCGCGGCGCTTCATGATCCGAGCAACGCCGCGGCGCGAGACGGCGCCGCCTCGGCCGACCGCATGCTGGAGGAGGCGCGGCACAGCGCCATCTTTTCGCCCGGCCCTTCGACATCCCGGCCGCGCAGCCGCCGGCGGCGCCGGCGTCCGTGGTGGCGGCGGCTCCTCGGAGTGGCGTAGACCCACTCGGCTGTGCCTTTGGTTTCGGTCCTCTCCTGATCCGGGCGTAACCGCCGGCCGTAGTTCAAGCTGTGGAAGCGGCGCCGCGCATCGCGAGCGTCTGTCACACGCCTCAAACTCCTCCCCCACCGCTGCCCGGCCCGGGACTGCCCGCTCCCGGCCGGGCCTCCTCTTGTCCGGGCGGCCAATTGTGTACCATTGTGGGTCCAGAGCCTGGTTTTGAGGCGGCGTCCGCCGCCCACGTGGAGACTGTTTGCAGCTGCTTGTCACTGGGGGAGCCGGCTTCATCGGCTCCAACTTCGTTCGTCATGCCCTGAACCGCTGGCCCGATTGTCGCCTCACCGTTCTCGACAAGCTCACCTACTCGGGCAATCGCGCCAATCTCGCCGATTGCGAGGCCGACGGACGGATGCGCTTCATCAAGGGCGATATCTGCGATCCCGTCGCCGTCGCCGGGGCGATCAGAAACTGCTCGGCCGTCATCAATTTCGCTGCCGAGACGCACGTCGATCGGTCCATTCGTGACTCGTCGGACTTTGTCCGGACCGATATCGAAGGGACTCGCGTGCTGCTCGAGGCGGCCCGGGTGAACCAGGTCGAACGGTACATCCAAGTCAGCACCGACGAGGTCTACGGAGAGATAGCGCACCCGGCGCGATCGTCCGAGCATGACGTCCTGCGCCCACGGAGCCCCTACGCGGCCTCCAAGGCCGGCGGTGATTTGATGGCATTGGCCTACCACACGACCCACGGAGTGCCGGCCCTGATCGGCCGGGCCAGCAACAACTTCGGCCCGTATCAATTCCCCGAGAAGCTGATTCCGCTGTTCATCACCAACGCGCTGCAGGAGGCTCCGCTTCCGCTGTATGGCGACGGTCGTCAGGAGCGCGATTGGCTCGCGGTCGAAGATCATTGCGTGGCCCTGAGCCTCCTCCTCGAACGAGGCGAGCCCGGCCAGATCTACAACATCGGGACGGGCGTCGAGCGACCGAATATTGACGTTGCGGAGCGCATCCTGAATCTTGTCGGACGGCCGCCGTCCCTGATCCGGCACGTCACCGACCGGCCGGGTCATGACCGCCGGTACGCCCTGAGCTGTGACAAGATTCGAGCGCTGGGCTGGTCGCCGCGGCAGGACTTCGACACCGCCCTGGCCGAGACGGTGCAGTGGTACCGATCCAACGATGCCTGGTGGCGGGCGTGTCGAGGCGACGAGTTCGCCGCTTACTACGCACAGCAGTACGACCAGCGGCTCCAGGACGCTCGCGCATGAAGGCCCTGATCACGGGCGCCGGCGGTCTCCTGGGTTCAGAGCTGGCCTCCGTTCTTCCCGGGGCGGTGGCCCTGAACCATTCGGCGCTCGACGTGACCGACGAGGACCAGGTGTGGCGACGGCTCAGCGACCGGCGGGTCGACGTGGTTTTCCACTGCGCCGCCATGTCGGACGTGGACGGCTGCGAGCGGGAGCCCGTTCGGGCGCGACGCGTCAATGCCCTCGGCGCCCGGAACATTGCCTCCGTGTGCGGCTCGCTGCACATCTTCATGGTCGCCATCAGTACCGATTACGTGTTCGACGGCCGGCCGGGTCAGCCGCTTTTGGAGGACGCGTCACCCAAGCCACTCTCCGTCTACGCCCGGACGAAGCTGGAGGGTGAGGCATGCGTCGAGCAATTCGCTCCCGGGCATGCCATCGTGCGCACCTCGTGGCTGTATGGTCGCGGCCGGAAGAGCTTCGTAAGCTGGGTGATGGATCATGGCCGCGCGAACCGGCCGTTTGACGTGGTCACCACGCAGGACTCCAGCCCGACCTATGTTCGTGATCTGGCGCCTGCCCTTGTCCGCCTGGCTTCAACCCGTTCGAACGGCATCTTCCATCTGGTCAGCGAAGGACATGCGACGCGGGACGAGTGGGCACGCGCGGTTCTCGAGTCGGCGGACCTGGATCCCGGTCTGGTCCGGCCCGTGGAGAGCTATCCGGCGCCGGCCCGCCGCCCGCGCTACTCGGCGCTCACCAACCGGCGAGCCGCCCAGCTGGGCATTCGCCTGCCCTACTGGCGCGAAGCCTTGAACCGGTATCTGACCGTCGATGTGCCGTCTGAGGACGGCAGCGCTGCCGTTTCCGCCTAGGCTTCGACCGGCTTCAGGTATCCTTCGTCGCTGAACAGGCGCTTGGCCTCTTCCAGTGAGGTATCGCGCGCCGGAAGGATCAGGTCCGAGGCCGTGAGCCGTTCCGCTGGGAGCGGCCTCCCCGCGTCCTCCACGTAACCCACCGCCTCCTGCAGCGCGGCCTGGAAGCTTCCCGCGTCTCCGGCCTCCATGGCCGAAAACAGGCGGCCGTCGATCTCCTCCAGGCGCCCCTTCCCGGCCTCGTCGACCTCGTATTGGCCCTCGCCCTGAATGCGCACGATCACCGGCCGCCCCTCACTGCTGCGGGGTCTTCTCGCCCTCGGTCAGCTGTGGCTGCTCCTGAGGCGAGGGAAGGCCCATCTGCTGCTTCATCTGCTCCAGCTGCAGGTCCACTGACGATTTGTCGGTCACCTGCTGCAGCCGTCGATCGATGTCGTCTTGATTGCTGGTGTAGTCGGTCAGCGCGCCCGAGTCGACCAGCTCGTCCAGGGCCCCGGCGCGCGCCTGCATCTGCTGCGTCTTGTCCTGAGCCCGCTGCACGGCCATTCCGACGTCGGCGAACTCCTCGGAGATGCCGGTGGCCGCCTCGCTGATCTTGACCTGTGCCGAGGCGGCGGTGTACTGCGCCTTGATGACTTCCTTCTGGCTCCGAAAGGCCTCGATTTTGGCCTGGAGACGCTGTTCCGCATCGGTCAGCTTCTGCTGCTGCTGCTCGAGATCGGCGATTTGGGAGGAGAGGCCCGTGAGCTGACCGTCGATGAGCTGCTTGCGCTGAAGCGCCTCCCTGGCCAGGTCCTCGTTGCCGGCCGCCAGCGCCTGTCGCGCCTGCTGTTCCCGCTTTTGCGACTCGGCCTGCAGCCGGTCGGCTTCCAGCTGCGTTCGGCGCTTGCTGGTCACCAGCTCCGCCAGACCGCGCTTCACGTTCTGGAGCAGCTCGAGCTGCTTCTGATAGGAGTAGTCGAGAGTTTCGTTGGGGTTCTCGGCCCGATCCAGCACCTTGTTCATCTTGGCGCCGAAGATCGTGCCCATGCGCTTCATCACGCTCATGGCCTGTCGATCACCTGCCTCTTTCCGTGGCGATTCGGGGCTCGTGGCCCCTCTCGTTAGACTAGTGTCTCATCAGATTGTGGCGCAACGCCGCACCGGTCGATCGTCGATCAAGCCGCCGCTCTCGGGAGCTCGTCGTGGCCCTGCGCATCTACAACCTGACCATCGACGCGCACGATCAGCGCTCCCTGGCCCGCTTTTGGTCCGAAGCGTCGGGCTATCGCGTGGCCTTCGATAACCCCGACGAGGTGGCCATCGAACGCGCGAACGACCCGGGCCGACATCGGCCAGGGGACCAGGACTGCGTGGTCATGGCCGACCCGGAGGGAAACGAATTCTGCGTCCTGCCGCCCCGTTGAGTCGGTAGGCGCCTGCGGTCGGTGAGCCTCTTGAGGGCTCAGCCTGGCCCGGGCGCTCGGAAGCCTTGCCGTCCCTGCGCGGTGATGAAGGAGCGTGCCGCGGAGGCGGTTCGCGTGGTGAGGTACAGCAGCAGGGCGCTGAGAGCGACCACCACCACCGCCCCGAAGGCGTCCATGATCCAGTGGTTCGCGGAAATCAAGATGACGGCCAGCATCAGGAACGGATAGAGGGCGCCCGCCAGCCGCAGCCAGAGGTGCCGCCCGACCACCACCAGCGTTCCCCCCACGATGAGTGCGTACACCAGATGCAGGCTGGGCATCGCGGCGAAGGGGTTGTAGGTGTACGACGTGAGCTGAGCGCCACCGGCCGGCGCCAGGTGAAGGATTTGGGCCGGATCGAAAAAGCCGTAGTTGGGGAACATGCGCGGCGGCGCGACCGGGAAGGTCATGTACACGATGAGCGCCACGCCGGTGGTGAGATAGAAGAGGTTTCTGACGAAGCTGAACGCCTGATTGCGACGCAGATAGAGCCAGATCAGGAAGCCCAACGTCACGAACAGGTGCGCGAATGCGTAAAAGCCATAAATCGCGTGCATCAAGAGCTGGTCGGGCAGGAAGAGCTGCTCCAGACGCGCTTCGAAAAAGATGCCATGGGTGATCTCGAAGTCCAGCAGTCGATAGCCGTTCGAGTACGCCAGGGCGGTGAGCTGGTCGACGGCGATATGCGCTCGCGAGAACTCGTAGAGCCGCTCGAACATCAGGGTCAGCCCGATCTGACAGGTCAGCCCGAAGAAGCGCTGCAGACGCCGATCAATCGGGCGATCCAGGATCTTGACGGTGATCCGCCAGATGCCGTAGGCCAGCAGCAGGAACGCCGCCACGACCAGCAGGTAGTCGCCCTCGAGCGCGTCGGCCACCAGCGCGCCCAACCAGTCGAACATCCGTCCCTCCCGGCCGGATTTTCACCGTTCTTTCATGTTGAGTGTAGCAACCCAGGCACCGGTCTGGCTCGGCCTGAGAAGCGCCTCGAAGGCGCCTCAGGCCGGAGGCGTCAGTCCCAGCTGCCACATGAGGAAGGCATACAGGTCGGTCCGTTCATCGACCAGTTTGCTCACCGGCTTGCCGGCCCCGTGACCGGCCTCCGTCTCGATGCGCAGCAGCACCGGCCCCTTGGTTCGCCCATGGGCTTGCAGAAGAGCGGCCATTTTCCGGGCGTGCATCGGATCGACGCGCGTGTCGGAGTCCGCGGTCATGAACAGCACGGCGGGATACTCGGCGTCGGGTGACACGTGGTGATAGGGCGAGTAGCGGAACAGGAATGGGAGCTGAGAGGGATCGTCGGAGCTGCCGTACTCGGGAATCCAGAGCCGGGCGATCAGGAAGTGATGGTAGCGAATCATGTCGAGCAGCGGCACCAGACAGCCGACCGCCCGAAAGAGATCGGGTCGCTGCGTCATGGCCGCACCGACCAGCAGACCGCCGTTGCTGCCGCCCATGATCCCTAGCCGTTGATGCGAAACATAGCCTTCGGCGATCAGATACTCGGCCGCCGCGATGAAGTCGTCGAAGACGTTTTGCTTCTTGTCGAGCTTCCCGGCCTCGTGCCACTCCTCTCCGTACTCGCCGCCTCCGCGAAGGTTGGGAAGCGCGACCACACCGCCCGCCTCGAGCCAGAGAATCATGCCGCGGTCAAAGAGCGGTGTTCGGTTGATGTTGAACCCGCCGTAGCCGGTGAGGAGCCCCGGCGCCGAACCGTCTTTGGGAACATTCCGCCCCCTGGTGATGAACATGGAGACGCGGGTTCCGTCTTTGGACGGAAACCACACCTGCTCGGTCGTGAACGCATCGACATCGATGTCGGCCTCGACGCGCTCCCATAGTTGCGGCGCTGATCGACCCGGTCGGTCACGGAGCACCTCGGGTGGAACCGTGAACGATTCGAGGCCGTAGTACACGTCGTCCCCGTCGTCGCAGGCGCTCAAGGCCGTCAGCGTGTGCATCTGGGGCAGGTCGATTGAGCCGCCCTCCCTGCCCTCTCGCGTGGCCCATTCCAAGGTCGAGGTCGCATTGTGGAGATAACCCAGCACCAGCCGGTCTCGGGCGACGGCCACGTGTTCGAGAGTCGAGTCCGGCCGCTCGGAGATGACCTCCTGCCAGCTCTCAGGGTCGGGATGATGCGGATCCAGTCGGAGCAGCCGGTATCGAGGCGCTTCCCAGTTGGTGTGGAGATAGATGTCGGCCCCGGCCGTGATCACCTGGACCACCGCCTCCATCGACGGGTTGAGCACCCGAAATTCCGCCTGAGCCGCCTCCATATCCCGCAGCGCCAGTCGCACAACGCTCCAACCCCGGTTGATGCTGACCACCAGCCAGCGGCCGTCGCGCGAAACGGCCACTGCCGGCACCGTCTCCGGATCGCCGTCGTCCGGAAAGATCTCCTCGTCCTCTGTGTCGGAGGTACCGAGCCGATGCCGATAGACGGCTCGGTGATAGTAGGCGGCCGCGCTGGATGGATCGCCGGCCAGGGACTTCACGTTGCCGGTGTAATAAAAGCCGTCCGACTCGGGGAGCCAGGCGACCGTGGCGAACCGGGTGTGCGGAATGGCATCCGGCAGAACGCGGCCCGAAGCCGTCTCCACGATACGCAGCGTGCTCTCCTCATTCCCGCCGGTCGACAGCCCGAAAGCCACATAGCGGCCGTCCCAGGAGGGATACCACCAATCGATGGCGGTGGTGCCCCTTGGGTCCTCGGCATTGGGGTCCACCAGAACGCGGTCCTCGCCGTCGACGCCACGTCGTGCTCGGAGGACCGTCTGGTTCTGGCCGGCGGATCGGCGGCCATAGAAGAGCCACGGACCGGCCTCAACCGGAGTGCCCAGGAAACCGATGTTGAACAGGCTCTCGAGGCGGGCTCGAACCCGGTCCGATCCAGGCAAGCGAGATAGAACCGCTGCCGCGTGCTCGTTCTGGGCCTGCACCCACCGCTGGGTCTCCTCGCTCGCCCCGTCCTCCAACCAGCGATAGGGATCTTGGATCTCTACGCCGTGGATGGTCTCGCGAACGGGCCGTCGATCGGCCGGCGGTGGAGAGCCATGTTCGGTCTGCGCCACCGGGTCCTCCTGAGGGCCGCTGCCCTCGGGAGGTGAGGACTTAGGCGGTTTCGGTCAGACTTTCCTCGGCAAGCATGCGCTCGACGGTTTCGACGAAGCGGTCGTTGAGCTCACGCTGCTCTTCGACATTCTTGCGCACCTCCGCGGCCATCCGCTTGGCCTTGTCGGCGGCCTCCTGGAGGATGCCGTCGTGCTGGGCCTTGGCGTCGGAGATGATGCGGCGAGCCTCCTGCTGGGCCCGTTCGCGAATGGCGCCCGCGTTCTTCTCCGCCTCCGCCGTGATCTGGTCGGCGATCGTATCGGCGGCCTTGATGGTCTGCTCGCCATACCGGCGCATGCTGTCGATGTGGGCCAGGCTGTCGTTGGCCTCGGCCATCTGCTCCTCGAGCGTCCGGACCTGCTTTCGAAGCTGAGAGAGGACGGCTGAGACCTCCGTCGGGGACAGGCCGCCGTCGGGCCGCCGGGTGAACACGAAGCCGTACATCTCCACGCCACCGCTGGCCACAGAGACAGCCTCGGCGGCTTCGGGCTCGGTCGCGGGCAGGGTTGCCGCCTCGATCGGAGCTTCCTCCTCGGAAGGAGAGTCGTCACTCACGGCCTCAGATGTTGCTGCCGTATCGGGCTCGCCCATCGGTTCCAACTCCGCCGTGACCGGCTCGACGGCCGTTTCCTCAGCAGGGCTCTCCACAACGTCGGTCTCGGCTGCGGCCATGGCTGGCTCCTCTTGCGTCAGTTCGGTCACTTCCTGTTGCTCCTCGGCCGGCTGGGCCCACTCGGACTCGGCCACCTCGGGCTCGGCGATGCTCTCGATGGTCGGGGTCACCGGTTCCGCTTCGGGTGTATACCCGGCGGCAACCTCGGCCTCTACCTCGGTTTGCTCGGGAGCAAATGGCTCTGCTTCCTGATCAGCCACCAGCTCGCTTTCCTCGACAACAACCGCGTCCGAAAAGGTCTCGGGCGCGTCCACCACGGCCTCCGGCGCCGTCGCCTCGGGCTCTGTCGTGGTTCCGTTGCTCGGCGAGGCCTCCTCCTCGGCCGGCGTGGATGCCCGGTAGGGCGCCCAATCCGCCTCGGAGCCGAGGCTCACGCTCCCCTCGTCGAGCCGCTGCCGGAGGATGATGGCCTCCAGGCTCTGGCGGTCGATGGCCCCCATCTCCTCGAGGATCGTCCCCAGGAGGACGTGGAACCCGGCCCGGCTCATGCGCTTCTGACGCTCGAGGGCTTCCTCGAGCTGGTCGCGCTTGAGCACGCCGGCGTCGACGAGATACTGACCTACACGCTTGGCGGTGAGGGGATTCTGAGCTGTATCGGACATCGTATTTCTCTCGTTTTCCTTCCGACCGGAGGGACCCCGGCGTATCTTCACCTGGACCATGAACGTTGCTATGGTCCTACACTATAGGACTTCTTGGCTAACCGTTTTGCGCTATCTATCTGGCCTCGGGGCTCAAATTGGCGAGGCCCGTCACGTCACCCGCAGCCGCTTGCGTACCTTGCTGAGCAGGTCCGACTGCTGGGGCTGCTGCTTGGTCTTGGACTCCGGCCGGCTCAGCTCGTAGGCCAGCGCCTGAATGGCGTGCGAGAAGGGGGAATCGGGTTCGGTCAGGGCGATGGGCGCGCCGAGGTTGACCGAGTCCGTTACCTTGCCGCCCCCGAAGGGAATGGGCGTGACGGGCATATGGATGCTGCTTTCCACGTGCTTTCGAGACAGCCCGACCTTGGGTATCAGCTCGTTGAGCACCGGCACCACGCGATCCTCGGAAATGTTGAGGGCCGCGAAGATGTCGAGGGTCGTGGTCGCCGCCTTGACCGACGAGATGTCGGCGATCACGGGCATGACCACGTGATCCGAAAGCTCCAGAGCGATCAGTGTGTGCTCCGCAAAGGTGCAGGCCGTGTCGATCACCACGTAGTCGAAGGTGTCCTTGAGTAGACCGAGGACCTTGCGCACTCCGGCAGCCGAAACCAGCTCGGCGCGCTCCGGTGTGGCGGGGGCCGAGAGGAGGCTCACCCCCGACTTGTGTGCGATCAGGTACTGGCCGATGCTCTCGGCCGTCATGTTGCCGTCCTGAACCACCAGCTCGTCCAGCGTTGAGGTCGGCATGATGTCGAGTAGGATGTTGAGCCCGGCGGCCTCGAGATTGAGGTCGACGAGCGCGGTCGGCTCGGACCAAAGCCGTTGGAACGTGACGGCCAGATTCACGGCGATGGTCGACGCCCCCACCCCTCCCTTGAGGCTGAACACGGTGATGATCTTGCCACCGGTCACCGACTTGGAACGCGGCGCGGACGGCTGATCGCCGGCCGGGGCCGCAGCTGCCACCATGGATGCGGGGAGGGTGGCACGCCCTGTGGCCGCACGGACTCGGGTGATCAGGTCAACCGGGTCAATCGGCTTCAGTATGTAGTCGTTCGGGAGCGGAGATGATTCCGGCGGCTCCTCGTTCTCCCGGCCCTTGGCCGTCATCAGCAGGACGGGCATGGTGGTCGCGTTGGGCAGCGCCCGGATGGAGCCGAGCAGCCCAAAGCCGCCGACCTTGGGAAGGTCGACGTCGATGACGGCAACGTCGAAGGTACGCTCGCCAAGGAGCGCCAGCGCGTCCTTGGCCGTCGGTGCCTGTGTTACCGAGAAGCTGGCGGCCTCAAGAAGGTCGCGCACGAGATCGCTGAAGATCGAGCTTTCCTCGACCACCAGCACTGATTGGTCGCCCATACACCTCTCGTTTCGGGTCCATTGTCGGTTCGCGGCGCCCTGACCGACGACTTCAGTATGAGAGGTCGCTTCTCTCGGCTGGCTAGTACTTTTGGGCTGAGCAGAGAGGGCCGCCTCTCTGCTTGTACTTCCGGGCTATTTGCGTGCCGCGTGTCGAGGCCGCACTATGAGCGCGAGACGTGAGCACTTCCAGAGGACAGATTGAAAACGCTGAGTACCATGAGCCCTCGGGAGTGGGAGGAGATTCGTGAGCAGTTTGGAGTTTCGAAGGTACTGATCTGGCGGGCGCCCACGGCCGAGGAGGCCAAGCGCCATCAGGGCAAGCCTGTCGGCATGCGCCTGCTCGACGACGGCACCTATGAGGTGCAGATCAACATGGATGCGATCCGGTGCCGTCCGCGGGCGGTGGCCAAGGAGCAGTTCACGCTCTACTGCCTGTATCTGTGCTTGGGGCACATCGTCCTGGGGCACTTCGACGAAGGCCGTCAGCAGGAGTGGCTGCGCTCGCGGATCCGCAGCGGCCGGCGCATGGGCCTGAAGACGCTGCGGGCAGAGCTGGATCGGGAAGCGTCGGACTGGGCGACCAGCCGTCTGAAGGGTGTGGAATACGTGCCCGCCCTGCGGCCCGACTCGTCTCCGGCCATGGAGCTGGCCGCGTCCTAGCGATCGGGGTCTTCCGGGCGACTGGCTCCGCCGGTCCCCGTTTCGGCCGCGTCTTCGGTTCGTGGCCTGCTGCCATGCCTGCCTGTTCATAGGAGATAACCTCTTCAAAGAAGGGGGTTGTTCGTGAACACCCAGAGGGTTCGATACTGCAGGCGAAAGTGTCGGCACGCCGGGGGCGGTGCCCATCCGGAGGCTGCTGGCAGGTACCGGGAGACTATTAATCCGTCGGTCCTGGGTTCGAATCCCAGCGCCCTCACCATCGAGTTTTGGCGGGATGCCTCACAAAACGGTCGGAGCGTGCGAGTCAAGACACGAGACAAAACTAACCTGTACAGCAAAAGTACAGCTTGCGACACGAGGTCGCACAAGATGAGTGATCCCATGAGCATCCAGATTAGTGCCTAGATCGGTCCCCACCTTCCACGGGCGTCGCTGGTAACGATGGGGTTCGAAGCTGGGAGGAAAGCCCAAGAGGAGTCCTAGCCATCAGGACGAGTCGGGCAAGGGGAAGACCGGAAGGGTGAACGGGAGTGAACCGCCGACGAGGCTTCGTCATTTTGGGTCGCCGGAAGCGATGGCTCACAGAGACGGCGATATTGGGCCAACCGGTCTCTCCGAAGGAGTCCGGGAGTGGTCAACGTCCGCAGAAGCGTTGACGAAGTCCGGGACAGCGCCCTGCGCGTACGGCTGAAGCGCGGCGTACACGACGAAGTTGAAGGGAACTGAGACTCCGTACAATCCGGCCAATCGAACAACGGTGCCGTTAAGCACGTCGAGTTCCATCCGCCGGCCAGCCGCGAGGTCATGGTAGAGCGAGCCCCGCGCCCAAGGTTCAAAGGATTGTGCCAGCGCAAAGCAGCGCTTGACTGCATCGTCGGTCAACGGGACCCCGCTGGCTTGTGCGACCAGAGCCGCCTCCTTCATGACTCCCTTGGTCAGCTCGCACCCTTCCGGTGAGGCCAGCACCGGCCCAATCGGCAGTCGGGTCAATGCGGTGACACCCCCGAAACCACAAATGAAAACGAACTTCTCCCAGATAGCGATCTGGATGTTGTCGTGAACCTGTGCCGGGATCCCAGCGGACTGGAGGGTCTGCAGAATCCTGCGGGTACGCAGGCTCCCTCCTCCTTCCATCTCGCCTAGCAGGATTTTGCCAGCGCCCCCGGTCTGCCTGATAGTGCCTGGCTCCGTGATCGATGCAGTGATGAACGCCACGCCTCCCAGCACATGATCCTTCCCAACGAATGGCGTCAAGCGCTCCGCTGCGTCGATACCGTTCTGGAGTGGGAGCACCACCGTTTCTGAAGCCATCAAGGGTTGAATGAGCTCGGCGGCGGCGTCTGTATCGTATCCCTTTACGCAGAACATCACGAGATCTACCGGCCCTATCTCGTGCGGATTGTCGGTGGCTTGGACGGGCAGGGTGAAGTCGCCCGCCAGCCCAGACTTGACGGTCAGTCCCCGAGACCGAAGGGTTTCCAGGTGCGCCCCACGCGCCAGCAAGCTCACATCGTTCCCCGCGCGAGCGAGAACTCCACCAAAGTAGCCGCCTGTCCCGCCGGCACCGATTACGGCGATCCGCATACCTGTCCTCCACTACCCTCCGTCAGTTGTTGTCGACATTGACCCTGAAATCACCGCCACGGGTTGCGGGTTCTCATTCACATGCAGCGAGAACACGTCCGGCCGGGCGTAGTGACCCGCGACGTCGAAGTCGAACTTGCCGCGCGCGATCTCTGCCGGATCGAGTTTCGCCATTAGAATGTTTTCGCCCTCAAAATCTGGCCCTGCGATGACTCGCCCTAGTGGATCGACAATGCAGCTGCCGCCGCGACACACCACAAAGTCCGGATCATCGCCCCACTCTGCTTCGTAGTCCAATGGGTAGTCCGATCGTTTGCAGAACTGATTGCAGGAGAGGACGAAGCAGCGCCCCTCCAGTGCTATGTGTTGGACCGTCGCGATCCACGTGTCGCGTGCATCGGCCGTCGGTGCGCAATACAGCTCGATGCCCTTGGCGTACATCGCCATGCGTAACATCGGCATGTAGTTCTCCCAGCAGATGACTGCGCCGAGACGGCCAAGAGCGGTGTCAAAGACGGGTAAGGTCGAGCCGTCGCCGAAACCCCAAACAAGACGTTCAGAGGCTGTAGGCATCACCTTTCTGTGTTTGCCCAGGTATCGTCCGTCAGGAGCGAAGAACAGAACGGTGCAGTACAACGTGCCGCGCTCACGTTCAACGACCCCAATGACAAGATGTATACCCTGATCCCGAGCGATCCTGGCCAAGTGGTCGACTTCACCTCCCGGAACATCGATGGCGCTGTCCCAGTACCTCCTGAACTGCTCGCGTCCGGCCGACGTGCGATTACCTATCACGGCTCCAAATGCCGCACCGCGAGGGTAAGCCGATACGAACGCTTCCGGGAAGACGACTAGGTCGGCTGCCTCATTGGCAGCCTGGCTTGCTAAGCTCTCGACTTTCTCTAACGTGCGCGGTGTATCAAAGGCTATAGGCGCGGCTTGCACGACGGCGGCATAAACGACGCTTTCCACTGGGACTGACGGCGCCTCCTGTTCAATTCGGCCGCATCAGTGGCGACATCCAAAGATAGACAGGACCATGTCCTCTTGGAACATGATCGATCCATCCACCGAAGCCGATCCCACAGTGGAACCCCGAGTTCCATGGGCGTCGCGTCCGACTTGGCCAAGCGAGGCCCGTTGTGCTGCAATTGGTACTGCTAAACCGCGAATCTTCGAGTGTCTGGCAACATCCAGGATTCCAAGCAACCGGCGTAGATACGCCATATGTGGACAGCGGGGGAGGACCCAAGATGGCCCTCACTGCTTCTTTTAATCCGTCGGTCCTGGGTTCGAATCCCAGCGCCCTCACCAGAGTTCTGCCAGTCCAAACCGTTCGCGATCTTCAGTTTTGGGCCACGGCGGCCCGCGGCGATTCGTATTTACCATGTGCATGGAGGACCATGGAATGACGCGGGAACAGGCGATCGACGGCTATGTGGCCATGTGGAACGCAATGGATGGCGCCGGGCGACGGGCCGCAGCCGAGAACGCCCTCGCGGAGGATGTCAACGTCCAGTACGCGAGCTTCGAGGCGAGGAATCTCGACGAGCTCGTCGCAGCCGCCGAAAGCTACCGGCAAGACCAACCACATTTTCACATCGAGCGCCTCGGTCCCGCCCAGTCTCACCGGGACTGGGCGCGATTTGCCTGGCGGCTAACTCTGGATAATGGGGCGTCCCACGAGGGACAGACGATCGTCCAGTTTGGCGAGGATGGCCAGCTCAAACAGGTTGCCGGGTTCCGCGAGCCGCTGGAAGGTTGAGCCCCAGATCGGAGTAATAATCGACATGACCTCGCACGACAAGATTCGTGATTTCGCAGTGAGGTACACGGCGGCTTGGTGCAGCGGGAAGCCCGAAACGGTGGCCGCGCACTATGCGCCCGATGGCCGGCTGACGATCAACGACGGAGAACCGGCCAAGGGCCGCGAAGCGATCACGGAGGTGGCCCGGTCCTTCATGTCGGCGTTTCCCGATATGCGCGTGTTGATGGACGACATCGTGGCCGGCGATGACGGCATCAGATACCACTGGACTCTCATCGGGACAAACGCGGGGCCAGGAGGCAAGGGTAAGCGCGTGCACATTCAAGGCTTTGAGGACTGGACTCTCGCAGACGACGGGTTGATCGCCAGGTCAGAAGGACACTTTGACCAGGCTGAGTACGACCGGCAGTTGGAGCACGGAGTGCACGGATCAGGGGACGCCTAAAGGACCCGACAGCCCACGCCCGAAATGCGTCGATGGCTTGGAATGCGCTGCCAATGTGGGAAGGCGACGAGTCGGCGAAGCGTCGCCGCCGCATCGTCAGGTGAGTTAGAAACGGATACTCCTGGCGAGGAACAAGGTCAGACGCAGTCGAGGAGCAGACAGGGTCAGCCCATCGCGCACATCGTTGAGCGGCTGACCGGAATCGGAGGTTGGAGGTCAGCACGGCATCAGGCGGCACAGAGGCGAGTCTTTTGGACGCACTCTCCTGGAGCCTTCCGACGGGCACCGTTACCTTGTTGTTCACGGACATAGAGGGCAGCACTCGGCGCTGGGAGGCTGACTCCGAAACCATGTCTGCCATCATACGGCGCCATGACGAGATTCTGCGGTCGGCTGTCCAGAGCCTCGGAGGAAGTGTCTTCAAGATGGTGGGCGATGCCTGTTGCGCTGCCTTCTCCACCGCGCCGGATGCGGTGAAGGCGGCCGCCGCCGCTCAGCTGGCCATTGATTCCGAGCCCTGGCCGGATGGTTATGCGGTAAAGGTGCGGATGGCCCTGCACACAGGAGCGTGTGAGGAGCGGGACGGTGATTACTTTGGTCAGCCTGTCAACCGGGTGGCGAGATTGCTGTCGGCCGGCCACGGTGGCCAGGTGTTGCTGTCCGCGGCAACGCAGGAGCTGGTCAGGGACAAGCTGCCGGAAGGGGTCACGTTGGTTGACCTGGGCGATCACCGGCTGAAGGATTTGATCAGACCCGAGCACGTTTTCCAGGCGACGATCGCAGGTCTCGACGCCGACTTCCCGACGCTGCGGAGCTTGGGTGCACGGCCAACCAACCTCCCGATACAGGCGACTCCGTTCATTGGACGGGAGAAGGAGGTGGCCGAGGTCTGTGAGTTGTTGAGACAGTCCGAGGCAAGGCTGGTCACGCTCACCGGACCGGCGGGGACGGGTAAGACCAGGCTGAGCCTGCAGGCGGGCGCCGACCTCTTGGACGACTTCGCCGATGGCGTGTTCTTTGTATCGCTCGCGCCGATCTCAGATGCCGGCCTCGTGATTCCAACCATGGCCGCCACGCTGCATCTGAGGGAGTCCGGAGGGACGCCACTTGTCGACGTGATTGCGAGTTATCTCCAGCAGAAGGAGATGCTCCTGATCCTCGACAACTTCGAGCACGTGACCGAAGCCGCGGAGGCCGTGGGAGAGGTGTCGCGGCAAGCACCCGGCGTAAAGATGCTGGTCACGAGTCGAACGCCGTTGCAGCTCTACGGGGAGCGTAGGTACGCGGTGCCGGCAATGACGGTGCCGGACGGCAAGAACCTGCCACCATTGGACCACCTGTCGCACTACGAGTCGGTGGCGCTGTTCATTCAGCGAGCCAAAGAGGTGAAGCAGGACTTCGCCGTAACCAATGAGACCGCGCCGGCCCTGGCCGAGATCTGCGCCCGGCTGGATGGGCTGCCGCTGGCGATCGAGCTGGCTGCGGCACGGGTGAGCATGCTTCCGTTGCCGGCCATTCTGGATCGGCTGAGCAACCGATTGAAGCTGCTGACCACCGGAGCAAAGGACCTCCCCGCGAGACAGCGAACGCTGCGTGGCGCGATTGAATGGAGCTACGACCTGCTCAGCGAGCCGGATCAGCGGCTGTTTGGGCGGCTGAGCATTTTCGTGGACGGCTGGACGCTAGATGCCGCAGACGCCGTCTGCAATGAGGAAGGCGACATCGACGTTTTCGAGGGCACCGCGTCTCTGGTGGAGAAGAACCTCGTCAGGGCGGTTGATGGCGCTCAGCCGAGATTCAGTCTGCTGCAAACGATGCAAGAGTTCGGTAGAGATCAGGCCGCGGCCGAGCTGCCCGTTCTTCGCGCACGGCACGCGGAATACTTCCTCACCCTGGCTGATGCGAACTACAGGCGACGGCGAGAGGAAGGACCGCAAGTCGCATTGGAATTGGCGCCCGACTTTCATAACCTGACGAGCGCGGTTACGTACCTCCTCGAAGTGAACAGGCGGCCGGAGGCGAGTCGGGTGGTTGGGAGTATGTACCCCAATTTCCTGGCCCGGGGCGCATACGGAGGGGCACGTGAGGCGATCGAACAGGTGCTGCCGGCGCCGGGCAGTGAGACGGTGGACGATATCCCCGCTCTCACTTACCTGGGCAGGCTCTCATCCGTTGGCGTCATCGTATCCTTCGAGCGAGCGGCTGCCGCGCTCGAGGCCGCGCTTCGTCTCGCTCGTGAAGCCGGCGACGCATACCAGCTGGCAACCTGTCTCCATGCAATGTCCGTGGCGCGGGCGTCGTACGGCAAAGTCGATGAAGGCGAACGGTGTCTGCTCGAGAGTCTGGAGTTGTGTGAGCGATTTGGGTTTCGCTCGCTGGGCGCCACTGTGCGCTACGACCTGTCGTGCATCGCGTTCCAACGGGGCCAGTTTGACGAATCAATCAAGATGCGACGGTCGACTGCCGAGGAGGCGCGCGGTGCAGGAGACTACGGATTGTGCCTCCGGGTTATGAGTGACCTTACCGGGGCCTACCTCTACGCAGGTGACGCCCTAGCGGCAACCGAGGCCGGCCATGAGGCGCTTGGCGTCGCGGCAGAGCTTGCCGCCGCCAATCAACTAACCCACGTCGGTTGGCCGGTGTACATCGAAATGTACCTGGGCCTGGCTGAGTGCTTTCTCGGGGAATTCGCGACCGGCATGAACCGGCTCAGGACGTCCCTGAGAGAGCATCAGCGGTTGAACATCGATCTCGGCTCGCTGCTGTCGTGCCAGTGCATCGCGATGGCCCTCGCGAAATCTGGCGCCCTGGCAGACGCGGCGAGGATCTGGTCCGGTTGCGCGACATGGGTCGCGGAAGCCGGCTTGAGAGCGGCGCAAGGTGATGTACTCCTCAATGAGCGCGAACTCGAGGCCGCCCGAACGCAGTCCGAGAGTGACGCTTGGCAACGCTCGTGGGATGAAGGCTCCGCACTGACTCCCGAGGCCGTGGTTGCCTTTGCGTTGAATGCCAGCATCGAACAACCTGATCGAATGGCGCATGTCTCCAGCCCCCGAGGCGACAAGGGGTGAAGGTGGCTGCTGGCCATATCCAGCCAAAGCCGCTCTCGTCCCCGAGTAGGAGTCGAAGTCCCTGAGTGCTGCGGCATCGCATTGATCGGACAGACAGACGTCTCGGCAGCCCCACTTGTACTGCAACTCGTACTGCAAAAGTGCCGATCTGCGGGGCGTCCAGCTGCGTCTAGTGAGCCATGCATGTGGGTGAAATCCGCGGAAACACGCCACTCCTGGACATTCGTGGATGCTGCCAGAAGCCATACATGCGTCCTTTTAATCCGTCGGTCCTGGGTTCGAATCCCTGGGCCCTCACCATCGAGTTTGGCGGTGTGCCTCCCAAAACGAGCGGAGCGTGCGAATCGAGACACGAGACGAAACTAACCTGTACAGCAAGAGTACAGCAAAACGACCCAGATTCCAATCCTCAGCGGCGCATGAGAAAGACCGCTCGTGGACCACTGGGTAATGATTCCGGGCCAGGAACACTAGGTCCATCGACCCATTTCTGCGAGACGAACGTCGGATTCTGGAGCGCCGAATTGACTTCCGACCCAAATCGCTGGGCCGGGATTACATGGCCAGATCGGAGTGGGTTTCGGTAATGCCGACTGACCTCGAGGACGAAGCCAGCCAAATCCAAGACAGCGTTAAGGTCGATCTCGATACTCGTCCGGTCCAACGTATAACGGTCGACATCCAAGTTCGGACGCTGCTGAAGATTCTTGCCGTGCTCTTCGCGGTGTACCTCGTCACTCGGCTCTGGAGCCTCATCGTATTGGTCGGCATCGCTGTGATGCTGTCCGCCGCCCTCTCGCCCTATCTCGGCTGGTTGGAGCGCCGAGGATTGAGCCGGGCCTGGGCACTGACAGCCGTGACGATCTCGCTCTTTGTCACCCTGGTCGCGCTGCTCGTGCTGATTGTCCCAGGCCTCGTGACGCAGACGCGGGACCTTCTCCACCAGAGCAACCATTACATTGCGGAGCTTCAATCGCTTCTCAGCCGGCACGGTATTCACGTTGGCTTAAAGAAGTCCCTCAGGTCTCTTCCCCACGTCATACGGGGTCAGGACAAATTCTTCGTCCGGCTCGCGCTGACGGTTTTTGACAGTGCCATAGCCCTCGTCACGATCGTTGTGCTGACCCTCTACCTATTGGTCGATCAGGACAGGATTAGACTCTTCTTTGTCGGGATGTTTCCGACCGAGCGACGAGTTGGAGTTCTCCGGATCCTCGCAGAGCTCCGTCGTCAGGTTGGAGGATACGTTCGGGGCCAGTTGATCACCTCCGGCCTGGCCGTCGTGTTCTCCGCCCTGGTCATGTTCGCGGCGGGTGTTCCGCATTTCCTCACGCTGGCCATGTTCGTCGGTATCGCTGATTTCATCCCGATGTTTGGGGGACTGATCGGCACAGTTCCCGCGGTCCTGATTGCACTGACGATTTCCCCCATCCGAGCAGTCATCGTCCTGGGCGGCTTTCTCTGTTATCAACAGCTCGAAAACCACGTTATCGTCCCTCGGGTGTACGCGAACACGCTCAAGGTGTCACCACTCGTGGCCTTGGTTGGGCTGCTGCTGGGAGCGAAGCTGCTCGGTATTTTGGGGATGCTCATTGCTCTCCCCCTGGTGGCCGCTCTTCCGGTCATGCTCGAATTCAGCGGCATCCGATTGCCCACCATTGGTGATCCGCCTCCGGCTTCTCCCCATGCCGCGGACGACATTGCCTCTACAGCAAAGGGCTGAGAACTGGGGGCTTTGCGATGAACTGGAAAACACTGCCGATGTTCGAGTCGATCGAGGATCTGTTCGTTCCGAGCCACCAAGACCGACTTGAACAGCGCGTCCCACACCGACCAGTTCGATCCATGGCTCTCCAAGGATCTGGATGCTCGTCCTGGAAGGTGTTCAGCAACCCGAGCAAGCATGCCATCTCAATATGTTTCAATCGGTACAATAGCCGCGCACTGGAACGGACACATGTGGTTGCTGGTTCCTGCAGATTACATCAGGAATGGAACATATCTAACGGGAGTCGTGGGCGTCTTGGTTATGGCTTGATCGAGCACTACCGAACCGGGTAGAACGCAGGTTTCGGTAGGCAACGAGGCGGTACTCGAAACCTCGAATCGGGCGATGCTCACGCTTCGAGGTCAGGGAGCGATCGTTCAGGAACGCGCCCACGGTGTTCCACTGCTCGGTCCAGTATCGGAACGGCAATTGGTGCAGCGAGCACGGGTGGCTCACTACCACCCGGCCGGTGCGAGTGAGCGGAAGCATCCCCCCGATTCACCGTTAGGACGAGCGTCCAAGAATCCGTATAGACTGTATGGGCGCGGGGCCGGGCGGTTCGCCTGCGCGTGCCATGGGGCCAGAAACCGTTGGAGATCACGTACCTCGGGCATTCCTGCTTCCGCATTCGCGGGCGCGAAGCGAGCATCGTCACTGATCCCTTCTCCCCCAAATACGGAATCAACATGGGCCGGCCGACGGCTTCTATCGTCACCGTCAGCCACGGCGACGAGCATCACTCGTTCGCCGGCGGTGTCAACGGCGAGCCCTTCGTCGTCGACGGCCCGGGCGAGTACGAGATCGCGGACGTTCTGATCAGCGGCGTTCGCACCGGGAAGCCCATCATGGCCGGATCGAACGGCGCGAATGGCGCCCCGCACAAGCGCAACACGGCATACGTGATGGAGGTCGACGGTCTCCGGATCTGTCACCTCGGCGATCTGTCCGAGACGCTCAGCGACGAGCAGATCGAGCATCTGGGCACGGTGGACGTGGCCATGGTCCCGGTTGGTGGCGGCCACGTGATCGGACCCACGAAGGCCGCCGAGGTGGTGAGTCAGCTCGAGCCGAATCTCGTGATTCCCATGCACTACCGGATTGCGGGCACGAAGTCGGAGGAGCTGGAGCCGGTGGAGCGATTCATGCGCGAAATGGGCTCAAAGTCGGTCGAGGCGGTGCCGAAGGTGAGCCTCGGCGCCAAGGGTGGGCTGCCCACAGACATGCAGGTCGTGGTCATGGAACACAAGAGGTAGGTGGAGTGAGCTCGGAGACCAAGTACATCTTTGTGACCGGGGGCGTTGTCAGCTCGCTCGGAAAGGGCATCACGGCGGCCTCCATCGGTCGCGTGCTCAAGAGCCGGGGGATCGAGGTCTCGATTCAGAAGCTCGACCCCTACATCAACGTCGATCCCGGCACCATGGCGCCCAACCAGCACGGCGAGGTGTTCGTCACCGAGGACGGCGCCGAGACCGACTTGGATCTGGGGCATTACGAGCGCTTCATCGACGAGAATCTGTCCCGCAACAGCAACGTCACCACCGGGCAGATCTACGCCAGCGTCATCGCCAAGGAGCGGCGGGGCGAGTACCTGGGCGGCACCATTCAGGTCATTCCCCATATCACCGACGAGATGAAGGAGCGGATCACCCGGGTGGCCAAGCAGAGCAACGCCCACGTGGTGATCGTGGAGGTCGGCGGCACCGTCGGCGACATCGAGGGCCTGCCGTTTCTGGAAGCCATACGCCAGATGCGCAAGGACGTCGGCCGCAACAACGTGCTCTACATTCATGTCACCCTGCTGCCCCACATCGGGGCGACCGACGAGCTGAAGACCAAGCCAACCCAGCACAGCGTCAACGAGCTGCGGCGCATCGGTATCCAGCCGGACATCCTCATTTGCCGGGCCGACTACGAGGTCACGGCGGGACTTCGCGAGAAGATCGCGTTGTTTGGGGATGTGCGTGAGGACGCGGTTATCCCCCTGGCGACCTGCGAGACGATCTATGAGGTGCCGCTCGTGCTGGAGCGAGCCGGTCTGGGGCGGCTGATCGTCGACGAGCTGGGCCTCGGCGATGACGTCAAAAGTGGCGTGCCGGATCTGGGCGCCTGGGAACGGCTTGTGAGTCAGATCAAGCAGAAGAAGCCGGTCGTTCGCGTGGGCCTGGTGGGCAAGTACGTCAAGAGCCCCGACGCATACATCAGCATTGTCGAGGCCCTCCGTCACGCCGGACTGCAGCAGGGCGTCGACGTGGCCATCGATCGCATCGACTCGGAGGAGCTGGAGCAGGACTCGAACGCGGAGCAGCTCCTAAGGCCGTTGAGCGGCATCGTCGTCGGTCCCGGATTCGGACCGCGCGGAGTTGAGGGAAAGATCCGTGCGGCGCGCTATGCCCGGGAGAACCGCATTCCCTACCTGGGCCTCTGTCTGGGGATGCAGGTGGCGGTCATCGAGTTCGCGCGCCACGTGCTTCAGTCTCAGGAGCCCAACAGCACCGAGTTCGACGAGACCACCAACCATCCGGTGATCGACATCATGCCCGACCAGCGGGATGTGGCCGACAAGGGTGGAACCATGCGGCTGGGCGTCTGGCCCTGCCGGATCGTCAACGACACGCGCACCGCGGCCGCCTACGGCCAGCCCATCATTTACGAGCGTCATCGACACCGGTACGAGCTCAACAACGAGTACCGTGAGGCGCTCGTCAACGCGGGCATGGTGCTCAGCGGGCTCTCGCCGGATGGGCGGCTGGTGGAGATGGTGGAGCTGCGGGACCACCCGTGGTTCGTGGGGTCGCAATTCCACCCCGAGTTCAAGTCGCGCCTCGACCGCCCGCACCCGCTCTTCTGTGACTTCATCGGGGCGGCCTGCACCTCCCTCTTCGCCATGGAGTCGCCGGCCGTGGAGGCGATGGAGCGCGTCTTTGAGGGAGTCGAGCCGGCCGCCGCCTCTGCCTGACTCCCGACCAGTCTCCTCGGTGACGGATCAACGGAGGCCGCCGGCCGATCGCTTCGTCCAGGTCGTTCCCCTGACGCGGCTGGGTCCCGCCGGGTCGGCATATACCTACCGAATCCCCGATGACCTTCGAGGCCGGTTGACGATCGGTCAGCTCGTCCGGGTACCATTCCAGAGCCGGACGCTGGCCGGATTGGTGGTCGACGTCGCGGCAGACACCAGCCTGGATCGCGTCCGCGATGTCGCCGGGCTGGCGGAGGAGGACCTGGGCCTCCAGCCGCATCAGCTGGAGCTGGGCCGCTGGATTGCAGCTCACTATGCCGCGCCGCTGTCCGACGTGCTCGCGGCCATGATTCCTCCTCGCCTCCGGGCCCGCGTCGCCAAGCCGGTTGCGGCTCGTGCGGGCGGCACGGGTACGGATCTGCTGTCCCTATCCGACGAGGGCCGTGCGGCCCTGCAGAACGGCGGCATTCGGCGGGCTCCGGTTCGTCTTGCCGTTCTGGAATACCTGAGTCGATCCGGCCCGTCGCCGGAGACGGCCGTGGTGGCGGCCCTGGGGCGGGGGCGCGAACAGATCCGGGCGCTGCTGGACGCGGGCTTGCTTCGCCGAGAAGAGGCTGCCGGACTGGCTCGGGCCAGCGCTACCCTGGCCCCGCAGCTTTCTCAGGCGCAGCAGGAGGCGGTCGCCGCCGTCCGTGCGCGCCCGGGTTCGACCGTGTTCCTGCTGCACGGCGTCACCGGCAGCGGGAAGACCGAGGTCTACATGGCCATCATCGCGGATTGCCTGGCGCGGGGCGAAGGCGCCATCGTCATGGTGCCGGAGATCGCCCTCACGCCTCAGGCGGTCAAGCGATTCTCGGATCGGTTTCCGGGCCTCGTCGCCGTGCTTCATTCCTCCCTTTCGGAGGCCGACCGACAGGCCGAGTGGCAGAGCCTGAGGAGTGGGGAGAAGCAGATCGCGGTCGGTCCCCGGTCGGCGCTCTTCGCCCCACTGCCAAGGCCCGGAGTGGTGGTGGTGGATGAGGAGCACGATCCCTCCTACAAGCAGGGCGAGTCGCCGCGATACCACGCCCGCGACGCGGCCGTGCGGCTTGGCTCCATCCTCAACATTCCCGTGATCCTGGGGAGCGCCACTCCCGACGTTTCCACCTACTACCAGGCCCGGCGTGGTGGGTACGTCCTGCTCGAGCTACCGGACCGGCCGGTCTGGCCCCATTCCGGTCAGGTCCAGTCGGGGGAAGACGGCATCCGCTCCATGCCCCCCGTGGAGATCGTCGACCTGAGACAGGAGCTGAAGGCGGGCAATCGGAGCATCTTCAGCCGCGCCCTGCTGGACGCACTGCACGAGGTCTTCCGATCCCGTCACCAGGCCCTGCTCTTCCTCAACCGTCGCGGCTCCGCCACCGCGGTGGTGTGCCGTGATTGCGGGTACGTCGCGACCTGCGACCGCTGCGACATCCCACTGACGTACCATTCCTCCCGCGACCGTCTCATCTGCCACCGCTGCGATCGCCGGCTCTCACCTCCCGACTCCTGTCCTGCCTGCCACGGCACCCGAATCCGCTACCTGGGCGCCGGCACCCAGCGGGTTGTTGAGGAGGTGGAGCGGCTGATCCCGACGGCCCGGGTGCTGCGTTGGGATCGAGACGTGACCGGACGACGTGGGGCCCACGAGCGCATCGCCGCGACCTTCGACCGGCATGACGCCGACATCTTGGTGGGCACGCAGATGATCACCAAGGGGCTTGACTTCCCGCTCGTCACGCTCGTGGGCGTGGTGCTCGCCGACGTCGGCCTGCATCTGCCCGACTTTCGAGCCGGCGAGCGCACCTTTCAGCTCATTACCCAGGTCGCCGGTCGCGCCGGCAGGTCGCATCTCGCCAGCCGCGTCATCGTGCAGGCCTACACGCCGCATCACTACGCGCTGCAGGCGGCCATGAACCATGACTACTGGTCCTTCTACCGCCAGGAGATGACGTTCCGCCACGAGTCCGGATATCCCCCCTTCACTCGCATGGCCCGGATCATCCTGCGCGATCGCCGGCTCGACCGGCTCACCGAGCGAGCCCAAGATCTGGCCGCGGCGTTAACCCGGTCCATCGCGGACCGCGGCCTCGACCTCGAGGTCATGGGCCCGGCGCCCGCCTTCGTGGCGAGAGTGAACGAGGTCCACCAGTGGCATCTCATCATCCGTGGGCTGCCCCTCGAATCGGTTCTGGACGTTGTTCCTTCCGAGGCGGCCATTGACGTCGATCCGGTCGATCTCCTGTAGGACCGCAATGGTCCTAACAGCCGGCTCCGGCGGGCTTCGAGTCGGGAGGCACCGTGCTAGAATCCGGCGCATTTCGGCCGCGTGAGGGCCGCGCTCTCGCGCCGCCTACCCTTTCGAGGCCTGGAAACGTGGGGCGCCGGATACGTCAAGATTCGGCCGGCGGTGTGGTCGTTGATGGAGACCGCCGTGCGCCTGCCATTCTGTTGATCAAGCCACAGGGTCGGAATCGCTGGCAGCTTCCCAAGGGCACCATCGACGCCGGTGAGGGAGCGGCCGAAGCGGCCGTTCGCGAGGTCCGTGAAGAAGGAGGCGTCGATGCGACCGTCATTGCCCCGCTGGCGCCGATCACGTTCTTCTATCAAATGCACGGCCGGCGTTTTCTGAAGCAGGTCGAGTTCTTCCTCATGCAGTACCGCTCGGGCTCCCCGACCGAACATGACAGTGAGGTCGACGATGCGCAGTGGTATCCACTTCCCGAAGCGCTCGAGCGTCTGACATTCGAATCGGAGCGCGAGGTGGTTCGCGAAGCGATGGCGCGGCTTGCCGGAGCACCGGCGCCCGTGGCCTCCTAGCGGTCCATCATGGCCATTCTTCCTCCCTACGACCCCAATCTCAAGCCCGGCGGGCCCGATCTCGACCCCACCGGTCGAGCCGCTCCCGAGCCCGACGTGCGCTACGTCACGAGCGAGGAGGCCGCGCCCGAGGACCGTCTCACTTACCTCGACCGCATGGCGCTCATGGCGGGCATCGGCTGCGCCCAGTTCCTGCGACTCATGATCATCTTCGCCGCGTTCGGGATTTTGTTCCTGGTGATCTTCCTCGTGAGCCATCTCTGAGATGGAGATGAAGCCCGACCTCGAGCGAGCAACCCGGGCACCCTGAGCATCGAGCGCTGCTGGCCGTCACCCGACCGGCGGTAGCGGTGAAGGTGCCGTCGTAGGCCGAGGGCGTAATGCCGGAGACGCTAGAGTCGGGCCGTCACCCAGGTTCGCCCGCCATCTGTCGTCCGAACCGCACGTCCCTTGGCCCGCCCAGACCAACGGCGACGCAGCGAAACCGAGTCCAACACGACACACCCAGGAGCTCGCCCACGTTCCTATGCATCCTCCCGCCTTGCCACGTGCGGCCACCATTTCGGCTATAGGCGGCAAAGCCATGAACGAAGCCATGCCTTCCCGTCTGCCCTCCACCCACAACAACGCAGTCGCCTCCCCGGTGGCACGAGATGTCCTGTGTATTGATGTTGCGGAACATGCGCCGGTACTTCCAACGCCCGCCTTCGCGGCGGCTTATGACAATACCCTCGGACGCAAGGCCGACGCAACGCAGCCGAGCCCAGCAGGACACGGAAGGGACGAACTGGGTTCCTGCTTCGAGGAGCCTCGGCCGCCAGCGTTGTCCTGCGCTCGTCGTCACCAGAACTGCTCCGCGCCCCTTGCCGTCCCCGGACGCGACGCAGGCCACCTTGCCGACGCAGGCTAAGCCCGCGAGCTGAACGATCCACCCGGGAGGCCGCTTCTCCAGCCAAGTCCGCCCACCATCGTGCGTGAACGTGACTACTGGCGGTAGCCGGCCCCGCCGTATCTCGCCAACTCCGACGCACTCGCGGCCCGATGGGCACGTGACAGTTGCGAGGTATGCCGGTCCTGGTGGCGGCAATCGTGAGACCCATCTTCGACCCCCATTTCGAGTCGCGATGACGACGCCGCCCTCTCCCACGGCCATGCACCGCTTGTGGCCCGAGCACGAGACGCTCATTAGCTCCGAGAAGCGGGCTCCCTTGACCTTCAACAGCGGCATCGGTCGGACCTGCCACTTCATACCGCCGTCCCGGCTCACCAGAATCCCGGGCCCCCCGACCGCCACGCAGAGCCGGGAGCCCGGACAGGACACGGCGTTCAGCTCGCTCGACGGGTCCGAGGCCCAGCTTCGCACGCCGGGTGCGGACGCGGTGAGGCACAGCGCCGCCACCACCGCCGCAACTGATAAGACTTGCATCCGGCCGTTTGTCATCCTAGCTCATTCCTTTCGTGTTGTAGTGCGCGGCCTTGACCCCCGACTTCGCAATCTGCCAGCAGGGATCGCGGCGGCCGTGATACTCGCACGCTGGAATGCTAGCGTTGTGCTTGACGCCTCGACCGTCGTGGGAAATGATCCTGTCGGTGTGCCAAGGCCACAGTGGAGTTTTGCCGTGCTTCGGCCAGTACTTCCGCAAGGAGTAAGCGCAGGGCCGCGTTCTTACCAGGGTTTTTCCAGTTGTGGTTCTTGGGCACCCTGCCCTTGCAGCTTCTCCATCTCTCGCAGGATCTGGATGATCTTCTCGACACTGTACGGCTTCGCTGCCGCCATACCACCTCCAACTGGTCTTACTGAAGTTCTCAAACCACGAGACTCAAAGTGGACCAGTTTTTGGGGGGACGGACACCGCGAATTATCGGGGTCACAGTCTCGAACCTTGGCCCCAGCATACAGCAAAGCCGCCGAGAAAGAGTCATCATCCTTCCGTCATCGTTACTCGCCCGGCGCCCAGCCGACCGTGATTGGGCCAGCGTCATGATCGTGAAACCGGAGTCGTCCAGTCGAGAGGGGCATCGGCCCTTCTGAAGGCCTGCTCACGGATACCACCCCGGCCTCTGCGCCAGACGGCTCAGTGAACTGCCGTCTACCAACTCCCTTCCAAGGCGCCCCAGCAGCCTGTCGAAACTGCCATATGGCACGCTCACAGACGGCGTTGTGCAGGCATCCTCCGCCACGACGCCGGCATTGAAGCCAATCACAAGGCCCGTGGGGCCAAGCATGAAGTGCCGGAAGTTAAACCAGACCGGTCGGAGACCTATCACATAACTCCCCCGGGAGGCGGGGTCCGACAGCTCGGAGGGCACGCACCACGACCTCCGTACGAGCCTCCTCCGAACGAGCCCCGCAAATCTCACGAGCGCCCGTCGACGCTCAGCACGTCTGAAGAGGTCCCACAGGTGAATCTGACGCCCCCTCGTGAGGGCCGTGAGTGAGAACCACCCCATTCCCACCTCCTCATTCGCACAGCCACCGCACTGGACGAGCGGTTCCATGAGGCTGACGAAGCGAGCGTCCGCCTCGACAGCGGCCGCGTTCCCGCTCAGCAGCATAAACCGCATGATCTTGCCAACGTAGAGTTGGCGCGCTTGGAATCGCTTGTCCACAGTGGATGCCCGCCGGTATCGCCACTCTGTCGCCAACGCCGCTCGCCGAATCGTTCGATTGGCCCGCTCGAGAGGGCTGCCGCCGACGGACACCTGCGGGTAGGACCCCGCCGCCGAGAACGGCCGCAAGTGAAGAGGCGGAATGGGAGCCAGGGACACTCTTGCGTCTGACCGCATCAGGATCGGCCTAGTCGATGAAGCTTCCGAGACGGTGCAACCGGCGAAGAGGAGCACCATGGCAGCGCACTGCCAAAGGGCGTGAAAGATTGTGCCCCTACTCGCTTGGCTGCGGGAGTCATTCGCAGTCACCCAGGGTTCCATCTTTGGGTGCGGCCGATCTAATGGCATTGTTTTTTCGATCCGCCCCAAACGCCAACGTACGCCTTGCAGGTCTTCGTAGCGTCGCCAAGTCTCGTGGGCCAATTCACTCCCGGAGCGTGTATCGGCGCGTCATTCTCCAAACCTTGGTAAAAACATTGAGTAGCGTAGTCGATGTGCCGAGCCCGCTCTACGTGACCAAGCATACTGTAGCGGGCGTCGGCACAGCCACCAGTGAGGTCCTCGCCCGTGTACATCTCGTGCCAAACAAAGTCTAGCTGGGTCTTCAAGTTGTACTCTCCGCATCCCCGAACAATCCGATGGAGATGGCCATCACGTGCCGGGTTGAGGCAGTGCCGATGCGTCGGGTCTTGCTGCTTTGCGAATGCCCGCAGGTCCCCCCACTCGCACGGGGGTCCCGACCGCAGACAGTATCCCCCGCCCGCATACGTCCACTGGGCTAGTCCAGCCCCGCATGCATTGGCACGGACTCCCCATGACGCCTTGCAGAACAGAATTGTGTCACTCCCGCTTGGATGATGGTCACCGCCTTGGTATCTGTGGGGATCGAGGTGCGACTCTTCCCAAAGATTGCCCACCACGGCACCCACCTGGAGAGGCAAGTACTTGACACATTCTCTGCATACAGGGGCTGCGCGGTTCTCGTTTCGTTTCAGGGCCTTTCGCATAACTTTCATAGCTTCGTAGCGTCGATCGTTGAAGCTTGCTTTTAGCCCCGTCGGGTCCCCGCTGGATTCTGGGCTGTCGAGCCCGTACGCGTAGGGCTGAAGCGTCTGACCGACCAGGGGATCCTGGCTGAGGAATTGCCCCGTGCTGGGGTCGTACCACCTCGCCTGATCGTAGACGAACCCGGTGGTGCCGTCGGTATAGGTCCCGTCGTACTGCAGCGGCGTCCAGCCGGTGTTGCCGAAGGAGCCCGTGGCCACGCCGTAGGGCGGGTAGTTCTGGACATTCACCACCGTGCCGGTCGAGTCCTCAAGTGCCCGGGTGTTGTGGGCGATCACGAAATCTGCAGAGTTCTGATCACGAATTTTACATAGGTGCCGCGGCAAGGCCGGCATCTCGATTCGTGAAGAGTACCAGGCGTTCCTCTGGAAGGTTGAGGGTGTCCGACACCA
>Ga0209810_1000224_pt1 | contig 160041 bp, 149 predicted proteins | sample Coa_R1_7_FD_187159 | JGI IMG/M metagenome (GOLD analysis project Ga0209810, IMG submission 187159) | Surface soil microbial communities from Centralia Pennsylvania, which are recovering from an underground coalmine fire - Coalmine... | ecosystem: Environmental > Terrestrial > Soil >... | reverse complement strand
GCTTATACATGGATAGAATAGCTTCCTCGTCTATTTTTCGCTAGACTTTGCATACATATTTATGAGAGTCCGCCCTCTCTTCGCACTACTTTGAACAGGCGAACTCTCGCTTCAAGCCATTATAGTGTATCACACAATCTTACAAAATTTTGCCCGATTTTTTACGCACCGATACTAGCAACGACCACCGTTGTGTTATCCACACCCCCCCGTTCATTGGCCTGCTCGATGAGACGTTGCACGCTTTCCTCGGGCGAATATTGCTCCACAATATCACCGATCTCTTCATCGCTCAGCAATTGCCATAGACCATCAGTACACAACAGGATGAGTTCGCCTTCCTGCACTTTTTCGGTAAAGGCATCCACCTCTACCTTCTCCAAACCGAGGCAGCGATAAATCTTGTTGCGCTCTGGATGCGCCCGGGCCTGCTCGTCGGTCAGCAATCCCGCCGTTACCTGGTCAGCCACCAGCGAATGATCCTTCGTTATCTGTCTGACCTGCCCATTTCTCACCACGTACACCCTGCTATCCCCCACATTTGCCGCGTACAATGTATCGCCTAGCACTACAGCAGCTACGCACGTCGTTCCCATCATCTTTTCTTTTGACGCGGCTGGCGATTTTGCTTTGTTTTCCTGGTAAATGCGCTCGTTGGCATACTCAATGGCCTGCTTTAATGCCGTCGCTGTATCCCTGCCGTCGTCCGCATAATAGGCCTCGCGGACAGCAGAGACTGCCAACTGGCTTGCCTGTTCACCTCCAGTATGCCCACCCAGCCCATCGGCCACTACAAACAATGCGCCTTTCTTCGATAACAAGTCAGAGTCTTGTGGCATATAGGAGAGGAAGCTATCCTCGTTCTCTGAACGCACACGACCTATATCGCTGCGCTCTCCAACACATATACTGAAAAGAGAAGTCATAACCTGTATCTTCCTTTCTTCAAAGCCGAATAAGCGCCTCCAACGGGCGAGGAACGCTCGCCAATGCTCAACCGATACGCTGAGGGTCAAATCGTACAGCGTAAGACTCCAGAGCCGTAATAGCCCTTGAGAGACTTGTTGGCGCACCGCTTCACGATAGCAGTCCCGAAATGTCTGGAGCATCTCGCGCTCCCATTCCTTGCGGAACTCTGTTGGATAACACTGCACCAACAATCTGTAAACCCGAAACGAAAAGGGTGCTGCCTCTTTCGCTGGAGTCATGCCTGGCCTCCTAGCATCTCAGGACCGCTCAGCACCTGCTTTTCACGGGCCAGCCGCACAACCTGTTCAAGCCGCTCCACCTCAGCGCGCACCACGCGCCGCCCAAAGCCGGTCAGACGATAGTAGCGCCTGCGCTCGTCATCCATTGCTGGATCAGGCCGTTCGCCGGACTCCTCGATCAAGCCATCGGCCATCATCCGCTTGATCGAACCATATAAGGTTCCCGGCCCCATACGTATTGTGCCTCCAGTGCGCGCCGCCACCTCCTGCATGATGCCATAGCCGTGTCGTTCGCCATCAACCAGGGCCAGCAGGATATGCAGAACCGCAGGAGTCAATGGCAGCAGAGATCGCGGATCTCGCTTTTCATCGCTCACATGTTTCTCCTTCAACTCAATAATCTTTCATGGTTAATTTACTATCGGTAGCTGATATAACTGTAACTGATATATCTGTCATTGTTATAGTACACGATTTTCCTGCAACTGTCAAGGTGGCTAAAAAATGCATAGAACGTTACCAATAGAAAGGCGCTCCGTCATAGGAAATAGACCACAGTAGGTAAGATGGGAAGGAATGCTCAAGTCTCCCACAAATATTCGGGAAAAGGGAAAGTAGCATATGGTCACATTGTTGATAATCGGGGGAATTATTTGTCTCCTGGCCGCATTCGTTGGTTCGCTGGTCGCATTACGGCTACAATATCGTTTTCTGACAGGCACGAAAGTTGAGCGAAAAGCCTGGGAGCAGGCCCAGGAAGGACACCAGAGGCAATGGGAAGAACAGCAGGAAAGACACCAGAGACAATGGGAAGAACAACAGGAAAAGCACATATACGCTGCTGAACAAAAGCTCGACGCGAAGGTCGAGCAGGTGCAGGAAGCCTGGAAAGCCTGGGAAAAGAAAGATGAGCAGCGTATCATTGGCTTGAACCTGGAATACGACCTCGCTCGCCTGCCCTACGTGGAAGATACTCCGGTGACGCAGGCTGATCTCGAAGCAGGCACCGATATTCCCGCCAACTGGCAACCGCCCTCCTTCTATCGTGCCGACCTGAAAGGACGCGACTTTTCCCGGCGCTACTTACGAGATACAAACCTGCGCGAGGCCAATCTGAGCGATGCAAACCTCTACATGGCTGACCTGCGTGGGGCATGTCTCGCTGGAGCCAATTTGCAAAACTCTAATCTCACAGGCGCAAATCTGCAAGGCGCAGACCTGCGGAGAGCCAACCTCTCCAGCGCAAACCTGCTCGTTGCAGACATTGAGGGAGCTATTTTCTACGAGGCCAATCTTTCTGGCACGCGCAATCTCAAAGCGGAACAACTCTACACCGCACACTATGACCATACTACCATCATTGATCCCAACATCGACCTCACCGTCCCACGTTTGAGAAGCATTCGCCTGAAACCTCTGCCCGTCCAGGAAACAGACAAGCCGACAGCATCTCGCCAGGCACATGCAGACGATGCTGCGTCAGATGAAACCAACGGCCCTCTTCTGTCAGAGCCATCTGAAGATTTCCATATTGAAACCCTTGATACAGCCAACCAAAATGGCTTGAAACGAGCGAAAGCCGGTTAATCGTTATGAAGGTTTACCAATATCCAGGAATATCATCCTGAGCGCAGCGAAGGACCTCCGTCGCCCAGTCGGTCGTACTCCTAGCTCACAGACCCTTTGCTGCGCTCAGGATGACAAGGAGCCTATTCACCTTTATTTCATCAATGTTCATCACGATTAACAACTACGTCATAAAACTTGCGTGCGTTACTCAACTCACTCGACATGACAGGATTCTTTGAAAGACCGGGGCTACTGACATATGGGAAGTAGCTCCAGTTCTTGTACTTCCCGAAAAAACACAATCATACGTTCTCGAGCAAGGGCAGCCATTGTGCTATACTACCAGCGAAGCAAAGCAGATAGCCAGAAATTCATACAATTTCAAAAAGAGAGGGTAACATTGTTATGGCAGAACAGGCATTGCCGCTGGCAGGCAAAATAGCATTAGTAACGGGAAGTAGTCAGGGTATTGGACGCGCAACCGCGCTACGCCTGGCACAATCCGGAGCGGATCTGGTCGTGAATTATCGCAGCAACGCTCAGGCGGCAGAAGAGGTAAAAGCCAGCATCGAAGCAATGGGCAGGCGCTGCGTCATGATACAGGCAGATGTCAGCCAGGAAGAAGATGTGACGCGCCTTTTCTCTGAAGCAAATGCCTCGCTTGGCCCCATCGCCATCCTTGTGAACAATGCGGGAACCACGCGAGATAAACTTATCCTGCAAATGTCGCTGAGCGATTTTGAATATGTTGTTGCCACCAACCTGCGCTCGGCATTTCTTTGCACACGAGCGGTGCTGCGCGGCATGATGAAAGCCCGTTGGGGCCGCATCGTCAATATCACCTCGCCGTCTGGACTCTTAGGAAATGCCGGGCAGGCCAACTACGCTGCCTCCAAAGCCGGTATCGTCGCGCTCACCATCAGCACTGCGCGCGAGATGGCAAGCCGCAACATCACCGCCAATGCCATTGCTCCCGGCTTTATTCCGACGGAACTCACATCAACACTTACCGAACAGCAGCGCAAATATATGCTGGATGTGACACCACTTGGACGCTTTGGCACTCCCGAAGAGATCGCAGCCGCCATCAACTTCCTTTGCTCTCCAGAAGCAAGCTACATCACGGGCCAGATTCTCTGCGTCGATGGTGGAATGGCAATGCACATCTAACCAGATTAGTGAAACTATTTTGGTGCAGTTCTTCTCTAAAGGGTAAACACCGGTTCAAGTAAGGAGACTGCACCAATGAGCCTTATAGAAACAAACGAGACGAACCAATTTACGTTCGAGGACTTTGCCTCGTACCCATTTTACGCAGAGATTAATCGCTCGCTCATGCGAAAAGCCCTTGCTCCGCTTGCAGGACGTCCCAAGAACGAACGATTGACCATCGTGGACATGGCATGCGGCACTGGAGCCGTCACGCGCCTGATCGCGGAAGAGATGCAGCGCCAGGGCCGTACTGCACATATTATTGGAGTTGACCCCTCCGCCGAAGCACTGCGCCGGGCAGAAAAAGGTACGCATGGCTATAACGTGGAGACAGATTTCTTTCAAGGGGAAACCGAAGATCTGCCCTCGCTTGTCAAACAAGCTGATGTCGCTTTCTTTTGCAACGCGATTCACTTGCTTCCCGATAAACTCTCCGCTTTTCGCCTCATCTCAAGTATTTTGAAGCCAGGAGGCATCTTTGCCTGTAATTCTGGCTTCTATCATGGAACTTACGTGGAAGGAACCGAGCGTTTCTATCGCTCCTGGACCAGCCAAGCTGTACGCTGGTTGCGCAAAGAGCATCCAGAAGTCCGCCTCTCCCGCGAAGCAAAAGCGATGGCTATGCAATGGCTTACTGCAGACGAATATATCGACCAGCTTAAACAGGCAGGATTCGCGCGCGTGGAAGTCAGCCAGGAACAAGGCAACATTTCGCTGGACGCCTGGCGCGATATCGGCCACTACTGGCTCTTCATCGAAGGCGCTCTCCCTGGTGTACCACTTCCACTAGGGGCAGAAGCGCTGGGCAAAGCCGTTTACCAGGTCGGTCAGGAGCTAGGCATCACCGAAACGCCGCGCAACTGGTTACAACTGATCGCTTACAAATCCGCGTAGCACTGGTGCAAGCTGACAATGTGCTACAATATAGATAGATGCGTTATGATCTATCTTCATCGTTGTCAAAGGCTACAAAGGAGCCTGTAGCATGGAATGGGCTATTGCTCTCGCGGCATTTCTGGCCTCGGCAGTCGAATTTGTCGAGGCATTTACTATAGTACTTGTAGTAGGCGTTACCATTAACTGGCGAAGTTCTCTGGTTGGAGCATTTGCCGCCGCCGCAACCCTCGTGGTCATCGTCGCGACCCTCGGTGTGGCGCTCGTGCAATGGGTGCCTATTGATTACCTTCGCCTGTTCGTCGGTATCATCCTGATTCTCTTCGGTCTGAAGTGGCTGAAAAAATCGATTCTACGCTATAGCGGACTCAAAGCCTTGCATGACGAAGAGGCCATCTTTGAAGAAACAATGGCTGAGATTCGCGCGCGTGGAGAGACGGTCGCCCCTCGCGTGCATCCATTCGGTGTAGCGCTCTCATATAAATCCGTGCTACTCGAGGGATTGGAAGTGGCCTTCATCGTCATCACCTTTGGTATCTCCAAAACGGCGGGGAGTAACGGCATTGCCTCCGCCGCCATCGGCGCGGCAGTAGCCGGAGTACTGGTCATACTTGCCGGGGCGCTTATCCGAGCGCCATTAACGAAAGTGCCAGAAAATACCCTGAAATTCATCGTCGGCATCATGCTTACCTCCTTCGGCACCTTCTGGACGGGCGAGGGATTTGGCTACTCATGGCCGCTTTCCGATGCCTTCATTCCTATTCTGGCAGCCATCTTTCTCCTGGCCTCCTTCATCTTCGTCACCTGGCTTAAATGGACGAAACAGCGACACCAGGCGACAGGTAGCGTCTCTGAAGCCGTTATGCCAACCTTAGAAGAGGAAAAGATTCAGCAATGAAAGTAATTCGGGCCATCTACAATTTCATCGTTGGCGATATGGTGATCCTGGTAGGTGTTCTTCTCACTGCCGTTATACTGGGCCTTATCAACTTCACCGGCTCACCACTGCGTTCGCTGACGGGCATCATCCTGGTCGTTGCCGTTCTCATTACTCTCCTGGTCACTTTATATGGTGAGTTGCGGGGCAGATTCTGATAGAACCGTTTCTATCTTACAATTGACGTGTTAGCACATAACTGCTATGATACACACGCCTGGGCACTACTTTCGCAGGAGGTACCATCATGCAGTTTGAAAACGCGGAAAACTGGCGTCAACTTCTCGGGATGATTATCAAAGATAATCGCCTTAAGCAGCGGATCATCGAGGAACTGGGCATACAGGGCATCACCTTGAACCGCTGGGTGAGCGGAGAAACAGACCCCCGTCCGCAAAACATCAAGCATTTACTGAACGTTCTTCCCGAATACCGGGAGACGCTTGGCGATCTGCTCAGTGATGAATACCCCGGCCTTGCTATCACTCCTCCTGAGAGTGCAACTGAAGACATACCCGCCGAGTTCTATGCGCGCGTTTTCGCGGCACGCGCCAATACCAAAGGACCATTGCGTCACTGGTCGATGACCAACCTGATTATTCAACAGGCCATTGGTCAGCTTGATCCAGATCGTCTCGGCATGGCGATTACAGTTGTACGCTGCATGCGTTCATCCCGCCATCCGAAAATCTATAGCCTGCGCGAAACGGTAGGATACGGCACACCTCCCTGGGTTGGCAACTTAGAGCAAAAAGGGATGTTCCTGGGAGCCGAGTCGCTGGCTGGCTATTCCGTGACAGCCCTTCGCCCTATCGAAAACAACGACATCCGCGACAAGCATAATCCGCTGCCCGCTCACCAGGTAGAGGGCGAATTGAGTGCCGCCGCGCATCCCATCATGTACTCAGGGCGGGTTGCAGGCTGTATGCTTGTTTCCAGCACCCAGCTTCACTACTTCCTCTCCCAATATCGTCTCTCACTGATTCACCAGTACGCCAACCTGCTAGCTCTGGCTTTTGATCCCGAGGATTTCTACGATCCCAGCGAGATTGAATTACAAATGATGCCTTCCCATACGATTCAAAAAGAGCATTTCGCAAACTTCCGTAACCGTGTGACTGCAATCATGGCAAAGGGTGGCATAACCAACGCTCAGGCCGAGCAGCAAGTCTGGGAAGAACTCGAAGAGGAACTGTTACGGATAGAAGCAACCGCGAAGTTGAAATAGCCCGTGCCTCTATGTACGATGATTTTACCTCGGAACAACTAAACCAGTACTGGATACAGACATGTATCGGCAACGGTACGCTGCAACTTCAGGATTCCGCGCTGCGCATGCAGTTTGCCTCTGCCCAGCAGGGTCAATATACGGATGCGCAGATCGATGATTATGGCGGGCGAAATCGAAAAGACTTCCCCTGGCGTCCACCACTGCGAATGGAAGTTCGCGCCCGTTCCTCACATCCCGTCGCTACGCTAGCCAGCTCGGCTGAAGAGGGCAATTACTTGCGCGGCACTGCAGGCTTCGGTTTCTGGAATTATCCCTTTTCACCACGCGGCGACATTCTTATGCTGCCGGAAGCCATCTGGTTTTTCTATGCCTCTCCTCCCTCAAATATGGCCCTTGTTCCTGGTATTCCTGGCTGGGGCTGGAAAGCGCAGTTCGTCCACAGTATGCGCCCCTGCGCGCTAGTATCTGCTTTGCCATTAGCTGTAACAACTGCTTACGGGCTTGTAACCGGAGAAACGCGCCCCGCCAGCCGCTGGATGCAGCGTGTGACGGGAGCGCGTGAAGCAATTCTGGATGTTGACATGACGGACTGGCATACCTATATGATCGACTGGCAAAAGCGCAAAGCCGATTTTTGGGTAGACGGGCAACTGGCGCTGCGCGTATTCCAGCCGCCCATCCGTCCGCTCGGCTTTGTTGCCTGGCTCGATAACCAGTTCGCCATTGTCACACCTCGCGGTAGATTTCGCTTCGGCACTGTCAACAGTGGCCCACAATGGTTCGAAATCGACAGCATACTTATTTCGCAGCAATAAAAGCACGCAACGGGTTATTTATCCGCTAAAGGCAAAATCTCATCGATGATGCCATACTCCAGAGCCTCCGTTGCGCTCATATAGAAATCGCGCTCGGTGTCACGCTTGATGCGCTCCAAAGGCTGGCCGGTATGTTGATGAATGATATCGTTCAACACATCGCGTGTATTGAGAATTTCACGCGCATGGATATCGATATCGGTCGCCTGCCCGCCCAGGCCGCCTTGAATCAGGGGCTGATGAATGTGGATGCGCGCATGAGGCAAAGTACGCCGCCGTCCGCGATCACCCGCCATCAGCAGAATGGTGCCGAAGCTGGCCGCGTAGCCAACGCAGGTGGTGCCAATCGGACAGGGAAGGTGCCGCATCGTGTCGTAGATCGCCAGTCCCGCCTGAACTGAGCCGCCAGGAGAACTGATGTACAGGTTGATCTCGCGCTCAGAACTCTCCGAGGCAAGGAAGAGTAGTTGCGCAACGATCAGGTTCGCCATCGTCTCCTCGACGGGGCCATTCACCATAATGATTCGTTCCCGCAAGAGGCGCGAATAAATGTCATAGGCGCGCTCGCCACGCCCGGTCGTTTCTATCACCGTCGGAACCAGGATACTGGATGCCATAATAATGTTTCCTTTCTTCATCACGTTGAACAATGTCAGGGCTTGCCGGTACGATACGGATATCCGAGTCAAACCGGCAAGCGGTTATTCACTTTTTTGCCGCACAAAGTAGTAATACACAAATCGTCCCTCGTCGGCATGCAACACGCCTACCAGCAACCACCCCTTATTGCCAAGTTCGTTGAGTTCCGCATCCTCCAATGGAGCCGCCTCGCGCGTGTCCACCCTCAAGGTATGGTATTCCCAACGCAACGGTAAGGCAGGCGTGTTATCATACACAATTGGCACAAAAGGAGAGGACTGAACATCATTTTGTCCAGATGTCATTCTCCACCGATGAAAGCCTAAAGAAATGGTCATAAAACAGGTTTCCTTTCTGTATATGAGGAACCAACGCTACAAGTTAAGCAACTTCAGAAGTTTCGCTTCCCGTGTCTTGAATATACCATGCTGAAAGTATAGAATAATAGAGAAAAGATATGCTTTAAGCATATTCCAGAGCGAAGATATGCCGAGAGCATAGGAAAGGACGGTTGTATGGACTTACAGGAGATTCTGGGACGAGTGATCCGGCGCGAACGGCAGGATCGACAAATGACCATCAAAGAACTGGGCGAAAAGGCTGGCCTCTCCGAAATCTACGTCGGAGAGATCGAACGAGGGCAGAAATATCCTTCATCAAAGGTGTTGGAAAGCATCGCCCAGGCCCTCGAACTGGATGTTGCCGACCTGCTCGAATTGATCGCAGAAGAAATACGCAGCGAACGCATGCCACAGTCCGTCAATGCAATCGGCTTCGTCTTGCCTGCCACACCCGGACAGCCACACCGCATCACTGTCAAGAAAATCGTCAATATGCTGCCCGAAGGTGAAATAGAAAGCCTGGCCCAATTCAGTGAGTTCCTACTCTCAAAACACCTGGGGCCACATTAACTTCACGCTTTGAACAAATGGAAGAGAGGGTTTCTGCTGCTCTCTTCCATTTGTTTCTCCTCAGTCATCGAGGGTATGCGAAGCCCACTGGTTTCCAGGCCCTTGATAGCTCGGTCCCTCGCCCCAGACTGCTTGCGTCTGACCGCTGCTATCTACCACCATTGAAAAGTAATCGCCATAGGGCAGCGCAAATCCCTTTGGCGTCAGATAGGGATAGCCAGGCACATAGGTAGAGATTTGTGTCACCGCGCTGAAATGCGCGCCTCTATCCGCGCTTTGCCGGTAAAAGACATTCCAGGCTCCGGTCCGCGTATCCATCCAACCAATGCGCACATCTCCCGACTGACTTCCGACGGCAATCGCGGGAAAACAATGTTCCACCCCGAAAGGCGCGTTCGAGATATCGACAGGAAGCGAGTAGGACTGACCATGATTGGTTGAGCGCGCAAAGTAGATACGCTCAGGCGTGTTGTTGATCCCATCCACATTTGTATTCCAGAGAACATAGATAGTATCGTCGCTGCCAATACGCAGAGCCATCTGCGAACTGAGATAATCGAAGCCACAGGGATTACAGGCGGGTGCTGCACCCACGCTCACTCCAATAATTGTGCGCGTCCAGGTCTGCCCTCCATCGCTTGACCTGGAGACCCAGAGCGTCACTGGCCCCTGTCCAGCCTTGCGATGCGCCTGATCGTAACTATCCCAGCTAATAAAAAAGTTCCCCTGCGAATCAATAGCCGCGCCAGCCGAAAGCGAGAGGCTAAACTGCTTGCTGGTTGGGAACACTTCGCGCGTACTCCAGGTATTCCCTCCATCTGTGCTGATCGAGGCCCAGGTATTAAAATTATCGTCGTAGGCAACCAGCACCGTTTTTCCGCGCACCGCCAGTTCGTCCTTATCCAGCCCCGGTGGCCGGTTCGTCACAATCTGGATAGAACTCCAGGTTTGCCCAAAATCGGTCGATTTCACAACGGCGATGAGCGAATTTGTGTATTGCAAGAAAGATGCCCAGACGGTGCGGCCATCGATGGGATCGACCATGATCTGCGGATCATACTGCCCTCCCTTTACCGGTCCCGGCGCAATAGGGCGTGGAGCAGACCAGGTATTCCCTCCATCATCTGAGCGCTGAAAGAGCAAATGGAGATCGCAGCCCGCGCATGTTTGACCGCCGCTCACGTCATAATGTTTATACAGCGCGTAAATATGCCCATAGCGATCAGCAGCCACAGATGGCTCCCAATCATCACCCGATGGAAAGCCAAGCCGGACCTGCTTGCTGAAATGTGGAGCATTCCCCAAAGAAGGAACAGCACCTTTCGCATATGTCGCAGTACCGTTTAAGCTGGCAAACAGCAGGACGATTAACAACAAACCAGGAATGACCGGGAGAAGAAAAGCGCGATGCAAAAGTTGAGGCCGGAGAGATCGAACATGCATAGATCAAGCCTCCCGAGCAAAAATAAGCAAACTTTCCTTACATGTGGCCCCAGAGGGAAAGTGATATGTGCTTATGTCAACAATACACTCTATAAAGAGACGTGTCAACTGGCCGAAATCCTGATACAACCTGGCCTTTACATGTCATCCTGAGTGCAGCGAAGCATCTCCAGTCTGGGCACAAGATGCTACTGGGTGACGCAGATCCTTCGCGGCGCTCAGGATGACAGACGAGAGGGCCTTTTACATAGTATACTGGCATAAAAAAAGCCTCATGGCACATCAGAACATGCCATGAGGCTTGCATTCATCTGTTTGTTTTTTTGAGCAGACCCATTCACGACCGGCTTTTAATAGAACCACCTGCGGCGGCGCGGACGACGGACATAGCCACCACGCCGGTAGTAGTGGCGCGAATAGTAACCGTAAGCATGCCGATACGCTAATGCGCTCCATATTGCTACCACGATGGCCGCGACAATAATCGACGTCAGAAGAGGCACGCCGTTGATCGTCGGCTCGTGCGCAATATGAATGCCCAATACGCCAACCACCAGAAAAATGGCGATAAACCCGATGATGATCGCACCTACCAGCCCAAATGGTGTGCGCCGCCGCGCCAATACCTCGCCCAGCACGCCTACAATAGCCGCGATAATTAACCAGATAATCAACGTCCCAAGTGTGATAACCATAGATTGTATGCTCCTCCTTCTGGTAACGCTCTCGTTACCATAAACTCATTCTTGTATAGAACACGTAATGCTAAGCTTATTTGAATACAGGCAACAGGGAGAAAACGGTAGAAAAAAAGGACTACCATCACTTTTGATGAGGTAGCCCTTTTTCCATGAAGAACAGGGTTAAGTTTTGTTCTTAGAAAGTAAACGAGTTGCCGAGTAAAGTACACTTCCTACAACCAGAAAAGCGGCTCCAAGCCCAAGCACCAACGGCAATGAAGCCTTCAGGGTAGGCTGTGGTGGAGCGGGAACAAGAGCCGCTTCCTCTGCTGTCCTGGCGTGCCTGCGAGCCAGTTCAAGTTTCAAGCTCTCCTCGCCTTTCCTCATGGCCCATTGGTGGTTGGCGGAAAAAAGTGGCTTCATAATAAAGGAAAAGTAGCGCAGGAGCGGCTTTTCGGCTGCAATCTTCCAGTCATAGGTAATATTCACCCAGGCTCCATCCTGCTCAAATGTCCAGATACCGCGCCCCTCAAAATCACCCCAGGCAACCAGGGTAAATCCAGTATTTCGCACCTCCGTCACGCGAAAACTCCAACGAAGTGTATAGGGCAACCAGCCTTTTGTATAGAGGCTGACCACGCGCCCCAGCCCGCGCTCATCACCCGGTTCAAGAATCTGCACATCCAGGTAGACCGAAGGCCACCAGCGTACCAGATCAGCCGCGTTCCCTATCACCTCCTCCACCTCTTTCACCGTTCCCTGAACACGCCAGTGCGTAATAAAATGATAATTGTTCGTTGCCAAAGGCTCACCTCTTCTCGCTGTTTTTCTGTAAATAGCAATACATATCGATCAGTACAGCAATAGTACGAGGCAATCTTTCATCTAGATTACAGTTTCCCATCCCGATCTGGCATGTCTAAACAAAGATATGCCCTTGCTGCTCAAGTGTTCGTTGCGCAGCCACACGATCTTTTTCTTTCAACAGCAGATAGTCCGTATCATAGGTCGAAATCGCAAAAATGGGTATACCTTCCTGCGTGAGTGGAGCCGTCAAAGAAGCAAGAATACCTGTCAGGCCAAAATCGAGTGGGCCATGCACCTGAAGCGCAATCCAACCCCGTTCGGCCCGAACATCTTCCGGGACGGTTGCATCCCTGCAAACTATACTTAACTCATCATGAGTATAGGTAATCGAGACAAATCCTCTCTGGTTCAAAGCCCAGCCAGGAATTTCCCAATCAGGGGAAAGGCGACATACAGCAAATACGCCCGGTAAAAACGATAGCTTCATAAATGTTCCTCCTCATCAATAGCTTGACATAGAACATATTTTCTAGTATAGTAGTGCCGTGGATGGCAACCACTATGCCTTTCTCGTTGGTTCTGATCGAAAAGAAGCGTATATATGCAAAAAATTATCACTCTCTCAGCCCGACTGCACTGCAATCAAACGCGCGCCTTCGAAATGTTCACCTCCAACCCCGCGCTTGAATCCTGGCTGGCGACTTACGCGGACGTAGAACCACGTGTAGGTGGCAAATATGAATTATACTGGAAAACAGAATCAGTGATCTTGTCCGAATGGTCCACCTCAACTTCATACTCCGAGTTAGCAGTTCCCGATATAAATAACGTCCATCAATCCAACAAGTCCGTTGTCTCACAAGAAAATTACACTACACGCGGTTGCCGTGTAACCGGTATAGAACCAGGAAAATACATTTCGTTTGAATGGAAAGGCCCATCCAGATTTCAACAAATTATGAATGTTGCTGACCCTTTAACACACATCATCGTCTGCTTCATCCCCTGTGACGAAGTACTTACCCCCTGTACTGACATCTTCCTGTTTCACACTGGCTGGGGTAGTTCTCCTCAATGGGTAGAAGCCAGGAAATACTTTGTGCGTGCCTGGACTACCGCTCTCGAAGAACTCGAAACACTCATCAACGGATAACGCCGCATCGACTTGACAACTTCCCGATCATGAGTCATTAATTCCTATGTGGGTCTATTCTTCTACTTTTATCCATCTTCGTAGTGCATATTCATATCCACGATATACCATGAAAAAGCCCCGCTCGCCTGTCATCCTGAGCGCAGCGCAGGATCTGCGGCCTCCAGTGGCTCAACCTGCTAGGCGCGATATCCTTCGCTGCGCTCGGGATGACATCTAGAGGCAGGCGTATCATTGTTCAGTTCCGCGCCAGTTTGTATATTCTTATGGCTATATGAAATACCAGAACGAAAGAAATGGAACCACCTCAACACCAAAGAACATATGGCCTTTTTTACCAGCGTTTTGAATATGAACGCACAGCATTCATGTCAAATCTTTCGGCCATTTCTTCCGATACCGATCGCGAACACTACGCGAATCTTGTCTTCACGCGGCTCCTGCTCCTCTACTTTCTCCAACGTCACAATCTGCTCCATAATAATCCCAGCTACCTATCAGATCATTTGCGTGCTTTTCAGCATCAAACAGGCAATTTCTACCAGGATTTTCTTATGCCGCTCTTTCACACTGCTTTAAGCGGTCAAGAGCAGCCTTCATCTGAGGTAACTCTTTTCGGCGCGCTGCCCAGACTGTTTAGCGAGATATTTCGCGAACAACATAATGAACAGGTTTACTCTTCTATTCAAATACCGGATGCTTTCTTCACACAGTTATTTCTCTTCTTCGATAGCTACCAGTGGCATATTGATGAAAATTGCCAGCAAGGGAAACAGGCAATTACCCCTTCAATTTTCGGTTTCCTATTCGAGCGGCGACAGAACCGGAGCCAATCAGGAACCTACAATACAGGCGAAGATATCGCTACATATATCACGCGTAACACCATCATTCCTCAACTGTTAAAGGCCGTTCAACGCCTCTTCCCTTCGCTCTTTCAAGCGGGCGGATTGGCTTGCAGATTGCTCCATAACGACCCGCTTCGATACATCTACCCTACGATGAAAAAGGGATGCGAGATACCTTTACCTGCGGAGATTGCCGGAGATACACAGACTGCATCCGGCAAGTGGAACCAACAAGCAGATTCGGCTTTTGCGCTGCCATCTGAGACCTGGCATGAAGTCATTGCGCGGCGCAAGCAGCTTAATCATTTATGCGAGCAGTTGCGTTCTACACCTGTTCAGGATATTAACACTCTGGTAATCTCTAACCTGGATATCACCCGTCTTCTCCTGGATATGCTCGAACAATGCCAGGACATCTCGTTGCTGAATAGCCTGTTGAAACAGCTTGAATCACTCTCTATTCTCGATCCCACGTGCGGGACAGGTGCATTTTTGCTGTCTGCGCTCGACTTACTACTACCTATCTATGAAGCCTGTCTTACCCGTCTGGATAAATTACAATCGCCGCCTTCCAATCCTACATTTCCTAGAAAAGTCCGTTCCGCTATCATCTCGGCAATTCTTTCAAACAATCTCTATGGTATAGACATTCAGGAAGAGGCCATTGAAATCTGTCGCCTTCGTCTCTTGCTCAAGCTCCTGACTCATATCGAACCCGGCGAACCAGTTTCTCTCTTGCCAGACCTCAGCCACAATATCCGCAGTGGAAACATTCTACTTGGGACAACAACTACTAATGATACAGATCAAACATCCACCTCTAACCAACGGCCCCCGGATAACGAGGTGTATCCACCCTCAAACAGCAATCTTTTCAAAGCTATCATGCAAAATGACGCTTTTGACATCGTCATCGGCAATCCGCCCTACATTGAATACGAACGAGTACAGCGCAACTATCAACTAACGGGATATCGTACTCTCTCCACCGGCAATCTGTGTGCCTTCATCCTGGAACGCTCGCTGGCTCTTTTAAAAGAGAGCGGGCATTGCGGCATGATTATGCCAGCATCAGTCACCTGCACAGATGGCTATCTCCCCCTTCAAGCACTCTTGCTTGAACAGTCCTGGCTCACCATTTCATCCTACAGCGATCAACGCGGCAAGCTCTTTACTATACCTCATCCGCGCCTCAATATCATCCTCTGTGAAAAAGGCGACCACTGCCATCGCGTATTTAGCACACCGTATATGAAACTCCAGCGCAAACAACGTCCTTTCATCTTCCAGCGATTAACCTACCTGGAAGTGACTAGCCACCTGCGGCCCGGCATCATTCCCCGTTATGGAGACACTCTAGAACTGGAAATCCACAACAAACTGTATGCTGAAGAACATGAACTTGGTCATTATCTGAGTGAAAAGGGGCAATATCCACTCTACTTCACTCGCAAACTAAGCTGGTACGTACAGGTGACGCCCTTTACTCCCCTCATCCTTGATAGGCAAGGGACGCAGCGCCTTCCATCCGAATTGAAGACGTTACGTTTTTCTGATGAGGAATATGCCTATATCGCCTTTGCAGCCCTCAATTCCAATCTCTTCTACTGGTTCCTCACGACTGGCAGTGATTGCCGCAACCTCAACATGCGCGAGGTACGCGGTTTTCCGCTCCACCTGGATAGATTTTCCACTATCAACTTGCAGCAAATTGTTAGCCTGGCACATGCGTTAGAAGATGATCTGCAAGCGCATTCTGAACAACGGGTGATGCATTTCAAAAACGCCGGACTGCTCACGCTCCAATGTCTGTTCCCTGCCCGTTCACGCTCGCTTATCGACGAGATTGACCGCGTTCTCGCGCAGCATTACGGGTTCTCATCCGAAGAATTGGATTTCCTGTTGCAGTATGATGGGAAGTTTCGCGAGCATCCTTTGGAGAGGAGAGTCAAAAAATCAGGTTGGGTATGAGCAAACGATATGCCCATACCCATAGATATGCTAGGCGTGATCCAGGCGGCGCAATTCAATTTGACCATCCCGCACGCGCACTGCAAAGGTGGGAGCGGCATATGCTGTGGGACCATTTACAATACTGCCATCGCTCATACGGAAGCACGAACCATGCCAGGGACAGGTCACTACACCATTTTCGTAGGTTCCCTCGTCTAACGGACCACCCATATGCGGGCAAGTTGCGCCAATCGCGTAGATGGTAGTGCCTTGTTTAAGTAGAACAGCAGGAATACCGGAAGCCTCTACCCGCGTAAGTTTGCCATCCACAAGTTCTTCCAGTCTCATGACAGGCACATAATCATCCGAGCCACCCTCAAAGGCAACGTGATTGACTCCGATACCCTTAGCGAAAGAAAGTTCGCCTCCCAGATAGGCCGAGAGCAATGTTACGGCATACCCTGCTGCTGAAGTAACTATTCCGGCCCTCCTCCGACCAGTCAAGCGCAATACTAGCGAGGCGATATTTGAAAGAAGAATGCCCGTATTCAGCAGGCCATGCATCGCCCCGACCCGGCGGTCTGTATCTATCTGGTCGCTCCAATCGGCCAGACCCGTTACCGCCGCGCCCGTCGCTCCAGCAATACCAAGTATCATGGAAATATCGGAGCCTTTCGCCACTCCTTCGTCTTCTGTTCCTAACCATGCCAGGTCTAACACCATTGTAGTAGTCCAGGCACCAATCGGAATATCCGTCAACACTGGATGCAGGGCATGTCCCAACCAGGTTCCGTTCAGCATGTCCTTCACCTTGCGATTAGGCTGTCCCGGTTGCCCAAACAGGTTTAACAGCCAGTTCTGCACCGGATTCGCCAGCTTATCCAGCCAGGTCTGGCTCTCGACGAACACGCCGATTACATGGCGCAGTGGGGGATTAGCTGGCGGCGTTTCAGTCCAGCTTTTCTGCTCTCCAGGCAGGGCTTCGATAGACATACGTTTCCTTCCTTTCCTTGATGAGATAGCAATTATTCGACAATCAACCAGCAGTAATCACAGGGTGGATTGAAGCCGATTACCGAAAACGGTACATCGGGCGAATGATGTTGCTCGATATAACGCAATACCGCCCCATTATGCGCATAAAAGCGCTTTGCACAACGAATCGCGCTTCTAAGCGAGCGAAAATGCACAGCCATCTCGCCATCCACAGGCAACAAGACATAACGAAAACCATGCTCGGCCAGCCAGTCGTAATCCTGTGGGCGAGGCCAGATAATGACGATCTTACAGCCAGGCCGTGTGACACGCTTCAGTTCGGCAAGTCCGGTCTCACCCCCCTGCTTAGAATCGGCAGTAAAGGCCGAGCAAGAGATAGTCAGATCAACACTATTATCTGGCAAAGGCAACGCGTCAAAGCGACCTTGAGTGGGCACAATTCGCTCATATTCCCCTTGTTGCTCTCGCTTCTTACGCAAAATGCGCAAAAGCCCGGGTGACGGCTCTACGGCATACACACGTTGCGCGCCATATTTCACGCACTCAAAGGAAGCCCGCCCGCTTCCCGCGCCAGCATCCAGTATCACTCCCCCTCGAATATCCGGCTCTAACTGCTCGAAGATCCCACAGTGCAGGCGCTCGCCCTCGGTCAATTCATCATAGAAGTCGGGCGTGAGCCAGTAAGTCAGCTCCCAAAAGAGATAATCCAGCACCTCTTTACGAGCAGCTTCTGTATTTCTATTCGGCTCCGGATTGCGCAAAACGTTCTCAAAAGCAGCTCGCTGTTCCTGTGGTAGCCGCTGGCGAATACGCTCCACCACCTTCGATGAAGCTCCGCGCAAACTTTCCGCCAGTTGCTCTATACTTAAGCCATTCTGGCATAGAATATGTTCCCAGGCCTCTTCATCAAAGACGCACAGGTCTTCAAGCGTGAAAGGATTTTCAAATTGCTCGGGTACATTATTCTCACGCGAGGCATGAGCAGGCCAGGGCGAACGTGCCATCCAGGCACATTGCAATCGCTCGTCTTTGTGGACAGGCTGCAAGTCGGTCGATTGTCTCGCCTGAAATGGGCCGGAGTTCATCATTCACCCCTCTGACACGTAGTCACATTGGGCACAAAGCCAGTTGGTACATTCTATCACTTCGGATAGTACCAGCCATACAGCGCAATGAGCAAGTGAACAATAAGACTTGCTCTATGAATTTATTCACAAAGCAATGGTGAATTTATGCGCTGTTTTCTGTTCCGCTCTATGATACACTTCACAAGGAAACAGACAGCAATCCTATAAAATGTTGGTATGGCTGCGTTTATGCGTTTATAAATCAGAACCTATCTCTATTCATTCATAAAAATGCGCCATGTTCATGCGAGGAACATATGTATACATGCAATTATTGTGGCTCTGCAATCCCCGATAATGCCAGTTTCTGCGGGCAATGCGGTCGTGTGGCGGGAAAAATTACAGATGGCATCACCCGCGAAATTGGTCCGCAGCATATCAACCCTATGGATGCGCCAACAAGTATCAGCAGCCAACCCTCGTGGTCTGAAGGCGATCTTAATGCAATCCCTGAAATGGCAACCGCACCTATTAGCGCCGTGACGGTTGAAGACGACGAGGAAGAGGAAAAACGTCGGCGCGCAGCATTACTCGGTTTTGGACTCGCCAGCCTGGATGTTCAAGCGCCTGTCAGCAATGCTCCGGCCATCTCGGGAACACCGCAGATAGGTGGCGTTCCCTCTGTACCGGGAACGCCTTCGTTGGGTGGCCCATCATCCATGCCTGGAACTCCCCATCTCGCCGGAGGCTCGCCAGGTAGTATATACAGCGCACCCCCCGATGTGCTGCCAGCGCATGGAACCCCTGCCCCTACGCCTCTACCTCATCCTCATACGCCCATTCCTGAACCTCATCCCCATCCGCAACCTCCACAACATCCCAGGCCAGGTGGCTGCACACCTACCATACTCATTATCGCAATCATCATTCCTATTCTTTTCATGTCCAGCATCATTACGCTTGGCCTGACCATTTTCGCGCCGACCCTTGCTTTAAGCGGCAGCAGCAGCGTCACATCAGGAGGTACGCTATCGATTCACGGTGCGCATTTCTTACCCGGCAGCAGCGTCACTCTCACATTAGATGGAAGCATACCCCTGTTTGCCTCATCTCATGGTTCCAGCAATTCGATAGCCCTTAAATCGTCCACAATAACTACCCAAAGCCTCTCTGTTGAGCAAATGATGCAGGTTCCACAATCCGGGAATGCTATTACGGTAAATGGTGACGGAACCTTTAACGTCAATATTCCTGTGAATCCCACCTGGGCGGCTGGAAAGCATACTATTCAGGCCAGTGAGTCCCTGACCCATCGCAGCGCGAGCCTGAGTTTTACCATCGCATCCCCTGGTACCACCCCAACAACAACGGTGTCACCTTCTCCCGGTTCGTCGGTGACGCCTTCTCCTGACCCATCACCCACCCCACCAACGGTGACACCGGGAACCACACCCTCCGCTCCATCAGCACAACCAGGATTGAGCTGCATTGTACCCTCTTCACCACTCACACTTGGCCCCGTGAGCGAAGGCTATCCACAGGGTGTATCGGCCCCCATCACTTTGTGTACCAATGGAACCGGCCCTGTCAATTGGAGCGCAAACTGGAATCAGGTGCCCTGGCTCCAGCTTGACCATACCTCGGGACAAATTACCGCGCCAGCGCAGTTCCAGGTGCATGTCACCGCTTCAGCCGCGCAATTGCAGCCCGGCACATACACCACCACCATCACCTTCAGCAGCACCTCAAACAGCGCCACTGAAGCCGTGAGCATCTCGTTTAAGGTGACAGCCGGATGCATGCAGGGCACTCCGAATACGCTGAACTTTACAGGGGTCGCCAGCACCAGTGATCCCGCCACGCAGACGGTCAGCCTTACCAACTGTGGCGCAGTCGGCATCTGGTCGGCAAGCGCGAAGACCAGCGATGGCACAAACTGGCTTTCAGTCAGCCCAACCAGCAATACATTAAATGGCGGCGCAACGGCTACTGTGATCGTTGGCGCGTCAAATATGCAGGCACAACTGGGACCCGGCACCTATTCCGGCACCGTCACCTTTACCATTGGCTCAGGTAGCTTTACCGCCAACGTCACCCTGACGGTGCAACCCGCGCCAACCATTTCGGTATCCCCCACCTCGCTGGTCGGCAATCAGAATTGCCAGACAACAAGGACTTCATACATCTGTACCGTCACCGTTACTAATACCTCACAAGTCGCGAGTGTCAATTGGAGCGTCAGTGTGAATGGACTCTCCGGTGTCACCTTCTCTGCATCCAGTGGAACATTAGGACCTGGGCAGGCAATCAATGTCCAGATCACCATTCCGAGCAGTAATTGTTCAACAAACGGGAGTTTTGTCTTTACAAGCCCCTCCAATAGTGCTACAGTAAACTGGATGTGTTACATTATTGGTTAATCTAGTAAAAAAGGAGCCTGAACGGATGGTACAGGACTCTCTGATCGGCCAACACCTGGGAGTCTATCTCATTCAGAGCAAACTGGGTGAAGGAGGCATGGCGCGTGTCTACAAAGCCTATCACTCACGCCTACGTAGAGATGTCGCCATCAAGATCATTCTCCCACAGATCGTCGATTCAGAGGGCTTCCGTTTGCGCTTCGAGCGAGAAGCACAGTTGATTGCCAGCCTGGATCATCCGAATATCGTCGCGGTCTATGATTTTGGCGATATTGGCAACATCACCTATCTCGTCATGCAATATGTAGGGGGCGGCACGCTTCGTGATCGACTGCGAGGTCAGCAGGTGCTTGAGCCACAACAGGCGACAAGATATGCCATTCAGATGGCAAAAGCGCTTCATCATGCCCATTTGCGTGGCATCGTCCATCGCGATGTGAAACCACAAAACATGCTCATCTCGACCACCGACCCCAACCATCTCCTGCTCTCAGACTTCGGCATCGCTAAACTCTTCGACGCTCGTATGGAACCAACGCTGGTCAGCACCGGGCCAATTTCTCCCATGAGCGGCGATTCGGGGCTTACGCGCGCCGATCAGATCGTCGGTACCGCCGATTACATGGCTCCAGAACAGGTCAACGCCAAACCAGTTGATGCGCGTACAGATGTCTATGCGCTTGGCGTCGTCTTGTTCCAGATGCTGACCGGCGAAACTCCTTTCCGTTCGACTACTATACAGGGACTGCTCTTTCAACACGTATATACGCCTCCACCGCCGCTTCACACAATTAACCCTTATGTCCCGGAAATCCTGGAGCAAATCGTCGCCAAAGCGCTGGCAAAAGCGCCGGAAGACCGCTTTCAGTCCGCAGAAGAAATGGCGCAGGCGCTTGAATTCGCCAACGCCCATTCCACACACCGGCTCTCTTCCTCGCTGCCTGGAACGCCTATCTCCTCGAACTATCCAGAGGGCGGTGCCCAAACGTCGCCTTCAATGAATCGCCAGGCATCCCTATATACTCAGCAATCCTCCGTTTCAGCACCAGGAGCGGCATCAGGCTACGGTTCGCAAGGTCAATCAGCTTTCAGCGCGACACCACCTTTCGGTGTGCCAGCACCCCAAACGCATCCCGGCATCACTTCTCCATCCGTGGCGCGCCCCACAAGAAAGTTCCCTCTCAGCTATCTCGCGCTTATTGTGCTGGCGGCTGTACTCATCATTGGTAGCCTTAAGATCATTCCGCTTTTTACCAGTTCTGGTGGCCCCACAACATCATCCACAGCAACCTCGTTTACCGACACGTTCCAGAATAATGATCACAACTGGCCGCAGGGCAGTCTCAACGGACTCACAGCAAGCATCAGCAACGGCAGCTACATGCTGCAAACTGACAGCAGCAACCAGACCTACTTTCCACATCCTGATGTTGGTACGCTTCCCAATAACTTCACCCTAACGGTCCAAATGCAGCAGCAAAGTGGAGCTGGCGCATTCTATGGACTCGCGTTCCGTTTCAGCCAGAATGGGAGCAACATTTCTTGTTATGCGTTTATTATCAACGCAGAAGGCAAATACCAACTCTTGAAGTATGATCCTGCTGCGCCCAACCAGTACCACACAATATGGTCCAATAATCAGAGCTGGCCTTCCATCCATGGTCTCAATCAATCCAACACCCTGCAGGCCGTCGTCTTTGGCAATACATTTTCCTTCAAAGTGAACGGGCAAGACATACCATTAGGAACCACTTCCACCAGCACAAGCTATACCGACAACAGCAACCCTTACACAGGTGGGCAACTTGCCCTTCTCATAAGCGGGCCAAATACCAGCTTTTTAGTGACATCTGTGCAATTGCAAGCACAATGAACGTTGGGCAGAGAAACGACTATAGTTATCTCCATCCCGCTGCTCTCTACAACGCGTGCATCTTTACTTGCGAGCATAAATCATATCAGCATATACTAAAGGCACAGTAAGAACCGCCTTATTTACTAGACAAGGTAATTATGCTCACCCTCAAACAACAACTACTAGACGCTGCCGAACTGCTGCGAGAGACGCGCAAAGCCGTAGCCCTCACAGGAGCAGGCATCAGCACCGAATCTGGCATTCCCGATTTTCGTAGTCCTGGCTCCGTCTGGTTGGCGGAGCCGCCCGTCAGCTATCCCGATTTCATCAGCAAGCCGGAAGCCCGTCAGAAATACTGGAAATCACGGCGCGCGCTTTCTCGACAGGTCATGGAGGCAAAGCCCAACGCCGCTCATTATGCTCTTACGGAATTAGAGCGGCGCGGGCACCTTACGGCTATCCTTACCCAAAACTTTGATGGCCTGCATCATGACGCGGGCAACTCGCCCGAAAACATCATCGAGTTACACGGCACAGGACGAGAAGCCGCCTGTACACTCTGCGGAACTCGTTCGTCAATGAAGGAACTGCAAGAGCGGATCGATGCAGGTGAAATTGACCCAACCTGTCCTGAATGCGGCGGCTATCTCAAATCGGCGACCATCCTCTTTGGGCAGCGCGTTCCCGAACCAGTACTAACACGAGCAAAGGAATATGCCAATACCTGCGATCTCTTCCTGGTCATCGGCTCATCGCTCAAAGTAACGCCAGCCGCAACCCTGCCACGCCTGGCACTCAAACGCGACGTCCCGCTCATTATCATCAACTTGCAGCCAACGTCTTTAGATGATTATGCCGATGTTGTCATTCACGCGAAGGCAGGAGAAGCCTTGCCTGCCATTGTCTCATGCTTAGACAAGCTGTAAAGGAAAACGCGGGCACTTAATCATGAAACTTCAACTCGCCTGCCTCTATTGGAACTGGCAGTCGATTCTCCCGAGGTGCCAGCGGGCATACCCAACGGATATTATATGCGCACGAGGGATTATAGGCGTAGTTGAAATTCAGCACAATGCGCTCCATACTGGCATAGCCAGGAGCAGGCAAGAAATCGCTGCCTTTGATCGTGTCAAACAGGTAGCGACCACCGCCATAGCTTTGCTCTGGACAGGTACTATCGCGAAACGGCAGGAACAGTCCACCGCCGTAGATATTAAGCCAGTACATTGTGAGTGATACAGGCTGTCCCTTGATAGTAAAGCGCAAACGGGCAACGCTTGTCATGGTCATTGACTCTTCCGCGCTCATGGCAACCATCAAAGTAGTCGGCTCGATGGCCGTATCTACCTGCGCTTCCACAGACAGGGCCGGATTATAGGGAAAGTAGCGCAGACCCTGAAACTGCTGGCGCTGCTCCTCGTCCAGAGCTGATTGGGGATGGTGTGCGAACAGGTCATTCCGCGCTGCGCGAAAACGCATGAGGATACGTTCGGCGTCCTCACCTGCTAGCAAAGCCCGATTGCGCTCACGATACATCTCCGCTACCCGGCAGCGATAGTCATAAAGGCTCAAAAAATCTGTCATTTTTCCCGCTCCTACTATAAGGTCTCTCTTACCATGCCATGACCAACCCGTCTCCACATGTCATCCTTCGCTGCGCTCAGGATCTCGCACCCCCCTGGCTCGACACGCCATGCGCGAGATCCTTCGCTACACTCAGGATAACAGGCGAGAGGGGCTTGTTCATGATATATTGTACCCGCTTCGTTTTCTGAGATATCATGGCTTAGACAACAACATACATCTCTTGACAGTGAAGTGAGAGGCAAGATTTCCCATGCAATCATCCAGTTCCATTATACCGGTACGCATTTCGTATGGCCCGGCATACCTGCAATTTGGAGAACTCTACCTGCCAGATACAAGTACGAGACAACCTCTTGTAACGATCATTCTCATTCATGGAGGCTACTGGCGAGCGCGCTATGATCTCACCTTGATGAATCGCCTTGGCGAAGACCTGGCGCGGCGCGGATATGCCGCCTGGAACATCGAATACCGGCGCGTGGGCAACGATGGCGGTGGCTGGCCAGGCACTTTTCTTGATGTCGCGCGCGCAGCAGACTACGTAAAAGTACTCGCGCCCAAATACAACCTCGATGTGCAAAGAGTGGTTCCTATTGGGCACTCAGCCGGGGGTCACCTCGCATTCTGGCTGGCAGCACGTAAACAATTACCGTCCGATAGTCCTCTCGGCGGCCTCATCCTTCCTGAAAACCAGGAGCATGAAAGCTCGGAACCACTCCCCCTGACTGGCGTCATCAGCCTCGCAGGCGTACTCGATCTCGAAATGGCCTGGAATCTACACCTCAGCAACGACGCGGTGGTGGAACTGCTTGGCGCAAGCTTCCCTGACGCGCCTGAACGTTACCGGCAGACATCGCCGCGCTCTTTGCTGCCACTGGGCCTGCCCCAGGTGCTGATTCATGGCACCAACGACATGAACGTTCCCATTGAAATCAGCCGCAACTACACCATTGCAGCGAAAGAACGACACGATCCTGTGACCTACATTGAACTGGAGAATACCGACCATTTTGATGTCATCGACCCACAATCAAAGGCGTGGGAAGCAACTATACAGGCACTGACAGAGATGCTCGCCAGACAAACAGGTAGCCCACAAGGGCAAATTTGTTGAAAAAATGGGTGATACGCGCTACCTTCCACAACCGTGAACTTCTGGAACAAGGATACAGGCGCAATCGTCTTAAGCACAGGCATGCTACCGAAATGCGCTTATTGTAGCAGAATAGAGGAAATGATACGTGTCATGTATGAGGTTGAAGGTTTTGAAGTGAAAATAATGTTGCGAAAGGTAGGGCGAATATTATGAACTTCCCGATACAGTTCGGCGTACCCCAGATAGTGCTGCTTCTTATCGCGCTGTGCGGCCTCTGGCTGTTTTTGCTGGCTATTGTAGACCTGCTCAAAATGGCGCGATTCGCCACGATGAGTGAAGAAGATAGGAAAGACTATTACTACCAGACTGGTCGCTTGCCAGGACACCGCATTCGTTGGAAACGCGGCATAGGCGGCATCATTCTGATGCTCTTCGCCGTCTCGCTGCTCTGGATGGCAGTCTTAATTCAGTCGTATATCGGCCTGACAGGAGAAATCAAAGTGGCACACGTGCATGCCACAAAGGTGACAAATCCGATCAACCCTAATATTCCTGAGATGAGCGTGGAATTGATCCTGTACGATAGTAACGGGCACCAGACCTCAGACAATACGTACATTCTCGCGGGCGACGAGTGGATGTTGCAAGGCGATATCATCAAAGTAGTCCCCTGGCTCAACATCTTTGGGCTGCACTCGGGTTATAAACTCACACGACTGGAAGGGCGGTTTGATGATATTAACCTGGAAAACACGGTGCGCCACACAGCCATAGCCCTCAACGGAGGTGACGACAACTTCTTCAAAACGATGCATGCCAACAGCTCATGGATCTCACCATTCATTGACGCAGCCTACGGAAACGCGGTTTTCCAGACACCCGGAAACTATGATGTTTTCGCCACACAGGATGCGTTGATCGCGCGCCAAACCAGTTAGCAAACCTGATAAAGCGCCCACCTTTCGACACAAATCTCCTGCTTTTTCGCAGGAGATTTTTTTATTCAGTAGACGCCAACAACAATGCAACTTTCCCTTTGTGGTGCCAACAAAGATGTATGACAGCATACTAGCTCTTCTGGCAGGGAACTATACAGCGCGCCAGATATGCACCGTTTTATCATCGCTTGCGGATGCCACCATCTTGCTATCAAGCGACCATTTGAGGGCGTTGATGCTTCCTGTGTGGTTGCCATAGGTGAAAAGCTGAGTTCCTTTTCCGGCATCCCAGACCTGCGCTTTTCCATCGCGCCCGCCTGAGACAATGCGCAGGCCATCTGGCGACCAGGATACAGCGTGTACCCGGTCCTCGTGCTTGTTGTATGTCAGCAACGTGGTGCCAGTCAAGGCGTTCCAGACCTGCACCGTTCTATCGTGGCTGGCTGAAGCAATACGCTGGCCGTTTGGCGACCACGCCAGCGACGAGACAACGCTTGCATGCTTATAAAAAATATTGATGTTTTTTCCGCTCATTGCTTCCCAGATATGCACAGCATCATCTGAACTCGTCGACGCAATTTGCCTGCCATCAGGAGACCATGCCACTGCCAATACTGGCCCGGTATGTCCCTTATAGGTCGCGATGATCTTCCAGCTACGAGTATCCCATACCTCAACCTTACGCTCACCTGTACCGGCGGCCAGCCGCGTGCCATCAGGCGACCAGGCCAGGGTATAGGCCGAAATATCGCTCTGCGCGGTCCAAAAACTTGTGTGCGGCGTCGTTGCAAAAAGTAACTTACCTGATGGCATACTCCATACCTGCATTGCGCCTCGCTCCTGCTTTTCAGCGTTGTACCCGGAGGCAATTCTCGCGCCCTCAGGCGACCAGGCAACGGCAAGCGTTTCTTTCTGTGCATCCGTATGCGCCAGCAGTAAAACACCTGTAGAAGCGTTCCATACTCGCACCGTTTTATCAGCGCTGGCTGATGCCACGTGACTGCCATCAGGAGACCACGAAAGATCGCGTACTGCGCCCGTATGGCCCTTGAAAATACAGAAAACGGTGCCAGCAGGCAGTTTCAAGTTGTTTGATGAAGAAATAGCTGCCATGCCGCGAATAGGAGGAAGGGGGCCTGTTCTGCTGGCGTCTTGAGCGGGAAAATTACGAGCAGGTAAAGGGCCGGAGGCATGATAGGGTGGAGTGTGTTGCGCGATCACGCGAGTTGTCGTTGCAGGAGGTGTAAAGGGTGAAGAGCGCAGTAGATTCTTACTGGTACCCAATACCTGACTGGTAATGCGCTGCAACTCTCGCCAGACCATCGCCATACTATCCGGTCGCCGCAGAGGATTTGTTTCCAGCATCCGCATAATGAGCATGCCAAGACCCGCCAGATTCGACTCGGGTGGGAATTCGAGCGGAGCAAATTGAAAAGGCTGCAGCGATGGATTCGTCCCGGTTAATAGCTGGTGCAGTGTTGCGCCCAGACTGTAAATATCCGCTCGTATAGTAATGTGCGGATTATCGTACTGCTCTGGAGCGGCATAGCCAGGAGAACCAAATGGCGTCGAATTCGGAGACCGAAGTTGCTGTGGATCGAGCAGCCGGGCCAGACCAAAATCAATCAAATAAATATGCCGGTAGGGCGTAATAATGACATTGGCGGGCTTGAGGTCGCGGAAAATAATGGGTGGATGGCAGTTATGCAAATAGCCAAGCACTTCGCACAACTGAATTCCAATGTGTAGCACTTCCTCTACCGGAAGCCGTCCTCCCCTGGCGCGCAGCAAATGGTCATCGAGCGTTTCGCCTTCAATATAGTCCATCACCAGATACCAGCGACCAGCCTCGGTGAAATGATCGTAGATACTTGGCAGGCTGGGATGCTTCAGACGCGCCAGCAGCATCGCTTCTCGCTTAAAGGCTTCCGTAGCCTGCGCCAATTCATGCACACTCAAACCGCCCCGGCTCATCTCCTTAATCGCTACCAATCGATTGCCGAATTGCCGATCCTCGGCTTTGTAGACCGCGCCGAAGCCTCCTGTGCCAAGAATATTCAAAATATGATAGCGTTGCTTGAGCAGCGTGTTTTGGGAAAGCGGACCACTACGCAGACCAACCGCCGACCTGGTGACAGGGGGAAGAGAACTACTTTGAGAGCTAAAAGGAGGATTGATCGGCCTGACTGGCCTGGCAGAATCGGCTTGCAATGGTTGGCCACATGCAAAGCAAAATGCAGACCCAAGCCGATTTGCTGTACCACAGCGCGTACAGTAAATTGTTGATGGCATCATCGCCCCGCTCCTTCCAGCGAACTCTTCAAACCGGGTTTTGCGTAGCTAGCTTTTCAATTTCCGATACCACCCGACGTAACTCCTTAACCAATGGTCCTCTGTCTTGTTCTGCAAACACCTTTACCAGCGAACGAAAATACCATAATGTTCCTTCCTTCCCACCATTGAATCGCTCCCATAAAGACTCCCCTACTTCACGGTAATCCGCGAGAATCGCCCGCGCATTATGGAGTTTATCCGCCATCGAGACCAGGCGTACCGAAGCTGGCGCATTGCGCATACGCTCAATATACGCCTCTTTCCGTTCCTGCCAGGGTGGCTTCGGCATCACATCAGTATCTGAGCATCCATCCACAATCGCTACCACCGCGTCGCCAAAGCGTTGCCGGATTTCCTCGCGTGTCGTCGCGCCTCCCTGATCCTCAATTGCATCATGCAACAAAGCCGCAATAGCCTCGTCTTCATTTCCGCCATTTTCCAGCACCAGACTGGTGACAGCCAGCAGGTGCGAAATATAAGGCACATCCGTTCCTTTGCGCAATTGATCTTTATGTAGTTGTGCCGCGTACACAAGGGCATCCTGGAACCGCGCGGTTAATTTCATGGTAACCTCAACTCGTGATGGGACTTGCGAGATTATAACACAAACTTCAAGATAATATGAGATTACCCATTCTCTTACCTCGCCTGCTCCAGGCGCTTCCCTGACAGTTTGCTATAATAACGATTCTCCTCAATAAAGATGGTATAATAAAAAAAACTGGCGAACTGTATAGTATTTTCGGGTAATTTTTCTCATGTTTCAACCTCGCTCTCGTATTTTAGAGCGGCAAAATACTGATCTGGAATTGCCACACCAACCTACCAACATTCCTCTGCTCATTTTTGCATCCTGTCTGACATCTGTAGTGGTAGCCGTCCATTACAGCAATTATGGGCCACTCATCCCCATGCTGCGCGCAGACCTGCATATTACGAGTGGGGAAGCGGGATTGCTTTCAACCCTGTTCTTTCTAGGACTCGCCGTCACCTATATTCCAGCAGGAGCGCTGATTGACCGCTTTGGGCCTCGTCCTGTCCTCATCGGCTCCAGCATTATACTGGTAATAGGAGCGGTGTTGTTACCGCTGTTCCCAAACATTATCTGGATTTTACTCTGTAGAGGTATCGCGGGCTGTGGAGCGGGAGGCACCTTTGTGGCAGGAGCAGGGGTTGCGGCAAGTCTGGGCCGCTATGCTCCTCTTGGCCAGGGTCTGTATGGTGGCTCTGTACAGATTGGCTCCGGTCTCGGCTTGCTGCTCACGCCACTGTTCTATGCCTGGTTTGGCTGGCGCGGGACTTTTCTGGTATGGGGCTTATTCGGCATCGCCTCAATCGTTGCCTGGTTATTCGTCAATGCTCGCCACACAGCCCATACACCTACAAAAGTGGATATCCGGGCCGGATGGCGCTCTCCGGCAGTCTGGACACTTGGCCTTTCACATACCGGAACCTTCGGCCTCGGCAACGCGGTAGCTGCCTGGCTTGCCGTCTATCTCGCCCATCAATACGGCCTTTCATTAGGTCTGGCCGCTACACTCGGTTCTGTCGCGCTGCTCACAGGCATGTTCTTTCGTCCTTTAGGCGGCGTCCTCATTGCAAAGCGCGTGATCGGCTCGATACCTCTTTTACGCCTGGGTACTATTCTTGGCGCGTTGGGTGTGGCTGCGCTTTCTCTTCCACTACATCTGCCCTTACTGGCCGCCCTCGGCATGGCCATGATCGCTATCGGCGCAACCATCCCTTATACTCCCGTCTTCAATGAAGCAGCGCATCTACGCGGCGTTGGAAAGGGTGTCGCGCAGGGACTTGTCAGCCTGATCTCGACGCCGACCGTGCTGCTCGGCCCACCGCTCATCGGCTTTCTTTTTGAACACACTGGAAGTATCACGCTGGCGTTCAGCTCTATTCTCCTCTTTTCCTGTGTCGCCATCACTGCCTCATTCTTAGCCGGGCCTGCCGTCAGGCGAGAAAGCGAGGAGTCAGCAATTTCCTGAAAATCCCTATTGACAAATACCTCGTAGCAGGGGTATTATAGAACCATGGGTGAAGCGAGGCGCATTCGTCTAGTGGCCTAGGACGCCGCCCTCTCAAGGCGGAGATCACGGGTTCGACTCCCGTATGCGCTATTAAAAGAGACAAGGGTTCAAAAGCTCTTGTCTCTTTTATATGTGAGGAAGGGATATTCCTGTTTGGACACTCTCCCGTTCTTTTGCTATGATTATTAAGAGGGTTCACTCAACAACTACGATGATCCCACTCCTGCACTGATAGGAGAAACACGCAGCAACGTCTTGAAAGGAACTTTTCATGTATAAAAAAGTATTTGTAGGTTTTCTCGCGCTTTGCTTGCTCGGCGTTTCATTTCTGGCCTGTGGCATCCACGATGCCTCCACCGCAAGCGGCCCAACTGTGCATATGAGCAATGCCAATTTCAACCCAACGACAATCACCATTCATAAAGGTGATACCCTGACCGTTATTGATGATGTATCTGTTCAACACACCTTCATCAATGGCGAATGGGTCAATGGCGTCGCAAAAAAGATGGCTGAAAACGGCGCGCCACAGGTTAACCTCACCTTTAATGGAGGTGACAGTAATTCCGTCGGGCCTTTCAACACGGCGGGAACCTTCCATTTCTACTGCTCAATCCATAGCGGCATGAATCTCACTGTAGTCGTGCAATAACGACATAGCTCCTGCAAGAAGCTCATACTCCTGTAAAGTCTTATTGCAGGAGTTTTTTTATGCATGCATACGTTGTTAAACATCTATTTCATCTATCTGCCGACTTTTATTTTCCTGAACCATAAAACAGCTTCACTTCATAGTACTTTTATGGCAGCAGCCAGCACAAACAAACCTGTTTAACGAAAGACCATGCTATACTGGGGCTGACATTTTAGGCAAAGATACTGATCTATCAAGAAACAGGTAATTAAAGGCGGATTTGACGGTATGCGGCTTTTCGGCTGGAAAAATAGAACAACATTCACGCTCCTCTTCAAATGCCTGGGAGTTCTCTCATTTCTAGGCATTTGCATCGCTGTTGTGGCTTGCGGTAATACCAATCAAGTTGCCCCAGGCACACCGGTAGCAACTATGACCATCAATCTGAACCAGTCCAACAGCTCGCCCACGCCTCCGCTCAAGGATTACTACTGCGGCGCGTGGGCAACCAACACTACACCCGCCTATGGCCCTAATAACACGGTGAATGTATACGCCAAGTTTACTCATACTCAAAACAACAATCCGGTTGGCGTTGGTGGAGCAACGGCAGTAGCCCATATCCTCTGGCCAGATGGCAGCGTTGATACTCAAACCGTGCAGACAACCAGCGATGGACTGGCGGTTTTTACCATCTTGATTCGCGCCTCGGCCCTCAATCATGAGGTGCTGATCCCGGTGACGTTTACTACGCCAGACGGGCAACACACCTGCACCACACCAGCAGCGTTCTTTGTCGCAGTCGTCGTCTCTCCTACTGCGACGCCTTCGCCATCACCTGGGCAAGGTGGTAATCAGGGTTCACCAACCGCTTCGCCATCACCCGGCGGCAACGGCGGACCTCCTGGAACACCCTCCGCTTCGCCAACAAAAAAACCTGGACATTGATCTTCCGCAACAGGTGCTGAAACGTTAGAAAGTTCTAGCGCCTGTTTGCTGGCAGCGCAACACCTGAGAAAATGGCAAGCAGCGACACTTTTTCCGTGATTTCTTGATCTAATAGGTAAAAAGATCAAGCGTGAGTGAGAAAGAGAGTTTCAGCAATGCCTGGTTCACATCGTCTGGTTGTTGGTATCACTACCGGTATGGGTCTCCTGGGTACAGCTACGGGTGCGGTCTTTATGCTGGCAAACTACTTCGTCGAACAGCTTTCCCGCCCTCATATGACCATCAGTCAGCAACTCTATTCATGGAAATTGCCTGAAACGAAGGAAGGGCCTCCTCCTGCACTTCGACGTTCTCTGCTTTTCCATTCCAACGATGGAACGCTCTTACGCGGTGAATTTCTGGCGCAACCGCGACCCGCTCCCACTGTCGTTATCTGTCATGGCTACCGGATCACTGCATCTTACTTAAGACCCGTTGCCTACCTGGAATATAGCTACGGTTACAATGTGCTGCTTTTTGATTTTCGTGGGCATGGCGAGAGCGAGAGCGTCATAACCAGTGGCGGCAATGCGGAAGTGCGCGATCTGCTGGCTGCTCTATCAGTAGCCCGGCAACAACCAGAAACCCTGGCAGACAACATCGTGATCCACGGTTTCTCGATGGGTGCTGCGGTTGCATTACTCACTCCACCACAGCCTGATGTTGTCGCCATCATCGCAGACAGTCCCTACGCTCGACTGGACGCTATTCTGCGCAATTTCGTCACCTGGCAACTGTTACATGACAGTAGTTCCTGGCATCCTGTGTTACACCCATTTCGCAATATTTTCCGACCCCTTTCCTGGGCAACCGTCTCCGCAAGTACTGTCGTCTTCCGCCTTCGTAATGGCTATGCACTGATTGCCCGTCCCGATACCAGTTTCAAACGTTGGCAAAAACGCGCTTTAGCTACTCCACAACATCCGCCCGTTTTGCTCATTCACGGAATGCAAGATGATCTGGTTCCCATCGCGCATGCCTATCGCATTGCTGAGCAGGCTAAGGCGCATCACATTCCGCTCGAGATGTACTTTGCTGAAGGCTCAAAGCACTGCGGGGCCTATGGAGATAATCCCGAACGCTACATTGAAGTGTTACAGTCATTTGTGTTAAAATATCTTAATAAAGGCAGTACAAGCACGCAAAGAGGCTAGCATGTCTCGCGCTACAAGAGCAAATATTCATACATGCCAATTTTTTCTGCAAAAACCTTGCAAAATTCGTCAGACCCATGCATAATTGCAGCAGGGAGAGTTTTTAATCACTACAAGTGCAATTTGTGCTTGCTTGCAGCACTGCGCTAAGCGAAGGAGCCTTCATGTTATCGCAAGACGATACGACCTATACCTCAACAGGAGCTACTGAACGTATTTCTCGTCATGTAAGTCGGCAGGAGATTCTTCAAGAGAAGCGCATGAGAAATACAGACTACCTGCCTGAAGTATCGGGAGAGGCATCCTCTGGCAGAATGAGCGTGCGACAGATCACCTATTTACGAGATGAAAACCGACGCTTACACAAAGAGCTGGAAATCCTCCAGCGCAGACTGGCTGAGCATCGCCAGACAGAAGCGCAGTTAGAAAAAGAACTCGAAGCGGCAAATAGCACGCGCCAGGCCGAGATTGAGCAATATCAGAGCAATATCCGCGACATGATGAGCGAACTCAATCAAAAGCAAGAGGCGCTAGCAGACCTGGAACGCCGCTACCAGGACCTCTACCACTCATTCCACGAAGCGGTCGAAGAAGAGGCCAATAAGATGGTGAAAGAGGCCGCGCAAACACTCGTCCTCTCACCTGAACATACTCCACCTATTTTGCACGATGTTATGAAGACGCTCGAGTTTCAGGTAAAACAGACTGAAGATAAACATGTAGCAGAGGTCATGGCACTGATGCGACAGGCCCAACGCAAAGCTGAATTACTCGAACAAGAACTGGCTCGCGAGCGCGAAAAAGTTGCCCAGGATCATCAAAACATCCTCGCCCTGCAAAATAGCATTCGCCAGCAGGCTCAGTTACGCTACAAGCTGATAGAGACACGCCTGCGTTCGCGCTTTACTATGGCGGTGACAATGCTTACCACCGTGTTATTGCTTGTGCTGCCGGTCATTCAATCGACCTTCTTCTATCTAAAGCTGCCGACGTTCTGGGCGCTCTTCGCGCCAGTCCTCATCTGTATGGTGATTGCTATGATCTGCGCGCGTTTCTGGTCTCACTCGGCCTACCACAAACCTCCCAAGCCTAAAGCCAAAGACGAAAAAAAGCCTTCAGATAAAGGCAAGAAATAAACAGCGATGACCCAGGACGTGGTACACCCGGGCATCGCTCCACGTGTGGCTAGCTGCGAAGTTTGTTCAAAACGCTCACGAGTTTACGATTCTGAGCTGCGGTAGGGCTTTCGAGATAGCCCTCAAATGCTGCCTGCTGAATGCCGGTACTCATGGTAGGATAGGCATGGATGGTATTATACAGGTCGTTCAGGGTCAGGTTGTTCTGCATCGCCAGCGTCATTTCTCCAAGCAATTCACCTGCCTGCGCCCCCACCATATGAACTCCGACAAGCTGGTCTTTTTTGCCCGCCACCACCAGTTTGATAAAACCCATCGTCTCGTCTTCGGTCTGGGCGCGATCGATTTCAGCCCAGGGAAACGTGACGACTCGCGCCTGTTTATGCTGCTTCACCGCCTCATCAAGCGTCAAACCAACCCGCGCAACCTCCGGCTCGGTGAAAATACACCAGGGCACAACACGATAGTTAACCTTTTTCTTGAATGGAACCAGGGCATTGCGTACCGCGATGCCTGCCTGGTACGCGGCAACGTGCGTAAATAGATAGCCCCCAATCACATCTCCGAGCGCGAATACATGTGGAGTCGAGGTCCGCAAAAAGTCATTCACCTCTATTCCCTTTGCACCATAAGAAATACCTGCCGCCTTCAGATCCAGCCCTTCGACATTTGGCCTGCGTCCAACCGCTACGAGAAGCTCATCAGCCTCGAAGGAAAGCAGCGCTTCACCCTTTTTCGCCGTCACCACCTTTTGCTTACCGGAACGCGAGGCCTTTACCACTCGCGCTCCCGTCACTACCTCGACACCCTCTGATCGCAAAACACCGGTGACAAACTCTGAGACGTCCGGGTCTTCGCGTGGCAGAATGCGCTCTGGCCCCTGGATAATCGTCACTTTCACTCCCAGGCGACTTAGAGCCTGTCCTAGCTCCACGCCGACCGGTCCGCCACCAACGCTTACCAGCGAAGCCGGTAGCTCCAGCAGGTTAAATACGCTTTCGTTCGTCAGGTAGCCTGTTTTCTCCAATCCTTCGATGTCTGGAATCGCCGGATGCGAACCTGTGGCAATAATAATCTTCCGGCAGCGTACAGGTTCCCCGTTCAAGTCTAACTCGTCTGCCGACTTGAACCTTACCTTACCAAATTTGGCAGTTACACCCTCGATATAGACTCGCTCGTTCTCAGCTACCCGTCTAATCACGCCTTGAATATACTCACTCACCCTCACCATATCTAGCTGGGAAAGGGCAGCCGTTACACCAAACTTCTCGGCTTCTTTCACCTTTTGAACGATTCTCGCCACGTGAATCAGACTTTTACTCGGCACGCAGCCGTAATGCAAACAGTCGCCACCCAGGCTCTCTTTATCTATCAACAGCACTCTGGCTCCCAAAGACGCAGCCACACGCGCCGCCGTCAATCCGCCCGATCCCCCGCCGATAATAGCGATATCAAATTGCTCCATAGCATCCTCTTTGATCTTCTCTTCAGGCTCAACAGGCGTATTCTAAAGGTTTCTGTGTTGAAATGCCAGTTGGCCCTACAATATTTCCGGTGCTTATTGTCGAGTTGCTTCATCTAAACCCCGGTTCTATCTCGTAATAGAAGCGAATCTGTGAAACTTTGTGTAATTTTGGAAGACGATACCCTGCACGAACACCCTGGTATACGTTATACTCTACAGGAAGCATATTCTTAAGATCAGGAGTGACTCTATGGTACAAAAAGTTCAGCTACAACCAGTTCAACCTCCGGAACTCAAACAGCACACTATCTGGCAGGATGGAAAAACCCCCGAACCCTGTGCCATCGTTATATTTGGCGCAACGGGTGACCTGACCCAGCGCAAGCTCTTGCCCACCCTCGCTCACCTGGCACACGACCATCCTCTACCACAGCCCTTCAGCATCGTTGCCTTCGCTCGTCGTCCCATGAACGACGAGCAATGGCGAGGTATGGCCATCGAATCGGTCAAGAAGTACCTGGAAGGCGAACACCTGGACGATAAATCTCTGCACGACTTCGCGCAAAGCCTGTTCTACTGTCAGGCAGATGTCGATGACCGGGCAGGCTATGAGAAACTTTCCGAACTGCTTGATCGCCTCGACGAAGAGAGGGGCACCTCTGGCAACCGCCTTTTTTATCTTGCCACCCCTCCAACGCTCGACTCGGAGATCATTCACCAGCTTGGCGGATCGGGTCTGGCGCATCCACCTCATCATAACCACGACGATGAGGAGGGCTGGACGCGCATCATCGTCGAGAAGCCTTTCGGGCGTGACCTGGCCTCAGCGCAAAAGCTCAATCGCGAACTCGGGCGAGTCTTCCGTGAGAACCAGATATACCGCATCGACCATTACATGGGTAAGGAAACCGTCCAGAACATTCTGGCGTTCCGCTTTGCCAATGGTATTTTCGAGCCGCTCTGGAACCAGAAGTATATCGACCACGTGCAAATACTCGTGGCCGAAAGTCTTGGTATCGGCACGCGCGCCGAATACTACGAGGAGTCAGGCGCGATTCGCGACATGGTGCAGAATCACATTATGCAGGTTCTCTGCCTGACAGCGATGGAACCGCCCGTAGCCTTCGATGCCGACGCCATCCGCGACGAAAAGGTCAAAGTGATGCGCGCCATTCCACTCTTTTCACCTGAGCGCGTCGCGAAAGATACGGTTCGCGGTCAATATACAGCAGGTGTGATCGATGGACAGGAGGTACCAGGCTACAAGCAAGAACAGGGCGTTGCTCCCAACTCGACCACAGAAACCTACGTCGCGCTCAAACTGTTTATCGAGAACTTCCGCTGGGCCGATGTGCCCTTCTACATTCGCACCGGAAAGCATTTACCCAAGCGTTCCACCGAGGTGACCATCCAGTTCAAGCGCGTGCCTCACCAGCTCTACACCCCGAGTGAAACAAAGGGACTCGTTCCCAATCGTCTAACGCTCCGCATTCAGCCCGATGAGGGTATCTCACTCAAGTTCGCGGCCAAAATACCTGGCGCTGCACAACACCTCAGCTCGGTCGATATGAACTTCTCGTACAGCACAGCCTTTGGCATTCAATCGCCAGAAGCTTATGAACGTCTGATAGCAGATGCCATGCTCGGAGACTCAACTCTCTTCATCCGCCGCGATGAGGTCGAGACCTCCTGGCGCATCATCGATAGCATCGTCAACGCCTGGAAAGAGATGCCACCAGACACGATTTATCCCTATCCCGCAGGCACCTGGGGACCAAAGGAGGCCGACGAGTTGATCGAACGCGATGGCCGCTCATGGGATAATCCGTAAAAGCTCAACAAGAAAAAATCGCGCCAGAAACCTCTGGCGCGATTTTTTCTTGTGAAATCAACTCAGACTGAGATAAAATACTAGAGGTATTCCAATAGCAAAATATCTGGCGCGCTCCTACTTTCGCAACCACTAACCTGCAAGATCAGCACAATTGCCGAGACTCTGAAAGCCCACGGATGATACAATACTACAAAAAGAGCATAAGTCACGCTTGGAAGTAGAAAGGCTATCTATGGCGCGTACCGTTACAGCCACCCAATCAACGCTGGCAAACGAGACTACCAGGCGAGCTGATAGAAGAGAACGCCTGCTGCGTCGCACAGGTGCCTGGATACTACTCTATCTGGGCTTGCAGGCTGAACTGGGCCTTGCCTGGGATAGAAACTGGCACGATTTGATCGGACGTGATCAGTTCTGGACGCTACCACACATGATGCTCTATGCAGGCGTGGGCGGGGCGGGACTGGTCGCGCTCTTAGTCGGCATCATCGATACTGTCCGCTATCACCGACGCGCCGCAGGCGTGGATGATTCCTCGACCATCACCTTTTTACACTTCTTCCATGCCCCACTTGGCTACATCCTGCTGGGTTTCGGCGCGCTGACCGACCTTGTGGCCGCGCCATTGGACAATTACTGGCACCTGCTCTATGGTATTGACGTAACGCTCTGGTCTCCTTTCCACATCATGGGCACCATCGGCGGCGCTCTCGAAGGACTCGGCATCATCTACATTTTTTCGTCAGAAATCGTCATCGAAAGGGAGTCGCCACAGCCACCTCGTCGCTGGTTAGGCTTCAGCACTCTTGAATGGGGAGTTCTGGCCCTGCTGGCCGCGTACATCAATCTGGCCATTCCCGCGCTTACGGCTTTTATCCCTATTTCCTTCGGCCCGATACAATTGCTCAGCTATCCCATTCCACTTGCGCTCACCGCCGGTTTCAGCCTCGTCAGCGCCGTTCAAATAACACGCAAGGCTGGCAGCGCTACCCTGACAGTTATGCTGCTCTTCATTGAAGCCTTCTATACCCAGGCATTCGTGCCGTTCGCTATCCGCACCAGCGTGAACGTGTTGCATCTCACCTATCGCTTTGTGGATCGCCGCCCGGTATTCAACTTTACACTAGCCTTGCTCCCCCTGCTTTTCCTCGTGATCGCGCTCGCCATCGATTGGCTTGTCTATAGGAAACAAAAAAGTGGTGCAAATTCCACTATTTTGCCGCCAATCTGGCAACTTATGCTGATTGTCACTATTCCCGCCCTCGTGCTTCCACCCTTGATTATGCAGACGGTCGAACGTATTCCGGCTTTCTCGCCGGTGCCTGCAGGAATGTTTGTCCTGGAGCCGCAATGGTTCGCGACGCTGCTTTCTGCGCCGCTCGTTCTCCTGTTTGGGACAATTGGCGTACTATTCGGCCTGTTCTTCGGTGACATCTGGTATATGAACCGGCAATGAAGTACTCTTAAGCAGCCCGCACGCTGATGGCGGTATAGCGGAGTTGGTGGAGAGCCCAGCCAGGTGTATATTTCTTCCATAAGCTATCCGCCTGACGGTAGGAAAGGTGGGCAATAACCACCGGCGCGCAAAGGACGCGTTGTCGAGAAAGTGTTCAAACGCCTTCCTCAGCGTCATTGCTGGTAAGGAACAGACATATCACAGGCACCCTCGGTCAGGGGCGATTCGCCGGTTGCTCTTGACTTACGACCTGCCTACGTATTACAATGATCATATCAGGATATACGTATATGATCTATCAAAGCAGAGGAACGATTCATGGAACAGGTCTTTGCAGGTGGTGACTCTCCTGCTATCGTGGTGCAGCGGGATATTCCCGGTGTGATGGGAGAAGAGCAAGTTCAGCTCTCTGCCAGCGATGCCGAACTCTATGCCCGCTTTTTTCAAGTGCTGAGTGACCCGACACGGGTGCGTTTGTTGCACCTGCTCCTCGAAGCACCGGAGACCGGGCGCACGGTTGGTGAACTGGTCGCAGCCATTGGCGCTCCTCAGGGGCGCGTCTCGACGCACCTGGGGTGCTTACGCTGGTGTGGCCTCGTGCAGCCGTACCGTGAGGGCAAATACGTCTACTACCGCATCACGGATCCCCGTGTGCGTGAGATACTGGTCCTTGGCGGGTCAATGATGCGGGACCATGCGGCTAGCATTGCCTCCTGCGGGGTGATCCGCTGAGCCAGATCGGCACCATGCCTCGTGCCTGTTCCCTGGAAGAAAGGGCGTTATAGTATGCATCTCAACCAGATGCACTCTCATCATATAAAGCGGACATCACGCTTACCTGCCGCGAAGTGGTGGAGGATGGCGACCATCGTGGTCGTGGGGTTGGCTGGACTCATCCACCTCTCGCTCATGCGCGAACACTTTGCAGAGCAGTTCGTCTACGGGCTGGTCTTCACCGCCCTGGCCATCTTTCAGCTCAATCTCGCGCTCCTGCTCGCCGTGCGGCCAGGACTCGCGGTCTACCGCGTGGGTATCTGGGGTAGTTGGTTGATCATACTTGTCTATGTCGTGACACGGCTCATCCCCTTACCTGGGGCGAGTGGCCCGGAGGAGGTGAATGTGCTGGGGATCGCCGCGACAAGCCTGGAAATTGCCGCTGTCGTGCTGCTGGCCGTCGCCCTGCCTGAGCCCGCAGCGTCCCGCAGGCCGCGCGGCGCGCCGCTGTGGTGGGGGCTAGCAGGGGCGATAGTTTTCTGGCATCTCTGGCTGATTTTGACAGGTATCGTGCAGTGGACGAGTACGGTTTACACCACACCGCTCACCTGGGTTGGCATAGACTCCTGGACTGCGCTCACACCGATCCTGGTGGGGGAGCCGCTGCTGCACGTCTGGCTGGCCGCGCCCTGGTGGAGCCTGCCCGCCGCGTTTGTACTCGCCATCCTGGTGGGTCTCAACCTGGGGTACTCTACCCGGCTGGTCTCCATCGGCTACGTCACTGCTCGAGGACGTCGGGCGAGGTTGCTGACACTACTGCCGGCAGGGCTGGCCGCCCCAGTGTGCTGTACAGCGAGTACGCCGTTGCTGGTACTGCTCGGGGTGCCGCTCTTTCTCGGGGTGATGGCCGCCCCTTTTGCCGCCCTGCTTTCCGCCGTGTTGCTCTCGCTGAGCCTGGTCGCGCTTAGCGTCCGGGGCGCTCGCGCCACCTGCACGCCTGGAGACCCCAGGGGAGTGGGAGCTTCCTGTGATGGAGGCTTCGAGAAGGAACGGGGCGACGCTGCCCTCGTCCCTGGAAACCATGCAGGAAGGAGGAGTATATGACCCCGCTCGTTGCAGGGGGTGAATGGTTCGTCATCCTGCCGATTCTGTGCTGCGGACTACCAGTGCTGCTGCTTCTCTTCTTTGGGAGACGTAGGGGTGGTGGACCACCAGACAGGCGTTGAGAGACGCAGGTGGTTTGATCGCGATGCTCGATGAAAACACACGCCTCGAGGAGTGTTTGGGTGCAGACCTCTTGGCACAGAGACTGCTGCCGAGGTGCTAGCATATCGTTCATTGATTGGAGAAACACACACGTATGATACAACGACGATTCTGGGTGCGTGGGGGTGGGAGTCCTCTTGCAGCACTCGCAGCCTTTTTGACCACGCTTTGCTGTTTAGGGTTCCCCGCCCTGGTCGGATTCCTGTCTGCCCTGGGAGCAGGTTTCTTGCTCAATGACCGCTATCTGGAGCCCCTCCTGGCCGGAACGCTCCTGTTGACGCTCCTGATCGCCGGACTCCATCTCCGCCGACATCATCAGCCTGGACCGCTTCTGCTCACAGTTGTTGCAGCCGGAACTGTGTTCTTTGCCATCTACGGCACGACCGTGCTTCCGCATGCTGAGGGGGGCGATCACATGGCTGACGGCATGGCTGCCACCCCCAGCTGGAGTCCCTATCTCGCCTATGGAGCGATCATCGTCCTGTTGACGGCGCAAGTCTGGGATCTCTGGCTCTTCCGCCGTTGCGTGCGGAGAGTCGCTGTCTCTTCTGCGCCTGCTTTCACAGACTCCGCTCCCGTCTTCTCAGAAACACGAAAGGAAGGTGTCTGATGCGTCGAATTGGTGGCGTTGTGCTGACCGTGACGGGCTTTCTCGCCTGTCCCTGTCATCTGATCATTACCCTGCCACTGCTGATCTCCCTGCTGGCCGGAACGGCCCTGGGCAGTTTTCTCAGCCACAATACTGGCCTGGTCTACACCGGGGCGGCCATCTACTTCGTGGTGGCGCTGGCGCTGGGGGCCTGGTTCTTGTTCGGCCCGGCGCGTGGGAAACGTGAGATGGATGCGGCCTGTCCCACCTGTGCGCCGGTCGCATCTGATGATCATCTACAGGAGTCGTCCGGCAAAGCGCACGACCTGCCTGCAACAAGGAGATAGGAGTGACGATGACCACATTACACGAACACTATGACCTGGTGATTCTGGGCAGCGGCTCGACGGCCTTTGCCGCGGCCCTGCACGCCGCTGAGCTTGGCAAGACCGCCGTGATGACCGAATTTCGCACAGTCGGAGGCACCTGCGCCAACCGGGGCTGCCTGCCCTCCAAGAACCTGATCGAGGCGGCGCGGCTGGTCTACGATGCCGCCCACCCACGCTATCCGGGCCTTACCCCGGTGCAGATGCCGGTCAACTGGGCAGCACTCGTCTCCCAGAAAGACGAGATCATTCAGGAGTACCGCGCCCACAAGTACGAGAGCCTGCTCGATGAGCCGGAGCGTATCCAGATCGTGTCCGGTCAGGTACGACTGCTCTCCGACCACGAAGTCGAGGTGCAAAGCGCCGATGGAGTGCGCCGCCTGATCGGCTCGCAGCTGCTCATCGCGACCGGCTCCGCACCGAGCATTCCTCATGTACCAGGCCTCTCGGAGGTGCCGTACCTCACTAGTGACCTGTTGAGTTCCGCCGATGACCCCTGGGGAACCGAACTGCGCGAACAACCCCGCTCCTTGCTCATCCTGGGCGGCGGCTACATCGCGCTGGAGCTGGGCCAGATGTTTGCCCGCTTTGGCACCCAGGTGACCCTCGTCACGCGCGGCAAAAGCATTCTCACCGGCTACGAGCCGGAAATCGCCGAGGCCCTCTCCGAGATACTCCAGGAGGAAGGGCTGCGCATCATCACCGGAGCGCAGGTGCGCGGGGTGGAACGCGCGGGAGAGGGAGTGGCCCTCTCGCTCCAGCTGCATGGCAGCCAGCAAACACTTTCGGCAGAAAAACTGCTGGTAGCCACCGGGCGACGCCCTAATACGCAAGAGATCGGCCTGGAGCAAGCGGGCGTGGAGCTCGACCCGGCGGGTGCCGTGCGCGTTGACCGCACCCTGCGCACCACCGTCCCCCATATCTGGGCCGCCGGTGACGTGATCGGACGCGAAACCGAGAGCCAGATGGCAACGCCGGTGGGAGCGCACGACGGCAAGATCGCCGCCCACAACGCCCTCTCCGGGGAGCAACCACGCGAGGTCGATCACCACGTTATCCCGCGCACCATCTTCACCGACCCCCAGGTCGCCGTCGTAGGCATGACCGATGAGGAGGCCGTGGCTGCCGGGATCGCATGCGACTGCAACACCATTCCCCTCTCAGTCGTACCGCGGGCCGGGGCTATCCGCGACACACGCGGTGTGATCAAGATGGTGCTAGACGGCCCGACGCGCCGGGTCGTCGGGGTCTCGATGCTCGGGGTGAATGCTGGAGAAGTGATCCACGAGGCGGCGATGGCGCTGCGCTTCGGGGCGACGACGGATGACTTCATCGACCTGATCCACGTCTACCCAACGATGGCTGAGGCGCTCAAGCTGGTTGCCCTCTCGTTCACCAAAGACGTGAACCGGCTCAGCTGCTGCGCCACCTGAGTTTACCCGGATGTTCAACCGATTATGGAGGCGTGCATTCCACGCCGATGAGCCGACCAGAGCGACATGGATGGGCAACGCGCTCATCCATGACCCAGAGGTACTGAAACAGCGGCAAGTCTTCTGATAAAATCAGGAGATCAAGCCAGGGAAACACAAAGGAAACAGACATGAGCCTATCAGAAACGAGTGTGGAGCACCTCGCCATCGCGATCGCGGACAGCAACTCCTGGGAGCGGATGGCGTACTTCCTTCCGCTCATGCGGCTGCTCTCGCGCGGCGATCCTGTCACCACAGAGCAACTGGCAACGGTCCTCGGGCGGCCCGAGGCGAGAGTTGCCGAGGCGCTGCACCAGTTTGAGGATGTCGTCTATGATGAGGAAGGCCGCATCGTGGGTGCAGGACTCTCCCTGCTGCCAACACCGTATCGATTTGAGATGCAGGGGCACGTCCTGTTCACCTGGTGCGCCCTCGATACCCTGTTTTTCCCGGTGTGGCTCGGACGTTCGGCACAGGTCTCCTCTGCCTGTCCTGCGTCCGGGACACCCATTCACCTGCGTGTTTCGCCAGAGCGTCTGGAGTACCTTGACCCTCCTTCGGGCGTGATGTCACTCCTCATTCAGGGTGGATTAGCGACCTGCTGCAATATCCGCGAAGCCTTTTGTAAGTATAGTCAGTTCTTCGCTTCACGAGAAGCCGCTGCGCACTGGCTCTCCCAGATGCCTTCAGCCCATCTGCTCCCCATCGAGGAGGCCTTCACACTTGGGCAAAAGCTCGCTCGGCTGACCATGCAGCGGCTCCAGGATGGGGAAAGGTGAGTGTGAGCGCCCGACAGAGAGGGACAACCAGGCCAGGCAGCACAAGTGAGGTGGCGCCCGAACCATCGTGGACAGGGATGCTGAAGAGCAGAACACTGAGCATGCGAGCGGCTGGCCCGCGCACCCACAGGGATGCGACACGAGGAAGCAGCCACAAGCCATCGGTGCAGACGATAAATAATTACGAGAAGGAAACAACTATGGCCCATTCATCACCACCCGCATCGCGCAAACGCTCTTAGGACGACGGGAGTCGGAACGCCCGCTCCGCAGCGCAAGCCAACTGCGTCGCGCGCAGGACGGCGTTTTCGGCACCGCAGACTGTTCTCACGCATTGCCGCGCTGGTCGTGACCCTCGCGCTCCTGGTCGGCATTATCGCGTTGGTGCGCGTAGCGAGCCTCAGCACCCCCGCGAGTAGTAATACTGCCACGAGTAACGGCGCTTCGACGGGACCATCGCAGAGTGCGCCGGACTTCACCTTGCCCCTGCTTTCAGGAGCGACCTTCCACCTCGCCAGCCAGCAAGGACACATGGTGGTGCTGTACTTTATGTCTCCCACCTGTGCCACCTGTGCTCAGGGCAGCCGCAACCTGGCACAGGCAGCGCTATCCGTCAAGACACAGGGGGCCGAGGTGCTGGCGATTGATGTCAACCCGGGTGACCGCCCCGCCGACCTCGAGGCTTTCGTCCAGTCGCTCGGTATCCCGGCCTCGGCCCCTGTTCAATGGGGCGTTGATCCCAATGACTAGATTGCCCGGGCCTACAATGTGCAGACGCTGGAAACCACGGTAATCATCGATACGCATGGGCAGGTGGCCTACCGCAGCGACGGCTCTATCCCGCCCGATCAACTGGCGCAGGTCGTGAGGAACCTGGCGTGATTCTGAGTATGATCGTGATGTGTGTGCTAACGTTTCTGTCCCAGGTGAGCGTTTCCGGACCCGCTGACGTGCCACTGGGCCTGGCGTTCGGCGCGGGCGTGCTGTCCACGCTCAACCCCTGCGGCTTCGCCTTGCTGCCCGCCTACGTCTCCTACGCAGTCGAGCAGCAGGTATCCGCCGCCTCCGCAAAGCCTCCGTCCGGCTGGCAGCACCTGCTGCGTGGAGGGTTACTGGGACTTCCGCTGGCGGCGGGTTTTCTGCTGATATTCCTCGTCGCCGGTGGCGCGCTCGCACTCGGTGGGCGCCTGCTGGTGCATCTGTTCCCCTGGCTTGCCGTACTGGTTGGTGCCGGGTTAGTACTCCTGGGGAGCTGGACGCTGTTCACCGGACGGGCACCGGAGATCCCGGGTCTCGGTGCAGTGGCGGCGAAGCTGGGTCCGCCGAGGCCCGGTGGGCGAGCCTCATCCGACCCACCAATGCAGGCACCGTCGCATGTGCTGCGGGCCGCATGGATCTTCGGGTTGGGATACGGCCTCTCCTCGCTGGGGTGTACGCTGCCCGTCTTCCTGCTCGTGGTGGGAACGGCGATCACCGCAGGTGGCGTGGGAAGCGCCGCGCTGGTGCTTTTGAGCTACGCGGCAGGCATGACCCTGGTGCTGCTGGCCGTGTCCCTGGCCGCGACCGAACTGTCCGACCTGCTGCGTTCTGCCGTCTTTCCGCTGTTGCGCTGGGTGCAGCCAGCTGCCTCGCTGTTCTTGATCGCAGCCGGCCTCTACATCGTGGTTTACCAGCTGCGTGCCGTGCTGTGGTAGGAGGCAGAGCATAGAGAGATACAGCAGATGCTGCTACGACACGTGCGACGCCATAATCCACTTCACACCCAACGCATCTCTCAGGGAACCTCCAGGGTGAAGCGGCTTGCGATGCTCACACCGCCTCTTTTCTAGAGAAAATTTAGTTTTGTTTCATACCATAGTAGATGAGGGAATAGCGATATTTGACAAAGCAGCCGCTACGACCGAGAGTAAGGGTGGAGAAGCCAAGAAGACCTCAATGGAACACAGGTGTCGTCTTCTTTCAAAGGATCGCTCAGAGCCGTTTCAATACCATGATAACTGCTCTGCTTTATGAACCTGGCTGGTAGCAGGAGAGACCCCGGCTGTCGCGGCCTGCCTGAGGGCTGTCCCTCTTCTTTCGTCTTATTAGAGAGGCACCACGTTCTTCGTGGCGCAAGGCGACTTTCGGAACAGGCCGCCTCATGACACCCTGTGCCTCTACTTGCAGCTTGCTTGCGATAATACCGGTCTCGCCAGAGTGGCAAGTCGGCCTGTAGAGCCATCGGGCTTCTCGTCAAACGGACTTTTGGTGGAACGAAACAGTGTACGATGAGTCAGGTATGTCATGAGTCGGTTTGGATGAAAACAAACAGGAGGAATGACTGTGACGACAACATCTGTTGATGAAATCGTTCTGGGAACCGGCGAAGCAGCGAGGAGGTCATCAATCTCTTCGCTCTCGCCATCCGCATGGGCCTGCCGACGAGTGATCTCAAAGGGAAGGTGTACACTCTTCTCAGACCCTACGGGGAAAGAAAAAATCTGAGCTGAGCCACACGCGTGAGGCCAATACTTAGCTAGCCTGGTTGCAAGAAATAGGAACGGGACGATACAAAACAGGACGTTCGGCAATGTAGCGTAAACGTCCTGTTTTGTATCGTCCGACCTTAGCTCAGCAACTGTTCCATCTGCGACAAATGCGACTCGAAGAGTTGCAGCGCCTGCCGAACTGGCTGGGGAGTTGTCATATCAACTCCAGCTTTCTTTAGCAGTTCAATGCTGTAATCGGATGAACCCGAGGAAAGGAACTTCAGGTAGCGATCAACTGCTGGTTTCCCCTCCTGCAAAATCTGCTGCACAAGGGCAATGGCGGCAGAGATACCTGTCGCATACTGGTAGACATAGAAGCTGCTGTAGAAGTGCGGGATGCGCGCCCATTCAATACCGATCAATTCATCCACAAAGGCCACGCCTCCGTAATATTTTTGATTGAGCGCGTAATACATCTCGCTCAACAGATCGGCTGTAAGCGGCTCCCCTGCCTCAGCCCGGCTGTGTATCTGCTGCTCGAATTCGGCAAACATGGTCTGCCGGAACAGCGTGCCGCGAATATCTTCCAATGAGTGATTGAGTATCGCCAGGCGCACCTCTTTATCACTGGTGTTCTTCAACAGGTACTCAGTCAACAATCCTTCGTTAAGCGTCGAGGCGACTTCGGCAACAAAAATCGTATAGTCGCCATACTGGTAAGGCTGATTATTACGTGTGAAGTAGGAATGCATGGAGTGCCCAAGTTCGTGCGCGAGCGTGTACATGCTGTCGCGTTTGTTCTGGAAATTCAGCAGAATGAACGGGCGCGTCTGGTAAGCGCCGCCGCTATAGGCTCCCCCACGTTTTCCCGGCGTCTCATACACATCGATCCAGCGTTGAGTAAAGGCGCTCTGTAAAATCTTGCCATAATCCTCGCCCAATGGCGCAAGCCCCGCCGCGATAATCTCCTGGGCCTGCTGATAGCTCACTTCGTCGGCGGTCTCTTTCACAATCGGCACATACAGGTCGTACATGTGCAGTTCGTCCAACTGGAGCATGCGCTTGCGCAGTTCAAGATAGCGATTGAGCAGCGGAATATGCTCGCTGACCGTCTGCACAAGATTATCGTAGACGCTGACCGGAATATTGTAGCGCGATAGAGCGCGTTCGCGGTTGGAAGCATAGCCGCGCTGGCGGGTATAGAATATATCTGATTTCACATGTGCCGAAAGCGTCGAGGCAATCGTATTGCGCTGTTTCAGGAATGTTTCATGCATGCCCTCGAAAGCCGCCTTGCGCACACTCCTATCTGTGCTGCGAATGTATACCAGGTAATTGCCTTTGGTAAGCTGCACCTCGTTGCCATTCTCATCATGAATCTGGGGTAATCTCAAATCGGCGTTATCGATCATAGAGAAGATCGAGTCCGGGCCTTCGGAAAGCTCTCCCACCGCGGCGAGAATAGCCTCAACTTCGGCGGATCGTACATGCGGGCGCTGCCGATTCATATCCTGCAACTGCTGTTTATAGAGTTGCAGACCGGGCGTTTCCTGTACATACTTATCAAGGGTTTCTTGTGGCAAAGCCAGGATTTCCGGCTCGATATATGAAATGGCCGTCGCGGTCGCGATATACAGTTGCATTGCCCGCTCGAACATGGCCTGGTACTTGCTATTGGTGGTGTCCTCGTCACGCCTCATTGAGGCATACACAAACAGCGTTTCCAGCTTCTCAAAAAACTCATCTCGCTTCTGGAGTACGTGTAAAAGGGTCCCTCCGCTTTGGGCAAGCGTACCCTTAAGCGATTCAAGTTCAGGCAACTGCTGTTGTAGCGAGGAATATGCGGCTTCCCAATCGCTATCGGTTCTAAAAATACTTTCCAGGTCCCAGGTATACTCCTTCGGAACCTCATTGCGTTTCGTATAGGTCTGCAATGCCAGATCTCCTTCGGTACGACATAAAAAAGTGTATAGTGGGCGCGTCATAGCACAAATGAGCGCCATCTGCATTGGAGGTGTACTCTCAAGTTCCCGTTAGATATTCTATCATGTGTTAGAAGAGAAGCATAGAAGCAAAAATGCCGGGGAGTTGCAGAGAAAACATATATTACAAAGAGGGGGCGCGGTTGAAATCTTTTTAACCGCGCCCCCTGACTTATTCAAAATCGAGCAGCAAATCTTCCCTATGTCCCCATTTATCCAGGAAGCGGTAGTAGTTGCGACGATTGAGACGATTGCGCTCTGCTTCGGAAAGCCGGTCATCCCCGACCTCAGGCGCGCATTGCACAGGCAAATCTGGCGTCACAACTGCCCGCTTACCGCAGTCGCGAATGGAGAAACTAAAATCGATATCCATGTAGTCTGGATAGCGATAGCGCTCATCAAACATGCCACAACGCTTTAACAGGTTGCGCCGGAAAGCCATGACCATCGCATCGATGACCTCGGCCTCTGGCTCACCGCTCTCCTCGAAATGGCGCATATCGCTGGTCACTAAACCATGCAGGCCGGTTACACCAATCTCACTATTAGCCAGCGTGTCCGCGAGCGGCCTGAAAAGATCGCCAACCAGTTCCACACGATTGTTTAGCACCAGAATATACCGTCCCTGGCTGCGCTTCAAAGCAAGATTGCGCGCCTCGGCCTGGCCAATCTTGCGCGTGAGCGAGACAAGATGAAGTCGAGGCTCGCCCGCGCGAAATGTACTGGCCCACGCATCGACCTCTTCCGAGACCGCATCATTGACCAGCACCACCTCTATCATATGCGCTCCGGCAAAACGGAAAACGCTTTCTATACAACGCCGCGTCTGCTCTAGCTCATCACCCGCCAGCACATTCACCGAAAATGTGCAGCTATCTGCCGCATCGAGCAGCGATGGTACCTGGCGTGTGGTGCCATACAGTGTGCCATCAATCTCAACACGCGGAAGGATAATGAGATGCGCGCCGCGTGGATTATCCTTTATGCCATAACCGGCCTCTTCAATGCGCCGTTTGAGTTCATCGGCACGATCATATTTTCCTTTCCGGCGGAGTTCATCACGTTCTTGCGAGAGAGCCAGGATTTCCGGGGGAATGTGAAAAGGAGTAGTAGGTCGTACAGTCATGGTTGCAATCCTTCTTTGCGGGGCACATGCCCCGTGACCGGGATGCGCCCGGCCATTTGTCAGGTGTCTACACTACGAAAAAACACCGCTACCAACCCATTGCGAGTCCATCACAGCGTGGGTCAGCAGCCCCCTCGAATATATAAGATGATTGGGAAGCCGGGTGTATGACAATCGCCTGAGCATGTCCCATACCGTCTCCCCATGAATCCTCTAACATAACCCGATGACCAAGCAGTTCCAGCAGCAAGGCAACACCGCCCGGGAAACGCCTTTCAAGCACCACCACCTCGCTTATAGAGCGATCATGATATTCATCCACTCCTGCCTGACCAGCTATAAACTCTTCACGGTGGCCCGCGAACGGCTGCAACATACGCCCGCTGCGCCAGCGCGGAGCTGCTATGGCCCGCTGTGGATTATATCCAAAATCAAGCATCGCTGAAAGTATCTGCACGTGTATCTGCGGCTGCGCATCGCCGCCCATCGTTCCCAGGGCCATGTAGGGCTGTCCGTTCTGCAAGACCATCGCGGGCGTGAGCGTATGCATCGTGCGCTTGCCCGGCAGCAAATAGTTCACATGTCGCGGGTCTAGCGAAAAGTACGAACCGCGATTGTGCAACATGACACCGGTATCACCACCAACCACACCACTGCCAAAGCCAAAGTAGAGACTCTGAATCAATGAAACCACGTTGCCCTGGTTATCAGCCGCGCACAGATACATGGTATCACCCTCTTGCTCCAGCCCAGCCTCTACTTTTACCATCGCTTTCTGCGGATTGATGCGCCTTCGCTGCTGCTCAGCATACTCTTTGCTGAGCAATCGCTCGACCGGCACATCGACAAAGGCCGGATCAGAGACGTAGCGGTCGCGGTCGGCAAAAGCCAGCTTCTTCGCCTCAAGCAGCAGGTGCAAATACTCTGCCGACTGGTAGCCAAGCGCCTTCAGGTCGTATCCCTCGAGAATATTCAGCATCTCAAGCGCGGCAATGCCTTGCGAGTTAGGCGGGAATTCATAAATCTCGTAACCGCGATAACTGGTTGAGATCGGCTCTACCCAATCCGAGTGGTGTTGTTGCAAATCCTCGATGCTCAACACACCGCCCTGGCGCTGCACATACTCACAAATTGTCCGGCCTATGGGGCCATTATAAAAAGCATCGCGTCCCTCTTTCGCCAGCGTAGCATACGTGCGAGCAAGATGCGGCTGGCGCAGCAGTTCTCCGGTGCGAGGAACCTGATTTCCAGGCAGATACACGCCTGCGCTGCTCTCCCAGCGTTTCAATACGGGTTCCGCCGCCTTCGACAGCCAGTTGTTCAACTTGGCGGTCACAGGCACACCCTGCTCCGCGTATTCAATAGCGGGAGCAAAAACCACTTCCGGTGGCAGCGTGCCGAATCGCTCAAGCGCGGCAAACCAGCCATCCACAGCTCCAGGGACGTTTATCGAGAGCGGCCCGCGCTCAGGTATCTTCTTCATGCCTTTCGCCGCGAACAGGTCGGGATGCATCCCCTGCGGAGCGCGCCCGCTTCCATTGAGCGCGTAAAGCTGCTGCGTTTTCGCGTCCCAGATCAGGAGAAAAATATCACCACCCGCAGAACAGGTCGATGGATAGACAACCGTCATCGTAATATTCGCGGCAATCGCCGCGTCTATGGCGTTTCCACCTTGCATCAGCATGCGCAATCCTGCTTGAGTGGCGAGATAATGAGCACAGGCTACCATGCCATGAGTTGCGTAGTTAGGTTGCTCGGAGAGCATAGCGGGAGACTCCGTTTTCTACGGTGAGGAAACCGTTCTTCTCATCGTTGTGCATTACTAGTATTATAGCACGAAATGCTTCTGCCCTATGCTCGAAGAGATCGGCTTTTAGGAACATTGGTTGACACCAAAAACTTTACCGGGGCCGTTAAAAGTCGCACCCGAGGGCTTGCTCATTTACCCGCGAAGCGCTACAATGCACCAGAAATCACTTATGAGGTACTCCATGTTTCGCAGACTAACTGCCATTGAAATCGCGGAAGGGGCACTGCTGGCGGATATCGGCATCATTTTTGGCCTGCTCGCCATTTATATGCCGGTGGGCAAAATCTTTTTTCACGTGATTACCCCGATTATTTTTACTATCATTGTCCTGCGGCGCGGCTTCTATGTGGGCTTCATGAGTATGTTCGTCTCGATGGTGATCGTCGGCCTTTTTAGCGGCCCTGGACGTATCTTCTATACACTGCTTGAATGCGGCGCTGGCCTGTTTCTCGGCCTGACTATGAAGCGCCACATGCGCCATATTCCACTGATTCTCCTGGGCGTTACCAGTGGCGCGTTGTGCTTCTATGCGCTACTCCTGCTCACCGATTTTCTCACAGGCATTCCCATCTCTGATTTAATAGACGGCCTGCATAAAAGCTACGACCAGCTTGTCTCACTGATGAATGTCCTCACCAACAACTTTGGACTGGGAACTATCTGGCATCAACAACTCTTTCCGGTCGTTGATGCACTTGCGAAGTTTTCATTTACCTACTGGTGGGCTGCCTTTTATTTTCTTAACTGGATATTTCTTCTCCCGGTGGTCATTGTCATCTACTATATGACAAACCTGTTTGTGCGTATGCTTGGCTATTCAGTTCGTCCCTTTCCCAGTGGCTTTCTCGAAAACCTGCAATACTGGCTGCTGCGCACCTTTGTTAAACTGATCCCGAAAAATAACAAACACTGGCTGGCACACGCGCTCCGGCGTGAAGTGCGTAGAATAGGTATCGCGAGGCAAAAATCAGAAGCATGAATGAAAAACCCTTAATAGATTTCCAGGAAGTCAGCTTTTCTTATCCTCCTTTGAGCAATAATCAATCAAATAGAGCGCCCATTCCGGTTTTGCAAGATATCTCGCTCTCGATTAAGCAGGGAGAATATCTCGCTCTACTGGGTCATAATGGCAGTGGCAAATCCACTCTCGCGCGCCTCTGTAATGCGCTGCTTGTTCCTGCTGGCGGGCACGTCTTCGTGACTGGCTACGATACTGCTGAACAGGCACACCAGCGCCCCATACGCGATATGATCGGCATGATCTTTCAAAACCCCGACAACCAGATCATCGCAACGGTCGTTGAAGACGATGTAGCCTGGGCCCTCACTATGCGTGGCCTGCCAGCTTCATTGATCCGCAAGCGCGTCGAAGAGGCCATGCAGGCCGTCAACATTTATCACCTGCGCGGCCTGCCCCCGCACAAGCTCTCAGGCGGGCAACGGCAGCGCCTCGCTATCGCTGGTATTCTCGCATTGCGCCCCCGCTGCATCATCGCTGACGAGGCGACTGCGCAGCTCGACCCGCTTTCGCGCCAGGAAATTATCGACCTACTTCATCACTTGAACCAGAACTATGGCCTGACCATCATACATGTCACCCACCTGCTGGAAGAAACAGTGCAGGCGCAGCGCATCGTCGTATTGGAGCAGGGCCGCATCGTCATAGATGGACGCCCGGCAGACATCTTCTCCAACCTTTCCCGTTTGCGCCAACTCAAACTGACGATACCCGAACCCATCGAACTTGCCGACCGCCTGCGCAAGACAGGTTTCTCCATTTCAAACGAAGCGCTCACAGTCGAAGCCATTGCGCGGGAGCTGAGCCAATGAGCGAGCCGATCATCAGCGCCCACAAGCTGACACATATCTATTCCAACAAGCATGGCGGAACGCTGCAAAAAGTCGCCCTTTCTGATGTCACGCTGGATATAGCGCGGGGGAGTTGCGCCGCCATCATCGGCATCACCGGCTCCGGTAAATCGACCCTGGTGCAGCATTTTAACGGCCTGCTGAAGCCAACCTCGGGAACCGTCATCGTCGATGGTATCGATATAGGCGCGAAAGGGGCCGACCTGCATACATTACGGCAGCGCATCGGCATGCTCTTCCAGTTTCCAGAGTCTCAACTCTTCGAGCGAACGATCTTCGCGGATGTCGCCTTTGGCCCGCGCCGCATGCAGCTCTCGCGTCGCGAGATTCGGGAGCGAGTGCTGCATGCTCTGGATATGGTCGGACTGCCACCTCACCAGTTCGCGCAGCGCAGCCCCTTTGATTTGAGTGGCGGTCAAAAGCGCCGCGTGGCCCTGGCTGGTGTCCTCGCCATGTCTCCCAAAGTGCTGATTCTCGATGAACCCACTGTAGGACTCGATGCCGAAGGTCGCGCTGAATTCTACTCCTATCTCAAACGCATTCAAGATGAAGGTGTCACCATCGTACTCGTCTCGCATGACATGGCCGAGGTTGCCACCCTGGCTGACCGTCTTTTTGTTCTGCATAACGGGCTGCTTGTGATGCAAGGCGAGCCGCGCTCCCTCTTCTCGCAAAGTGAGCGGCTTGGTCAATATGGCCTGGCAACGCCACCGCTCAGCGAACTGCTCTCGCTTTTACGAACCCATGGCATGGCAATACCTGCACATGCGTTCACCCTGGATGAAGCGTTTGCGGCCATTTCGAGCCTTCATAAACTCACAGAAAGAGGTGAGCGGCATGTTTGACGCGCTTCCGATCGGCACATATTATCCTGGAAATAGCCTGCTACATCGCTTGCAATCCAGGACAAAGCTCCTCGTCATATTCTGGCTCGCGATATTCTTCATTCTTGCCAATCACCATTTCTGGCACTTCGCGCCCTATATTCTGGCTGCTGGCCTGCTGGTAGTGAGTATTGCGCTTTCCCGCATCTCTCCACGTTTTTTGTGGAGACGTATGTGGCTGCTGATTGTCCTGGTTATCATCGGAGTGATCCCCACGCTCTTCTTTCCTACCGACCAGGGAGGTAAGGTATTAACCACCCTCGGACCATTTCCAGTATCCTTAAATGTCCTGCGCCTGAGCATTGTCGTTTACAGTGCATTGCTCCTCTGTCTCCTGTTCTCCCTCCATTTGCCATTCCAATCTATACAAACCCTCAGACGTAAGAGCTGGTTTCGCATCCTTCGCTTCATGCTCATCCTATTGGAAATAGTCGCGCTGATCTTTCTCTGGGTGACACGCAGGCAGCCCCTTCACGGCAACCTGCCGCTTGGGCCGCTGGTCATTACCTACGACGGTGTATGGATAGAAATCACGCTGTTCGTCGTTTTCCTGATCCTGTACACCTTCTCGCTGCTACTAACGCTGACTACCAGCCCTATCGCGCTCATTGAGGGGCTGACCATACTTCTGACACCATTACGCAAACTGAGACTACCGGTAGATGATTTCGCCCTGATGCTGCTCATCGCGCTGCGCTTCATCCCCACTTTGCTTGAAGAGGTTGAATTGCTGCTCAAAGCCCAAATGGCGCGTGGGGCCAGCTTTACACACGGCAGCCTGCGCGAACGCCTGCAAAGCCTGACCTCGCTCTTCCTTCCTTTCATCGAAGGCACGCTCCGGCGCGCTGCCGACCTGGCAACCGCTCTGGAAGCGCGTGGGTACGAGGTTGAGGAACATAAGACCTTCTTGCATGAAACGGGCTTTGGAATAGCTGATTATACCGTTATGATTGCTGTCGCGATAATTACGCTCGTGACGCTATTTATTTGAGGACAGGTCACTTACTACACAGCAAAAAAAGGCTTTTGTCTCAAAGAAACTGATTGTCAGAACGCAGCGATTATGATATGCTTGTCAAACGAAAACTAGTTAGCGTGCGGAATAAATAAAAATTGGGTAACGAAGGACAGCCTCCACAGGAAGGACAACAACAACAATCATATTATGGCTGGCAATACGACCAGGATGCTCCTGGACCGGTTGCGCAGCAGTCTCCGGTTGTCCCACAGGGACAACCGCCTTCCTATCCACCGCAGATGCCAGGTGGCCCTCCACCGGTACCACCTCAGCAGGCGCTCCCGCCGCAACAGGCTCCTCGTTTCCAGCAGCCGGTGCAGGACATGGGTACCTCGCTCGGCATTACGCAGGGGATGGAATTCCAATACTTCAACGCTCCCCAGCCATCGCAGCCACTCCCGGTATTGCGACAGCAGCGACTTCAGCAGTTGCGTGAGGAGCGCATGCGTCGCCAGCAGCGCCGTATGAAACCAGATATGAAAAGTTTGCTGGCTCACAGGAGTAAGCAGGCTTCAAATATTGCTGTTCCGCCCCAGGTTGGCCCGGCGCAAAGCTGGCATCCCAACCAGAATATTCCCGGGCCACAGGTGCCGCCAGAAATGTCGCCCCTCGTGGCTATTCCACCAGCTGAGATGTCACCCAGGAGGTCAGCAAACCTGCCACCTATTATGCCGCCAGGCCCGCCTGAGCCTCCTGCTACTGTGAACGAAGCTCTGCAACCTGCTTCTCAGGTATCGCAGGACACGGGCATGATTCAGAAGGCACGAATCGGCAGGGCGGCGCTTATTCTTACAGGCTCATTCATCGCCAGCCGCATTCTGGGTCTGCTGCGTACCTCCATGTTTGCCTATGTCTTTGGTACCTCGGCTACCTCTGACGCATTCTTGCAGGCATTTCTTGTGCCCGACCTCATCTTTAATATCGTGGCAGGAGGCGCGCTCAGTTCAGCATTTATTCCTGTATTTACTCATTACATGATTGGCGAGCGCGACGAGAAAACGGCCTGGCACGTGGCCAGTGCGGCATTGAACCTGGCTATTGCGATCATGATGGCGCTTGCCCTGCTCGCCATTATCCTGGCTCCCTGGATCGTGCCGCTCTATAACCCGGATGTGCATGATCCAAACGAGATCAACCTCATCATCTCGCTGTCGCGCATCATGTTCTTGCAATCCATCCTGCTGGGTGGAGGGGTCATCGTTACCTCCATCCTGAACGCCAAGCAGAACTTCTTGCAACCGGCCATCGGCACAGTCCTCTATAACGTCGGACTGATTGGTGGCCTTATTCCGGGCATTGTGCTGGTTGCCCATCGTACAGGCGTGAGCGAGACAACTGCTGTATATTTCGCAACCTGGGGCGTAGTCGCCGGAGCTTTTCTACAGGTAGTAGTGCAGGTACCTGCCCTCATCAAAACAGGCATGCGTTACACCTTCTCGCTTGATTATCATCATCCCGGCGTTATCCAAATTGGACGCCAGATGGTGCCGCGCATAATTAATGCTGCCATGCTCTACATCTCCATTTTTGTTGATCGCAGCCTGATCTTGCTTATTGCCGCCAGCATCGGCATTACCGCCACCAATGGCTACATCACACAGTACTATCAGGCGCTCCAGCTTGTGCTGCTTCCGCTTGGTATTTTCGGCATGGCTATATCGACGGCTGCCTTCCCCACAATGGCTGAAAATGTGACTCGTGGCCGTTTCGATCGCGTGCGTAACATTATTCAAGATACCCTGCGCACAATCCTGTTTATGTCCATCCCGTCGAGCATCGGCCTGATTGTTCTGGGGCTTCCCATTATCCAGGCCCTGCTGGAACATGGCGCATACAGCCTCCAGAGTGCGCAAAACACGGCTGTTCCTCTGGCTTTCTTCGCGCTTGGATTGGCGGGACTGGCAGCAGTCGAAATTCTGACGCGCTCCTTCTATGCCATGCGCGATAGCGTCACGCCCGTAATTATCAGCGTCGCCCAATTTATTCTCAAAATTGCCTTAAGCCTGCTGTTTATCCAAAGCGCGGTCTTTGGTATTCAGTGGGGCCTGGGCGCGCTGGCCTGCGCGACCTCCATCGCAGGATTATTGGAAGCAGGTGCGCTCCTTTGGATGCTTCAGCAGCGTATCGGTGGATTGGAATTGCGCATGCTGGGAACCTTCGCGGGAAAGGTTATGATGGCATCGCTAGTGATGGGCCTCGGCCTGCTGATTGTGCGTTTTCTCCTGGATATCATCATCAACACAACGAGCGCGCAAGCATTAGGTTTCGGAGGCACTATCGAGGCGTTCATCAAACTGCTTATAGAGCTGGCGGTAGGAGTCGTAGTTTACATTCGCACAACGCGCATTCTGGGCATCGAAGACTTCTGGAAACAGGGGCCAATCAAGCGCGTGCTGGAGAGATTTCGTCTCTCCTGGCTCTAGGCCCCTACCTCGCAACCTAACCCTTTGTTTTATCTTCCGCGTCCTCTCCTTTTTCGGCGTTATCAACGATATCGCCACTGCGGAAGAGGATGTTTTGCGCCGCTACCCGCCATTTAGGTGTGCGGCGCAGCAAGAATTCAAGGTCCATCGAAAAATGCAGGAATTCTTCCTCCTGCGCGTGCGCCATGATTTTCCGCGCATCCGGGTCCTTCTCCACCGCCAGACGCTGCTCATACCATCCTATCGCTTCGCATTCCTCCTGCAAGGAGGCAATGATGCGGGCGAAGGTACGTGTTTCCTCTGAAAGTTCATTTGCTGGCTCGTGATATTGCTGAAACCCCATCCGATTGTTTCCTTTCAATAAGCATAGATAAGCGGTATTCTCCAATAAAACTATAGAGCGTAATCGCGCGCCATTTCAAACACAGCCTTACGTATGAAGCTCTACAATATATGGGGAGACTCGCCCCCTGTCATCCTTCGCTGCGCTCAGGACGACAGCTTGAATAGACCCTCTTTCTTTGTAAAACTTCATAAAGAAGGCAACGAAAGCAGGGGCAAAGTAACAAGCTTGAACGATAAGAGTAATCATCGTTTCATGAAAAATTTCCAATGCTTTTCCAATTGAGCTTCAATGTACCAATGCTATCTTTGTTCATGTGAAGAGGAAAACCTCACAGAAAACAAAGAAACATTCAAAAGGAGAATTACAAGAAATGAATACTACCATGACACTTAATACAACGGCTGAAGGATTGGCTCTCACATCCACGCGGGCGCTTACCACAACTTCTTTTCCACGGAAATATGTCCATAGCGCATTTAACAATCGGCAAGATGCTTTGCAAGCAGTTGGGGCATTGCGCCAGGCTGGCTTCGACGGCCGAGATATATACCTGCTAAGCTACAGGGATTACGAGGACGCGCTCGGGCGGGGACAGGGCTTTTTCAGCTCCCTCACCTCGACCGATCTGGATGTCTACCTGGACGCAGCGCGTCGTGGCAACCTCATTCTCGCGATCCGGCTGGCAAACTATGGGCAGGTGGAGCAGGTACGCGATCTGCTCGCCCCTCATCGCGCTCACCTGGTGCGCTATGTCGATGCCTGGACGGTGGCGCATCTGCTGCCATAGGTAGACTGGCCCTTACTGCCTGTTACCCGGTATGTCCTTCATTCCAGGCACCTTGAACACCATTCGCACCGAGCCAAAATGAAGGACATCGCCATGCTGGAGCAATTCCGCCTTCAATGGAGTCAAGGTCAGCTCGCCCAGGCGAGTCTTGTTGCGACTCTTGAGATCTTCAATATAGAAAAAGGTCTTCTCGTAGCGAATACGCGCATGCTGGCGTGAAACGGTCATATTTGGATCAATAGGCGTGAGATCGATTTCAGGTCGCAGGCCACGCTTTGGGTCAACACGCCCCACGATCACGTATTTGTCCTTGATGGGAAAACGTCGCGGCTCCTCGCCTTCTTTCTCAAAATAGAGGTAGGCCAGTACACCTTCCTCCTGTGGGACGAGAGGAGCGCTCTTTGGAGGCTGCCGCCTTACCGTCTTCTCGCCATCGATGAGCGTATCGTGGAGCGTCAGGTCGTCCTCTTGCGGCAATGAGACCATTTCGGTAGTGTGACCGCCACCGGGAATGCCAGGAAGAGAACCTGCAGGAGGCGTGAAGGACGCCCCTGCTAACTGCCCTGATTTGACGAGGGGAACGGTCTCCAGAGCCTTTAAAAGCGCGGCAGCATTTGGGAAACGACGCGCAGGGTCTTTGGCGAGAGCCTGCTCTAGAAGCGCCTGTAAGACAGGAGGTGTATCATGCCGGAACTGCGCTATTAGTGGTAATGGGCTGGTACTCTGCATTACGCCTGTTTCGGCAGAGGTGCGACCCACAAATGGCACACGGCCAGTTATCATTTCAAATAGGACCAGGCCCAGTTGATAAACGTCTGTCCACGGGCCAATTGGGCCGTTCTGAATACACTCAGGAGCCACATAGCGCGGGTCAAGATAGGCAATGTCATCTATATATTGCCCAGGCGCAAAGCCAAGCTGGCGAAGCAATGTGCGTTGCCCAACATCATCGATCTGCACGCGGTCTGTCATCCCAATGATATCTACTGTCACCAGTTGCGGCCGTAAATCGGTATCGACAATCCCCTGTGTTTGCAAGGCTACCAACCCGCGAGCGAGCTGTTGCGCCAGATCTACCGCTCGCGACATATCAATATTGTCGTTGTCCATGACATAGCGCAGGGTGACACCGCGTGGGGGATCGGTCGCGATGTACACGCGATCATTCTCGATACCAAAGTCATACACATGAATCACATTCTGTGATTGCACCTGTCTTCGGCGTTCTAGTGGCTGAAGCAAACGCTGTGCCGCGTCATCGCCCATCATCGGAGGCAACTCTAATACGAGCAGTCCCACTACATCGCCCGTATTGCGATTGTAGCCGGTATAGCTGTTCACCAGCGGACTCGAAGCGATAAGCTGCCCTACCTGGTACACACCACCAATCAGACGAGGACTGCGCTGCGACATACGTGCTTGCCTCCTGTTCAGGAAGGAGTTTTCACTGGCAGAGCAGGTCCGGAAACCCTTTCAGTGAGCCTGTCCAATTGCCAGCCAGTGCTGAGAAGCATCTTGTTGATAGCTTACCACAACAAGCGCCTGCTGTCATCAATTATAAAGTTGCTGTTTAATAAAGTCCTTGATGAGTTGCCAGTCATCATTTCTTGGTAAGAGGATGTACTGACCACCAGCAGACGAATCCATCAGCACGTTATAGTTCGCCAGACCAAAGCGGTGCGCGTTATTCAAGTCCATCTTCAAAGCAAACTGGGCAAGGTCTGCCAGCGAGAGATTTGAATAGAGGGTACCCTTTAGCGCATCAAGTGCACCATACAGGCTGAACCAGGTGTGCCAGTCCTTCAATTTCGCCAGTGCCGACTTCATAATGAGTTGCTGGCGCGCCGAGCGCGCAAAATCTGTTCCCTCGGCTGGATTATCTGTGACGTAGCGCGCGCGAGCATATACGATGGCGGTTGCGCCATCCATATGCTGCATCCCCTTGTTGAAATGCACCGTAATCCAGCTTGCATTGATACTCGGATCATCATTCTTGGGATAGCGGGCAGTAAAGGCATCGGGCACATTCACATCCACACCGCCAATCGCATCGATAAACTTGCGAAATCCCGCGAAGTTAATGGTCATCCAGTATTTCACATCCAATCCCGTCACCAGCGACACCTTTTGCACAAGGGCATCACCGCCCGCGACCGGGTTCGCGTTGCTATTCGAAGCAAGCGTATAAATGGAATTAATCTTGGTATAGTTACCTGAGTTCGGCGGATATTGCACCCAGAGATCACGTGGTATTGAGATCAGCGTGGTATGATGGCTTTGTGGCAGTAAACTCATCAACACCAGCGAATCGGTCAGGTATGCTCCATCATGACCTGCCCCCCCATAGCCCATTATCAAAATGTTGACGCGGTCGCTCGTTCCCATGTAACTGGTTTGCGTACTTAAAGGCGACTGCGTAGAAATGGCCGAGCCAAAAGCCAGCACCTTCTGCAGGGTAGTAAACGCGAAACCGAGCAGAATAATCAGAAGCAAGAGTGCGCCGAGGCAACCTATCATACATCCTCGTCTGCGACCTGGCCTGCCAGGGCGTGTAGGGGAAGGCTGCGATGGGTCAGCGTTGCCGATTACGAGCGGGGGTTGCGCAGGATACGATTGCGGAACAGCAGGAGGAGGTGGCCCGGGCGAATAAGACGAGGGGCCATATCGCTGTTCATTGGCAGAAGACGCATAAGCACCTTGCGAGTTAGCTGGAGTTATAGGAGTATACTGGTACGGTCGGCGTGCCGATCGATTTGCTGGAGGCACTGGCGATTGGCTATTATCAACCTGCACCTCACTTCCATACACAGGTTGCGTTACGACTCGTCCGCATTTTCCGCAGAAACTGGCATCTTCGGGAAGGTCTGCTCCACAGAATTTACAATAGCGCATTGTGCATTTCCTCTATCATCTTCGTTTTTGTTGTATCATCCTCGTACCACCATCTGAAATTCGATGGCCCCTGCTCCACCAGATCAAATTAATCCATTGTCTGCATAAAAAAACATCCTGATATTCTACTATACAGAACGAATCAGGATGTTTGAAGTTTCAACAGCTACTGTAGTGGCTATTTTTTGCTCCAGTCGAGCATAGCGGTAGCATCCTTCCCATGTCTGGTGGCAACGATCTCCGCCATAATGGCTAACGCCATTTCCTCTGGCGAGGTAGCGCCGATATTAAGCCCGATTGGCCCATGAATGCGCCGCAATTGCTCATCAGTCAATCCCTGTTTCCTCAAGCGTTCGTCGCGCTCCTCTTTCGTCTTGCGGCTGCCAATCGCGCCTACGTAGCCCACATTGCGCGAGAGAACGACCTTCAGCGATGGCTCGTCGAACTTGGGATCATGCGTCAGCACCGCGACATACGTTGACGGATTCAGGTCCATCTGCTCCAACACTTCGTCCGGCCACGCGACGATAAGTTCGTCAGCATGCGGAAAGCGCTCGCGTGTGGCAAAAGCCGAGCGGGCATCAACCACCACGACCCGGTAATTGAGCGTTTTGGCGAAGGTCGTCAACGGAATGGCAATGTGTCCCGCGCCTATAATGAGCAGTGTAGGCGGCGGTGGAAAGCCCTCGATGAACACATCATAGGCCAGCGCCCCCGTTTCACTTTCAACCGTATAGGTGCGAGTGCGCGCATCCTCACTCCAGATGGCCTGCTCAGCATCGATAATTACCAGTTGCTCAAGCAGCGGATTTCCAAGCGTTCCCAGCGTGCTTTTATCAGGGAACACCAGCATCTTCGCGCCCACGTGGTCTTCTCCCCGCACCACTGTCGCCTGCGCAACACCCTTATTCTGCTCTAGCCGATCTCGTAACGTTTCAAACAGTCCGCTCATAAGCTCTTCTTTCACATGCTATTACAAACCTACCTTCAGGTGTCATCCTGAGCGCAGCGAAGGATCTCCGTCGCCTGGCAGGAGCGCGCCCCTGGACCGCAGATCCTTCGCTGCGCTCAGGATGACAGGCGAAAGGGTCTTTTTCATAGCATACTATTCGTGTACAGAAAAGTTGTGGCTACTGATCCAGCCGCTCCACAAAGACGTGGATGGTTCCACCGCAGGCCAGGCCGATCTTCTCGAAGTTCTCCTCTTCGCTGATTCCGAATTCCAGCATCTGCGGCTTACCCGACTTGATTACTTCCATAGCCGAATGCACGACGGCTGGCTCAACGCACCCACCGCTTACGGAACCGGCAATTTCGCCGCTTTCGCTTACCGCCAGCTTCGCCCCGGGTCTGCGTGGCGCAGAGCCGTACATAGTCACAACAGTTGCCACCGCTACCCGCTCGCCGCGTTCTCGCCAACGTTCAACATCAGGCAAAATATCTCTCATATTCTTCCCCTTTCAGGAATCCTAAGACTGAGTTTGCGGTTTGCTCCATGCAGCAACGGCTTTACGACGCGCCGCCGCATTGCGCACCGGACGACTATCATCAATGCTACCCAACAAATTGCCAAGTTCAATCAGGCTATCAAGGTTATGCGCCGGTAAAAAGTTATCGATAAACGGAAGCGCGGTCTTCATGCCAATCGTCAGTGGGCGATAATCCGGCGAGCCAAGCAGTGGATTTAGCCAGATCAGGCGATGACAGCTATGTTGCAGCCGGTCCATCTCCACTTCCAGCACTCCAGCTTCACCACGATCCCAGCCATCACTGATAATCAGTACCACCGCTCCTCTTCCCAGCACGCGCTTTGCCCAACGATGATTGAATTCGTGCAGCGCATCACCAATACGAGTGCCGCCCGACCAATCCTGCACTGATTTCGACACATCACGTACCGCGTCATCCACGTCGCGCTTCGCCAGTTGGCGCGTAATGCGCGTGAGCCGCGTGCCAAAAACGAACGCTTCGACGTTCAACAAACCATTCGAGATGGTATGAATAAAATGCAGCAGCAAGCGCGAATACAGGCTCATGGAGCCGCTAATGTCGCAGATAATGACCAGCGGGCGCGGCTTATATTTGATCTCGCGCCAGGTCAGTTCCAACAATTCCCCGCCATATTTCAGATTACGCCGCACGATACGCCGCATATCAGGATAGGAACCGCGCCGCAGAGGACGTTTCCTGCGCGTCGGGCGCATTCCCAATTGCCAGCGCATCTCGGCCATCAACTTTTTGGCCTCCTGCACCTCGTCCCACGTAAACGACTCGAAGTCCTTTTTTCGCAAGGCCTCTATCGCACTGTAAGCGGTTCCCTGCGGCGTGGCCGTATCATCGTCTTCCTGGTCGTCGTATTGCTCGCGCGCCCCTCGTTTGCGCTCGCTTTCGCGCATCTGAGCGCGCAGTTCTTTGCGCTGCTCCTGCGGCGTATTCATATGCTCAGCCAGCCGCTTCAGCTCGGATGGCGGCAGCCGCATATGTCTCTCATCCCGCTTCGCCGCTCCTGGCGCATCGGCCTTTTTCTTGCCTTGCTGGTCGCGAATATACCAGAAGTAAAAGAACATCTGGTTGAAAAGCGGCTCCTGCTCGTGCTTCGCCAGCAGGCTGCATTTCAGCGTATTATAGAAGTCCTCTTTATTGGTAATGTCGATATAGTTCAGTGTCTCAGCAAGATCAAGCATCTTGCGCGGCCCCACATCAATGCCCACTTCCCACAACAGGCGACCAAATTCGGTCAGGCGGAGCAACAGCCGCTCACCCCGCTCGATCTCGTGTGGTCGCAATGGTTCCAGAGCAAAGTAATCCCCATTTTCCTCGGCGCTCATCATGAGACTCCCTGGGCCTTCTTTATCATGCGCGTAAACTCGCTGCCACCCACTTTCAGCACATCGTCCTGATATTTGAGCAAGGCTCCCAGCGTATCACGCGCCGGTCCCTCCACCAGTTCCATCTGATTCAAGGCCAGCAGCGAGCTGATCCAATCGAGCGTCTCGGCAACGCCAGGCGCTTTGAACAGGTCTGCGCTGCGCAATTCACGTACAAAGGCGCACACTTGCCGCGCCAGGCGCTCCGGCACTCCGGGCAGGCGCGCCATGACGATAGAATACTCCTTTTCCAGCGAGGGAAAATCAATCCAGTAGTACAGGCAGCGACGGCGCAGCGCATCGTGTATCTCGCGGGTGCGGTTCGAGGTAATCACCACAATAGGCGTCTCACGTGCCTTGATCGTTCCAATCTCGGGGATGGTGATTTGAAAATCCGAGAGCAATTCGAGCAAGTAAGCCTCGAACTCCTCGTCACTGCGATCAAGCTCATCAATTAACAACACTGGAGCCTGCGTGTTCGACGGATCAATGGCCTGCAACAAAGGTCGCTGGATCAGATACTCCAGCCCAAAAATCTCCTTGATTTCTTCCTGCCGCTTCTCACCACCTGCCTCCATCATACGAATCTGAAGCATCTGTCTCGTATAGTTCCACTCGTACACGGCTGTGCTGACATCGATTCCTTCATAGCACTGCAAACGAATCAGCTTCGTCCCAAGTATAGCAGCAAGTACTTTGGCGATCTCAGTCTTCCCCACACCCGGCTCACCTTCCAACAACAGTGGCTTCCTTCTTTTTAGGGCCAGGAACACCGTCGTTGCCAGGCTCCGGTCGGCTATATAATTTTCGGCAAACATTGCCTTCTGTACATCTTCAATAGTATTGAATAATTCCTGGTCCAACGAGGGCCTCCAATAAAAAACTAGTGCCTTGCAGCACAGTAAATACGCTCATAGAAGTACTTTTATTCTATGCCATAGCGTAGAGAAATAGCAACCCGAGCCACACAGATCACCGGTTAATGTTCCTCTCAACCTATTACTAACATATAACAAAGCTTCACTTATTCCATAACTCATCGGCATAGTATCCTGCCGGTCTAATACGAATTAATTATAACAAAAGGGAATGTAGAAAATTCCTTGAAAGCATAATAAAAATATGGTACAGTTGGTTTGTAACTGGGGTTACGCAAGCAAGGCCCTGTGAGAATTGTCCTTTTATTGAAGGAGGTACCCCGTGGATTTTCGTTATTCGCTGGTCGGATTGCTCATTGGCTTTCTTGTAGGTCTCACAGGAATGGGTGGAGGCTCGCTGCTTGCACCTATCCTCATCCTCATCTTCCGGGTGCCTCCTGTCTGGGCAGTAGGTACTGATATCGCCTATTCTACTGTCACCAAAGCCGTTGGCTCGGTAGTGCATATCCGTCAGAAGAATGTCAATTTCAAGGTTGCCCTGTGGCTGGCTTGCGGCAGCGTTCCCGCGACTTTTCTTAGCGTCGGTCTTGTACAATTCATTCGCAAGCATTATGGGAACGCGGTCAATGGCGTCATCCTCCATGCCATCGGTCTCACCCTCATCCTCGTCGCAGTCCTGCTTGTGGTCAAACCCTACCTCATGCGGCGTATCGAACAACGCCGCCTTGCCACGCAAAAACAGGCTTTACTGGCCTCTGAAAATCCTGAACAAAAGGCAAAGCCCTCCCTGTGGGAGAGCCGCTATCGCCCACTGCTGACAATCCTGGTCGGCGCGTTTGTCGGTTTCCTGGTTGGCTTAACCTCAGTTGGCAGCGGCACGCTGATTATCGTCTCGATGGCCTTCCTCTTCCCGCGCCTGACAGCAAAGGAACTCGTGGGTACCGATATCTTCCAGGCTTTCATGCTCCTGGCGGCAGGCGCAATCGGCTACCTGATGGCAGGCACCATTAACTGGCCTATCGTTGGCCTCCTGCTCATCGGCTCGCTCCCTGGCGTCTTCCTGGGCAGTAAACTCAGCAAATTTATCCCGGAACCCTGGATGCGTCCAGTGCTAGCCTCCGTTCTGGTTATTTCCGGTTGGAAATTGATTTAAGCCCACTTCTCCCCTCAAACAAAAGCCCTGAATATCGTTGCTCAGGGCTTTTGTTATGTCCTTTTTTTGATCCCCGTATTCCTCTAATAAGCTCCATAGTATATAATGCAGAGAAAGCAGCCAATATAACTCCGCAAGCGCTTTTTCCGATTGAAGGAGAAAATATAGATGTCCATCGATACACAACACGGTTCCCCACAATTTCCAACCGTTGCCACCAGCGTGCAATCTACATCACAGGCGCAAATGGATGCAGCGCTACAAGCATTACAGGCCCACAAAGACGCCTGGGTGTCAGTCTCAATTGAGGAGCGCATCACGCTGCTCGAAAGACTTATGCGCGATTTTGCAGCCATTGCCCCTCGCTGGGTCTCCGCCAGCCTCAAGGCAAAAGGCATTGCGGAGGATTTCCCAACGGCCAGCGAAGAGTGGGTCGCGGGTGTCTTACCCGTCATGAAGAATCTGAACCAGTTACGGCAATCCTTGAAGGATACTCTGGCAGTGGGGCATCCCAAAATTCCGGGGTCGGTTACGACAAGGCCAGATGGGCAGGTCGTTGCGCAGGTCTTCCCACAGACGATCTACGACCGCATCTTTTTTACGGGTGTCACTGCCGAAATCTGGATGGAGCCTGGCGTCACGCCCGAAACGCTGCCACAAACGCAGGCCCTGGCATACCAGAACAAAAACCACCCGGGAAAGGTGGCTCTCGTGCTGGGTGCGGGCAATGTCGCCAGCATCGGGCCTATGGATATTCTCTACAAGCTTTTCGTAGAGGACCAGGTAGTTATCCTCAAGATGAACCCGGTCAACGCCTATCTCGGTCCTCTGCTCGAGGACGCTTTCCGCGCTCTTATCGACCTGGAGTTTTTGCGGGTGGTCTACGGGGGAGCAGCCGAGGGATCATATCTTTGTAATCATCCACAGGTGGACGAGATTCACATTACCGGCTCCGACAAAACATTTGATGCCATTGTCTTCGGTATGGGTGCGGCAGGCGCGCGTCGTAAAGCTAAACAACAGCCCATGCTGACCAAACGTATCACCGGCGAACTCGGCAACGTCAGTCCAGTAATTGTAGTGCCAGGCCCCTGGAGCGAACATGATCTCTCCTACCAGGCCGAACACCTCGCAACCATGCTCACAAATAACGCAGGCTTCAACTGCAACGCCACCCGCGTAATCATTCAGCAAGCAGGTTGGAATCTGCGCCAGCCGCTTATCGAACAACTGCGAGGCATTTTAGCGAAAGTACCACCGCGTAAGGCCTACTATCCCGGTGCAAAAGATCGCCAGCGCACCTTCGTCGCAGAGCATCCCGATGCCGAGCAGATAGGCAGCGCGACACCCGATCAACTTCCCTGGACACTGATCACCGATGTAAGTCCCCAACAAAAAGACGATATCTGCTTCACAACCGAAGCTTTCTGCAGCCTCTTCGCCGAGACCGCATTGAATGCCGCCAGCGTTCCTGAGTATATCGAACGTGCTGTAGAGTTTTGCAACCAGACCCTCTGGGGAACCCTTAACGCTACCATCCTGGTACATCCAAAGTCGTTAAAAGACCCCGCCATCTTTCAAGCGCTCGAAAAAGCTGTAGCTGATCTTCGCTATGGCACCATAGGCGTCAACTACTGGGCCGGTTCTGGCTTCGCGCTCGCCGTCACGACCTGGGGAGCCTTTCCGGGGCATGAAATCTACGATATCCAGTCGGGGAATGGCGTCGTCCACAACACCCTGATGTTCTCGAAGCCGCAAAAATCGGTGCTACGCGGGCCATTCCGCGCCACACCCACTCCACCCTGGTTTGTGCTACACGGCAAAGCCGGGCGCAAAATCTTTCCCAAGCTGGTCACGTTTGAGCTAGCGCCATCACCGTTAAAAGTACCGGCCATCCTGTGGGATGCCATCACCAATTAAAGCAGAATTTTGTATGAGTACTACACACCTATCCTTTTTCGTAGCTGCTATAATATGCAACGAGAATGTACAAGAGAGGAGCAAATGATGGAATGATTTCCTATCCTGAAATCCTGCTACGCCTGGTTATCGCGCTGCTACTCGGCACGATAGTGGGCTTCGAGCGTGAACGCAAAGAACACGGGGCAGGAATGAGAACCATCGCCCTGGTCACGGTTGGTGCCACACTTTTCACCATTATGTCGGCCTATGGTTTCATGAGCCTGCTCGAGCTTCCACATATTTCGCTCGATCCCACACGCATTGCTTCCTATATCATCGCGGGTATCGGTTTTCTCGGCGCAGGCACTATCTTTATGAGCCGTGATGGCGAAAAAGTGAGAGGATTGACTACTGCGGCCACCATCTGGGTTATGGCAGCAGTTGGTATGGCCTGCGGAGCAGGACTTTTGCTTGAATCTTTGACTGTCACTCTATTGGTATTGCTCACTCTCGTCGTCCTTCAATGGGTTGAGCGCATCATTTTACCTCGTTACACAACAGCACATCAACATATCGAAATTGTCACCTCGTCTGCATCTGAAGAAGTTATTGCCAAAATTTACGAAATCCTCACCCACAATGGAATCAACGTCGAAAAACTGCGTATCCACTCCAGCCAGGATGGTGATGTGATTGGCATCTCCTGCCACACACAGACCGCCTCCCACCTTGCAACAACGCTGGCCGAGCTAAATAAACTTTATGGCGTTAGCATGATAAACGCAACTCAGCATTCTGAATCCAGCAAGCAAACACTTAGTACAAAAAAGACAGATTAATTATTGTCTGTAGCATTCATTGGAGCGATGAGCGTATTATGAAACCATTTGAGAATACCTCCTCTGGGCGTAAGATGGCCCAGGATATTGATCGCAGCCAGGGCAGGACGATTGCCTATTCTCGCAGCACAACCAGCCGACTTATGGAGGTGCTGGACGCGAACGCACACGGCAATGTACATGGTGGCGTTATCATGCGAATGGTCGATGAGGCAGCCGCCATTGTCGCCATTAAGCATAGCCAGTCAAGCGTTGTGACGGCAAGAGTTGAGAGATTTGATTTCCTCGCCCCCGCCTATATTGGCAATGTCGTCACCATTCACTGTGAGATGAACTATGTGGGCCGCACCAGCATGGAGGTCGGCGTAAAGGTCCTGGCTGAAGACCTGATAACCGGCGAAGTACGCCATGTCGCCAGTAGTAATGTCATCTATGTGGCGCTAGATGAGCATCGCAAACCACGTCCTGTTCCTCCACTTATTGCTGGCAATGAGCAGGAGCGAACGATCATAGAGCGAGCGCGCGAGCGCCGGATGAAGCGCTTGAAAATAGAGGAAGAATTGAAGCAGGCAGATGCAAGCAGCGAATGACACACCAATTCGCTTCATCCCTCCCGCATCTCGAATCGCCCCCATCCCTGTCTCTTACTGAATGGGGGCAACAAGCTTTATGACGTAAACTTGAAGGAACTAAGCATCGGCTGGAAGTAGGCCGTCATCGCCGTCGCAAAGATTTGTTTTGCTGTACCATAAATGATGGTAAAGTTATTCGTTGAGGGTGAATTGGCCGGATGATTATCCGAGATCACAATAACCTCAATATCCACATTTTGACCATTCTGCGTAGTGCTACCCGAGACACCTTTTTGTACCCAGTTATCCCCTCCCACAGTCGTAGTAGCAGGCAAACTCACCGTTTGTGGATTGGTTAAACGGGACTTTACTCCGGTAATGCCCGCATTCGCAGAGGTATCGGGGCTGCTAACACCATTAGGATCAGGACTGACCACAATCGCAAAGGTATAAATTTTCGTGGGATCGGTAAATGTTACCGTTGTGCCACTCGTACTGACACTCCACCCCTGCGGATAGCTGATCGTGTAACCATTGCCCGTATAAGTAGTCAAAGTAGTTGTCGGCGAAGGTGGGGGCGTTGGTGTGGGGGTCGGAGCCTTCGTAGGTGTTGGTGTGGGGGTCGGTGAGGAACCGCCATTTCCACCACAAGCTACCAGCAGCCCAACCAGGATCAGACTGCTACCGATAAACAACAGGCGTTGTAGTGCGCTTCTAAGAGTAACGTGCATACTATCACTTCTCCAATCCATTGAATGCTGTCATGCTATGTTTTTCAATAGTGACCGCAAAACGATTATAACAAGCAGTATGGTAGAAAGCAAGCAATGCTTACAAAAAAAGCTTGCCAATGCCGAAAGTCCTCTATATCAGACACGGATAATACTGAAAAGTGGTAAACAAAAATAGGAGGCTCCAGGCGTCAGTATATCGCATAAGCATTTCTACCGAATTTAGTTATTTAAAGCTAAAAACACTTCCTCTTAAAAAGGATATCTGCTATAGTATCCTTAATCTCTATTTAATATCAATTCTATTCTATTAGGATTATACAATTTCTTAAACAACAGTATACAATGACATGCCCTGCTCTATCATGAAACAATGAACTTTACGGCTTGACCTGATAAGACGTTACGAAGGGGGTTATTGTCTTATCAACTCTATTCCTTTAGGAACAGCCTCACTTAAGAGACAGTGGTTAGGAGAAGAACATGTACTTTTGCTTTCTTATTGAAGAGCAATATCGCAACGAATATATGCCAGTAGCTGTAGCGCGTAAACTGAAGCAATGGGGGCATCAGGTCGATCTGCTTGAACCGCAAGCAACCATTACCTGTTTGTCAGATCTTTCAAGCACTCGCTATGACGCAATGATATTAAAGACCGTCTCAAATGGACCAGGCATCAGCTTGCTCGAAGCAGCCGAGGCAGCAGGTATCCCAACCATTAACAGCTCGCGCTCGATTCGGCTTGTGCGTGATAAAGCCGTCGCTACAACCCTGGCTTCTGCTCGCGGTATACCTATGCCACGTACTTACTTTGTGGCTCATCCTCAGCTACTGGCACAAATACCGCCAGATGCCTATCCGCTGGTGGTGAAACCAACCGACGGTAGTTCCTGCCGTGGCATTTACAAAATAAACCATCCCTCAGAGCTGGACGCTTTACAACTCATTGAAGCCGAATCGAGCTTCCTGTTGGCACAGCATTACGAGGAAAATGTCGGCTACGACATCAAGCTATACGTCATTGGCAAGGAGGTATTCGCAGTAGCCAAGCGTTCCCCTCTTCATCCTGAAGTCAAGGTCAATAAACAACTTATTGCTATCGATAGCACGCTGCGCGAACTTGCTTTACAGGTTGGCAGTTATTTCGGGCTGGACATCTATGGATTAGATATTGTTGAAACGATCGCTGGCCCACGTGTGGTAGACATTAACGACTTTCCAAGCTTTGGACAGGTGCCGCATGCAACTCAACGACTGGCAAACTATATCGTACATATAGCGCGCCGACGAGTTCAAAAGCGGTTGAGAAAAACCGAACCTATAGCGACTGCTGTTTAAACAGTTCTTGACTTTCTGTTGCAGCTTTCTATCAAAGTGATGTGTTGAGGAGAGAAGTCAGTGGTATTCCTCTGTAAATTTTTATATCGCAACCTCAAAGGGTATCGCCTGCTGGTGGTTCTGGCAATTCTGGTGACCGTCACCCAGGTCAGTTCTGACCTGCTGGCAGCCATGCCTTTGAAGTTTATTCCAAGCAAAATCAGCAATCCCGGCAATGATCCGGCCTGTACCTTTCCATTTTTGGATAATGTTCTCACATTTTTTGATACACCTGTGCTTGATCCCTCGCTGCGTCCAACAGCGCCAAATCAGCCACCCAACCAGCCACCACCCGCCCCGTGTCCGGCTAATCCTGGCGACCCGAACTCAGTACTACATCCTCGTATTACGCAGCACAGCGTAATAGGCGTGATCGTATTCTCACTACTAATGCTGGTCGTTTTCGGGCTAATAAGCGCATTTCTAGTCTACCTGGAATTGTACCTGGCAACCTATATCGCACAAAATCTCAGCGCGCGGCTGCGTGAGGATTTATTCGACCATCTACAGCGGCTCTCCCTGGACTGGCATGATAAACAGAAAAAAGGCGACCTGGTGCAGCGCGTGACAGGCAACATTGCGGATATCGAAAAGCTTGTCACCGATGGCCTGGTTGATCTGCTCGCTGGCATTCTGACCCTCATCGGCGTGGCGATCATCATGTTTTTCATCAGCAAAGAATACACCATTCTTTCGCTCGCCATAGCGCCTTTACTCTTCCTGATCGTCTCCACATATACTGCCGGAATCAAGGCAGCTGCCAGAAGGAAAGCAAAAGCCGCCGGTAAAATCGCCGACGTTGCTACCGAAGACATCAACGCGCTGACCGTTATACGCGCCTTCACCCTGGAAAAGCGCGAAATCAAACGTTTTGGCCTCAACGTGGGAACGTATCGCTCAGCCGGTTTGCGCGCCGGACGCCTGCAGGCGCAATTCACGCCCCTGGTTTCCGTCCTCGTCGTTTTTGGCACAGTGATTGTGATCGGCGTTGGCGGATATGTGGCAGCCGGATATGGCCTCAATCTGGGCTTCGTCAACCTCGGCGCTTCGACCATTGATGTAGGGACGTTGATCCTCTTCCTCACCTACCTCAAAATGCTTTACCAGCCCATGCGTGATCTTTCCAAGCTTACCACCCTTGCAAGTAACGCCACTTCGGGGGCTGAACGTATACAGGAAGTATTCGATCAAGCCCCCGAAGTCGCTGACACTACTCTCCCTTATACAGGCACACTTAAACTACACGGCGAAATTTCATTTGAAAACGTCGCATTCGGCTATACGAAAGAACGAGATGTGCTGAAGGGGATCAATCTGCGCATCCCCGCCGGTCGTAAAGTGGCCCTGGTGGGTTACTCAGGCAGTGGTAAAACGACCCTGGTCAAACTTATCCCCCGCTTCTATGAACTCGAGCATGGTGTCATTACCATTGATGGCGTTAAACATGCCGATTATCCACTGCACGTGCTGCGTCAAAACGTCAGTATGGTGCTGCAAGACTCCGTGTTATTCGAAGGCACCATCCGTGAAAATATCGAACTGGGTAGGCCTGGCGCAGCATTGGATGAGATCATGGAAGCTGCCAAAAAAGCACATATACACGAGACAATTTTGAAGCTCCCCGATGGATATGATACCTTTGTGCGAGAGCAAGGCAACAACTTCTCTGCGGGCCAGCGCCAGCGCCTCGCCATAGCACGCGCTATTCTGAGAGATGCTCCTATTCTCCTGCTTGACGAGCCGACGGCCAATCTGGATGTTGAAGCAGAAGCCGAGGTCATGCGCGCGCTTAGCTCGCTCATTGTTGGACGCACAGTACTCACTATCTCGCATCGCCTCAGCACGCTCGGTCAGGTCGATGAGATTTTAGTGATGAACGACGGACAAATTGTTGAGCGCGGTACGTATAAGCAACTCAAGAACAATAACGGTTTGTTCGCGCACCTGCTACAGGAGCAAACCCGCTATAGTGGCGAGAATGAGGAAGAAACGAACATCGTTCGCTCGGCCTATATGGCAACCGTACCCCATATGCCATCTGTACGCACCAGTACACGTTCTCGTATCCCTGCTCTGCCAACCTGGCCACTCATTCCAGCCATATCACCCAGGCCAGCCGCAGGCACGTTGCAAACAGAAATACCGAACACACCGGACACCATTTTCGCTGAGAGCAATGAATTTGAGATAAATGAAGATTCTACAGCCTGGCGTGACGTGACCATTTCGACACGTACTCTCCCGCGCAGAACTACACCCAATGCCCCTGTTCAAGCTCGCGTTTCCGTACTGATAAATGGTAAGCCTGCTGGAAAATACGCATTGAATAAACCGATCTTCACCATTGGTCGCTACCCAACGAGCGACATTTATATCCCTTCTCAGCGCGTTTCTCGTTTTCACGCCCTCATTCGCTGGCGCGGCGGTGCCTGGGTAATCGAGGACGTCGAGAGCCTGAATGGCCTGAGTAGCCAGGGGCTGCGTATCGACCAGCTTGCCCTCGTCGATGGCGACCGCATCTATATCGATGCCTCGATCATATTGCAGTACGAGGAACTTGCCCCCGCGGAAAAAGTCCCGGCGCTGCAGGTAAAGCAGGGATAGAGGAGTGTGGTTAAAATGAGCAGCTTTCCTCAAGCCCTGTGGCAACCGGGAACCATCAAAATAGAACGCAAAATGGTCTCCACATGGCTGTTTGGAATCGTCAGCATGGTCTTTCTACTTTCCATCCTATTCAGAATGAGCTGGCAGATAGGCCATCCAGCAGCAGCACACCTGCTGGTTTTGGAACAGGATATTCCTCTACCCGGTGCATTTCCCGATAAGTATCGTACCCCTCAACATCCTTTCGCGCCCGGAGTAGCAACCTTATTCGATCATTTCGATTTCCAGGCCCTGGACCCGCAAACACACCTGCTCTTCATAGCGCATTCAGGACCAGCGCCCGACCGTGAGGCATCGATCAACCCCAACTTCAACCCGGATACCGATTCGAAGTATGACGGGAATGTACTCGTGTTTGACACAGTACAAAAGAAAGTGGTTGGCCTGCTCAACATTCCGCAGGTGGCAGGGGTGGTAGTTGCCTCTGATCTTCACAAGGTCTATGCCGCCGATGCCAATGATAATATCATCTATGCCATCGATGAAAACACGCTGCATTATACACCTATCAAACTACAGGATAACGATAGCCCGGATGGCATAGAATATGATTCGCTCGACCATCTGGTCTTTGTCTCCGATCCAGGTACGCCTCCCACACCTGATTCAAATGTCGTTGAACGCAAGAACATGAACGAGACGGTCATCAACGCGCTGACCGACAAAGTTGTTACACGCATTCCACTCGGCATCGATGGTCAGTGGGGAGACGACGTCGGGCATGTGCGTTTTGACCCGGGACTGCATCGTATCTTCGTGGTGGTACAACAACTTGCGGATCCGAATAGTCCCAATCAGAACCTGCTTCCACCACCTGGAACCGCGCACCTGGTTGAGATCAACCCGCTCACACTCAAAATAGTGACACGCCTGACCTTACCCTACGGCTGTATCACGCCTCATGGTCTGGCAATCGATACTACACAACACATCGCCTTTATTGCTTGTGTCGATGCTGACCCACCCAGCCTGGTTCGCGTTGATTTGCAGTTGATGAAAAATATCCCGGAAGCTCCTTTTCCAGTACAACTCAAGCCAGATATTCTTGCTATGGACAGGCCGATGCATCTCCTCTACGTGGCGTGCGGTGCCGGAATAACGGTGTTTAAGATGGATGGTCGCTCCCTCATATGGTTAGCGAACTACAGCTTCGGCTTTAGCACCCATACAATCGCAGTCAACGAACAAACGCACGAGATTTACCTGCCCCTGGTGCGCGTAGGAAACCGGCCTGTGCTGCGCATAATGCAGTACAACCCAGATGGAGAAGGATAAAGCACAAAAAGCCTTACCAGCCCTCGCGATGGATATATTCTACATCTGCTTTACGCCCTCGCTTGAGTGATGGCGAAGGAATGTCTGGTGCTGAGTGGCCAATGGGAATAACGCCAACGGGAGTCACTTCATCAGGAATATTGAGGAGTTTGTGTAGTTCCTGAAGGCCTTCGGGCGGAAATCCTGCATAACCTGCCCCCAGGCCTTCATTAACGACACCCAGCAACAAAATCATAACGGCACAACCAATATCCATGTACCAGTAAGGAACAGGCCACTCGATTTCAGTACCATCTTCACGCAGCTTGTCAGGTTCCTGATAGCGGCGATGGTACGCGGCTTCGCTTGTGCATGGAATAAACAGGACGGGGGCCTCGGAGACGAACGGATGAAAGCCCCCTGCAACATACTCCTCTTCGCCACAAAGCCGGCCGATCTCTTTTTTTAGATCAGGTTGTGTGACAACGATGAATGATTGTCCTTGCGTAAATCCGGCGCTGGGCGCATGGCGCGTTAATTCGAGCAGACGGTCAATTACTTCGGGGGCTACAGGCTCAGAGGTGAAGTGACGTATCATACGCCGTTTACGCACAACCTCGGTGAATTCCACGATCTGCTCCTTCGCTCAATACGGCTATCAGCACACAAGCTTCCTGATCGCTTTCTCAAAAGACACAGGTCAAAGTCCCAGCGACTCGATTGCTTCCAGCACCTCTTGAGCATGTCCATCCGCCTTAACTTTAGGCCATACTTTACGCACAACACCATCTTTATCAATCAGAAAGGTCTCCCGGTTGACACCCATAAATTTCCTACCATACATATTCCGCTCTTTCCACACGCCATAAAGCTGCGATACAGTTGTATCAGTATCGGACAACAGTGGATAGGGCAGACCATATTTTTCGGCAAATTTTTGATGCGAAGGGATATCATCAGCGCTGATGCCCAGCACAATCACACCCTTTTTTTGCATCTCACGATTGGCATCACGGAACGAACACGCTTCAGCCGTACAGCCGGGCGTGTCGTCTTTTGGATAAAAATATAAAACAACCGGATGACCATGGAGTGAACTCAATTGAACCTTGCCGTCTTTCACCACATCTTCGCTCCCTACGGCGGGAAGCGTAAAATCAGGGGCAGGCTGCTGCTCCTTCACTTCGGTATTGCTCATATAACCTCTCCGTAAAGTGGTTTTCTTAGAAAACGTTCAGCCAAAGCGAACGTAGTTTAGTGTACCACAAGAAGAGGCTTAAAAGTACTATATACTCCTGGATGAGGCACACCAGGCTTCTGAGGCATGAGCTATCACGAAGAAAGCATGTCGGAGTTAAATGCGTGCTTTCTTCGTGATGAAGGATAGTAGACGTATTACACCTGTTGACCTGCAATGTTTACCAGCCACGACACGCCAAACTTATCAGTCAGCATGCCGAACGTATCGCCCCACATGGCCTTCTCAAGTGGCATGGTTATCGTCGCACCCTCAGAAAGCTTCTCGAAGTAACCCCTTAATTCGGCTTCGTTGTCACCGCTTAGCGACATGCTCATGTTCGTCCCAGGTTTATATTCCATACGGTCTGGCGTATCGGAAGCCATAATGGTAATACCATTACCGGCTTCAAGCTGGGCGTGCATGATCTTGTTGTCTTCGCTCGGGTCTTGGGACGCATGATAGTCCTTGAAGGTACTCATCGCCAGCTTGCCGCCAAAGACAGTGTGATAAAACTCCATAGCTTCGCGTGTGTTGTCCTTAAAATTGAGGTACGGGTTCAGTTTGGTTTGCATAGACCCTCCTGCTGTAGTTTTTGTGTTGTTGGAAGATACGCACTACCATACATTATACTTATCTAGAATAGCACAAAAGTTCTAATTTGTCGAGCTTTAGATATGCGAATCACCATAATGCATTACGAGATCCGCCTATCCATCCTGTTGATTTTCAAATAGCTTGCTTGCTATTACAATCCTGTCTCCCGATGTCATCCTGAGCGCAGCGAAGGATCTCTGGTGCGGGCATGCGATCCGGTTGGGCGCAAGAGATCCTTCGCTGCGCTCAGGATGACAGGCGAGAGTGACTTTTTCATGGCATGATATACTTACGAGAGAACCACTGTATTACATTGAGGTTGATCACAAAGAATATGCCAGATAAAAAGTCATTGACGACAATCGACGAATACATCAGCACCTTCCCGGCTGATATTCAAGACATTCTCCAAAAAGTGAGGCAGGCAATACATCACGCAGCCCCTGATGCGGTAGAGACCATCAGCTACAAGATACCAACCTTTGATCTCAACGGACACCATCTCGTCTCCTTCGCTGGTTGGAAGCATCATATTTCCATCTATCCAATACCTGCAGGTGATGCAGAGTTCCAGCAAAAATTCTTCCCCTATAAAAAAGCAAAAGGAACCCTCCAGTTCCCATTCGATAAACCGATTCCCTATGATCTCATAGAGCAAGTTGTCACATTCCTCATAAAGGAAAAATCGACAAAAGAAAAAGGGTAGCCGGATAGCTACCCTCGGGGAACCTACTTCAGAGCCAGCATGCGATCCAACGCTACTTTTGCCCAGTAGCGGATATCTTCATCCACCTTAACCTGGTTGATGACCTCTCCATCAAGCAAGGCCTCAAGTACCCAGGCCAGGTAAGCGGGATGGATACGATACATGGTGGAGCAGGGGCATACCACAGGATCAAGACAAAAAATTGTCTGTTCAGGATGCTCATTGGCAAGGCGATGTACCAGGTTGATCTCGGTTCCTACTCCCCAGATGCTTCCCGCCGGAGCCTTCTCAATCTGCTCGATAATATACTCGGTCGAACCATACAGGTCTGCCGCCTCCACAACCTCGCGGCGGCATTCAGGATGTACCAGAATTTTCACCCCTGGATATTCTGCCCGCGCTTTCTCAATCTGCTGCACATTGAAGCGCATGTGTGTCGTGCAATAGCCCTTCCAGAGAATGATGCGCGAGCATTCGATCTCCACGTCGGCGCTATCAGATGCCATTGGGTCACGTGGATTCCACACGTACATCTCAGTTTCAGGAATGCCATATTTGAGCGCTGTATTGCGGCCCAGATGTTCATCGGGGAAAAACAGGACCCGCTTCCCCTGCGTAAAGGCCCAGCGCATCACCGCAGGCGCATTTGACGAGGTACAAACCACTCCGCCATGCCGACCGCAAAACGCTTTGAGGTTCGCGGCTGAGTTCATGTAGGTGACAGGAATGATGCCCGCGTCCTCACCCAGGATATCTCCCAACATCTCCCAGCATTCCTCGACCTCGGCAATGTTTGCCATATCTGCCATCGAGCATCCTGCCGCCGGATTAGGCAAAATCACTTTCTGGTGCGGGCCGCTTAGAATATCCGCGCTTTCCGCCATGAAGTGGACGCCGCAGAAAACGATGTAGTTCGCTTCAGGACGAGCCGCCGCCAGTTGCGCCAGCTTAAATGAATCACCCCGGTAGTCTGCATATCGAATAATCTCGTCACGCTGGTAGTGGTGCCCTAGAATAACCAGTTGCTCGCCAAGCGCAGCTTTCGCCGCCGAGATGCGACGGTCGAGTTCTTCACCTGACATCTCTGCGTAGAACGCAGGAATGCTATCAACACGCTTTTCATGTCCATGCCGGGCGCGACCAACCGAATTCAACAGGGGCAAAACACGCTCTTCTTTGCTAGAGGCACAGGCTGATTGTAAAGGCATTTCTCTACTCCTTGCTAAGACAGGCTCAGCTACTCGGAAAATTCTAACGAGACATCAAAATTAGGCGCGGAATGTGTCAGGGCACCCAGCGAAATGAAATCAACACCTGTTGCCGCCACTGCCCTCAGCTTTTCAGGCTCAGTGCCGATATTGCCGGATGCTTCGATCAATACAGCAGGCGCGTTGCGTCGAATATATTCAACAGCCTGCCCCATTGCTTCTCTATCCATGTTGTCCAGCAGCACCACATCAGCGCCAGCCTCTACCGCCTCGCGCACTTCGGCAAGCGTTTCGCATTCGATCTCGATCTTCAGCAGGTGGGGAACAAAACGCCGCGCTGCGCGAATGGCCTGCGCTATCCCCCCGGCAGCTTTGATATGATTGTCCTTGATTAATACGCCATCGTTCAGCCCAAAGCGATGGTTCTGCCCGCCTCCTAATCGCACAGCCTCCTTCTCCAGGCGGCGCAACCCCGGCGTTGTTTTGCGCGTATCAAGAATGCGCGTTCCCGTTCCCGCAAGTGTTTGCACGCACCTGGATGTCAGGGTAGCAATACCGGAAAGACGTCCGAGAAAGTTCAGCGCCACTCGTTCCGCACTTAAAATGGAACGCGCCGGGCCGCTAATACGCGCCACTGCCTGTCCCGCGCACACCGTCTCACCATCTCTCACTAGCAACTGTACCTCAACTCGCGGGTCTAATTCCTGAAAAGCGGCGGCGGCTACCGCCAATCCAGCAATTACTCCATCCTGGCGGGTCAAAACGCTTGCCCGCGCAATCTCTTCTGCTGGCACAGTGCTAAACGTTGTAATATCTGCATCAGCTCCATCCTCTTCAAGAGCCAGACGCACGATATCTGTGTAGAAGCTATGCATGAATAATACTCTCCTTTGAGATTGCAGAACGCCATTTTAATGCTTCCTGCCCGGATAGTGCAGGTTGTAGAACATAATGGCATCCGGTCAAACGTTCATCGGTAAAAGCAAAATCGCGCCGCCAATGGCTTCCTCTACTTTCACAGCGCCGCAAGGCAGCAGCAATCACCAGATCTGCCACCTTGAGCATGTTTATCGTCTCCTGCCACACGGGATAAACAGCAACCTCATCGCGCTGAGACCTTTCACCTTTCACTATCCCATCTATCAATGCATTCAGCTTATCTTTGGCCTCGCTTAACCCCTGCTGATCGCGAGAAAGGGAAACATATTGCCACATAAGCTGGCGCAGTTCCTTTCGCGCTCGCCCAATCGTCGCTTCGTCAGGCTGAAGCCGCAGCAGTTGCTCATTGCGCTCGCTATCATTCAACACAGGCACAAACAACGGGTTACGTCCCGGCTTCACTCCCTCTTCAGATTCGCCATTCAGATGATCGGCCAGCCGTAGCCCAAACACCAGTCCTTCTAACAGCGAGTTACTGGCAAGCCGATTCGCGCCATGCACCCCGGTACAGGCAACTTCACCCACCGCGTACAAACCTGGCACAGAAGTACGACCATAGGTATCAGTCAGAACTCCACCCATACAGTAATGGGCGGCAGGCGCAACGGGCAACAAATCCCTCGCAAGATCAAGTCCATAACGGCGGCAGATGACTGAGATGTTCGGGAAGCGCTCATACATACGCTCTGCTGGAAGATGCCGCAAATCCAGATACTGGCAATCGGTTCCTTCCCGCAGCATCTCGCTGAGAATGGAGCGGGCAACGACATCGCGTGGTGCAAGTTCGGCCATCTCTGAGTAGCCCGGCATGAAACGCTCACCCGCATGATTGCGCAGGTAAGCCCCTTCTCCACGCACCGCCTCTGAGATCAGGTGGGAAGCGCCATCGACAACCAGCACCGTCGGGTGAAACTGCATGAATTCAAGATCGGTCAGCGCCGCTCCCACTCGCCACGCTAACGCCAATCCATCAGCCGTCGCCCCTGCCGGATTTGAGGTATGCAGCCACAGTCCCCCAGCACCGCCGTTTGCCAGGATCGTTGCACCCGCTCGAATGATGCATTGCTTCCCTTCTCGGTCTATCGCTTCTAACCCTGTGCAATTTCCATCCTCAACGAGTAGCTGAGATACATACGTTTCCTCGAAGAGCGTGATCAAGTCTCGCTGGCGTATCGCAGTAGTCAAAGCCCGTTCAATCTCGGCTCCGGTCGCATCGCCGCCAGCATGCAGCACGCGCCAGCGACTATGCGCGGCTTCGCGGCCAAGCAACAAGCCATCGCGCGTTGCATGTTCGTCGCTTCCAGGTCGCGCCCGGTCAAATTGCACACCCATCGAGATCAGCCAGCGAACAGCCTCGGGCGCGTTTTCCGTCAGAATACGTACCGCCGTTTCATCGCATAATCCTGCTCCGGCAGCAAGTGTATCCTGAGCGTGCAATTGCGGACTATCATCCTCTCCCAACGCCACCGTCAGCCCTCCCTGCGCATAGCGCGTATTACTTTCCCCCAACTGTCCCTTTGTAAAGAGAGCAACACGCACATGCGCGGGCAAACGTAACGCTACAGAAAGCCCCGCGATGCCCCCTCCAACAATGGCAACATCATAGGACTGGCGAGAAGCCATTTCCATTTCCTTTCATAGTGTACTCGATACACTATCAAAAGTGTTAAAAAAAACGCTTTGTCCGAAGACAAACAAAAATGGTGTTGAATGTACACTAACTCTTTGCCAACAAGTATACCTGAGAATTTCGCCAAAAACAAGGGAAAGAGGCAGGCAAACGAGCAATGATTATACAAAATTCTCTTCAAAACCCTGTCCTGCACGATACACGGTTGCTTTTCCACCTCGATAAAGCGTTACGGCACCCTGCCCATAGACGTTCCATCCTCTGATGCGTCCGGCCTCACCATCATCAATCATTCCCGTCCGTTCGTCGATACCCAGCAACACAACGTCAGGCAACAACTCACTCAAGCGCCCGGCCCAACGTTTTCCGAACGTATTATGATGCGGGAGAACGCAGGTATTCGGCACCAGCCCAAGACCTTCGACCACCCTTCCCTGGCCGGGATCATAGTAATACTGGCACATCACCATCGCCCCCGCGCTGCTTCCCGCGATCACCCCTCCTTGCTGATACGCCTCATACATGGCTTCCCAGACCGCGCTCCCTTTGAGTGTTTCCCCAAGATATCCGGTGAAGCCGCCGAGCATGTAGATCAAACGCGAACGTGACAAAATACCGGCCAACCGCGAGTCATTAGCAGAAGCCTTATCGATAATCGGCAGAGCCTCAACACGTGTAGCTCCCAGGCTCCGAAACCAGTTCACGCCATTTGTGCCAGCCCGCAAATGATTCCTATCGGGAGCGGCTGCCGTCGGAATGATGCTAATCAGCGCATCATTTCCACCCGCCAGAGCCATAGCGCGCCGGTCTGGCTCAGACATCTTCCCACCAAATTCAGCGCCGCCTTCTAATAACAGGTATCCGGCCATGGGCGTATCCTCCAAAATCTTCTTTGCTCGTGCATATTATGTATGATTACTCAATAAGTCCGCTACCCATGCCACAGCCTCTGGATACTCGTCACAATCCAATACAAACTCCTGCCCTCTCCCCACCGTTTTCAGCAAGACACCATCTTCCCGCAACGTCCACCACCCTCTATCCTCATGATAGGTAAGCGCCTGTTTACCCTCACCAGGATACATCCACTTCGGCATCCGCCAGTAACGCCGCGATACATATGGCTCCATCTCAGTCAGGCAAAGCGAGGGACAAAACCGCCGAAAAATGCCCGCTCCAGGCAGGGCTGTAACACATCCAGGGAGCCGCAAACTATCAGCCGCAATATAAATTGAATCGTAGTGATGCTGCTGGTCGCGTTGAGCATGGGAATGCTCTTGCGCCCATTGAGGAATACATTCCCTTTGCGTAAGCGGGATACGCCGCTCGATCTGAAGCCAACCAAACAACACATGCACGTCAGGAGCGTCAGGTATGTAGCAATAACGCCTATTGCGCAACATTACTCGCCGGAACCATCCATAGAACAAAAAAATATCGCCCTCGCCAACGCCTTGCTTCTGCAAATGGCCCTCCGCCGCACCCGCTTGACCAAAGACCGGCTTCCATCCAGCCTGCCGGGATACGCTGGGGGCATGCAAATCTGGATCAAGATGAACAGGCGCATCCGGTTGAATCTTCCCTCGCGTCAGGTCATGCACTACCTGCCCTAAAGCATGCTCACCGAAGCGTAGTTCCGAAAAGCGACGACACCCCACATATTCAGCTTGCTCAAGTATTGGCAACGAGCAAAACTCGCCTGACTCAAAAATAGGACTCGGCACTTTCCCCGTACCAGCATCAAAACCTTTGCGGCTGAAGATGATTTTCATCTATCCGTACAATTTCTTAAAATTATCCCTGCCGATTGCGATCAATCCCCCGTTTGAGCAACCCCAACAGAGCAATTGTGCCAAACCAGGCAGCAACCAGCACCCAGGAACGCTTTTCGCTCATATGATTCTTCCTTTCACTGTACAAATCAGAGTTCTACTAATCCAATCACTGCATGCATCGCAGCGCAACAACGCCTGATCCCCCACACTTATAGTAACACAAAATACCGCTCAACTTCCCCCGGTTATGATAATAGAACAACGCCTGCCTGTTTCTTGACCCATTTACCACTATTCCTCCACCGAAATATCACCTCTCGCTTGCTACACTTGCTGGTACAGAAAGACACGTTTTGAAATATCCCAATCCTTTTTTGGATTCATATGTGCCTTGTGCCTGTATCGAAGTATGTATATGTGTTCAGGAGAGACCATCGATGTCATTTAGCTTACTCGGTAAGAGCATGATGCTACTGGCGCTTGCCAGTTTTCTGCCAGGATGGTTTCTGTTCAATACAACGAGCGCCCAGGCAAATACCTGGTGGCCTACCAGTGGCCCGAAGCTCGCCGGATGCCAGATGTTCCCTACCGACAACATCTGGAATTACGATATCTCCAATCTTCCCGTTCACCCGAATTCTAGCAACTATATTGCAAGTATGGGAGTATCAGGGCAGTTGCACGCCGATTTTGGCGCGCCTGTTGCCGGTTACGCGCCTCCCGGCATCGGCTACGCTGTCGTGCCCGGCAACCAGCCAACTGTTCCGGTACAATTCATGTACGCGAGCCAAAGCGATCCTGGCCCTTATCCAATTCCGGCAAACGCGCCTATTGAAGGTGGTCCCAACGGGCAATTCGACCGCCATGTTCTTGTGGTTAATAGCGGTACATGCAAATTGTACGAATTATGGGATGCCTTCCCACAGCCAGGCGGAAGCTGGAAAGCAGGCAGTGGCGCGGTCTGGGATCTCAACTCAGATACCTTACGCCCGCTCTACTGGACATCAGCGGATGGAGCAGGCTTGCCTATCCTGCCGGGATTGGTACGCTATGACGAGGTTGCAGCAGGGGTCATCAACCACGCACTGCGCGTCGTAGCGAACACAACGCAGATGGCATTTCTCTGGCCTGCGCGGCACTTCGCCTCGAACAGTACCAATCCCAACCTGCCGCCGATGGGTCTGCGCCTGCGACTCAAAGCCAGCTTCGACATCTCCTCTTTTCCGAAGACCGTCCAGGTCATTCTCACCGCCTTGAAGCACTACGGCATGTTCGTTGCCGATAACCAGGGCGTCACGAGTTGGATCATCACAGGCGCTCCTGACCCGCGCTGGAACAACTTTGACCTGAACACGCTCGGGAAAGTTCACGGTTCGGACTTTGATGCCATCGATGAGTCCTTCTTGCAATCCTCTCCCAATTCTGCCCAGGTCAAAATGCGAGCCATTCCTCATCAACCAGTCAAACCGCCACCTACGAAGAGGTACTGCAAAGCCTACCAGTTTGATGAGAGCATAGATCGGCCTATCAGCTAGCCTCTTGCCCGCTCACTCCTGGCGGAACCATCACATCAACACCGTACTCGCCTTCCTCGGCCTTCATGAACTCGACGCCACGCGCCTCTTTACCTATGGCGGTAAAGATAATCACAGCGATAAACGCGCCAAGCGAGAAGAAGGCGAGTGCGGCGGCATAGTTCGGCGTTGTGCCGACGCGCAACCCCTCTGCCAGCAGCGCCTCAAGGAAGACGATCTGCGCGGCAAAGAGATTGCCAAGCTGGTAGGCAAATCCTGGAAATGTGCCGCGCACATCCGTCGGAGAAAGTTCATTCAAATGAACCGGGATCACGCCCCATGCACCCTGTACCATGAACTGGAGCAGAAACGCGCCTGCTGCAATCGAAACCAGCAGACCAATGCCTGGAAGACGAAGATAACCTGTCCATAACGGGATCATGAGAATGCCGAGAAGGCAGGCAATGATAATCGCCCGTCTGCGTCCCCAACGTTGGGAGTAGTAGCCAAATAGCGTACCGCCAATGATCGCGCCGATATTGGCAATAATCGTAATCGTGGATGTCGCGGAGACGCCCAGCTTCAACTGTGCCTGCAAGAATGTGGGCAGATTATCCTGCGTGCCATGCGAAAGGCTATTGAAGGCGGTCATCAACACAATCACGTATATAAACACCAACCAGTGGCTTTTAATGGCCCTGCCCATGCCCTGCCAGACATTGGTGCCTGTACGCCTGTGGATATCCTGCTGGTGTTCCCACACAGGCGACTCGCGCACACCCAGCCGGATATACACGACAAGCAAGGCCGGAAGCACGCCAATCACAAACATTCCCCGCCACCCAAAATTGGGGAAGAAGGTGAAAATGAGGTAGTAGACAATCGCCCCGATCAGGTAGCCGCAGGCATACCCCTGCTGAAGGATGCCTGAAAAAAGACCTCGAGACTCAGTAGGCAACGACTCCATCGCCAGCGACGAGCCAAGCCCCCATTCACCACCCATTGCCACACCAAACAGAGCGCGCAGCAACAAGAAAATGGCGTAGTTCGGAGAAAAAGCTGTCAGCAGTTCAAGAATCGAATAGCTGATGATGTCGATCATCAGCGGTGTACGCCTACCAAAGCGATCAGCCAGGATACCAAAGAGCAAAGCCCCCACAGGCCGCAGCATCAAGGTGAGCGAAATAGCGAAGGCGATGGCGGGTAAAGCAACCTTAAAATCATGGGCAATACGCAGCGTAACAAACGTCACCAGGAAAAAGTCAAAGGCATCCAGCGTCCAACCTAGAAAACTTGCCAGAAAGGTGTTGCGCTGTTCGCGGTTAAGCGAGCGCATCAAAGCAATGGCGCTCATACCTGTCTCCTCTCAACTACCAGTAACACTTCTTTGAACTACTACTGACGAGGACAACAACCAAAAGAGCAATGGATACCACTACCCACAATTTATACATTTATTACGTGATGCACCTATGGATAGGTTACATAGACGTGTATAGTTCAGGGCCACTGCTGGTCATGCTTCCAATAGTAGATGATTTGCTCCAGGCTCTTTCCCTTCGTCTCCGGTACCAGAAACCAGGTGAAAATGCCTCCTACTAACGCCAACGCCGCATATAGCCAGAATGTCCGCGGCTTACCTAAACCATGGATAAGCGTAAGGAAGGTCAGGCTCACCAGTAATGTCGCTCCCCAATTGACAAGCATTGCGATGCCTACACCGATACCACGCAACCGTGTTGGAAAAATTTCTGAACACATCAACGAGAAAATAGGCCCGATTCCCACTCCATATGCAAGGATATACACCAGCAGGCAGATCAGCACGATATAAGGCGCGTTTGTGGCTCCAATCAAAAAGACAACACCCATCACCACCAACGTCAGCAGCATGCCAGAAAAGCTGAAAAGCAGGAGCGGGCGTCGCCCCAGGCGATCAAGCAAAAACAACGCCAGGACGCAGGCAACCAGGCTGATAATGCTAACAAGGCCGGTTATCAAAACATCAAGCGAAGCAGATTTAAAGCCCGCCAGTTTGAAAATAGTCGGCGTGTAATAGCTGATGGCCGCGCTACCAACCGCCTGTTGAAACAGGCCCAATCCAACACCAACCAGTAGCGCAAGGCGCAAACCATCGACAAAAAACTCGCCTACCGAACCATGATCTCCTTGTAAGCGCAGCGTATGGCGTATCTCCTTCAATTCATGGTCAGGGTGCGTACCCTTAATCCGGTCAAGCTGCTGTTCCGCCGCCTGCCAGCGTCCCTTACTGCCCAGCCAGCGCGGTGACTCGGGTAAAAATACCATGCCTATAGTCAATACCACAGCCGGGATGCATTCAATCCAGAAAAAGGTTCTCCAACCGACGCTCAGCCGCGCAAGAAGTAAATAAATTCCATAGGCAGCCGGTATTGCAAGCGACAGGGCCAGCCGGTTAAATGTGACCAGCTTACCACGCTGCTTCGATGGAGCGATCTCTGAGATATAGACCGGGACGACCAGCGAACCGATACCAATGCTCACACCAACCAGCACACGAAAGACTAAAAACAACGCATAGTTGGGAGAAAGCGCCGTTAGTGCCGCTCCAAGCGCAAAAAGACATGCGACAAGAATGATGGTTTTTTTGCGCCCAAGCTTGTTGCTCAAAGCGCTGCCCACCACTGCCCCAATCATCCCGCCAAACAAGCTCGCGCTCACAGCCATCTCTTCCATGAAGGGCGTCATAGCGAAGTCTTTTCGTAAAAGCAGTTCGGTTCCAGATATCACGCCCGCATCATAGCCCATCAACCAGCCGCCAAGCGAGGCGATAATCGAAATAACATAGACAGAAAGCACGCGGACATGTTTCTCTGGCTGTTTGGCCTGCTCTTGCTCCTGCTGTTGTGGTAATGCCATGCAGTTCACCTGAGTAAAAGATATCCTGGTAATATCACGAAAATGACCCCCAGTCCCGCTAACAGCATGGTATGCTCCAGGCCAATCCAGATGGCAGCTCCGCTTATCAGTAATGCACCGAGTTGAGAAAAACCTGCCGCAATCAGCGTATACAGACTCATGATGCGCCCACGAATATCCGGCGGCGCAGCGGTCTGAAGCCAGCTATTCGCGACCATCATCGTCATGGTCGCCCCAGCGCCACAACAAAACAACAGGGGTAATGTCACTTGAAAGCCGGGCACACCTGCAAACAATGTCAGTGCTATGCCAAATTCTGCACAGCAGAGCAATAACAGAGGCTTTAAAGGCTGCGACGATCTCAAGGAAGCAAGGAATATCGCACCTACAAGCGACCCAAGCCCTGAAGCCGCTACCATCACCCCAAGTCCCTGCGCCCCAACACGCTGGACATCACGCGCAAAGGCCGGTAGCAGAAGCAAATAAGGCCTTCCCAGCAGGCTAACCGTTGCAGCAATTGTCAGCACCACGAGTATCATGCGAAGCTGATCCGGCGTTTTCAAGCGTCTTATTGCTCTCACATGGACTACTTTCGCGCCCGCATGCTCTCGATCCAGCACCAACCTTTTCTTGTCAATCAAGAGCAGCGCAATAACTACAACCAGGAAACTGAGTGCATTGAGGCTAAAACAGAGAGCAGCGCCTACGTGGACGAGCAGCAACCCCGCGATAGACGGACCAATGACCGCTGCTCCGTTGTACACGCTTGCATTGAGTGAGACTGCTTGCAACACCGCTTCACCTGGCACCAGATCACTCAAGAAAGCCTGGCGAGCAGGATTATCAACAGCAATAACGGTAGCCGCCAATCCAGCGATCAATAGTAAGCTCCAGAACGGCGGTCTTCCCAGCCACGCCAGCAAAGCCAGTAGAGTCGCCAGAAACATGGAAAGCGATTGCGTAACAAGCAGAAGCCTGAGCCTGAGAAAACGGTCGGCGAGTACCCCACCAATCAACGACAACACGGCTATAGGAACGAATTGAACAAGGCCGAGGAAGCCCAACGTCAGCGGAGACCCACCGATCTGTAGCACAAACCAGCCAAGCGCGACGTTCTGCATCCAGTTGCCAATGTTGGAAATGGCCTGGCCAAACCAGTACAGCCGGAAGTTACGCTCGCGCAAGGCTTGCATAGAGGTTCCTCGCCTAACGAAAATCCACCCGTTTGAACGCTTCAGCCGCCTCAAGTCCAACGGGCTTCCCTACCTCGGTAGCACGCTGGTACCAGTTGCGCTCAAGTTCCATAGCATCCGTGAACTGGCTTTTATGGGCAAGCCGAGAGTCTATCTTGCGAGGCAGCGTAGTTGCAATATCGACCCACGTATCAGGAACTTCCGTAGCAAACAACCATACCTCTGGCACAAGATGCGGTTGCAGCCCCTCCTCACGTATCTGTTCAACGAAGGTAAGAGGGTCGCGAGCGCAGGGAAAAAGCGCATCCAGGGTGGCTCGTCCAACCGCTCGATGATCGGGGTGCAGGCGATAGGGCGGTACTGGATCATGTGTAATAACCAGGTCTGGACGATGCAAACGTACCTGCCTCACCAGTTCGCGGCGCAAAGCCAGCGTTGGTTCAACTTCACTATCTGGCCAGCGCAAAAAGACCACATCCTCCACTCCCAACACATGGGCTGCCTCGATCTGTTCACCTTCACGAATACACGCCACTTCCTGCGGAGATTGTGCCGGGTCGCTTGTCCCTTTATCGCCAGAGGTACATAGGACATACACGACAGATCTGCCTGCATCCACAAAGCGGCAAACCGTACCCGCCGCCCATGACTCAATGTCGTCTGGATGAGCAACAATGACCAGCACACATTGGAACGGAGAAGATTCGATGTTCACAATTACTCTCTGCGTCATAACTACGCTCCGTTACGTTTCTATCCAAACCGTTTTTGTAATTGCTCATCCGTCATTGCATGCACATATCCTGCTCTGGCCTTCTCGACCTCCGGCAAATATTGCTCAGCCCAGGTGCGAATTGCCTGTATCGGCTCGGTCAACGTTTTTCCCAGTGGAGTCAATGAGTACTCAACCATCGGTGGCACAACCGGGTAGACAGTGCGCTGCACCAGGCCATCCTGCTCCAACGAGCGCAGCGTCTGCGTCAGCATCTTCTGCGAGATACCGCCGATCTCGCGCATCAACTGGCTATGCCTGCGCGTTCCACGGTCCAGCGCGATAATCACCAGCATCGTCCATTTGTCGGCAAGCAGGTTTAATACGCGCCGCGAGGGACAATTCACGTTTAGCACGTTGTAGGGCTGCGAATAAGTCGTAGGCATTCTCTTCTCCACAGAAGTTATAGGCACTTTTTGGTAAGTATAGCACTTTGCCGTGTCTACTTGTCAAAAAGAACTGGCATTTCTATACTTGAAGTCAGAAGAGTAAAGCCCTGCTAAGGCTCTTTCAAACAACCTGGAGGTTTTTTCATGAAAATCGCTGTTCTTGGCGCTGGTAATATCGGTGGCACGCTTGGCCGTAAGTGGAGTAAAGCAGGCCATTCCATCTCATTTGGCGTGAACGACCCGAATGGTAAGCACGCGCAGGAATTACGCGCCGAACTGGGAAACGCTGTTCAGATCGGTACTGTCGATGAAGCGCTGCAAAGCCAGCCGGACGTCGTCGTGCTGGCCGTACCGGGCGGAACAATGGATGCAGTCATCACCAAATATGCCAAACAACTTGACGGCAAGATCATCATCGATACAACAAATCGCATGGGTGGCGGTGGCCCTTTCAACAGCTTTGCCACGTTGAAAGAGTACACATCCAACGCGCCTATCTACCGCGCATTCAACACGCTCGGCTGGGAAAACTTTGCCGACCCGCTTTTCAATGGTGTACCCGCCGATCTCTTCTACTGCGGCCCAGATGGTGAGCCAGGTCGCTCAGTCGAGCAGCTCATCAGCGATATTGGCCTGCGCCCCGTTCGCCTGGGCGGCATCGATAAAGTTGACCAGGTTGACGCCTTTCTGCCCATCTGGTTTAGTCTCGCTGTCGAGCAGAAAAAAGGCAGGCATATCGCCTTCAAACTCTTAGAAAAGTAAAAACAGGCAAGCGTGGAAAGGCCTACACCGGCCCTTCCGCGCTCTGCTCAGGAAAATCAGCCAATCGCTGCTTGCGCACGTTGTTATGATACGGCAAGGTCAGCTCGAGATAGCCCTCGATGACCTGCTCGGCATATGGCCCAGGAGGCACTGTCGGCTCAAGCACTCTCCACGACCGCTCGCCCGGCTGGTCTGATGGCCTGTTCATAACCGTGACACCCATCCGATTCATCACCTCCATATTTCGCTGCGCCAGCTTCTGATGAGGCAGGTAGGCATACAGCATCGATTCCAGCTCCGCCAGTTGTTGCTCGATCTGCTCGGGGGCGAGCCCGCTCTGTTCGCAAATCTCCCGCACAGACGCGATCAATTCTTCCTCTGAGGGAGAAAATATACTGTCCAGCGCCAGCATCAAGTGAAAGCCACGATTGAGCATCACCCGCCTGCCATCGATAAGACGCCTCGCCAGCCCATCCTCCTTATGCTCGTGCAAGGCTAGATGTATCTGGTGCGTAATCTCTCCTAGCGGCAACATATCAAGCTTCTTCTGAAGAAAGTCAACTACGCTGGCCGTATCTCCCTCTTCCTGCCAGTTTTTGAGCAATTGCAGGCAGTACTTCCCCTCGTAGCGTTCTATGTTTCTATAGACACTGAGCAGCCGATCCTTACATTCACATACCCACAGCGAATGCAGATAGCGCACAATATCCGCTAATGGAAACGACGTAAATCGCTGCTGCCCATGCACCCTTTGCACAAATTGAAAACATTCCTCAAACACCGTCTGTAACTGGTCAAAAGCCGCCAGCTTCGCGTTCACCAGTTCTAATGAAGTATTCCGGGTAGCCATTCCTGCATCCCCTTTCAAGCAAGCGCAAACAATTCCTCTTCTCTACCCCCATTACGAACTGGCCCACCAAAGTGTTACCCTTTCTTTCTCAATGGCGTCCGCTCTATAAATGCCTGGATATGCTGTGCAAGCTCCTCGCCCTTGTCTTCCTGGAGAAAATGTCCGGCGTTAGAAATGACAATCTCAGGTTGATCCTTCGCCCCCGGTATCAACGCCCGGAAAAACCTGTCACCCCCGCGCGTAATCGGGTCTTTATCCGAAAACATCACCAGAGTTGGCTTCTCCCAGCTTGAAAGCACTTTGCGCGCCTGCCGCATCTCCGCCGCTCCTGGATCATCAGGATGAATGGGCACGAGCAACGGAAACGTCATCGCTCCCGCCTTATACGAAATATCAAGGAAAGGACTGTCATACGCTGCCAGTATTTCCGGCGTCAATTTTTCAGGTTGCGCCACACCATTTTGAATCACCCTGCTGATTGACATATCTTTGGAATTGACCGCGAATTCGCGCCAGCGCATGAAACCAGGACTCATCGGCACATCACCCGTTGGCAATCCTGTGTTCATGATAACCAGTCTTGCGAAGCGTTCAGGTATCTCGCTGGCAATGGTTAAGCCGAGCAGACCGCCCCAGTCCTGCACAACCAGTGTGACATCCCACAAATCTAAGGCCTCAATAAAGCCGACCAGCATATCGTGATGCATCTGAAAGGAGTATTCGTGACGCTCGGTAAATTTATCGGAGCGTCCAAAACCTATCATGTCCACCGCGATCACACGATTGCGTACCGCCAGTATTGGAATCATCTTGCGATACAAATACGACCATGAAGGCTCCCCATGCAGGCAGAAAACAACTTCTCCCTGGCCCTCGTCAACATAGTGCATGCGCAACCCGTGAATTTCAACATATTGCGGATCAAATGGAAAACCAGGCAAATTGGCAAATCGCTCTTCAGGCGTGCGTATAACCGGCATGGCAATTCCTTTCTTCCCTGTTGAGGGTAGGAAATTTCAAACAACTGCATTATGCCATCTGGCAACTCCGAAGAACAAATGGTAAGATTATCACAGCCATGCAAAAGGAACATACTACTATAGTAAAGAGAGTCAAGGCTATATGAAAAACGAAGCACAAGATAATCCTGGCGTGATCGCTCCACCACCGCTCATTTACCTGGTAGGACTTCTAGCTGGAGTGACTTTGCACAAAGCATTGCTTGCTCGTTTGCTTCCTTCCCTACCACGCCTGCCACGCCTGGCAGTCGGCAGCGCTCTGCTCGGTTTGGCGGGTACCATTGTCAACTTTGCTTTTCGTCTGATGATACAAAAGAAAACAAACGTTGATCCCCGTTTACCCGCCACAACGCTTGTCACAGAAGGCCCTTTTCGCTTCACTCGCAACCCGCTTTACCTCTCAATGACCCTTTTCTTTATTGGGCTGAGCATCCTTTTCGATGCGCTCGGAAGCCTGCTTGTACTGCCCTTTGTGCTATCCGTTATGCGGCGTGGCGTCATCGACCGCGAGGAACGTTACCTGGAGCGAAAGTTCGGCAAACAATACCTGCAATATAAAAGCAGAGTCAGGCGCTGGCTTTAACATGCTAGCCCTCTAAACCATCGCTCCATACTTAAGCAAGCGCTGGTCATTTTGCAGCGTTACATTCAGAATGCTAATGAACGCATCAAGTGGTTCGCCTCCGCTCACACGAATACGCTGCAACTGGTAGGGCGTCTGTGCGTCCTGTATCGTCCCATTGAATGAGAGCGGATCGAGGGTCGCCCCTACATAGCCATCAGCGAACAGGTCGCTAAGTACCATCTGTTGTTCAGCATAGGTATCATGATGGAACGGTTCTCCTGAAGGATAGCAGAAAAACTGCATCGGTTGCCCAAGCTGCTTTTCCAGCACCTCTTTCGACTGAAGTAATTCTGACTGCGTAGAGGTGTAAGCAGGAGGTTCACCGACATTGATATGATGAACCGTATGCGAACTGATTTGCATCCCTTCCCGCGCCAGGATGCGTATTTGCTCCCAGCTCATATATCGCCCACCGATCATGCCGGTAATAATATAAAAGACGCCTCGATAATGATGCGCGAGCAGGGCCGGGAAGGCATCGGTATACACATCCTCGTAGCCATCATCAAAGGTGAGCATCATAGGATGCGGCGGTAGTATCTTGCCATAGTACAATGCATCGAATAATTCCGTCTGGTTGATGCTGGTATACCCCTGTTTTTGTAGCCAATCCAACTGCGCGTTAAAATCGCTGGTCGTCACCGTCAGACTATAATCGAGGATGTTATGCGTCGCCTGGTTCGATACATGATGATACATAAATATTGGCACCAGTATTTTTGTCACCGGAGCCTTCGCGGGAACCAGAATGGGCGCGTCAAGATCGGCTGGGCCTGCTACCAGCACACGCCACTGTCCATGTTCTTCAACCAGCGCAAATATGCAGTTATGAAATAACCCCTGCTTAAGAGCTTCATCTGAAGGAGTGGTCAGCACGCCTGGGTCAGCATTCCCATCTAACGAAATAGTTCGCGAGGCAACAAGTGAGTACACATATGTCGTATCCGGGTCAAGCCAGTTGTAAAACATCTGGGCTGTACTTACTGCGTAACTTACAAAGCGTATTGAGCCAAACTTGGCCTGTTCAAAGTGGATGAAATCTTGCTCACTATGCCATAGCTGCTGCGCCTCTACCGAGAGCATAAACCACATTCTTCCCCATTGCTTGTGCATCATGGCATCCATAAAAGACGAGGTAGCACTATCTACCTGCAAGGGTGGCTTCATATGCGGATAGTTAGAAGCAAGTACCCGACCCTGCCTACCGAATTCAGTGGGCAGGTGAATAGCAAGTCCTCCTATTAACAGCGCCATTAAAAGCAGCGCATCGCACAGCAGCAGCCACTTTAATTTGGAATGACGCCTGCGACGTCGCACTTCTGGCCGCAGGCGCACTCCATGCCTCGCTGGCTGTTCTTCTGTATCCTGTTCTGCCGACCCGGCAAGATCAGAAGCAGGAACAGAGACATACTCGTGTGCATTCAAGGGCATAGGTACCGTTTGTTGCTGATCTAACTCAGCCTGTACAGATATTTTCTGCTCGTCCTGTTCGTTGCCCTGCTTTTCAGTTGAATGGACCTCCATCCCGTTTCCTTTCAGCAGCATTTTTTCTTCATGGTACGTATTTAAGCTACCTACAGTAGACGAACGGAATTTTCTGAAGAAATTGCTCAGTCTAGCCCTTATTGGTGCGGCGAAAATATTGGTTTTAAAGCGGGATAGAGTGCCCGATAGGTTGCATAGGCATGAGCATACTGCGCTTCGTTTTCACCGCGCGCCTCCGTTCGTTCCGCCACGCGCACCGTCGCCTCGCAGGCATCCTGAATAGAGGGATAGACGCCAGAGGCCACGCCCGCCAGCAGGGCCGCGCCAAAGGCAGGCCCTTCCTGCGCGTTCGTCGTGACAAGTTCCACCCCCAGCACATCAGCCAGGATTTGCCGCCAGATGGCGCTCTTCGCACCACCACCCGTTGCGCGAACCTGCTCAATCTCCAGGCCCTGCTCGCGTATTATGGCAAAGCAATCCTTCAAACTGAAGGCCACCCCCTCTAATACTGCCCGTACCAGATGTCTCCGGTCATGACTGGCAGTCAACCCTATCCAGCCTCCACGCGCATAAGCATCCAGATGCGGCGTGCGCTCGCCCTGCAGATAGGGCAAAAAGATCAGACCTTCACTCCCCGGTGGCACGCTTTCCACCTCCTTTGCCAGCAATTCATAAGCGTCAAGGCCTGTCCAGCGTTCCAGAGCGCGTTCTGGCAGGCCAATATTGTCGCGCACCCAGCGCAGCGAAAGTCCAGCCCCCTGAGTAACACCCATCAAATACCATGCTCCCGGTACAGCATGATTGAAGGTATGCACACGTGGCACCGGCCCAGAAAGATCTACTCGCGGTTGATCCGCGTATGTGAGGACTACTCCGCTCGTACCAATCGAAACCAGCGTCAGCCCGGGTCGCACCACACCGTTTCCCACCGCGCCGCAGGCATTGTCCGCCCCACCGCCCGCGACCGGAGTTCCGGCAGGTAAACCTGTCAATCGCTCAACCTCCCCGGTAATGCTACCGCATACCTGGTCAGAGGCAACCACAGGCGGCAATAGCGAACTATCAAAGCCGATAGCATCCAGTACCTCCTGTGACCACTCGCCGCGCTTCACATTTAGCAGGCAGGTACCCGCTGCATCTGAAATTTCCATTGCCATCTTTTCAGTGAGTAGGAAACGGATATAGTCCTTCGGCAACAGGATTTTTCTCGTCCGGGCAAAAATATCCGGTTCATTGTCACGCACCCACAAGGCCTTTGGTGCGGAAAAGCCGGGCAGCGCCGGATTGCTCACATACTCGATGAGACGAGTCGCACCTACCCGCTCAGTCATCCAACGGCACTGAGCATCGCTGCGCTGATCTGCCCAGATGATGCACGGTCGCAAAACTATGTTCTGTTCGTCGAGCAACACCACACCATGCATCTGCCCAGACAGCCCTACCCCACGCACATCCTGCGGAGCCACACCCAAACGCGCTGCACTACTAAGGCAGGTGCGAATGGCGGTAAGGGTCCCCTGCCACCACTCTTCGGGATTTTGTTCCGCCCAACCTGGAAACGGGTGATAAAGCGGATAATCGACAAACGCCCAGGAGATGACTTGACCATCCTCTGCCGCAAATAACGCAGCTTTCACACCCGATGTTCCAAGATCAATGCCGAGAAGTGCATCCATATTTCTGTCCCACCTTTTCTTCTGTCGGTAATGTGGTTCTCTAATTCGCCCGCTAAACGACTTATCCAGACTCAAATTAGCTCTTTAAAGCCGCATGGAGCGTTGTGTCGCAAAATCTGTATGCCATTACCGATGATTGTACGTCATGCAAGAGTACAAGCGCTACTTTGACTTCCCCTTTGAAGCGCTAAAAGCGAATAAAACGTGAGAATGACAGATCAATATCTGTGCTTGGAGGTACCCCACGTGATACACGTTCACGGAGTGATACTTGACGTCGATGGCACCCTGGTTGAGAGCAACGACGCGCATGCTCATTCCTGGGTGCAGGCCCTGGAAGCGTTTGGCTACAAGGTCGCCTTTGAAAAAGTACGCCCTCTCATTGGTATGGGGGGCGACAAAGTGTTGCCCGAGTTGATAGGAGTCTCAAAAGATAGTCACCTGGGCGAAGAGATCAGCCAGTTGCGCGAGAAAATCTTTAAAGAACAGTACCTGCCCCACCTGCGCGCCTTCCCGGGCGCGAAAGATTTGCTGAAAGAGATTCGCAAGCGCGGCCTCCAGCTGGCGATCGCCAGTTCAGCCAAACCGGACGAATTAAAAGCGTTACTGCAAATCGTCGGTGACTCGCACTTGATCGAAGAGGAAACTTCTTCTAAGGATGTACAGCGCTCGAAGCCCGACCCTGACGTAATGCACGTCACCCTCAAACGCATTGGTCTTCCCGCCAACGAGGTCATCATGATCGGCGACACTGCCTATGATATCGAATCGGCGAACAAAGTGCATATTGATACCATTGCCTTCAGGTGCGGTGGCTGGAAAGATAAAGACCTGGCAGGCGCAGTCGCCATTTATGATGGCCCCGCCGATCTTTTGGAGCATTATGATAGTTCGCCATTAGCGCGATAAGAGGTGTTTCTATGGAAAAAGTGATGTCTGTCCTGAAGTTGCTCATTCGCCACTATGTAGGACCTGGCGTTCTGGCGGGCCTCATTGCGACAGTCCCCATGACGGTTTTTATGCTGCTCGCCCAACGCTTCCTACCAGGACACCAACAATACGCCCTCCCGCCTGAGCGCATCACAACGAAGATCGCTAAACGTCTGGGCTTCGGCCATAAAATGGATAAGCCTAAACGAGTAGGGGCATCATTGCTGGCACATTTCGGTTACGGGGCCAACATGGGAGCAATGTACGTTCCTTTTACAAGATGGCTCCGTCTGCCCCCGGTCGCGAAAGGCGCTGTCTTTGGCTTGATCGTCTGGGCTGGCAGCTATTTCGGCCTCCTACCCGCCTTGAAATTGCCGGAACAGGCCCCTGAGCAACCAGCGCAGCGCAACCTGCTCATGATTGTCGCGCACCTGATCTGGGGTACGACTCTAGGTGCGACCGAAGACATTCTTGAACGTTCCCTCTAATCGAGAGCCCGTAGCACGCCATGAAACAGCCCCCCTCGCCTGTCATCCTGAGCGCAGCGAAGGTTCTGCGACCACCAACTGACTCCACATGGCACACGCGAGATCCCTCGCTGCGCTCAGGATGACATCTGGAGGTAGATGTGTAATAGCAAGCTACTGGCTCTGATCGGGCGTCTGCACTCCACCTCGTCCCGTGTAGCCTGCCTGCTGGCTCTCCTGCCAATCAGTACCAGACTCCGTACCAATCGGTTCCCGCTTTTCTCCAGGTCGCTCAGGCGGTTGATTCGCAGGTAGTGCTGCACTCGTCGACTGACCCGCATTTCCCGAAGGCGAAGCAACTGTCGCATCATGCGTCTGCTCCTGCTGCGAGCCAGTTCCGCCCATGATATTTTGCAATACCCGGTCACGGGTCGTGCCAGCAGCCTCTGCCGCCGCGTCAATATCCTTCAACGTAATATTCCGGCTATCTCCATGATCATTATCTGGTTCGCCGCAACCACAACTCAGGCACATAAGAATCCGTCCTCCTTCTGCTTTTTAAGCCGTTACATCAAACAGCTTCTAATGTATCTTATGGCAGCGCTTCAACATACACTATTTGCTAACTTCAGGTAGGGCGTTATAGAATATAGGGGCTTTCCTACCCGGTGCTGGCTCTCTTCAACAAAGATTGTTTGTCCTGTAGTCTGTTGCCTTAGAAAACAGGCACACAACAGCAGAAAAGAAAGGGCAGATCATGGCTAGTTCCGTTCCTATCACCGAATTCCGGCTCGACCTCAGCGAACTCTCCTACACCGGACAAGACCTGGTGCGTCCCGAGTCTGTTCTTGCCCAGTCTGACGGCACCCTCTGGGTTTCGGATGGGCGAGGCGGCATCACCCGTATTAACCCCGATGGTAGTCAGCAATTTCTGGGCGGCCTGGGAGGCGAACCAAATGGCCTCGCCATGATGGATGATGGCTCAATTCTGGTCGCCAATATTGGCGAGGGCATTGTGCAGCGTCTCTATCCGGATGGGCATAGCGAAGATTTCTTGACCGAGGTCGACGGCAAGCGCCTCACCTGCGCGAACTTCGTCTTCATCGATAGCAAAAATCGCGTCTGGATGGCCTTTTCCACCCGCGAACAGATCTGGTGGCCTGCGGCAGCGCATCCACGCCCAGATGGCTTTATCGTCCTGAAAGATGATCGAGGCGCTCGTATCGTTGCCGATGGTATTTATTTCACCAACGAGATACGGCTCGATGCGCAGGAAGAATACCTTTACGTTGCGGAAACCATGAAGGCCAGGATTTCGCGTTTCCGCGTCCAGCCGGATGGCAGCCTGACCGGCCAGGAAGTATTTGGCCCGGCAAGCCTGGGTATCGGCGGCTACGTCGATGGCTTTGCTTTCGACAGTGAGGGCAACATCTGGGTGACAACCGTCACGCGCAACGGCCTCGGCATCATCACTCGCGATGGCGACTATCATGTCGTCTTCGAAGACCCACGCGAAGACGTGCTGCAAGCCTTCGAGCAAAAAATCGCCGACGGAACCGCACAGCCAAACGACATGCTGATGGCGGCTGGCCCCACCCTCCAATTTCCAACCAGCCTCACTTTCGGCGGCCCCGATCTGCGCACCGTCTATATCGGCTCGCTCGGCATGAACCGCCTGCCCACTTTCCAATCACCTGTGCCCGGTCTACCCATGCATCACTGGAAATAAGATATCAACGCGATAAGGTATATTACGAGCATATACCTTATCGCGTTCCCCCTGCTTGATGCAGGTTCTTTGACCATTGACACATTACTTCGCCCTTACCATTTTCAACAATTGTCTGAAGCCAGGTCGCTGCCCGTACATCAAAACGCCGTAGCGATAAATGCGCGCCGAAAGCATGACACAGACAAAAATCGTCACAAGCAACAACACAATCGTCACAACTACCTCCCACCAGGCAACTGCACCCAGCGCAAGGCGTATCAGCATCACCATAGGCATCCAGAAAGGAATATACGAGAACACCTTTGTTGATGTCGCATTAGGATTAAATGCCCCCATGTAGACCGGCACAAAGCTCAAGATTAATATCAGTAAGGGAACCTGAATCGCGCTCTGCACCTCATCTTGCCGCTTAACCATTGCGCCCAATCCGGCAAACAGGGTCGCATACAGAAAGAAAGCCAGCAGAAAATAGACCAGAAAGAGGAGATAGAACGGCAGGGAAATGGCGATGAGATACTGACCAATCCCTCCCGCACTCGCTCCGAACAGCGCCGCCTGTATAGGAGTTTGCAGCAGTTGCGCGCCCACGCCAACTACTACCAGGCACACCATCTGTGAGAGTCCCGCCGCGCCAATGCCCAGGATCTTCCCGACCATTAATTGAAAAGGAGTCGCCGCGTTCACAAGAATTTCCATCACCCGGCTGCTTTTCTCTTCCGCGACTCCCTGCGCAACGATACCTGCATACCCCGTCACCGCATAGAAGAGCAGGTAAACTCCGACAAAGGCAAGGATAAAGTCTGCGGCGATTTCGCTACTTGGCTTCGTATTCTGGCTCTGCTGAGAATAGTCAACCGTCAAATCAGGGGGAGCAAACAAACGGCGTGTTTGCAGTAGTGTCAATCCCAGGCGATGCGCGTTGTCGAGCAAGTTAAGTTGTTGCGTCAGCGTCTGGATGGTAGACAGGTTGGAGTCGTTGCTCGGACTGCCATTGCTATAATACGTGAAGTGTAAGTCCTGGTTTGGTGAGCGATCTACTACTAGCAGCATATCCAATTTGCCAGCTTTGACCTGACTTTGCAAGCTGGCAGCCTCATTGGTAGTCGAGACACGCAAAGCAAAGGAAGGTGGACTGTTTGTATTCGTCCCATTCAGCGTAGTATTAATATAACTGGTCAACGCACTGTTATCCAGGCCTGCAACGGTTCCGGCGTGGTTCACCACGACTATACTGGTTTGTGAAGGGGAGCGCGAAGCGAAAAACTGCACTATTGTCGGGACAAAAGCGGCCAGAAACACAATCAGCAGCAGGATAATGCTGGCAATGAGAAAACTGCGCTGGGTCACGCGATTTTTGTACTCGCGCCCTATAATGAGACGAATATTGCGCCAGTTATTTGCTTTCGCTGCCTCGCCCCTACTGACGATAACGGCGTCATGCTCCTGTACTGGCTGCGCCTGTTCCTGCGTCTGAGCAGTTTTCTTTGCCATCGTTTCGCTCCTATTTTCTATGCCGACACCACAGATGGAGTATCGGGCGTCGAGCCGACCAGCTCAATGAAAATATCGGTCAGCGACGGCTCAACAATCTCGAAAAGGCTGATGATCCCGCCATGTTGCAGCGCCGCTTCCACAATCAGGTTAGGATTGAGACCCGCCTGGAACTGCATTTCAATATAGTCCTGTCGGCGTTTGATGACCTGCACTCCTTCCAGACTATCAAGAAAAGCAGCCTCAGGGTCGTTATCGAGCCTGAGATGCGCCAGATTGCGACCATGTTGCCGCTTGATATCGCGCACGCTCCCCTGCGCAACCGATTGTCCCTTATCGATAATCACAATGTCCTCGCACAGCTCCTCAACCTGCTCCAACTGGTGTGTGGAAAAGATGATCGTCTTGCCGCGCCGGTGCATCTCTAAAAACGCCTCTTTGAGAACACTGGCATTGACCGGATCGAGGCCACTAAATGGTTCGTCCATAATCAGGATGTCTGGATCATGCAGGATAGCAGCCAGGAACTGTACCTTTTGCTGGTTGCCTTTGGAGAGTTCTTCCACTTTTCTCCTGCGGTTCGCATTGATCTGAAAACGCTCAAGCCACTCATCCAGCGCTTTCCTGGCATCTTGCTTCGAGACACCATTCAGGCGCGCCAGAAACAGCAACTGCTCATCTACGCGCATTTTCGGATAGAGTCCGCGCTCTTCGGGCAGATAGCCCCATTTTCTGCGCGGCACCTGGCTAACATCACTGCCATTCCAGGTGATAGTGCCGTTATCAGGACGCAAAATATCCAGAATCATACGCATCGTGGTCGTTTTTCCCGCGCCATTTGCTCCCAGAAAGCCAAAAAGCGCCCCCTCCTCAACTTCCATAGAGAGGTCCTTAATTGCCTGTAACTGACCAAACCATTTATTGACATGCTCAACACGCAGACTCATAGCGTTCCCTTTCCAGCTTGAGAGAGAATGATTTAGAGAGGTATTGCATAAGATTTCCTTTCATATGTTTGCCTGGCTCACCCATTTTGTTTTTATTGCTATATGCTAATTACCTATATAACATATTGTTATCTCTTTGTCCAGGTAATATACAGGCTAAAACATTTTATTCGAGGATATTGTACCTATCTGGCCCATTTCAAAATGTTGAGGCAACGAGAAATACGCCTCATCATCAGGTCTCATACAGCTTGAACGAGGCTCATTACTCATCAAGATCGGCCCTTGAACCTCGCTATCCGCTCTTCTTCCTGATCCTTCTGGTTTCCAGGAAGCTTAAGTACTGGCAATTTGCCGGTCTTCTCTCGCCTTGCGGCACGAATAATTTTATGCCCCAGCCAGTCGCCAAGCAGCACAGCCAGAACTCCGCCGATAAGACTAAGTACCACATATAACAGTGCCAGCAACCAGCTTCCATGCGCGAACAGCAGCACATCGCCAAGCGCCATGCTGCTGAACGTGGTATAGGCTCCCAGAAAACCTATATTGATAAACAGGCGGCGTGTGGGGCCAACGAGAAACGTTGCATCCGCCAGCACCGTTACTAACGCCAGGATAAGCGCGCCAGTAATATTGATGAAGAGAATATCGAAAGGAAAGTTTTTTCCGAGCCAGCTTTGAATCAGCGTGCTGAGCAAGTAGCGCATAAGCGTACCAAAAAATCCGCCAAAGAAGACCGCCATCACACGGCGTCGTAAAGATAATGTACGCGCCATCAGAGCCACTCCCCTAACACCATACCGAGCGCAGCAGCACTATAACCGATAAGCACAGAACCGCCAAGATAGATCATACTTCTCCTTGAACTTCCTCCCCGCGCCAACTGCACCCCTTCCCAACTCATCGTGCTGAAGGTGGTATATCCTCCGAGAAAGCCCGTTGCCAGCACCAGTTGCACTGCGGGCGAAATCAACTTGCGACTCGTCACGCCAAACAGCAATCCAATCACAAATGCGCCCGAAACATTGATGAGAAATGTTCCAAAAGGAAACTGCGAGCTGGCGCGTTCGGCTACATAACGGCCCAGAAAATACCGTGATACAGCACCAAGCGCACCAGCAATACCTACGAGACAGGCTAAACCTAACGAAGTAAACGTCATGCCCTGCTCCCGTTATAGACAATCTCTACCGGCTCAAGCGTAATCGTTCCCTGCTGCACTAACTCATCAAGCAAGGGCAGAAAGCTATGCACGCGCTCCTCGCTCTCCACAATTTCAATGAGAATAGGTAAATTTTCCGAGATATCAGGTAGCCGCTCAGTTGATAGATGATGCTGCGGGCCAAAGCCCTCTATTCCCCTCAGCACCGTCGCGCCTCTCATTTCATGCTGTTGGGCAAGTTCAAGAATAGCCCGGTAAAGCGGTTTGTCCTGCCATTCTTGCATTTCTCCAATATAGATCCGTAACAGTTTCCCCGGTTCTGACATATGTTTCCTACGATTCCTCTAATAAGATGCGCAGGAGATCAGTTCTCCCAACGATTCCTTGCAGGCGCTTTTGTTCATCGACAACTGGCAGCACCTTGCGCCCCGTACTAATCATCCGCTCAATCGTTTCCTGTACTGTCGTCGTCTCTGAAACCATAATCACGTCCCGATTCATGATATCGGCAGCTACGCGCGCCTTTCCCGTGTGTGTTTGTAAAGCTCCTGTCGGCACATGCCCCGGTTTGCCTCGCGCCCAGTTACTTAACATCTGTAGTAACCCAGGACGGGCCTCTGCCTGCATCTGAGCCAGGATATCCACATCGCTGATAATTCCAGCCACCCGCCCCTCGGCGTCAACCACTACCACACGCTTCAATGGCGAAACCAGCAGCGCATCAATGACATCTCCCAACAAAGCCTCGCTGCTGACCGTTGCTACATCTGGATTGAGGTACTGCCCAACTGGCTGCTGCTGCGGTGGAAGATTGTTTAATGGCGCGGAACGTCGTAGCGGCTGCGTTCCTCTACTCTCCTGGCTACTGATAAGCGGGCTGGTGACAATCAGCTGCAACAGGTCTGCCCTTGTGACCATTCCTCGAAGCGTGCCATCGGACTCCACCACCGGTAAACGGCGCAAACCTGTTTCAAGCATGATCTGGGCCGCCTCCTTTACCTGCATGGTCGGCTCCACAGTACGCACCTGTGTATTCATCACATCCTGGGCCGTCAAATCGCTCTGTTTGCCCTGTTCGAGGGGAGTCTCTACTGCCCGAGCTGTCGAACTATCCAGTTCGCGGGCGGTACGTAGCAATCCTCGTCGCATAGGCAGTACCCCGGCGCGAATCAGATCTCCGGTGCTAATCAAGCCTTTCAAATGTTGCTGGCTATCCACTACTGGCAACGCTCGAAATGGAGCATCTAACAGCAAATCAACCACTGTCGCAACAGGCGTATCCAGTTCAACTGTAGTGAGTGAGGTCTCCATCACCTGCTGCACCGTCAGCTTCGATGATAGACCTCTTGGCCGCGCGTGCGTGTATTTCAAAACCTCGACCTCCTGCGTGGTCATTAAGCCACCGCTCAACATCTCCTGCAAGCGCGGCAGCAGGCGTTGTATGCGATACGGCGCATCGACTACCGAAATCACAATCGGCGCATCGGACGACCAGCGCCACCCTCCTTCCTCGTGCAAACGCGCACCCGCGCCATATCCGGCCACCGCTCGTGTCACCGTAGCTCCCGCGCATCCCGCGTCACGAAGAAGTTGAACTATCGCTACATACAGCGGTGTTCCATGCCATTGATCTGCTTCACCGATGTAGATGGTCAGAGCCATCGCCTTGCCTTTCCTCAGCAAGCTCATCGTGCATCCCTCCTCGTTGAATTATGCTGGCAATACTATAGCACAAGCGTTTACAACGCGAAGGCCCATCGATTCGCCTGCTTACCTGCTTGAATCAGACAAAACACAAACGCCTCTCCTACAGACAGAAAGAGTTGTTCTGCAAGAGAAGCGCTTCTATGCTTCCACCCCGCATATTTCTTGCTCAGGGAAGAAGTATAAAAAAAACTTCTAACGACCAACCCGCTCTGTAGTTGGATGTTAGAAGCTATCAGCCTTGCGGCATTACGCGAGCCTCATCGCGGTTCCTGTTGCTCTAAGTATACTAGAGGCAAACAAAGCCAGTCAAGGGTACTCGCAAATTACAACAAGCATAAACCTTGCCTTTTTCCACCCTTTCAGGTACACTATTAATACCGCTAGTCTGCTAGCAGTCAAATTCGTCCTCGTCTCATTCTCACAATGTATAGCAGGAACGGTCCTTTCCTTTCACTCGACAACAAGGCTGTTGCAAAACCCCGGCACAAGTGGCACAAATGGCACAATCTACTTTCAACAGCCTCCACAGGCCAGACGGCTACACCCGCTCACCACTTATATGGCACAAAGAACGAAAGCAATAACACAATCAAAGTACTTCCGTCCTTTTCGCTTGCCACCCATTACCGCCTCTGCCATACTGCAAAAGAATTAGCTACCAGACGACAAATCCACCAGAGAGGTCGTACATTGAGCATACAGTTGACGAGTACGCAGGTACTGGCGATGGCCCCTGACGCCAGTTCTGCCTCAGCCGCCAAAAAGACCGCCAACCTCAAACACTGGTCACAGATAGGGAGCAATGCCGGGGCCCTATGGGGTATCTGCCAGGGCAGCGCATCCTACCAGGTCAAGGTTGATCTCACCTCGTTGAAAGCAACCTGCACCTGCCCAAGCCGCAAACTTCCCTGCAAGCACAGCCTCGCGCTGCTCCTTCTGGCCGCCACCGAACCCGACGCTCTACCAGAAAGCGAACCTCCTATGTGGGTAGCAAGTTGGCTCCAGAAAAGACAGGCCGACAGCAAACTCACGAAAACAGATCAGCCTTCTAGCCCAAGCTCTCAGACCGCCCAGGCTAAACGAACAGAAAAACGTCAGGCGCTTGTTAGCAAAGGTCTTGATAGTCTCGATCTCTGGCTGCATGATCTTGTGCGCAACGGGTTGGCAAGCGTACAGACCCAACCAGCCTCGTTCTGGGAAAGCCGCGCCGCGCAGATGATCGACGCGCAGGCACCCGGTATTGCCAACCGCCTGCGCAACCTCGCCGCCATTCCTAACGCCTCGCGCAACTGGCCGGAAAAGCTGCTTTTCCAGCTTGGCCTCCTGGCAATGCTCACCCATGCCTATCGCCGCATTGACCAGCTCGATTCCGCTCTACAAGACGATGTACGACAGATGATCGGCTGGAATCTCAGCCAGGAAGAGGTCGCGGAACGAGGTCAGACCGTCACCGACGAATGGCTTATCCTGGGTCAAATGGTAGTCGATGAAGACCGTCTGCGCGTGCAACGAACCTGGTTGCTCGGCAAAGAAAGCAAGCGTTCAGCTCTGTTATTGCAATTCTCCGCCGCAGGTACACCTTTCCCTGAAATTTACCCCCTCGGCACTGCACAAAAAGCTGAACTCCTCTTTTGGCCCGGCGCATACCCCCAACGCGCTCGCATCATCTCAAGGCAGGGAGAAGCAATACCTATCACAACCTCCCTCCCAGGCGAAGAAGCCATAGATAACGTTCTAGCAAAGGTAGCCTCTACACTGGCTCGCCAACCCTGGCTCGAGCGTTTCCTTTGTGTCCTTCACAATGCCACACCCATTTTGCACAACGATTCCTGGTATGTTCGGGACAGCGCAGGCAAGGCGCTTCCCCTGGCAAAAGGCGACTACTGGCAGATGCTTGCCCTCTCGGGAGGCCATCCCATAGATCTCGCGGGCGAATGGAACGGAGAAAACGTGCTTCCACTCGGCATGCTATCCAACCAGACCTACTACTTACTGGGGAGGGCGCTGCAATGAACATGCCAGATATCGTAAAAACCGCGCTCGTCGGTACAGGTCAGCAGAATCAGCCCGATTGCAAAACAGGCTCCGCCGTTGACAATCTGATTTCAGCCCTTGCCATTGCTTCGCCCGAACGCCAGCTTTTACTAGCCGCTGGAAGTTTTGCGGTCTACCAGCAAGCAGGCTGGATAGCAGAAGTCATAGAGGGCATTCCTGAACCTGCTCCAACAGAACAACTTCGACCATGTTCGTCAAGAGCGGCTGCATTGTTGCACGACATGTTCCTCGGCAAGCACAAAGATCTACTTCCCGAAGCGTTTCAATATATGCAGCAGGCAGGAATCCATCTTCCCTACGAATTGTTGCCAGCCGCACTCAACATGTCAGATACACAGATTCGTGCCCTCTTATATCCCATCCTCGGAGAGCGTGGCAAATGGCTAAGCCAGTTGAATCCTCAGTGGAACTGGGTACAGCAAATTCTACCCCTCTCAGGTGAAGCATTGCCAGTACATACTGAAAGTCTCTGGCAAGAAGGCACCATCGAGCAACGATGCGCAATTCTTCGCCGTCTGCGCACTATCGACCCTGCTCAAGCCCGTTCCTGGTTAGAGGAAGTATGGAAAAAAGAGAGAGCAGAGGCTCGTTCTGCGTTACTCAACACATTTGAAGTTAGCCTCTCGGACGCAGATGAGCCATTCCTCGAAAAGGCCCTTGATGACAGGTCTTCCAATGTACGCAATGTGGCCTGCGAATTGCTTATGCGCCTGCCCACTTCAGCATTCCTCGAGCGCATGCTTTTGCGCTCGAATCAAATTCTTTCTCTCGATAAAGGGAAAATTATTGTCAATGCTCCCTCTAAATACGATACAAGCTGGACACGTGATGGCATTCTTGAAAAACCCGAAACGAAGCCTGGCGAACAGGCCTGGTGGATGCTTCAGATACTTTCTCGCGTTCCTCTCCACCATTGGGAAGAGCGACTGCAAAATACTCCTGAAGCTTTAATCAACCAGCTTGAAAAAATTGATAATACCTGGACAAATACGGTTATCGAAGGCTGGACAAGAGCAGCCATATTCTACCGGGCAACATCCTGGCTCCAACCACTCTGGCGCTGGTGGCGTCGTCATCCAGTGCAACCCAATACACATGGTGTCACTACCAGAGATATGCGAGCCGAGTTACTTGCCTGCATGTCTTCAGAGGAGGCAGAGCAGGTTATGCTCCCAGTAATACATGACCTCACTTCGGACAGGGATAACCGGGGTTCACTGATCTCACATTTACCCCAGCCCTGGAGCGAAGCATTCAGCAAACAGTACTTGGGCAAGCTGCGTCATCACCTTGCTTCAGCGAGCTTTGTAAAAAAGAACTACTATCCCTATTACGATTCCTGGTTTCAAAGCCTGGAGGTTGCAGCTCGCGCATTGGCTCCATCGAGCCTTTCTCTGGCTCTCGAACCCTGGAATCTTCCCGAGGACAACTCCTGGGAAATTCACGCCTGGCATGAACAGGTCGCAACCTTTACCGAAGCTGTACGCATACGAAAACAATTTATTGAGGAGATAACTCGATGAGTACCCAAAACGCCCCCAACGGTAAGCATCATCCCTCCAATATACCCGCTGATCCTGCGTTGCAGGCTGTTCTACGCGAACATGCCGAGCAGCAATATGCCGAAGAACTGGCCGAACTGGCGAAAGTTGACGACCGCCAGCGCCCGCCGAACTGGAAGCTCTCGCCCTGGGCTGTGCGCACCTATCTCTTAGGTGGTAGACTCCCCAACGGCTTCGAGATCACCCCCAAATATATCGGCAATGCCCGCCTGATCGAAATCGCTGTGGCAACCCTGGCAACCGACCGCGCCCTTTTGCTTTACGGAACGCCAGGAACCGCGAAGTCCTGGACAAGCGAACACCTTGCCGCCGCCATTGCAGGTGACTCGACGCTCCTTATTCAAGGCACCGCCGGTACTGATGAGAGCGCTATCCGCTATGGTTGGAACTACGCCCGACTGCTTGTCGAAGGCCCATCTCCAGCCGCGCTGGTTGTCAGTCCTATGATGAAGGCGATGCAGGATGGCAAAATAGCGCGCATCGAGGAACTGACGCGCATTCCCGCCGAGGTACAGGATACGCTCATCACCATCCTCTCTGAGAAAACCTTGCCCATTCCCGAACTAAACACGGAGATGCAGGCACGCAAGGGCTTCAACCTTATCGCCACCGCCAACAACCGCGACAAGGGCGTTAACGAACTCTCCAGCGCTCTCATGAGACGCTTCAACACCGTTATCCTGCCTGTTCCCGATAGCCTTGACAAAGAGGTTGAAATTGTCGATCGCCGCGTTGCCAGCCTGGGCCGCGCCCTCGAACTGCCTGCCGAAAAGCCAGCGTTAGAAGAAATTCGCCGCGTCGTCACCATCTTCCGCGAGTTGCGCTCTGGCCTCACACTTGATGGCAAGACCAAATTGAAATCTCCTGGCGGCACTCTTTCCACCGCCGAAGCAATCTCCGTCATCAACAACGGTCTGGCGATGGCTGGGTACTACGGTGATGGACAGTTGCGCGCAGACGACCTTGCCGCCGGGTTGACCGGAGCAATCGTCAAAGACCCTGTGCAGGACCGCATCGTCTGGCTCGAATATCTGCAAACGGTCGTGAAAGAGCGCGACGGTTGGAAAGATTTATACCGCGCTTGCCAGGAGGTACTCTAGCGTGACCCTCTCCATTTTCGGCGTGCGCCATCACGGTCCCGGATGTGCGCGCAGCCTGCGAGCCGCCCTGGAAGAACTACAGCCAGACATCGTGCTGGTCGAGGGACCACCAGATGCCCAGGAGGCGCTGCCTTTGCTCACTTCAAAGGACATGCATCCTCCTGTCGCGCTCCTGATCTACGCGCCGGGCGCGCCGCAGCATGCCGTCTATTATCCATTTACCCATTTCTCGCCCGAATGGCAGGCGCTGCACTACGCGCTCACACATAACATCCCGGCACGCTTCATGGATCTACCACAATCCATCCAGCTTGCACAGGCAAAAGTCCAGGCTGAAAAGGAGCAGCAGGAAAAGAAATCAAACGATACCGAATCAAAAGCAGATTCAGACCCATCAAACGCTTCGAGCAAAAGTGCTTCCCTACGCGACACTACTGAAACTATAACGGTAGAGGCTCCGACCGAGGAGAAAGTGGAAGATGATCCCTTCGCCTTGCTTGCCAGAGCCTCCGGTTATGACGATTACGAGATGTGGTGGGAGCGTCAGATCGAGCAGCGACTGGATACGCAGCACCTCTTCGAGGGCATCCTGGAAGCTATGAGCGAGATGCGCTCCGATCCTACGCCGAAAAATGAACACGAGGCACAACGCGAAGCCTCTATGCGCCACACCATTCGCGCCGCGCAAAAAGAGGGCTTCCAACGTATAGCGGTCGTCTGCGGAGCGTGGCACGCGCCAGTCCTCTCCCAATTGGACAACGCGAAAGGTGATACGGTCCTGCTGAGCGGCTTGAAGCGTATCAAAGTCGAAGCCACCTGGATTCCGTGGACAAACTCACGCCTCGCCTATCGCAGCGGCTACGGTGCGGGTGTGACTTCCCCCGGCTGGTACGAACACCTGTGGAACACACCCAATCGCGTTACTATCCGCTGGGTTGCTCGCGCTGCCCACTTACTGCGCGCAGAAGGACTCGATGCCTCTTCGGCAAGCGTTATCGAAGCTGTGCGACTTGCCGAAGCGCTGGCCGCTATGCGCGACCTACCTATGCCAGGGCTGCATGACTTACACGAATCCATTCAAACTGTTCTCTGTCACGGCAACCTGGAACCCATGCAGTTGATTCGCGACAAACTTGAGATCGGCGAAAAGCTGGGCGAGGTCCCTCCAGAAACACCTGCCGTTCCCCTGCAGCGCGATCTGGAAAGCAAGCAGCGCAAGCTCCGCATGAAGCCTGACCCGATCCAGCAAAATTACGATTTTGACCTGCGCAAGGAGACAGATCGTGCGCGCAGCCAGCTCCTTCACGCGCTCAGCCTGCTCGGCATCGAGTGGGGCGTTCTCCAGCGCACCTCGCAGAAACACAGCACATTCCATGAAATCTGGAAAGTGCAATGGCAGGTAGAGTTCTCCCTGCGGCTAATCGAGGCCAACATCTGGGGCAATACCGTTGAACGCGCCGCCAGCGCCTTCGTTCACCACAAAGCAGACAACGCAGAGGAGCTTCCTGAACTTACAGCGCTGCTCGACAAAGCCATCCTCGCAGAACTCCCCGAAGCTATCGAACACCTGCTCACCTGTGTACAGAGCAAAGCCGCCGTTTCGGCAGACGTGCGCCATCTCATGGACGCGCTTCCGCCGCTTGCCCGTATCGCTCGCTACGGCAATGTCCGTGAGACACAGGCCGAACGCATTCTCCCCGTGATCGACGCTCTCTTCGAACGCGTTTTGATCGGCCTCCCTGCTGCCTGCGCCTCGCTTGATGACGATGCCGCGCAAGAAATGGTCAAAAGTATCGAACACGTGCAGGAGAGCGTAAACCTGCTTAACCAGGACGAACAACGTGTTCAATGGCTCTCAGTCCTGCGCACTCTGCTCGAACGCCAGGGTATTCATGGTCTGGTGCGGGGCCGTTGCTGTCGGCTCCTCTTTGAACAAAAAGCCATCGACGAGGCAGAATTACAGCGCGTTGCACGCCTTGCCCTTTCTCCTGTTAATCGAGCTTCACAGGCCGCCTCGTGGATAGAGGGAGTTTTACGCGGCAGTGGCATGCTGCTCCTGCACCAGGATAGCCTCTGGCTCGCTCTCGACTCCTGGCTCTGCGAACTTTCTCCCGACACCTTCGTCACCCTTCTGCCGCTCCTGAGACGAGCTTTCGCGAACTTTGAACCGCCAGAACGCCGGGCAATGGGCGAAAAGGTCAAGCACTTGCGCTCTACACCCTCTGTAAAAATTCCGGCGTCAAATGCAGATCACCCAGGCAACATCAACGAAGAACGAGCCAGCAGTGTTCTGCCTGTCCTGGCACACATTTTAGGAGTGCAATATGACCGCAATTGATGAAAAAGAACGCCTGCGCCGCTGGCGACTGGTGCTGGGAAAAGAATCCGGCGAGGGCATGTGTACCGACGGCAGTTCTCAAGTGCAGCTTGCTGGCCAGGACGCCGGGATGGACAGCGTGCTGGAAGCCCTCTACAACAGCGACCGTTCCGCCGGACTTGGTAAGTCATCACCCAACGTCTCACGCTGGCTCGGCGATATCCGCACCTACTTCCCCACGTCAACTGTGCAGGTCATGCAAAAAGACGCCCTGGAACGCCTGAATCTGACCCAGATGCTACTTGAGCCTGAGATGCTTGAACTGGTCGAGCCGGATGTCCATCTCGTCGCCAATCTGCTCTCGCTTAGCAAAGTAATACCCGAGAAGACGAAGGACACAGCACGCCAGGTTGTCCGCAAGGTGGTCGAAGAACTCGAGCGCAAGCTTGCCAACGGGCTGATCCAGGCTGTGCGCGGCAGCCTGAATCGCGCCACACGCATCTACCGCCCACGCGCCAACGAAATCAACTGGGATCGCACCATTCGCGCCAACCTGAAAAACTACCTGCCCGATAAGGGAACCATTATCGCTGAGCGGCTGGTTGGACACGGCCACAAACGCTCTTCCCTGCGCGATATCGTCCTCTGCGTCGATCAAAGCGGCTCAATGGCAACCTCTGTCGTTTATGCTGGCATTTTTGGCGCGGTTCTGGCAACCCTGCGCTCGGTCAGCACGCGCATGATCGTCTTCGACACTTCAGTCGTCGATCTCACCGGCGATCTGCAAGACCCCGTTGATCTACTTTTCGGTGTGCAGCTTGGTGGCGGCACAGATATCAATCGCGCCCTGGCCTACTGTCAACAGGTAATTTCACGTCCCAATTCGACCATCCTGGTGCTGATTACGGACTTATACGAGGGTGGCAATCAACAAGAAATGCTGCGCCGGGCCGCCGAATTAAAAGCAAGCGGGGTGCAGGTAATCTGTTTGCTCGCTCTGAACGATAAAGGCGCGCCCAGCTTCGATCAGCACAACGCCGCCATACTCGCAGGCATGGACATCCCCTCGTTCGCCTGCTCGCCGGAATTATTCCCCGACCTGATGGCTGCCGCCATACAACGACAAAATCTCAGCATGTGGGCAGCTAAGAACGACATTGTGACAGCGCGCCCACAGAATTAACAGCCAGGTGATGGGGCGATTCAACGTCCCATCACTTTACTGGCTCCAACAATCCTCGCTCCGTCACGATATCGACCGAGAGCGTTTTATAGCCAACCTCGTCGAACAACACCACCATCTTATCGTCCTCGTAACGCATCACCACACCCTCACCCCAGGACTTATGAGTAACACGACTGTTCAAAGGAAAAGGCCTGCCCTCTGCCTCTTCCTCAGCCAGGTAGCCAGCATCGCAGTTGTCGCAGAAGCCGCATGGCCCGTCCATCTCCTCACCAAAGTAGTTGAGCAGGTACTTGCGACGGCAATCGCGCAGTTCGGCGTAGCCACGAATCATTTCAATGCGCGACTGAGCATACTGGCGACGGCTTTCATGCCTATGCGCCGATTCCTCCGCGACCTCATCCAGGTCAGGCGGATTTTCAACCGGCGCTACCTCACCATCAGGCAGAATCCGCACCACATCCAATTCTTCCAGGTAGCTCAGAATCTGCGTCAGTTTGGTCTGCGAGATATCCAGTTCCTCGCGCAGGCGAGCCGGTTCGATAGGCTCACCATATTCAACAATCACCCTGGCGACCAGTTCTACCTGGTCTGCATCGACTTTTCCGCTGCTGTTCAGAAAACGCTGGATGCCCAGGTCTTTGGAGCTATAAAACAGGATGGCATCAGCCTGCTCGCCGTCGCGCCCCGCCCGGCCAATCTCCTGATAATAGGAGTCTACCGAATCGCTGATATCGTAATGAAAGACAAAACGCACGTTTTCCTTGTTGACGCCCATGCCAAAGGCAGTAGTCGCCACAATCACCTCCAACTCATCTTGCATGAAGGCGTTTTGCACCTGCTCGCGCTCCTTCGCCCTCATCCCGGCATGATAAAAGGCCGCCTTCACCCCACGCTCTTGAAGTCCCGTTGCAATCTCCTCGGCATGTTTGCGCGTCGCCACATAGACAATTCCCGGCTTCTCCGCTTCACTGACTCGCTCAAGCAAAGCTCGTTTCTTTTCGGATTCATCATAGTAGGTTTCAACTCCGAGCCAGATATTTGGCCGGTCAAAGCCCTGCACAACCACACGCGGATCGCGCATTCCCAGCCGCTCCAGGATTTCCTCGCGCACAGGAAGCGAGGCAGTAGCGGTCAGCGCCAGGACGTGGGGATGGTTGAGTTCCTCTATGACCGTACCAAGCCTCAGGTACTCCGGTCGGAAATCATGACCCCATTCGCTGATACAGTGGGCTTCGTCCACTACAAAAAGCGAAGGTTTTGCCTCCCGCAGGCGCTGCAATATCTCTTCATTGTTGAACTGCTCGGGAGCAAGAAAGACGAATTCCAGCTTCCCCTGTGCAAGCGCTTCGAAAGTCTGCCTCGAAGCTTCATCGCTCACCGTCGAATTAATGAGGGCAGCCCCCCCGATGTTCTGCTCCTCAATGGCCTGCACCTGATCGTACTGGAGCGCGATAAGGGGAGAAACGACAACCGTTGGACCGTCTAAAAGCAGGGCTGCTGCCTGGTAAATCATGGACTTGCCCGAGCCGGTGGGCATGACGGCCAGCGTATCATGCCCGTCGAGTAGTGCGAGAATGGCGGGCTGCTGTCCGGGCCGCAGGCTTTCATAGCCTAACTTGTCCTGGGCGATACGCCGCACTCGCCAGAGTTCTTTGCGCCGAATGCTCATCTATGTGAATCCAATCTATTCTGGAGAGATATGTTCGAGAAATGCCAGCACCCGGGCCTCTTCAGGACGCAGCCCTTCCGGCACACTCTTCTTTTCCTGCTCATCATACTGCTTGAAAAAGGCGCTGAGCGAGCCATCCAGGTAGGCATCGATCACTCCCGGATGTACATAGCATTTGCGGCAAATGGTAGGCGTATTGCCCAGTTCACCGGCAGCCATTTTGATGGCCTCGGTGACATTTTTCTTGCCCTGCGTCTGCGTCTCAAACGGCCCGGCCTTCTCCAGTGCCTCGGTCGCCACTACCGTCCCGCCCCAGGTGCGAAAATCTTTGGCCGTAAAATCCTGACCACTGACCGACCGCAGGTATTCGTTGATGTCGTTCGACTCTATAGTACGAAGCTCGCCATCTTCGTCGATATACTGGAACAGTTCGTGCCCCGGCAAGTCCTGGCAGCGTTTGACAATACGCGCAAGCTGGCGGTCTTTGACATCAATAGTATGTTCCTTGCCGCTTTTGCCGCGAAAATGGAAATGAACCTTCGCTCCTTCAACTTCCACGTGATGGCTGCGCATTGTCGTCAGGCCATACGAGTCATTCTCTCTGGCATATTCTTCGTTGCCCACGCGAATCAGCGTCTCATCCAGCAAGCGCACAACTGTCGCCACCACCTTCTCATACGGCAAACCCGATAAACTCAGGTCATGGTCAACCCGTTCGCGAATTACCGGCAAGGTATGACCAAAGGCGATTAGCTTATCGTACTTTGTCTCGTCACGCACTTCTCGCCAACGCGGATGATAGCGATACTGCTTGCGCCCCTTCGCGTCGCGCCCGGTTGCCTGTATATGCCCGCGTGGACTGGCGCAAATCCACACGTTCGTCCAGGAAGGCGGAATGCCCAGCTTCTTAATACGTTCAAGTTCCTTGGGATCGCGAATAGGTTTGCCATCGAGACCAATATAGCTAAAATGCTTGCCCGCTCGCTTCCGCGCAATGCCGGGCAACGTATCTGATACATAGCGCAGTCCCGCCGCTTTCGCCGTCTCAACGGGGTCAGCAGCGGCACATATTTCTATTTCACCAAGTGAAAGGGGTTCTTGAGAAGAGGCAGGCGCTACCGACACGTACATCCTCCTGAGTTGCTCGAATAAGCCACCAACAGGAACAATAGAAAGCCATTCGCTCTTTCATTCATCCTGTCACTTACTATACGAAGCGTCCGCAAAAAGATGTGACAAATGGCATATCTTATGAGGTTCTGGCAAGCGGCATAGTAAACCAGAATGTTGAACCTTTTCCTACAGTGCTTTCAACTCCCACTTCCCCACCATGCGCCTCGACGATCATGCGACATATATGCAGACCCAGGCCTAAACCGCCACCCGCGTTACTCTTCGCTACGATTCCCTGCGCCCGGTAAAAACGATTCCATACCTGTTCCTGCTCTTCCGGCCCAAGTCCAGGCCCTTCATCGCTTACAGCCAGACGTGTGTACTCGCCTTCAAGTGTAAGACGAAGCAGGACGGGCCGATCAGCAGGAGAATATTTTAGCGCGTTGGTCAGATAGTTGTTGATTACCTGCCGGATGCGGTCGGCATCGGCAAGCACACGCACTTCTGCCTGTTCGGGTAATTCTGTCTGAATGGAGCGCTGGGGGAACATTATACGCTGATCTTCTACTGCTTCATTGGCAATCTCCACCAGGTCGCATTCCTGCACATCCAACTCGAGCTGGTTGGACTGGATGCGTGAAATATCGAGCAGATTGCTGACCATCCGACTTTGAATACCAACATGCCGCTCGGCCCGTTCAAGCAGATCGCGCACCTCACCGGGCTTCCCTTCCAGCGCCTGCTGCATCTCTTCGAGTTTACTTCTCAAACTGTCGATTTCTTGAGAGATATCGCGCAAATGGCCATTCAAGCGTAGTTTCGCCAGTTGTATATTGCCTTTGACAACGGTAAGCGGCGTTTTCAGTTCGTGGCTGGCTATGCCCAGGAATTCATCCATACGCCGGTTAGCCACACGCAGCGCCAGTTCCTGAGCAATAGCCTCCGCCCGTTCTTTCATCAGCCGCTCGCGTTCAATCACCACGGCAATCAGGCGGGAAACGGCAATTGCCAGCGAAATCTCCTCTAACGTGTAGCGATGTTCGTTCTCTCCATAATCTAAAGAAAGAATACCTATCAGTTGATCGCCGGTATATACCGGCACAGATAGAATAGTGCGTACTTCATAAGGGGTAAGGCGCTCGCGCAGCCCTAATTGTTCGGCGTCGAGGATCAACACGCCATCAGCATGCAGCCAGGTCGTAATCTTCTCTTTCCCCTGCTCAAGGCGGCTCTGTAGATAAGAGGAGAGAACACTCGCCCACCATTGCTGCTCCTGCTCTGCCGATAAACCAACTGCCACCAGAGGATGCGCTTCCCGCGTCTGCGAGTCAATTTTCGTAATCGCCACTCGTTTGCAGTTTAACACCTGACAAACCAGCTCAACCATCCGTTGTGCTATCTGATGCGTTTCCGCTTCCTCAATCGAGCCATCTTCTGTGGTGACAAGCGCCGACGTTTGTGGAGAAACCAGCGTCTCAGACATCAACAATAAGGCATTCAGCACTTCACGAGTATGCCGTTCTCTCTCTCTGGCCTCTCGCGCCTCTGTTTGCAAAGCCGAAGTGAACGAAGCGACTTTTCGTCGCTCCCGCTCAATCCGTCCAGTGAGCAGGCTCATCACCACGCCAGAACCAGTATACAGCAGTACACCCAATCCGCTGTCTTGATTGGTGGGCAAAATTTGGAATAGCAGGAGCATGAGCGCGCTTAGTATAGTTGCAAGCAGGCCAGGAACGGCTCCCGTATTTAATGCAACCAGAAAAACGGCTACCAGCGATAGCACCTCTAGCCCAATCGGTAGAGATAATATATGAGCCAATACTCCAACGAGGCCGCTTACCAGTAACTGAAAGAGCAGTCCCAAAAGCAGAGCAAATAGGGGAGAACGAAAGGTTGGCGGGAACCATTTGGGTGCAAAAGTATTTGTTCGTAGCCAGGCAAGGAATCGACGCGGCGCGGCATTATCCCTCGCAGAAGCTATCTTCACATCAGCAGATGTAGAACTCTCGGCTGCGGCAAGCACAACCGGGCTATCTTGAGCATTGGAGTTTCCAGATACCGCCATACCTTACACCTCGATAACCTGTTATACGTAACTGCTAATCTTCGTAAGCAACTCATCCATCTCGAATGGCTTCGCAATAAAGTCATCTGCTCCTGACTCTAACGCTTCTTTCGCAGCCCCCGGATGAGCAGAAAACATGATAATTGGTATATGCCGGGTGACATCCTGGCTTTTCAGTCGGCGGGAAATTGTTCTGCCATCCTTTCCCGAAAGCAGCATATCCAGCATGATAAGAGCGGGCAACCTGCGTTGTCCTAAAAGCTGGTCAAGTGCCTCACTTTTCTCTACAGCCACTACCTCATATCCGGCGTCTCTGAGCATCGCCTCAAGAAAAATAAGAATATCCGGCTCGTCATCAACAATGACGATAGTTTGTTTGTCACCAACCATCTCAACTTACCTATCTATCTAATAAACGATTCGTTCTTTACCGAAACAGCGAACGAACATATGCTACTTGCGCAGAAGGAGCAGGAACAAAAATGGCTGAAGCATATGTCTCGTGTTTAACGATATTTATACTATCACAAAAAGCGCTTTGAGGGAAAAACTCAGCAGGACAGTAGCGCTATATTAAACGAAGAATGGACTCAGCGGCTTCCACTGCCATATCGGGCGTAACACCTTCCAGGCAGGTATATCCGACCGGACATTCCGCGTGATTACATGGCCGACAGGGTACTTCATAGATCAAGGGCTGAAATGGGCCGGATTGAGGTGGACCGTATGCTTCTGGACTCTCGCCTCCAAAAATAGTGACGGTTGGAGTACGTAAGGCATAGCCAATATGGGCAGGTCCTGTATCATTCGTAATCAACACCGACAACCGGGCAATTACCGCCCCTAACGTGCCCAGCGAAGTTCGTCCCGCCAGATTTAAGCAGGCATTCCCAAGCGTCTGACCAATTACTTTCCCCGCCTCATAATCCTCGACATCTCCTAACACCACCACTGTCCCGTCATATTTCCGCACCAGCCTTGCTGCGGTCTGAAGGAAACGTGAGAGTGACCAGCGCCTCGTGGCCGCGCGCGCTGAAGTATGCAGGCCGATGAGCGGAGGTTTTGTCCCCGCCAGTAATGCCTCTGCCCGTTCGTGATCCTGTGATAAAAGCGGAAACTCGATCTCGCTCCCAAGAGAAGGAACGCCTAAAAACTGCACCAGGTCAAGTAGGCGCTGTACTTCGTGTCCTTTTTCGGGCATCGGAAAGGCCGCATCTAATCGTCCTGGTGAGTCGCCTGGACGCACAAAACCTGCGGTATAGCGCGCACCTAATAATAACATGAACGGATTGGAATAGACCCCAGACCCCTGTATCTGAATAGCAAGGTCAAAATGTTCAGCCTGCATCTCAGCAAAGAATTGTATCGCCCTCGAAGCAGAAAAAAATTGTTCAGCAATTCCTGGAAAGCCTGGAAAGGCCACAAAGCGATCAAAATACGGCGAGCGGTCAACAAGGTCACGCAGTAGCGGCAAGGTAATAATAGTGATCTCAGCATGCGGCAACGCGGCCCGAAGCGAGCGAAAAGCAGGAATTGCGCAAATAAAATCGCCGATACGCGAGGCACGCAATAACGCAACCTTGCGTACCGGTCCGGCTATGCGCGAAAGCAACCCTGGTTCAAAGGGATTATTCATGGTGCTGTACTCGTAGATGGAGCATAGCGTTCCACCATTTCTGCTAATAGATCAAGGGCATGTCCATCAACGGTACCCCTATCGTTCAATACGGTCGTAGGAACCTGTGAATAATATGTTCCAGAGGGAATCATAGCACATCCTCCCCAGCGACGCATCAACAAATTCTGTACCAATACCTCCTCTCCTGAATGATAACGCGGCAAGCGCGACCAGAAAGCAAAGCCTCCCACCTCCAACAACCTGGCCCGGTTATAGAGGATACATGAGGCAATCCAGGCGACTTTGTAGAGGCGGTGTTCGCCGGGTGGTAAAGACAGGCTTACATGATACAGGTTCGCGGCGCGGTGCAACTGCCAGCGTTCCCACTGCGGTGATCCCGGCTCAACCACTTCTGGTGTCACCGGTCCTTCCCAGTATTCAATGTGCTGCTGCGAAGGGCGCACATCATCGCGGTGCGATAGCCCTGCGGGAAATGCTCCTACAAAACCGCAGCCCTCCTGCTGCAACACGGCCAGCATGCGCTCAACGACCCAGGGTTCCATGTACACGTCATCATCCAGATACAATACAGCATCAGCCGTAGCTCGTTGCAGCAAAAAATCGCGCTGCTCGGCGATGCCGTGTATGGATGGTCTCGTATACCATTCAAACGAGCCGCCTCGCGCCTCGATGATGCGACGCAGCGTCAACACCACCTGATCATTTTCTACTGGTTCGCGGCTCTGATCGGCGACAATTACGCGCAGGTCGGTCAAATTTTGGGCCGCTATTCCTCCTAACGTGAAAATCAGTGATTCGAGCCGATTGCAGGTGGGAAGTAAGATATCAATGGTTGCCATACATGCTACTCTCTCTACAAGCTATAGCTTGTGTGCCACAATCAGCCTGCCGCCGCCAGGGGCAGCCGAGGCAAAATTCAGATGCGAAAGATGGTGTGCCAGCCAGTTCAATTGTCCAGAAGTTAAGCGCTTCCAGCCGATACTGAACAGGCGTTGGCGACCTATCCAGATACGCTGCAGGAGTTCCAGTCCATCCCATAGCCAGACCAGTGAGTGTCGCATATAGGGGCGAACTTCTTCTATCTCCAGGCCCACAGCCTGTAAATGCGCTCGCCATTGCTCCACGGTCCACAAGTTCAGGTGTCCATAGTGCTGATTGCGCCAGCGAGCATAAGGCGAGAAAGGCAGCAAAAGCCACCGGCTGAATGCTTCTGTCGGCATCGTGCATATAAGTCTGCCGCCCGGTCTTAACAGGCCAGACACTCGTTGCAAAACGGCGTCAATCTGCTCGATATGCTCTAATACCGAATTGCTCACCACAGTGCCTATGCTGCCATCCGACAGCGCCACATCTTGTGCGGGAACGGTCTCAAAACGGGTATAGATGCCGGTTGAAGCAGCTTTGTCTAGCGCTTGAGTATCCGGGTCAAGTCCAACCTCAACCCTGTTCAATACCTGAGAGGTGACAAGGCCATCGCCGCATCCCAGGTCAAGCACCGGCTCCTGCATCCTTCCCTGGCGTACCTGCTCGCGCAACACGGCAATCTCGGCTGCTCGCCACATGCCGAGCGACGGCCCTTGCAACTTCAATAGTGTACGCCACGTATCCTCATCGAGGTACAAAGGGGGAAAAGGGGCATGATCTCGCACTGTCTGTTGTAAAGGGTAGACAGGCTCGCCTTGCGCGCTCATGGACGTTCCTTTTTCCTAAAAGACACCCGCGTAAAGCGAGCAGGATCGACAAATTTCCGGTGGAGTATCTGACGCCAATTGATCGCGGAAAGCCTGGTATTGTTCGTTCTCCCAGGTTGCCCGCACTCCCTGCTCCAGAACACTGCCGAAATGAATACGATCAGGTGTGGAGACCATACAGCAGGGCATAGCATACCCTTGATAGCTAATATAGGCTCCCTGCCAGGGCCAGCTACAACGCTCTTTTCCAGGCGTTCCAGCAGGATGCAGGCGCGGGGTCGTTCGCGGAAGGCGCAACTCCACCTCTAAGTCCTTTGCAATCTGGCGCGCTTCATCAAAGTACCGTGAGACAAGCGCGGAGTCTTCGTGTAGCAGGGTTTGTTCAGAGACGAACTCGCGCATGGGCCGGTAATAGGAAGGCAGGCTGGACTCGCCAAAGTCGTGGCACAGATGCTGGACGAAGACGCGACTGAACGACCAGCGATGCGCCAGTCGCACCAGTTCGGGAAGCTCATGCAGATTCTGACGCATAATCACCACCACCATCACCAGTTCGGGCAAGCGGCTGCCGAGCCGTTCGCGTACCGTCACCAGGCGTTCCAGATTGCGCATTACACGATCAAAATGCGCACGTGCGCGAATCCGCTCATAGGTTTCCGCGCTTGCGCCATCGATGGAGATATGCAGACGATACAATCCACTCGTGACGCAACCTTCGGCTCGCCGGTCATTTAAAAGGGTCAGGTTGGAATTGGTGGTGACCTGCATGCCTTTTTGTGTAGCATAGACAATCATATCAAAAAAGCGGGGGTGCATCATAGGCTCGCCCAGGCCTTGCAGGTGCAATTCTTTGAGCGGCCCCAGTTGATCGAGGATGCGCGTAAAATGCTCAAACTCCATAAAGGCTAACGGGCCATAGGGGGGACCATCATGTCGAAACTGGATCGCGCACATCTGGCAGCGCAGATTGCATTGACCTACCGGCTCGATCTGGACATAGGTGGGTAGTTCCATTACTTCCTTCCTCTGTTAGCAATCCTTATATAGTACACGATATAGTACACGCGCAAAAAGTACAGAAGAATACTTGCTTGCAGGAAGCTCTAGAATATTGATGAGTAATAAGGCGAAGAAGCCAACCCGAACAGATCAACAACAAGAAGAGGACTTTCTGCTATTGCTTTCGAGTAACAACAGGACACTCCTGCTCGGCAGTTGCCAGCAGCTCATGGACTTCTTCGTCAGAGGTTTGTGAGAAGTCCTGGTACCAGAGACCAACTCCGTAGAAAGGTTCAGGGGTTTTCGCGCAAATAATCTCATCGACTTCCGAAGCCATCTCCTCACACGTGGATAGCGCGGCTACCGGTACCGCGACGACGATTCGAGCGGGCTGCTGTTTGCGCAGAGCAGCGATGGCGGCACGCATGGTCGAGCCAGTCGCCAGTCCATCATCCACCAGGATCACGGTTTTGCCCTCGACATCCGCAGGTGCCAGGCTATCCCTGTAAAGGTGTTCGCGGCGCTCAAGTTCCTGCTGTTCCCTGTCTTTGACCTGCTCGATCACTTTTTCTGGAATATGGAGTGTCTGCACTACCATCTCATTCAAAACCATCGTTCCGCCGGTGGCGATAGCCCCCATTGCAAGTTCCTCGTGTCCAGGCACACCGAGCTTGCGCACAACAAACACATCCAGCGGGGCATGTAGCGTTCGCGCCACTTCAAAAGCGACGGGCACACCTCCTCGTGGCAGAGCAAGCACCAGCACATCCTGCCGGTTGGCATACGCCTCAAGCTTTGTTGCCAGAAAACGCCCGGCATCGCTGCGATCTGCGTAGAGTGTTTCCACCAGAATCACCTCCCACTTGTGGAAGCAAAGCTCACCGAGCCAGGTAACGTGTAAACCATTCGCCAGCCAGTTGCGCGACCTGTTCCAGGGTTCCAGGCTCCTCGAAAAGGTGTGATGCGCCCGGAATGATCTCCAGGTGTTTTTCTCCGCGCAACAGGGCAAACGCCATGCGATTCAGCTCAATGACCTGCGTATCCTTTGCTCCTACCAACAACAGCGTGGGAGCCTGCACAGCCGTCAGGGCGGAGCCAGCAAGATCGGGACGTCCGCCCCGCGATACAACGGCCCCCACAAGCAAGGGATGCTCGGTAGCAGCTACCAGGGCTGCGGCGGCCCCTGTACTTGCTCCAAAGTATCCGACTTTCAGCATAGATGTCAGAGGATTGACGCTGAGCCAGTTCGTCGCGCCCACGACGCGCCTGCTGAGCAGGCCAATGTCGAAACGCAAATGGGCAGTGCGTCTGTCAACCTCTTCCTCCTGTGCGGTCAGCAGGTCAATCAACAGGGTCGCAAACCCGGCTTTGTATAATACCTGGGCCACATACTGATTGCGGGGGCTGAAGCGGCTACTCCCGCTGCCATGCGCGAACAGAACCACGCCTCGCGGATGATCGGGAATGTTCAAATTTCCCTCGAGGCTGACATTCTGATCAACCTCTACCGTGTAGGTCTGGCTGTTCCATCCAACAATGTCTTCCATGATGTCTACTCCAACATGTTCGCGCCTGGCACCGGAAAAAACCCCTTTCGCTCGCGCTATGCCCCCTCTTCCCTGCGCAGATCTACCTGCACCAGCTTCCCCTTATGGAAAAAGTTGAATGCCAGGCGCTTCCAACCATCAGGCCAGCTTGGAGCGGTGGTATGCCCATCATCCGTCAGGCGGAGACCGGCAAAGCCAAATATGGCGGCCTGCCAGACAGCGCCCGCGCAGGCATCATGAATACCTTCATCACTATTGCCGCGCAGGTCCTCCAGGTCTACCAGCGCTCCGGTCATAAACTGTTTGTAGGCAATGTCGATCTTCCCAAGCTCGCAGGCTAGAATTACGTGCAGCGCCGGAGTCAGCGACGAGCCATACTCGTGGTCGGTGATCGGGTAATAGTAATCCCAGTTCACGCGCTTGGTATCTCGATCAAACTCATTATCTAGAATAGTCAGCAGCATCAGCACATCGGCTTGCTTGATGATGCGGAATTTCTCTACCTGCTTGACGCCCAGCAGGCCCTGATAAGAGGTCTTGCGGCCTTTAAACTGGTTCTGGTCAAGTGGCTCCAGGTTGAAAAAGCCATCGAACTGTTCAATCAGGCCGGTCTTCTTATCCATAGGAATGTGCATCCTGATTACGACATCCCGCCAGTGATCAAGTCGTTCCTGGCTCAAATCCAACTGTTTGATCAGTTCATCTGCTTTCTGCGGTGCCGACTCACGAAGCCACTGCAATACATCGATGGCCTTTTCGATATTCCAGCGAGCCATGTAGTTGGTATAGGCATTGTTATTCACATGCTCGTGCCACTCGTCGGGACCAATGACATCATTGATTTCGTAGTCCTGGTGATCTTCGTGAAACTCAGCGCGGCTGGCCCAGAACTCGGCAGTGCTGAGGAAGACTTCAGCTCCGTATTCATGCATGAACTGGTCATCGCCTGTCACTTTCCAGTATTGCCAGACCGCAAAGGCAACACTGGCGCTGATATGCAGCTCAATGCGCCCGTTTAATACGGGTATCAGCTCGCCATTCTCGGGGTGAACAATGGCGTCTGGTGTCGCTTCCCGGCCATCAAGTGTACTCTCCCAGGGGTATTGCGCTCCCTCGTATCCGTTGCTTTTCGCCTTCTCCCGCGCTGCTGGTAACAGGCGATAGCGATAGATCAGCAGGTTACGGGCAATAGATGGATGAACATAAGTAAAGTATGGCAGCATGAAAATTTCTGTGTCGTGGAAAACATGCCCGCGATAGCCAAAACCCGTCAGGCCTTTGGCTGCGATACTGTAACGGCTATCGTGCGATGAGGTGCTGATTCGTAACTGGTAAATATTGTAGCGGACGGCCTGCTGCGCTTTGCCATCCCCTTCAATGATGATATCAGACAGCTTCCAGTAACGATGCCAGGCCTCCTGGTGATCCTTGAGCAAGGATTCATACAGGTTTTCATGCACAAAAGGCTTGACCCGAGTGGTGCCTTCAACCAAGAGAGTATAATGCTGATCCTGTACAGGTTGAGGAGAGCTGCCCTCGATAATTTTGTGATGATGCTTCAGGGCCAGTTGCAGTGGATGCTCTCCATCTCGCGAAGTAAACATCACGACGACCTTCTCAGTCGTCACCATTTCTCCTGGCGCAAGCGTGCCATAAAAGCGAATACTGGGTGATGTATCAGATCGAACCAGTTCTTTATGAAAGTGGCTGGATGAGATAGTAAAGCTCATCGTCTGGACAAGCTGGACGAGCGAGTGACGGGTTTGTGTATGCAGCCAGATGATTTCACCATCGCGCCGCTGCTCAACTGTTTCCCAATGCAGCAGGTCATAGTTACCCACCGCTGTATTCAGTGAAGCCCACAAGATGATTTCGAGGTTTTCACCGGTCGTCTTCTCTTCCTCATCTGCCGTAACGCTATAACGGATAGCGCCCACATGTTCATCGGCCAGGCTGGCAAAACGCTCACAGGTAACGCGAATGCGAACACCGCCCGGACTTTCCCAATGAACAGTGCGACGCAACACACCGTTGAACACATCCAGCATGCGTTCATAATCCAGTATCTTGCCATGATCGAGGCGAAAGCGCTCGCCATTGACAAATAACTTGAGAGGCAACCAGTCAGGAGCGTTCGCCAGTTCCTCTTTACCTACGGCAATCTTATCAAATACGCCATAAAGCAGGGTAGCAGGGGAAGCCTTTGGAAAGCCTTCCTCGAATGTCCCCCGCGTACCGAAGTAGCCGTTGCCGATAGTAAAGAGGGTCTCTCTACTATGGAGCTTGCTCGGATCAAAGCTGTTCTCAGTAACTTCCCATACATTCACGATTATTCTTACCTCAAGCTTTTTTTATAAACCTCTTATTAGCAAGGTTAAAAGGATTGTCTCAAATTGGGAGCGGCAGCGCAAGCTTTTAGCTGAGCAAATCCTGCAAATGCTTGTTATCGAGCGAAGGCAAGACTTTGTCCGCCCGGTGAAAGCGGTCTTGCGGGCCTATTCCCAGCGCTTGCATTCCGGCATTCTTAATGGCTTCGATTCCCGCGTCCGCGTCCTCTACGCCCAGGCAATCAGCGACTGGTATCTGCACTATGCCTGCCGCATAGACAAACAGATCAGGCGCGGGTTTGCCGTTTACAACGCTGTAGCCATCGGCAATGCCATCGAAATCATTGATGATCTCCAGATGCTCCAGCACTGTACGGCAATTCTTGCTCGAAGACGCGATGGCTGACTTGATGCCTGCCTCGCGAATCTCGCGCAGTAGTTCTTTGCCGCCAGGAACAAGCTCATCGGGGGTCATTGATTGGATCATCTGCACGTAATAGCGATTTTTGCGATCCATCATCTCCTGCATCTGTTCCTCTGGCACTTTCCGGCCATGCAACAGATACAGCAATGAATCGCGGCGTCCAACGCCGCGCAGGTGGGCGTCATTTTCTTCCCGCGTGAAAGGAATGCCTTCTTCATCGGCGAGCCGTTTCCAGGCCCGATAATGATACTCGGAAGTATCGGTGAGTACTCCATCGAGGTCAAAAATAATAGCCTTTGGTTTTTGCATACCGATTCTATCTCCTCTTTATTATAAAGTGTCCTTTATTTGAAGCACGTATCAGTTCGAGTGAAAGTGGCAAGCAGGCTATAACGCGATACTCGCATCTTAATAAAGAGAGACGACCATCAGGTCGTCTCCGTAACTACTTTCGCCTTAATGTAAGTGTTGCTCCAACCAGCGTTGAATATGCCTCAAACGTTCGAGGCGCGAGTGGGGATGTCCACCGCGCGAAAGACCATGACTTTGGCCCTCAAAACGCACAAAGAGGACTTCACGCCCCATATATTTGAGGGCTGTGAACAACTGCTCAGCCTGCTCGATGCTGCAACGCAGGTCGCTCTCGCTATGGATGATGAGCAGAGGCGTTTGAATGTTCTTCACGTAGGTCATGGGAGAGGTATGAATGTACCGCTCCGGCTCCGCGAAAGGCGGCGTGACGAGATCATCTGAGGCAAATTTATAACCGATGTCGCTGCTACCAAAGAAGGAAGTCAGTTCGGTCACACTGCGGTCAGCGATAGCAACCTTAAAGCGGTTGGTATGCCCGATGAGCCAACTTGTCATGAAGCCACCATAGCTGCCGCCCATTATCGCCATGCGCGTTTCATCGATGAAGCCCTTTTGCAGTACAGCATCCACGCCCGCCATGATATCCCATGAATCCTTTTCCGCCCATTTTCCTCGCACAGCATCAGCGAATGCATGACCGTAGCCAATACTGCCCCGTGGATTAGTATAGAGAATCACATATCCCTGAGCAGCAAGCATCTGCATCTCGTGCAAAAAGCCATAGCCGTACTGTGTATGTGGCCCACCATGTATCTGCACAACCAGGGGATACTTTTTTGAGGGATCAAAAAAGGGCGGTTTGAGTATCCAGCCTTCCATTGGCCAGTCATCTACCCCTGTATACAAAACCTGCTCGGGCGTCGCCAATTCCAGTTCATTGAAAAGCGCGTCGTTGAAATGGGTCAACTGGCGCATCTCGCCTGTGGCGCTTGTCGAGCAGAGAAAGATTTCGCTGATGCGCGTGGTAGACTGGATGAGCGCCGCAACCGTCTCTTTTGCCGCGTCAAGGCTAAAATCCTGAATATGAATATTGCCAGGAGTTAATGTGGCAGGCTGCGCTCCTGAACCGCTCAAGGGTATGGCATAGATACGCGTTGCGCCCCTCTGCGCTGCCAACACGTAGAGCGTCTGCCCATCAGCAGACCACTGTGGGGCAGGCATCATCTGCTCGTCGTTGGTGTCGCTGTTCGTCCAATCGGCACAGCTTCCCTCAAATTCGCGTGAAAGGCAGGTGGCGGCTTCTCGAGATGCGCCTGCATCGATACTATATAATTCCTCGTGACCGGCTGAGCCGATACGGTCGTGTGCCAGGAATGCAATCGTCTGACCATCCGGCGACCAGGATGGTGAGTTGCACGAAATGGTGCTGTCGGTCAGACAGCATAGTTCACCCGGCTGATTCTGCTCGATATCCAGGGTGTACAGATCAAAACAGGGCAGGCTCCAACGGGTCTCGCTGCGGCTTGAGACAAAGGCGATGCGCTTTCCATCTGGCGACCAGGCCGGATCGCGGCTATCCCAATCGCCTTCGGTCAGTTGCACCGGCTCGCCTTGCTCAATATCCAGCAAAAAGAGGTGCTGGCGACGGTCTTGAATAAAGCCGACGGCATCAAGGCGATAAAACAGCCGGTCGATCACACGCACTTTTGGTAACGGCTGCCCATCTTCGGTTTCCTCATCCAGCGGACCAACATCCGCGTTGAAGATCAGCCGACGGCTATCGGGAGACCACACAGGCTTGGAAGCTCCATGCGGCATCCAGGTCAGTTGCCTTGCCTCACCGCCATCGGCAGGCATGAGCCAGATCTGGCTTTTTCCTTTGCCGCCTTTTTTCGGCCCGAGGTTCTTTGGGTCCTCGCCCTCGCGATTGGAGCCAAAGGCCAGCCAGCGGCCATCAGGCGACCAGGCAGGGCTGTGCGAATTACCTTTTCCAGGCGTAAAGCAGCGGGCCTCGCCACTCATAGTTGAGGCTACCCAGATTTCCTGGTGGTAGGCGTGTTTGCGTTCGTCAATAGTTGTCACCACGAAGGCCACGCTCCTGCCATCGGGCGAGATACGCGGCCTTGTCAGAATACGAAATTGATAGAGATCCTCTATCGTGATTGTCCGTGTCATTGTGTCCAGTTCCAGGTTTGAGACTACTCAGGGACAACCCCCTCGCGTGTCTCGCGAATCAATTGATCAACGACCGCCTTCAAATCACCCGTCATTTGATAGGTGGCAAGCTGGCGATCAGCACTCGAGCCTTCGTCAAGAATGCGATAAGCATACTCTATTTCATGACGGCTGCCAAGCTCGTCAATAACATCTCCAATAAACCACTCGATCAGCTCGCGAATCAGATCGCGTGTCGGCACTTCCTGCTGCTTGCCAAAGTCAATCAGCTTGCCATCCAGGCCATAGCGCACCGCTCGCCATTTGTTCTCATCGATCAGGTCATGTGGGTAGACGCGGAAGGTCATATTGTCGCGACGCAACTTCCAAAGCTTGGCAATAATGGCCTGGCAAATAGCGGCAATACAGACAGCCTCATCCACCCGAGTGCAGACATCACAGACGCGGAATTCGAGTGTTGGATACGACCAGTTAGGCCGTACATCCCACCAGATCTTCGAGCCATCAGGAATGGTGTTAGTTTGCACCATAGTATCCACCACCTGGGTAAATTCGGCCCAGGAGTGAAATATGCGCGGAATACCACTGCGCGGGAAGTTGCGGAAGACGATGCTGCGGTACGACTTCAGCCCTGTATTGCGACCCATCCAGAAAGGCGAGCTGGTAGAAAGGCAAAGAATATGCGGAAGCAAGTAGCGCACTACATTCATGGCATCGATCAAAAACTCGCGGTCTTCGATGCCAATATGAATGTGGGTGCCGAAAATGAGCAGGCGCTGCGCCAGTTCAGCCATATCATTTTTGACGCCCGCGTAGCGCTCCATCGGTGTAATCTCCTGCGTCATCCATGAGGAGAACGGGTGCGTACCCGCTGCCGCAATGCATAACCCATTCTTGCCTGCAAGCTCAATCAGCGTTTTGCGCAGCCGCACCAGTTCTTTCCGCAACTCCGCCGGAGTCTGGCAGACTTGCGAACCAACCTCGACGATGGATTGATGCAGTTCCGGCTTGACCTGCTCAAGCAACACCAATCGTCCCTCTTCCAGAATCTCCGTAATATAGGAACGCAATTCGCGCGTTTGCGGATCGACGATCTGATATTCTTCCTCGATGCCGATAGTGAGAGATGGAGGTTTAAGCGCCATGTCCGCTCTCCTTTCAAACCTTCCTTAACGCTTTTCCACAACAAACGTTGCTACCGCGGAGCCGGTGCCCGCCGTGACATTCAACAGGGACTGGCTGGAAAGACGCGAGAGACAACCATCCATGAAACTACCATAGAAGATCAGCGGATTAGTATCCAGCATCCGATCAAACAATTGCAGCTTACCGTCAATAATGCTCGGATACGGCTCACTGGGAATAGTCACACGTTCCTGTACGATATACGATTCGGTGAGCGCTACTTGCAGCGCCTTTCCCCACTCCTCAGCATCGACCTCCCAACCAAGCACGATACCTTTGCCGCCATATTCATCATTGGGCTTCAGAACAAAATTCTCGCGATGCTCAAAGACATATGGCAGCAAATCGATGGGCTGGCCGCGATACAGAGCCTGGCGCTCTTCAACCCGGTACGTCCAGGGAATATGCGCTTCGATCACTTCGCGCTCGGCTGCATTAAAAAGATGAGCATTTCGCTCGTCACTGAGTACAGCCAGGCTGGCCTTTTTATGCAGAATTTTACAACGGAAAGGGTTAACCATACAGACTGCGCGATCCAGTACTGCACGTACCACTGGAGAATCCATACCCTGGCGCTCTATCAATTCGCTGATGAGGACACGCTTGTAAATGAGCGTAATATCAAAATCTCCGGCCATAAGGCGGCCATCGCGATACTCCACCTCGCGAGGATCAGCAATGATACAGTCAATACCCTGCGAGCGGAAATATTCGGCAAACAGGACAAATTCGCTATAACTCGGCACCTCGCGCCAGTCGAGAATGGCGATACGAGGAGCCTCGCGTCGTCCTGCCCACTGTTGATAGGCATCTACCAGCGCGTGCATCACATTGTGGCGCGATGGCGTGGGCCGCACCTCAAATTGCTTCAGAAATTCGCGCATCACGGGCAGACCCAGAAAAACCTCGGCAAGCGCATCATTATAGGCCGGGCTGGCAGGTGTTTCAGCGTTGTACTCGGTCAGGCGCAAGCCACCGCGGTCAGGAACAAAAAAGGTGTCCACACGCGAAGTGGGGCTTGGGTCGCGATAGCCCGGGTCAAACTGAACCAGTCGCTCCTCCCACTCGTTCAGGCCGAATTGAGCGCGAAAGGCCGGATCGACCAGGGCAATGTGATAGGCCTTATCAAAAGCGCGCAGGAGCAACTTCATCCGCGCTTCCAGAAAATGATACTGCCCTGGCGTCAGAAAGCGCGGACGCAACACAGTACAGAGCGGGCGCGAACTAAATAGGAGATTGCGCTTGCGCTGCTGCTCGTCAAGCTGCTCTTGAGATGCCTGAGCGAGGTCATCCGTCAGCAGATCGTGATAGCGTTCAATCGCTTCTCGTAGAGACATGTTGTATACCTCGTTGGTTAACAGACCAGATTGTCACCCCTGGTCACGATTCGCCGTAAAAAAGGTGTCCCAACGCATATCACGATTTTGGGGGCGCGGTTGTTTTGCTAGCCGGATCGCCATATCTGCCATATGCTTGACCACCCACTCAAAATAGAAAGGTGTCAGGGAATAAATATCCATATCAGGAGCAGGATTCATAAAATCGATGGCATAGGGCACGCCATCTCGAATGGCCCATTCAAGCGAATCCATATCGTACCCCAGAGCGCGCACCAGCTTGAGCGTATCATCAACGATTCGTCGCCCAAGCTCGGGAGTGAGATGTTCGTGTTCAACGAGATATTTCCGCTCGCGTGGATCATACTTGATGGGCAGCACCTCTTCCTGTCCCAACGCAATACAGCGCACGTAGCTCTGCCACTCGATAAACTCCTGCACAATGGGCGTGCGCAGGCCAAAGTGGTCATAGTGATAGAGCAGTTCATCCAGCGAATGGCAAATATACACGTCTTTCCAGCCGCCGCCATGCGCGTCTTTCAAGACGCAAGGCATGCCCACGTAATCAACAATCGCCTTCCAATCGAGGGGATAGACAAGATTGCGCAGGCTCTCCTCATGTACAATTCCTGGCACATAGTCTTTGTTGGGAAGAGCGATCGTTTTTGGACTTGCAACACCAAGTTTCGTTGCAAGGGCGGCCTCAAAGAGTTTGTCATCGGCAGTCCACATAAAAGGGTTGTTGACCACCCGCACGCCCTGTAGCACTGCATACTTCAAATAGACGCGATAATAGGGCACCTCGTGCGAGATGCGGTCAATAATCACGCTGTATGGGCATGGCTCATCCATGCTTGTACCGCCGATTTTCACATATTCAGCGACCACGCCCTCATTCCGACGGTTTACTTCGTCAATGAAAGCAGGAGGGAAAGACCATTCCCTCCCCACAATCAAACCTACTTTCAAAGTCATTTCCGCTTCTCCTGCTTAATCGTGTCCATTGATATACAACTGAATCATCTGCCGCCACCACGGCCAATCGTGCGCCCAGCCATCCCATATACGCAAAGCATGCCAGATGTCCTTCCCCCACAGGATGCTCGAAAAGCTTTCATTGTTGGGGCAGGAGGGATCATCGCGACCAATAGCCAGGATGATATCAATATGGCGCAAAGCTTCCAGCCGCGCTGGTTCATGCTCATTTGGAATAAAATCAAACGGGCTGTTGAAGTAGACATTGTCGTCTGAGTAACCATCCGTAAAGCGCTTAATATCGTAGAGGCCGCTTAATCCAATGGTGCGGTCAACCAGGGTGGGATAGCGGAGCGCGAAATTGACGGCATGGTAGGCCCCGAAGCTGGCCCCGGTGGTCATGAAATAGGGATTATTATTCTTCTGACGGGTAAAAGGGACGACCTCGTTCAGCAGGTATTGATCATATTGGATATGCCGACAGGCCCGAGCGGCTGGCGGCTTTGTTTTATCATACCAACTCTCCCCATCCACGCTATCCACACAAAACAATTGAAGCTGGCTCTGTTCAAGTTGCGGGCCGAGGGCAGCGATCATGCCCATATCTTCCCATTGATAAAACTTGCCCATCGAGGTAGGGAAAACCAGAACACGCGCGCCACCAGAACCAAAAACCAGCAGTTCCATGTCACGCCCTAAAGAAGGACTGAACCAACGATGATACTCACGATTCATGAAATTCGTACTCACCAGACCGGCTTTTACAAGCCATTTACTAATAAAGAGGAACGATGTTGGAGTATTTCCTCATCTACTTTCCCTGCTCCAGTATACACAGCTAGACGGTGTTCTAGAGCGAAGGAAACACACAATATACTGCGTGAATCGTACCATTAAAGGTACAAAACTGTCAAACCAGCGAAGTTAGCTCATCGATAATAAGGGAACTAGAGCGATGGTGGAAAACCGATGGCGGAAATGCTTGTGCCATTTGTGCCATCACCTGCGGATGATGACTTGCATTTGTTCGGCCTCTGAAGAGTGCTGAGGACGCTTTGTGTTGTTTGTGCCATTTGTGCCATCAGTTTTTCATTGCTGACCGGGAGGTTAATTCAGCATACTGAGAAGAATAGATTGCGAACGAAAGTAAGTTGCTAGCAAGCTAGCGGTATTGTAAGTATACCTGAAGAGATGGTAAAAAAGCAAGGGGAATATCCCTCTTTTGAGGGATATTCCCCTTGCCAGGAAGAATTGGCTATAGGAACTACATCAACTCAGGGATTGGCCCCATACACGGCACCCACATCTCGTAGGCAAGTTGGTGAGCATCACCTGCGACACCATACTGCGCGAAGTGCTGGCAGACGCGCTCGATATCCCGCAGAAACAGTGAGAACACGTCGGAGTTGTGATAGGGATCGACGGCTTGCGCGAAATCGATTAATATCACACTTCCCTGCCAGTAAAGGATATTGTACGCTGACAGGTCGCCGTGAATACGCCCATGCTGCAAAGCAAGTTCGATATTATGCAGGATGCAATCGAATAGCGGTTGCGCCTCCTCTCGGTCGAGTGTGACATCATTGAGCCTGGGGGCTGGCTCGTCCTCCTCCCCAATGTATTCCATTAAGACGGCATTGCCGATTTGCGCATATGGTCGGGGGACGTTGGCTCCATGCGCGTAGAGCAGGCGCTGCGTCTGGTATTCGTAATCGATCCAGGAAGCGACCTGAGCGGCACGTCCGCGCTCGGTCTTACGAGTAGCTGCGCTTCCTCGTCGGCTGTTGCCGTGTTCTGCCTGCCCCTGTTCATCACGCTGCACGCGACTGTAGCGGTAAACGGCATCGTTGCGCAGGCTGCGGAACATACGCGGGCGATAGATTTTCGCGGCCAGGTACTCTACCCCTGTCGAGGGATGGGCCTTGCAGCAAAAAACGGTCGCCTCTTTGCCGCTGTGCGCTTCGTGCAGCACATCAGTAATCAGGCGCTGGTTATAGAACGGCTCGAGCGATGAAAGAATCCAGGGAGCATCGCGCCTGGATGCCAGCAGTGTCGGATTAAAGACCGGAGCGCGCTGCTGCTCCTCTTCGTATGCCTGCTCGCGAAGCCACCGCTGTACCTCTGAACTGCTTTCGTAGCTGGTCTTTTTGGTAGGCTTCGCCTTCGCCGGGTGGCCACTTCTGGCGCGTTCGCGCTGGCCAGGCTTCATCTTCTGGAACGTGACGACATCTTCTTCAGGGTCATCGTTAAAAAATCTATGCAAGGTAAAAAAGCTCCTCATGTGGAATTTGATCGATTTTCTTTTCTGTCGGGTAGTCGCGAACTATCACTTTCATGGCCGCCTCCTTTCGCATAGAGAAAGAGCAAAGCATTGAGGGTAAACGCATACAGAAGCTGAACGGCAAAACATGAAGACAGGCTTCGGTGCGGCGATGCGCAACACGCAAAGGAAATCAGAAGTGGGAAGAGCTATCTCCAGGGGAAGTATCTAATGGCCTGATCTGGCAGGAGCATGCCACAGGCCGCGCATCATAGGAGGAACCAGGAATCGCTGGTTAGATGAACAGAAACGCTGCGCTTAGACGTAAAACAGCGCAGACAACAAAAATCTCCAGGATGCCACAGGCTGAGGTATGCTTAACGAAGAATACCATCCAGCGTGGAGATAGAAGCAAGAAGTATCGCTGTCATATATTACACCTCCACAGATTATATATTTACAGGGAGATTACCATATTCCCTCCGGGAAAGCAATAGCTCGATTAGCTTAGTTTTTACATTTGTTAGCTGCTGTGACGGTTCTGTAAGCAGAAAACCAACTTTTGTCCTGTCCTTGTGAGGTTCATAAGTTACGCTCTAATGAGAGTATTCAGATGTTTAGGAGAGGAGAACTGCACATGTTGAGGAAAATGCTACTGGTACTCACCTGCCTGGGAGCGGCTTGCTCAGCCACCCTCTTTCTTCTCACCATCCCACTGCTGCGCCGTCTGCCAAAACCAGGCCGGGTATCGATGGGCGGGATCCCGCCCATCGAGGACGCGATAGAGGTGTGTCGGCGCACGCAACTGTAAGGTTGGAATCTGGTCGCCTATGCACAGCAGTTGGTGGCACGAAAATTCACCTGCTCTCGGCTCAATACCTGGGATACCCCTTCCAGGTTCTTTGAACGTGGGATGGGCTACTGCAAGCAGCAGGCGCTGGCGCTCAAGAAAATCTACGACCGGCTGGGGATTACAGCCAGGCCGGTTTTTTCCCTGCGATGCAAGTTTCCTGCCAAAGTTGTTGATGGCGTGCTATGGCCAGGAGGAGTCTCGGGCCATGCCTGGCTTCGAGTCAGGGTCGATGACCAGGAACTTGATGTATGTCCTGGCTCGGTCAGCAATAGACCCGGCGTCACCCATTTTGAGATTCTCTGGAAGGCACGCAGGTGGCATGCCTGGCTGCGTCCCTTCACACATGTTGGGTCGTCTATTGAAAATATCAGGCGAGACCTGGTGGCAAGGCACCGCCTCAAAAGAGCAACGAGTTGCCAGGTCAACCCACCGTTTCCAGAGGGAGTCCTCCCTCAACTTGCCTGACCGCTGCTCAAGGAACATGGCAGCACTGACACCCTGGAAGAAGGAGATGTATCATGCATGTACTCATTGTCTATGGCTCACAATTTGGGAACACCGAGCAGATTGCGCGGGCGATTGGAATCGGCACGGCTGATGCGGGCTGAGGAAGCGAATGCCGACGATCTCACCACCTGTGACCTCCTGATCGTCGGCGGTCCGACACAACGACAGAAGACCAGCCTTATCATGCAGGCCTGGCTCGAGCGTCTCCCACGCAGCATCCTCAAAGATGTGCCGACTGCCGCTTTCGATACTCGCTATCGAATGTCCCGCTTCCTGACCGGGTCTGCGGCAAGGCGAATTGCAAGCCGCCTCAAAAGGGCCGGGCGCGGCTCATTATCCCACCAGAAAGTTTCTTCATGGAGCGTGATGTACCACAGGCTGGCGAGAAGCGCCGCCACGAGATGGAGCATCTGGAGCCGGGCGAGGAGGAGAGGGCAAGCGCGTGGACTGCAAGCATCCTGAGGGCATAGATGTAGCGCGATAAGGGGGAGTGGTCGCAGTTCCTGCTAGCATCGCGGGCTTTGATCCTGTCCTCACCTCCCATTACGCTCTTGCACCTCTTCCAAAGATCGCCCCATCACCCAGCGCTTAACCAGTTCGACCATGAACAAATACGTAAGGATCATACCCGCCAGGAAAAGGAAGTACAGGGCGGGAAGCGGCGTAAAGCCGAGCGGAGAGGCCAGAGGCGTCAACGGCAAGAACATGCCTAAACCGACGACCAGCAAGACCGTGACAGTGAGCGGCAAACTGAGCCTGCTCTTGAGAGAATTGCCCGCCGTGCGAATGATGAAGAGTACCAGGGTCTGCGTTGCCAGCGATTCCACGAACCAGCCAGTATGAAATAGTGCTTCGGAGGCGTGGAATACCTGGAGCATGATAAAGAAAGTCAGGAAATCGAAGATTGAGCTGGCCGGCCGATATAGAGCATGAAATATCGAATCAGCTTGATATCCCAGCGGCGCGGCTTGATGATGTAGGACGAATCGACGCGATCAGTGGGAATCGTGACCTGCGAGAGATCATAGAGGAAGTTATTGAGCAGGATTTGTGTTGGCAACATGGGTAAAAATGGGAGAAAGATGGAAGCGCCTGCCATGCTGAACATATTGCCAAAGTTGGAACTCGTACCCATCAACAGGTATTTCATCACGTTACCAAAGGCCTTGCGTCCCTCGATGATCCCACTATGCACAACGCGCAACCCTTTTCGAGTAGGATGAGTACAAGAAGGTTAGTGACAAAGACAAGCAGTCGTTGGAGCGTTGTCAAGCGTTTTACAGATGTCGGCTCGTTGGGTCCATACGTACTGAGGCGTTTGCGTGCCTCCTCGCTGGTCAGTCCTTTCTCAGAGGTTTGAAACTGCGCATAAAGCTGCTGCAAAGAAGGCTGACGGGGAGCCGCTGTGTCTTTCTGCCAGACTGGCGATTGTAGAGACTGCTGCATGATTCACTCCATCACATTTAGAAGAGTAATTCATCTTTTATTGGCATCGTTTGAAGAAAATGCTTGTTGTCCTCATCAGAGTGCAATCTCAGAAGTGGAAGCAGCCAGTTTTCTCTCTTCTCTATTACCTTAAAGTTGCGCAATCACAGCAGTGTCACATGTAGTCAGGTCGGAGTCACGAAAGCATCACATAAAAATAAAAGCAAGGTTTAGCGCTATTCTTCTCGCCATTCGATCTGCAAGAAGCGCTCGAGAAGGTGCAAGCGCCAGGTTACTTGCAGAAGTAACGCCCAGGCAATAGATGCCAATCCAATCATGAGGTAGCTACTACCAGCAAGGAGGGACAGGTCGAAGAAGTTTCGAAGCGGCGGTATGGCCAGCAGCGCCGCGTAAGCGAGTAGTAAGCCAAGCGGTAGCAGGGTCGGTCGCCAGTCGCTACTCTGCCTGCTTCCCCCGGCAAGGGCTTTGATTGGGGGTTCGACGAAAACGATGAGCTGCAGCCCACTCAGAATTGTGAAAGAGGTGAGCGCACTCTGCGCAGTGAGAAGCTGCTGCCCAGCTGAAAATGCAACCATATAGACACAGAGCGCAATCAGGCTAAGCGCCGTTGCCGCCGGAATTACAAAGCGCAGGAGCGAGGAGAACATGCGTTGCTGCCGGAAAGCAGGTGGCCTCGCCCATGCTGCTAGCGCCAGCGCGGGAATTCCCTCTGTCAGGAAGGTAAGAAGGGCATTCTGCTTGGGAACGAATGGGAAGCCATCCACGATCATAATGGCTACCAGTACACACACCATGTAGCAGACGCGCGTCAGGAAGAGCTTCAAGATGTCGTGCATGCCCTGTTGGATGCGCTGTCCCTCACGAAATGCCTGGGGTAGTGATGCAAAGGAGTCGTTCAGAAGCACCATATCTGCCACCCCACGTGTGGCCGCGCTGCCACTTTGCATGGCAAGACCAAGATGGGCCTGTTTGAGTGAGAGGACGTCGTTGACGCCATCACCAATCATTGCAACCGTATGGCCCCGCTTGCGCAATGCCTGCACCAGTTGCGCTTTTTGCTGCGGCGTCACCCGGCCAAATACCGTTGACTCTTCTGCCAATTGCAATATGTCTTCCTGGTTCAGCTTTCCCCCGGAGATGACTTTTCCGTTCGTCGCCAATCCTGCCTGCTTTACCAGGGCCGCAACTGTCTCCGGGTGGTCGCCGGAAATCACTTTGATCTGGATACCAGCCTGGGAAAAACCCCGGAGCGTTTCTTGCGCTTCGGGACGCAGTTGGTCGCGCAACACGACGAGGCCAAGCGGAACGAGTCCCGATGGTAATAGCGGCTCTCCTCGTTCAGAGTACAGGGACACAATGGACGGTGTATAGGCAAACAGCAGGATACGCTTTCCTTGATCGATAGAGACCTGCATGTTAGCGTTCAGGTCTTGCTTGTCTTGCATGTCCAGATATGGCAGAAGGATATCGGGCGCACCCAGGATGTATGTTCCCTGATGCGTCGCGTCAACAAAGGCAAGCGCACTCCACTTGCGGGCTGAGGAGAATGTTACTTCCTCCCGGACAGACAGGCGCTCGCCGGAACAAACCGCTCCGATAGCCTCACTGGTAGGATTAGTCACAGATGAGCTATTGACATAACTCCCAAGCAAATCTTGCAGCCGGGGCTTCTCTCCCTGCAAAGGCCGCAGATCTTCCAGGACAAGCGCATTGGCTGTCAGCGTGCCAGTTTTATCAAGGCATAGCACATCCACATTGCTCATAGCTTCGAGCGCGTTGGCTTGCTGCACGAGGACGCCTTTGCCGACCATACGCACGGCCCCCAGGGCATAGGCGACACTTGTTGCCAGCAATAATCCTTTGGGTACGATGCCGATGATGACCACCGCCATCTTCACACTGTCTACCAGTGGAACACGGTTATCCTGTATAGCGAGCGCCAGCAATATCTCGAAGAAGATGGCAACGAGCAGCATCGACTGAAGAATCACGTTGATTTGTCTTTGGAGTGGCGTGTAGACGCGGCGAAATGCCCTGGCTCCCGAGGCAATCTGGTTAGCAACACACTCGACACCGACTTTTTCAGCACGATAGTATGCGCTGCCACTGGTACAAAAACTCCCCGAATATAAACAGTCGCCCTGCTGCTTCTGAACCAGCTCTGATTCGCCGGTGAGCAGCGATTCGTCCACTTCAATGCGCGCGTCATTCACCACAGGGCCATCCACGACGATTTGATCGCCAGGGCGAAGCAACAGAATATCTCCAACCACCAGTTCGCTCGGGTCCACCGCTTGCTCATGGCCGCTGCGCATCACAGCCGCCTTTGGACGAGTTAGCAGTGAGATGCGGTCAAGGACGCGCTTGGCGCGAATTTCCTGGATAGTGCCAACCAGCACATTAAAGAACGCCACACCTACCGAGATCAAGGCGTCAGAAACCTGACCCAGGATGACCAGTGCCAGGCCGAGGATGAACATGATGATATTGACCGGAACGAACAGGTTAGCGCGCAGAATTTGCGCATAGCTCCGGCTGCTCTTCAAAGCCAGTGTATGTGCCAGCCCCTGCTTGCGCCGCTCCACCACTTCATCCTCTGAGAGTCCTCGCAAGTGGCTCCCTTTGTACTGTTGGTCATCTTGCGCCAGCAGATTCCGCACCATATCACTGTTCAGCCTTTCTCATACATTTCCTCATCCGCCAGTAAGAGCGCGCGTTCTGCCCTTCTGGACGATGAGAGCGCTCGTTACTGGCGGATGACATCTTGCTCACACAACCTGGTCTTTACCTCGCGTACAGGTCGATCGAATCTGTGTTCATTCTCAAGATCACTGTCGCCTTTAGCGCGTTTCCTACTACTCTCCTGGAATATAGGCCCGTCACCGGATTTTTTCCGCTAACACGTCGCGCAACTCTGCCTCCTCGCCCGGCGTCAGACGAATTTTTTGTAACATTTCTCGAAAGTAGGTAATCTCATCAGGAAAGTAGGCTGAGCGCAATGCTTTTAGGATGGAGGATACGACCTGCTTGCGGCGTTCTTCTGCTTCATGAGCGAGCGCATCCGTAAGCCTGCGTTCCTCTTCCTCTCGCCTGCTTGCCGCTGCTCCTCCTCCCTGGAGGAAGCTCAGTGGCTGTTCTTTGCGGGCGGCTGCCCGCTTCGCTTCTTGCTGAGTTTCCCAGTCTTCTAGATTGGTAGCCATCGCCTTGTTCCTTTCTCTCAACACAGTTAATCCACCTTCTCCTACCTGGTTCAATTACAGCATATGAATAACACAGGATAATCACAAAGAGGCACAAAAATCTCTCAAACAAGTAAAGAATGCCAACAAACCTATGAACCGGAAAGTAAGTCTGCCAGTTCTCTAATTGTGATTGTTTCGTGCTTGTTGAGAAAGTTATTGTGACGGCAAAGTGAGGTCAGTAGACTATCCTATCCAGGAAGTAAGGGAATACTTCCCGAGTAAGCACTCGTTCAGAAGGAACTTAGTTTCCTTTCTTGAAGAGAGGAGAAAAGTATGAGGCATAGAGCAAGGCGTATCGCGCTCGCTACCATAGAGGCATTTCTCGGGCTGTGTGCCGTTGGTGGAGGGCTGGCTATCCTGACGAATGCGTTTAACTTTAACCAATGGCTGCCCGTCGAATGGCTGCAAGGCACACCTTTCAGCGATTACACCATTCCTGGTTTGCTGCTGTTGATTGTCATCGGGGGTGGAATGCTACTGGCAGCAGCGACAATATTCGTTCAGCGTGAATGGGCAGTCTTGTTTTCAATGGCGATGGGACTGGTCATGATTGGCTTCGAAATCTTTGAGGTTGCCATTATTGACCGCTTTGGCGTCATTCCTAGCACGATGGTGCAACAGGTACTGATGTCGGGTCTTGGGCTGGTGATCTTCGGACTTGCCTTCTCGCTGTGGATGAGTGAGTACCGAGAGCATCACTTCCCGGTCAAGCACATCAGGCACGCATGAAAGGGAGAAAATAGGAATATTGGTGCAGATGGTGATAGTGAAAGGGGATGCAGGGGGCATCGATTTCCGGGTGAATACTGATAGTGGCAAGCTTGGCTTCTACAGCTTTGTAATCGATGTAACGGGAGGTTACGATTTCAGCATCTTTGATAGCACCGGGTTCCATGATGTGGTGAGTGGATCTTCACCTGCTATCCATACTGGCCTCAACCAGCCGAATATGATAGCGGTTGTCTTACATGGTAAGACACTTGACCTCTATGTCAACGGCCAGCAGGTGAACAGTATTGTCAATAGTACTTTCCGACATGGGGGTATTGGTGTCGAAGCCGATTCTATGAAAAATGCGACCGAGGTTGCGTTCAGCAACGCAACTGTGTGGGAGTACCAGGGTATAGGATAGACGGAAGGTGTTGAGAGAAATGGGGGTGAGTTCAGTGTTCCTTGAAGGAAGAGAAATCAGCCGGTACCGGCTGTTGAGAATGCTTGCAAGCAATACCAGGAGCGAGGTCTACCTGGCAGATGATCCTTTGCTGAACCGGCCAGTCGCTATCAAGGTGACGCGCACTGCGCTTGCGACTTATCCGAATGCTGAGGTGGTAAAGGCGGCGGAGCGCCTGTCCCAGCGCGAGGCGAAGGCGATAGCAATACTCAATCACCCGCATATCCTGCCGCTCTTCGACTTCGGGGAAATACCGTATGAGGGAGCAACGCTGACCTATATCGTGATGCCCTACTGCGCTGACGGATCGCTTGCCGATTGGTTGAAAGTACATGCAGATGGAAAGCCGCTGCCGCCCGAAGATGCGGTGAATCTCGTGTGCCAGGTGGCCTCGGCTTTACAATAAGCGCATGACCATAAGATCATTCACCGCAATGTCAAGCCAGGTAACTTGCTAGTGCGTACCAACAAAGATCGACCGGGGCGGCCTGATCTCCTGCTGACCAACTTTGGCCTGGCGCGCTTTCTATCGGCGGATTCGCAGGCCAGCCAAACCATCCGCGGCACGCCCAATTATATGCCGCCCGAGCAGTGGGCGGGCAAACCTGTACCTGCCACTGACCAGTATGCCCTGGCGGTAATCGACTATCTGCTCTTGACAGGAAGATTGCCGTTCCAGGGTGATCCACAACAGTTGATGCACATGCATCTAACCGCGCGCCCGCAACCACCCAGCACGCTTAACCGGCGCGTGCCTCCGGCCCTTGACGCCGTCATCCTGCGAGTACTGACGAAGCGTCCAGAAGATCGCTATCCGAGCGTTTCCGCGTTTGCCCAGGCGCTGCAGGAGGCCTTGCTTGTTCCTAAAAGCGTGGCTTCGGCTACGGCAGTCCCAGCAGTTGCGGGAGCAGGTGGAGAAGGGTCAGCAGTGGCAGTCAGGAGCCTTGAAAGCGTGTCTATAACTGCGCAACCACAAGCTGAGAAGGCTCCCATTGTTCTCAGTCCGCGCAATGCCAGCATCATCTGGTACGCGCTGTTGACTTTCCTGTTGACATGCGCCATCGGCATCGTTCTGGGTGCGGCTGGCCTGCTCAACAAGAACTTCACAGGTATTGCGGCGAGCCTGAATGGTCTGATCGTTCTGACGGTGACGCTCTTTCCGAGCATCCGTGATTTCGTCTCGAAAGACTTCTTCGCGGAACTCCTCAAAAAAGCGAAGCACCTGCGAGTGTTTATTGCCAGCATAAGTACCGTCATTGTACTCATAGGCTTGCTGCTCATCCTCTTCCCGGGCAGTCCAGGATAGTAGAGCTTTCAGGGCGACGAGCAAAGACTGGTCGCCCTGAACTTCGAGGCAGAATCCAGACTCTTTGGGTTGTTCTGTTTCCACTGTGAGCTTGAAATGAATTGTGATGACCTTGTGCGATTTCCGCTCACACTCGAGACATGATTGTGATTTTTAGCTCTTACAATAAGAGCTTCTGATACAACTCCTGCGGAGACAAGACTGAGTTCCTTGTTGACCTATTGAAAGGAAAAGATGACATGACACAGATGATGAAAGCAGCCGTCGTGCATAGTTTTACTGAGCCATTGCGGCTCGAAGAAGTTCCCAAACCGCAACCGGGACCAGAACAGATTCTGGTGAGAATCGAGGCCTCGGGCTTATGCCATACCGATATACACGCGGCTCATGGCGATTGGCCGGTCAAACCTACGCTGCCGCTTATCCCCGGCCATGAAGGCGTGGGGATTGTGGAGCAGGTGGGACCAGGTGTGAAAGAAGTGAAAGAAGGCGATCGGGTAGCCATCCCCTGGCTGGGCTATGCCTGCGGAGCCTGTAAGTACTGCATTTCTGGGTGGGAAACGCTCTGCGAACAGCAGATCAATACCGGCTACTTTATGAACGGGAGTTACGCTGAGTACGTCCGGGCTTATGGGAAGTATGTGGTGAAAGTACCCGATGGCGTGAATCCATTAGAGGCTGCCCCTCTGACCTGCGCCGGAGTTACGACCTACAAGGCGGTCAAAGTCAGCGGAGCGCGGCCAGCGAACCTCGTTGCCATCTTCGGCATCGGCGGGCTGGGCCATCTCGCTTTGCAGTATGCCAAAATCGCCGGAGCGACGGTGGTGGCAGTTGACCTGGTCAACGAGAAACTGGAACTGGCTCGCCAGCTTGGCGCGGACTACGTGGTGAACGCGAAAGAAGACAATGTCGTGGAAGCTATCAAAAAGTTGGGCGGCGCTGATGCTGCGGTCTCAACGGCGGTCTCACCAAGGGCATTTGAGCAGGCCTACCAATCGCTCGCCAGAGGCGGCAAACTGGTGTTCGTCGGCCTACCCGCCGACAACTCCATCCAGCTGCCCATCTTTGAAACTGTCCTGGGCGGCATCACCATTGTCGGCTCCATAGTCGGTACGCGCCTTGACCTGGAAGAGGTCTTCTACCTGCACTGGCAGGGTCGCACCAAAGTCATTTACGAGGCGCGGCACCTGGAAGAGGTGAACAAGGCCTTCCAGGAGGTTGAAAAAGCCGAGGTACCTGCTCGCCTGGTCTTTGACATGCAGAAGTAAACGTACACAGGAGAAAGGGTGCGGCGATTGCTCTGCGTTCTTTCTCCTACCTTCTTCTCTACTCTCGATACTTTCCATTCCATCCCGCTCCCCACATACGACGACAGAGCAAAAAGCGATTTGTTACAAAATTACAATTATTTCGCGCATCTGTGATTCTTCTGTATTTATAGAACGAACCGCCGTGATAAAAACGTGAGGGCAAGCAACTATCCTTCATCTCGGAGCATTAGACTGCTCTTTTAGAAAGCTGGTATTCGGCAAAGATCATCCATCAGTTTCTCTGCAAGGTCGTTCCATTCAGGTTACAGAATGCGGTCATTTAAGATAGAAGGAGGACACCGATGATAAAAGTTTGTCTTTCTTGTGGCCTTCAATTTCCTGATACCACGCTGTTTTGCTCGGGTTGCGGTAGACCTGTAGAAGTCAGCTTCGCAGTTCGTTCGCTTGAACATACGGAAGTGGAGCAACTTCAGAGGGAAATACAAGAAAAAGATCGCCAGATACAGAAGTTGTCCACAGCTTTGAGGCAGCGTGACAAAACTGCTCGTACTTCCGCTTATTCAATAAGCTATCCAGGGAGTAACAGCGACTAAAGTAGGCAGGAGGATACGACGATGCGGTTCTCTTTGAAGCATTAAAAGTACACAGTTGCTCTTGTTCTGCTCACAGCAGTAGACTGAGGCAGTGAGAACGGGTACTGGAACGAGATTGACGTTCCAGTACCCGTTCTCATAGATGTTCCCAGCTACGAGGTGCCGGGCGGCCCTCTTCGTATCCGGTCGCGCATCTCCTCGAGCGGCCAATCAGTCCAGCTTCCCCATCGTTCGGGTAAGATCTTCTCCACCCACCAGGTGACACCTGCCTGCTCATAGGTTGCTACGACTTCACGATCATATATGGGGTCCTCGCCTGCCGTGATTCCCATATGCACGATCTCGAACGGTGTAGTGTATGCAGGATGCGAGGCAACATAGCGCACGATTTCCTGCATCTCTTCCGGAGTGAGCATCGCAGTAAGTGGCAGGTCACGCCCGATGGGAATGACACCATCGAAGCGGGCTGCGCGTCGGAATGGAGCTTTCGCGGGCCACATTCCGGCGACCCAGATGGGAATGCGAGGCGATTGAAGCGGGCGGGGCAGGAATTGCGCTTCCTTGATATGATATGCTGAACCTTCATGGTGATACGGCTGTCCACTCCACAATCCCGTAAGTACTTCCAGGCCCTCATCCAGAAGTGCCGCCAGTTTTCTGGAGTCTGATGGTTCGCCCAGTGCCTCAAAGTCGAAATAGCCACCTCCCGAGCCTACACCGAAGATCAACCGACCGCCGGACAGGTGATCTACTGAGATCGTCTCCCGCGCCACCATCCAGGGACGCCGACGCGACAAAGGTGTGACAAGAGGACCCAGGCGAATAGTGCGTGTTCGCAACGCGATGGCCGTCAACGCCACCCAGGGGTCCACCATCGGATCAAAGCCGGGAGTCAGAGTCGTCTTCGATACTTGATCCCAGAGGAAGAAGCCATCCCAGCCCACTTCCTCCGCTTCATACGCCAGATCGGCCAAATAGCGTACATCTCCATAAGGGCCGAAATTGGGAACGTAGGCACCATATAACATTAGCACAACCTCAAGCTTCATTATTATTTTCACCCGCTCCTACATGCCAGGAAATGGGAGCAACATGATATCTCTTCAGGGGCGAGCAAATACTTCTCATATATGCAATACGCATGGAACAAACAACGGGATTGCAATTTCGCCAGTATTAGCGCGGCTGTGGCACTGTTGGGAGCGACCATCTCCCCGTATAATATCTTCTGGCAGGTGCAGGGTGAGAAGGAGGAGAAACGACCTGTGCCACTTCCACAGAAGCTTCGCTTCGCAGCCCTTGATATCGCAGTCGGCGTCATCAGCGGCAATCTGGTCGCTTACTTTATTATTCTCACGACAGCAACAACGCTTTTCGGAAATCCACATCATCACGGCGGCATTACGACAGCTGCCGATGCCGCACAGGCACTCGTTTATGTAATTGGGCCGTTCGCCAAATACCTGTTTTCCATTGGCTTGATCGGAGCCGGGCTGGTGGCGATTCCTGTGCTGCTTGCGAGTACATCGTATGCAGTGGCAGGTACATTCGGCTGGCCAGTGGGTCTGTCGAAGAAGCCCTGGCAAAACGAAGGCTTCTACCTGATTCTGACGGCAGCCTTACTGTTGAGCCTGGGAATGGCCCTGTTGCGCCTGGACCCAATCAAGCTCATCTTCTGGGCAAATGTACTCTCAGGGGTACTCGCTCCGATTCTGGTCGTCTACCTGCTGGTGATCGGCAACAGCCGCAAGATCATGCGGAATCAGCGGCCAGGCTGGCTCACGAATGGCATCCTGGTTATCACCGCTCTGGTTATGGTTGCAGCTACGGCGCTTCTGTTCTATGGCCTCATCACCGGACGGGGATAGAGGCCACAAAAGGAACGAAGCGCTCAGGAGTGCATGGGCGGCAGTTCCTGCGGGTAGTCGAGCTGGGGTTGTTCTCCCCTGGATGATTCAGAGGTCATCTCGGCCTGGCTGGCTTCCTTCGGCGCATTCGTCTCGAGAAGCTCAGGGGCGCTCCACACACCTTGATACCCCTGTTCATACGGCGTCTCTACCAGTGGCCTGTATACAGGTACAGAAGGCTGCTGTCTCGCCGACAAATGAGAAGGTGTATTGCTGCGACCAGGGGGAGCAGCCGCGATGAACACCTCGAGCAGGAAGATAATGGCCAGACTGGCGATCAGGCCTGCCATTGACTGCGTAAACACGAAGATCAGCAGAAAGAGCAGGGGAAACAACTCTATCCACCCGTGTTCTCTGCGTGATCGACGCATATTTTGTGAATTATACTCGTCGTCTCTCATTATTGCTCATCCATTACCAGGACGGTCTCTTCACACTTGTTTCCTTCAAAAGCTATATATAACAATACGAACTTTCTCTGATTATGTTACTGCCCAAGACTGCGATTACCTTTGCGCTCTTTTCGAGATGCAAGTTCACATCTCTTGCATTGTTGTTATAGTAACATCAAATTATGTGAAAAATATGAAAGAAACATAAGAAAATTCTCAAAATGTCTGCCAGGCTTCTCTCTAACCCATGAGCCGCGTCCTACGTATCTATTTTAGAAAAGAAGAATCCTTGCTTAGAAAGGTCAAGCAACTTGCAACAACCAACCAGTTCCCGCATACAACGGCCTGTCGGGTTATTTCGTACCCTTCCGCTTTCAGAAATTCCACAAACCTTCGCCTGGTTTGAAGAGAAACGCGCCAATACGCCCGTATTTCAGGATGAACAGATGCCTTTTCCTCTGTGGCAGGTCTTTCGCTACGAGGATGTTTTGACGGTCATCAGTGATTATCACCGTTTCTCGTCACAGGCGTTTGCTTTCAACGGGGGTTTCCTCGCGGATACACTGATTGCGAAAGATCCGCCCGACCATCGCAAACTACGCAACCTGATCAATCAAGCCTTTACACCACGCGCAGTAGCACGTCTTTCTGATCGCATTACACAGATATCCCAGGAACTGCTGGATGCGGGACGTGAGAAAGGCGAGATGGATGTCGTATCAGATATTGCCTTTCCACTCCCGGCGAAAGTCATCGCGGAAATGCTCGGCGTACCCGGCGAGGATTGGAACATCTTCCAGCGCTGGGCGCGTATGGAGAATGGTCCATCACGATCAGCCCAGCAGGAAAGGCGCACCATGCAGGTTGAAATGGCGGATTACTTCTCACGCTTACTGGCCGAGCGACGCCGCAGCCCACGAGAGGATCTAATAAGCGCATTGAGTGTCGCCGAGGTAGATGGCGAGCGCCTGAGCGAGCATGAACTGGTGAGCTTTTGTACATTGCTGCTCGCCGCAGGTCAGGAAACGACGAAAAACCTGATTGCCAATGCCCTCGTCTGCTTCACCGACCATCCCGAAACCATGCAGCGCCTCATCCGTGAGCCAGATCTCATGCCCAAAGCGATTGAAGAGGTTCTACGCTACCTGCCGCCCGTCTGGTTCCTCTTCCGTAAAACCACGACCGAGGTTGAACTGGCGGGACAAGCGATTCCAGCAAATCAGATGGTGTTGGCCTGGACAGCTTCGGCAAACCGCGATGCCGCCCAATTTCCGAATTCCGACACATTCAATATCGAACGCGAGCCAAATCGCCATCTCGCTTTTGGACATGGTATACATTTCTGTGTTGGTGCGCCTCTCGCCCGCCTCGAAGCAAAGATCGTCCTGCCCATGATACTTGAGCAGCTCAAAAATATTCAACGGGTCAGGGACGTTTCTGTGATGGTGCATACGGGCATCATCTTTGTCATTCGGTCGTTACCTATCACATTTGAATAGGCCACCGCATCACTCACTGGGAACAAGCACGCCAGATAGATCGAAAAATGCCGCAATCGGAGTTGATTGCGGCATTCTTTCCTGCTTCAAGTTTGTCTCGCCTGCCAGTGGGATAACGACCTTCATTGTTCTTCATAAAGTGGCCGGGCGTCTTTACTTCCAGCACGATGCACAATTATTGTTCTATCATATGAGCATGTTTGAAGTTATAAACTTGACACCAACTCAAAAGCAACACATTGCCCAAAAGAAGCGGGGTTACAAAAAAGTAAATCGTTTGAAGCACAACCGAAGATGATTGCGGAGTGCTTTGAACAAGCCAGATCAAACTTACAATGACTCCAACTGCAAGCGAATAGAGCAACGTTAGCTTGACTAACAGCCATGTTTTTGACATATGCAATCCTCTCACTACTTGCAATGCTCACATAGAGTATAACCTCATCAAACGAGAGAAGCAAGATGAATAAGCAGGTAGGGACAAGCTATCATGTAAAACTCCCAGCCGCTTTTAGATACTTCTTTCCAGGAACCCCTTATTTCCATTCCATAGAACCAGCATAGTGAGCCTGAATAGGAGGCTGATACTTCCAAATACAGCTGCTAAACGCTGCTCAACCCTCCATTTGGACATCATTGTTGTACAGTAGAGATGTGATCCAGAGAAACGCCTGGCCAGAGAGGATCAAAAGACATGCAAACTTTACTTAAGAGCTGCCTCAAATGAGGTGACAGATGACATCTTGTTGTCGGCATTTGAGGGAGCCGTGAAGAGAATAATGGAGGGAATTCCTATGCTTGAAGCGCAATTACATGACGGAAGCACTATCGAGGTCGAAATTCAAGGCACAGGCCCGACTCTGCTGCTGCCAGTCAATCCACAGCCGGTGGTTGGGCCACTGGCCGAGCAAATGCGCCAGTATGGTGCTGATCCGGCCCTGGGACAGTCATTGATCAAAGGGCTAAGCGATGCCTTTCGCGTGGTAGCTTTCGACTATGAAGGACAATGCCTTCGTATTCCGAAACCGGAGACGCTGACACCGGCCAACGCCGCGAGTGATATTCTCTCCGTAGCCGATGCTGTGGGAGCGCACCGGTTCGCCTACTATGGCTACTCCTGGCTTGCGGTGATTGGGCTTCAACTTGTCATTCGGACCGACCGCCTCTGGGCACTCATTATGGGAGGCTTCCCTCCCTTGAATGGGCCTTACAAGGAAATGCTCCGCGTCACGAATGCGTCCTACGAGATGGCAAGCGGCGCGCGGCCAATGCCATCGGCTGAGGAATCCGAATGGTCTGAGGGTGTTCTGTCAAGGGATCAGGCCTTGCAATTTGTCACTCTGTACCAGGCGTTGCAGGGGTTCGATGATCGGGCTGCTCAGGCGCAGATTACCTGCCCTCGTCTCTGTTTTGTTGGTTCCAAGGATGAGATCCAGTACGACAAAAACTGGGATAATGTGCACGTGAGTTTAGCTGGCCCAATCGCGCATGAACAGCCACAACTCACTGAACTCGGCTGGGATGTGCGAGTACTCGATGGACTCGATCATATCCAGGCCATGCAAGCAAAACATGTGGTGCCCATCCTGAGTTCGTGGTTGATGGCCCGGCTTCCGTCATAACCCATTTAGTGCATCGTTGATTGCCTGGTCTTGTGAAAGCACAGTGCCTGCCTCCCACTCGTGGACAAAGGTTGCTTCATCAAGCTGCACTTTTGCGGTTGCAACCGTCTGCTCGAATGCTTCACGCTCGGTTGGTGGTAAGGGCGTCTGTACCTGCTCGCGTAGGGCAGCCGCTGCCGCACACAGCCGTACAGCGTGGGCGTAGTCTCCTTGCGCACAGATGGCAGCAGCAAAGCCCTCCAGGCACCAGGCGGTGTAGGTGGGGCTGCTAAAGGCTCGCAAGAGCCTCAGCCCTTCCTGGTAGCGCGCTTTTGCCAGCGAGTAGTCCTTCCGTTGGCGGGCCAGGTGGCCAAGCATGGTCATAATCAAGGCAACTCCAAAGCTCATGCCCGTGGCTCGCGCGATCGTCAGGGCTTCTTCGTACAGTGTAGTGGCCCGCTCAAGGTCTCCCTGCATACGCGCCAATTCCGCGAGATTGCGCAGGGTAAAGCCTCGCAGGTCTGGAATGCCTGCCCGCCGTGCCTGCTCGTCACTTTCCAGCAGGAAGGTAGTTGCTTCGTCGAGTTTTCTGTTTCTCTGCGCGATATGACCGAGAATAGCCAGCGCACTACTCATGCTACCGTGATCCTCGCTCCTCCTGCCACGCTCCAGGCCATCTCGGGCAACCGCCTCGGCACGTTCCGTCTTCCCCCGGCCCAGCAGAATTTGTCCAAAGGCATACAGCGCGACGGCACGCAGTCCGGGTGGTACCTCTTGCGCTCCCTCTTGCCAGCTCATCCTCAAAAGGCGCTCGAAGCGCACCTCAGCCTCGCTCATATAGCCCTGGGTAAACCAGGACCCTTTGCAAGCGGTGGCCAGGCGCAGCCCCAACGCCGTCTCTTGCCTCTCCTCTGCCCACTGCATTGCTATCCGAATATTTTGAACATCCTGTAGCAAGGCTGCTTCCTGTCCTCTCTGCCCCGGTGCCTCAGACGAAGCAGTCTCTGAAAGGCGAGCATAATAGAGGGCGTGTCGGCGGCGACACTCCTCCTCCTCACCCGCCGCGCGCAGACGCTCTAGCCCATACTCTCGCATCAGTTCCAACATATCGAAGCGGGCCTGGCCCTCCACCGGAATCGCTACCTGCACCAGACTGGCATCCACGAGCGCCGCCAGCGTGAGAACTATCTCTTCATGAGCCTGCTCTTCCTCTGCAAAGAAGACTGCCTCCGCAGCCTCCAACGTCCAGCCACCCATAAAGACTGCAAGCTGGCGGAAACATCGCTGTTGCGCCTCAGAGAGCAGTTCGTAGCTCCAGGCAAGGGCATCCTCCATCGTTTGCTGGCGTACTGGCAGGTCTCTGGCCCCATCACGCAGGAGCACCAGACGGTGAACGAGGCGGGCGTACAAATCAGGTAACGTGAAGGTCTTCACGTGCATGGCGGCCAGCTCAATTGCCAGGGGAAGGTAATCCAGGCGCTCACATATGGCCGCGACCTCTTGTGACACATAATCTCTGCCTGGTCGTATGGCTGCCGCACGCTCTTGAAAGAGCAAGACAGCATCTTCGATAGGCAATGGAGCGAGTGGGAGAATGTGTTCACCCCGTAGGCGAAGTGGCAGCCTGCTTGTCACTAGAACAGAGAGGTGCGGACAGATGGAGAGCAGGTTCGCCACGAGCGGAGCTGCCTCAATGACCTGCTCGAAATTATCAAGAACCAGCAAGCAGTGTTGCTCATGCAGGCATGTACTAACATACTCAGAAATATCTTCTTCTGCTGGTATGTAGAGTCCGAACGCTTGCGCGATAGCAAACGGCAGGAACTGTGCCTCGCGAAGAGGAGCGAGCGAGACAAACACGGCTCCCTGGGCAAAATGTGGCTCCAGATCTCTAGCGACTTGTAATCCGAGCCGGGTTTTGCCGATACCAGCCGGTCCGGTAAGTGTAAGCAGGCGTACTCCATCGCTCCGGAGTCTGGTGAGAGCCTGCGTCAACTCTTGTTCGCGTCCGATCAAGGCGGTAGGAGGAAGCGGAAGACGCAAGAGAGAAGCAGTTCGAGCGGCGGCTGTCATCTCGGGTCGTGCGATGGCGAGGAGTAGAGAACGCTGCTGCGACGTGACGTTCAGAGCGGCCATGAGCAATTCGAGGGTATCGTGGCGCGGGAGACGATTGATGCCTCGCTCAAGATCAGCAATGGTACGAGCGCTGAGATTTGCGCTGGCAGCAAGCGCTTCCTGAGTCAGTCCTGCCGCCATCCGGTACCGCTTCAGTAATGTCCCAAATGAGGTCTGCTGGTCGCTCACAACTCTTCAAGTCCTTCATACACATGAGGGGAACGACATTTCCCACACAGTATAGCACATCTTGTCCGGCATGAAAGATGTAGGGCAGATGTGGGTCTTTTTCCTGTTGAAGGCAGCGATCAACAAGTACACTCGCTATAGAAAGTCAAAGGAGAGTATGTGTATGCCTCGACCATTTCGTTTTAGTGTCGTCATCGCCGCAGCCGCGTCGCGGACTGCATTCATTACCCTGGCACGAAGAGCCGAGGAACTTGGTTATTCCACCCTGCTCGTGCCGGACCGCACGAGTACCGATCTGGCCGTTCTTCCGGCCCTGGCCGTAGCAGCGCAGGCCACCACCTCGCTCCGCGTGGGCAGTTATGTCTTTTGTAATGATTTCCGCCATCCCGCGCTGCTTGCCAGAGATGCAGCAACGCTGGATTTCCTGTCCGGTGGACGCTTTGAATTGGGGCTGGGAGCAGGTGTTGGTCCGTTCGATTACCAGCAACTGGGCCTGAGATTCGATGAGGCCAGTACGCGAGTTGGCCGCCTGGAAGAGGCTCTTTCCGTTATCAAACGCTTTTTTATCGAGGAACGCATGAATTTTGCAGGGAAGCACTATACAATCACTGACATAAGAGGAGCGCCCAGCCCTCTCCAGAAGCCGCATCCACCCATCCTCATCGGTGCTTCGGGCAAAAGGATGTTGTCGTTCGCAGCGAGAGAGGCCGATAGTATCTCCATTATGTACAGGCTCCCTGCTCAAGGCATTAGTGCCCCGAACGAGGCTCTGAACCAGCAGCTCACGTGGGTGCGAGAAGCTGCTGGCGGGCGGTTCGCGTCTCTTGAACTCAGCCAGATGGCCTATGTTCTCGCTATTGAAGATGGTCAAGCAATGAGTCACTTCGAGGACGAGGGTCCCCTCATTCCACGCATCGCGATGAGTGCCGGGCAGGCAGTGGAGCATCTGCTTGAGCAGCGCGAGCGCTACGGCTTCTCCTACATTCCGGTGTATGGCGGTGCGCAAATGGAACACTTTGCTCCAGTCATCGCTCAATTGGCGGGAAGATGACCATGAACCTGAAGAAGAGGCTGTTTCTATAGCAACACAAGAGAACAAGGAGCGATAGATGACCGAGTACATTGAAACTGTAATCATCGGGGGTGGGCAGGCAGGGCTTGCCCTCAGCTACTACTTAACACAGCAGGGCCGGACGCATCTGATCCTCGAACAGGGGCGGGCAGCTGAGACATGGCGGAGCGGGCGCTGGGATTCGTTCACCCTCAACACGCCAAATTGGATGATACAACTTCCCGGCTTTCCGTACCAGGGCGACGATCCAGATGGCTTTCTTACACGAGCAGACGTTGTGGCGTGTCTGGAACAATACGCCTCCTCCTTTCATGCCCCGCTGCAATGCGGTGTCCGAGTCACTGCTGTCCGGCAACAACCAGCAGGTGATGGCTACCTGGTGGAGATGGAGGAAAGAACGATCAAAGCTCGCAATGTGGTGCTTGCAACAGGAGCTTATCCAAAGCCGAAGCTCCCAATAGCCAGTGCCGCTCTCTGTGGAGACATATGCCAGATACACACAAGTGCATACCGCAATCCACAGCAGCTTCCTTCTGGCGCTGTCCTGGTGGTAGGCACAGGCCAGTCCGGCTGTCAGATTGCCGAGGATTTGCACGAGAGCGGGCGGCAGGTCTATCTTTCCACGTCCAGTTGTGGGAGAGTGCCACGACGCTATCGCGGCAAGGACATCACCCGCTGGCTCAGCGGGATGGGTTTTTTCGATCAAACGCCTGATAAGCTTCCCTCACGCGCAGCTCAATTCGCGTGTAATCCGTACATGTCTGGCAATCACGGGGATTCCATCAACCTGCGCATCTTTGCCAGTCAAGGGATGATCCTGCTTGGACGAGTGCAGGTGGCCCAGGGCAAACAGATCATTCTGGCCCCGGACCTGGAGGAAAACCTCGCCAGGGCAGATGCGTTCGGGAGGCAAATCACACAGAGGATTGACGAGTACATCAAGCAGACCGGCATGGAGGCAGAAGCAAATAGTCCAGGCGAAGAAGCTCCATCCAATGCTGCACAGTCTACGAAACCTCTTCTGACACTGGATCTGCAAGCGGCTGGCATCAGCACGATTATCTGGGCAAGTGGCTACCAGCTTGACTTCGACTGGGTGCAGCTACCGGTTTTTGATACGCTGGGCTATCCTGTTCACCAGCGCGGCATCAGTGCATTTCCCGGGCTATATTTCCTGGGTTTGCCCTGGCTCTCCAAGAGGAAGTCGTCACTGTTATACGGCGTGGGAGAAGATGCCGCGTTTCTTGCATCAGCAATCGTGGAGAGAGGGTAATGTACCTGATAAGAGGGTCTATTCAATTTGTCATCCTGAGCGCCGCGAAGAATCTGCGTACCGAGTGATGCGCGTGCCAGACCAAGAGATTCTTCGCGGCGCTCAGGATGACAGGGGGTGAGTATCTCCCCATATGTTGTAAAAATTCATAAGCCGAGGGGAGTAGTTACCGTGAAGGTACCCCTTCGCTCAGAAACGACAGCAAAGTCTGGTTAAACGCTTCGGCGCGTTCAATATGCGGGCAGTGGCCGCAGCCTGCGAAAACCTCGACGCGGCCCTGACCGGCTGCTCTGGCATGGGCAACGGGGATGACAGCATCGACATCTCCCCAGAGAATCAGAAGCGGCTTTGTCCAGCCTGCCAGCATTTCTCTAAAATCGTTCTGCTGCCTGCCCTCGCCGAAAGCTGCCTCGCTTGTGGCGAGCAGGGCTTCGCGCGCGCCCGGCTGCCAACGCTGCTGGAGAATCTGCTCGACCAGTACCTCCTGCACCATGCCAGGATGCGCAAAAAATAAAGTCAACTCGGCGCGGATATGCTCCGGTTTTGGCTCAGAGCGCATCAGGTCGAGAACGGTCGAATCAATTTCGGGGCCGAGACCGGCGCTATCCACCAGCGCGAGGCGTTCCACTCGTTCTGGATAGCGTTGCGCAAACGCCAGCGCGACCGCACCACCGAGCGAGTGACCTACCAGGCTAACGCTGCGCCAGTCGGGGCCAAGCGCGTCGAGAAAGCGCGCCAGGAACTCCGCCTGGGCCGGAATGCTGTAGTCTGTCGAGGGCTTGTCGCTTGCGCCCGCACCTACCATATCGAGTGCGCAAATGCGGAAGTGTTCAGCGAAGACTGGCAGGTTCAGCGACCACGTCGAGAGTGAGCCTCCTAAACCGTGTAGAAAGACTATATGGGGCGCTGATGCTGGCCCTGCGACCAGGTAATGGATGTTGACGCCATCAACCGCGAGCGTCTTTTCCTCCGCCTCAGCCGTTCCTTCCTGCGCGGCTGCTTGCAGGACATCTTCACGCCCGATCATTCCTCCTGGCCCGGTGCCTACAATCGTGCTGAGATCGACACCAAGTTCCTGGGCCAGGCGACGAGCGGCGGGCGAGGCATTGATGCGACCGCCTGCGCTGCTGGCAGGGCGTCTTGACACGGCCTGAGAAGCTGCGACTTCTGCTGGTGCTGCCGCGCGCGGTTTGAGCAACGCCTCAGCCTTCTTGCGGCGCTGTTCAGCATCTTCACGCAGCAAAGCTTCAACCTGTTCGTCGCTCAGTTCCTCGCCAGGAGCAGCAATCACGGCGATGGGTTCGCTGACGGCGGCGCTTTCCCCGTCGTGGACGACGATGGAGCGCAGCATACCTGTTGCGGGCGCATCTACTTCGTTCGTCGCCTTTTCGCTCTCGATCTCAACGATGGGTTCGCCTTCCTGCACCTGGTCACCTGGACGCTTCAGCCATTCCACCACCATGCCAGTTTTCATGGACAGGCCCCATTTAGGCATACTGAGAATCGTTGCCACGTGCTATCTCCTTGTGAACAAAAGGCGTGGGAACAGCACATGCTGTTCCCACGCCGAACACTTATCCCATCAATTGTAAAACGGTGGCAACGATACGTTCAGGGCTTGGGATGTAGAACTGTTCGAGCGGCGGGCTGAACGGCACAGGGGTATGAGGCGCTGTCACCAGTTTGATCGGCGCGTCCAGTTCCGTAAAGGCCTTATCTGCCGCCAGCGCCGCAATATCGGTGGCGACGCTGCAGCGCGGGTTGTCCTCATCCACGATGACGAGCCGGTGCGTTTTGGCGACGGAATTGAGGATCGTTTCCTCGTCCAGCGGCGAGAGCGTGCGCGGGTCAACGATCTCCGCTGAGATACCCTCAGCCTCCAACATTTCAGCAGCAGCCAGGGCCTGGTGAACCATGCGCGAGATGGCCACGATGGTGACATCGTTCCCCTCGCGTTTGATATCGGCCTTGCCGAGCGGGAGAACGTATTCGCCCTCCGGCACCTCACCGGACATACTGTAGAGCATCTTATTCTCGAAAACGACCACCAGGTCATCATCGCGAATGGCGGCGGTCAGCAGGCCCTTCGCGTCCGCCGGGGTGGAAGGCACAACGGTTTTAATGCCCGGCATATGCGTGAAAACGGAATAGTGGCATCCCGAGTGCTGTCCAGCCGCGCCCATGCCCGCGCCAATCATGGTACGAATAACGAGCGGGCAGCTAGCCTTGCCACCGAACATGTAGCGCAGCTTGGCTCCCTGGTCGAAAATCATGTCCCAGCAGACGCCAAAGAAATCCACGAACATCAATTCGGCAATTGGGCGCAGGCCAGTTGTTGCGGCTCCCACCGCTGCACCAACGAATCCAGCCTCGGTGATCGGCGTATCAAGCACGCGGGTGCGTCCAAATTCCTGCACCAGCCCTTTTGTGACGCCAAGTACCCCACCCCAGGCTTCGTCGTCGGCGAGATGGTCAATCGTTGCGCCCCCGGCCACGTCTTCACCCATCAAAATAACACGCGGGTCGCGCCGCATCTCCAGGCGCATTGCCTCGTTAATGGCCTGGGCATAGGTCAGTTGACGAATAGCGACAGCCATGCTCTTCCTCCTTTACTCTATTACTGGTACCTGACGTAGACATCGGTCAGAGTCTCTTCCGGCGCAGGATACGGCGCGGCTTCTGCGTATTGCCAGGCAAGATCGATGGAGTTTTGCACCTGCGCATCGATCGCATCGAGTTCCGCTTCTGTGGCAATCTGGCGCTTGAGAATGGAGTTGCGCAGGGTTTGAATAGCATCACGCGCACGATAGGCCTCCTCCTCTTCCTTGGTGCGATAAGTGATGGCATCGCCTTCAAAGTGTCCATAGTAGCGGTACGTTTTGCATTCGATCAGGCTGGGGCCTTCGCCGCGCCGCGCTCGCGCAATCGCCTCACCCGCCGCTTCATACACCGCGAAGACATCCAGGCCATCGACGGTAACGCAGGGCATGTTGTAGCCCGCCGCCCGGTCGGCAATATCGCGGCAGCTCATATGGTAGGTGACGGGGGTAGATTCGGCATACCCGTTATTCTCAGCTACAAATATTACGGGGAGCTTCCAGATACCTGCCAGGTTCAATGATTCATGGAACGTACCCTGATTGGCCGCGCCATCGCCAAAGAAGCAAACCGCCACCTGGCCTTTCCCATTGTATTTGGCGGTAAGTCCCGCGCCAGTTGCCAGCGGAAAGCCGCCGCCTACGATGCCGTTCGCCCCGAGCATGCCCTTATTTACGTCTGCGATGTGCATCGAGCCGCCTTTTCCACGGCATGCACCTGCTTCACGGCCCAGCAGTTCGGCAACCATTTCCCGCAAACTGACTCCTTTGGCGATGCAATGCCCATGCCCGCGATGGTGACTGGTGATAAAGTCGTCGTCTGTCAGGTGAGCGCATACTCCGACGGCCACCGCCTCCTCGCCTGCATAGAGATGCACAAAGCCTGGCACTTTGCCCGAAGCGAACTCCTTGCCCGCTCGTTCCTCAAACTCACGGATGGTTTTCATCTGCTCGTACATACGCAACAGGGTCGATTTGTCCAGCGTTTGCCCGCTGGTTCTGGTGTCCTTGA